>Ga0247837_1000299_pt1 | contig 103526 bp, 86 predicted proteins | sample LaCtaG_2_FD_187115 | JGI IMG/M metagenome (GOLD analysis project Ga0247837, IMG submission 187115) | Freshwater microbial communities from meromictic Lake La Cruz, Castile-La Mancha, Spain - LaCruzMarch2015_14.5m | ecosystem: Environmental > Aquatic > Freshwater > Lake | place: Spain... | reverse complement strand
GAAGGTAAAATTGAAGGTAAAATTGAAGGTAAAATTGAAGGTAAAATTGAAGGTCGAAAAGAAGGTATGGAAGAGACGAGCCATGCTATCACCATCAAATCAATCAAAAAATTTCCAGAATGGAGCGATGCGGAAATTGCTGAGTTTGTGGGTGTTACTGCCGAGTATGTTCAGCGAGTGCGAAATGAATTGGTTAAAAAGTAAACTAATTGAGTGATTTAGATTTTCCATCAACCTACCGCGTATCCAACAAATAAGACACATGCAACTCGTGCGACGAACCCAAGGGCAGGTCAAATGCTGAGATATTGTAATCAAATGCGTACCCAATTTTCAAGTTGCCATTTTCAGCCATAAAACCAGGCAGGTTGAAGCCCGTTTCCAAATGCACCAGACCATTGGGATTGAAACCTGCACCTACCCAAAACGTGCGCAAAGGCTGAAAGCGGCCCGTTAGATGGACATTTGGACGAGCGCCGGGTGCAAGCTTGCCCCACATACCAACCTCCAGAAAACTCTCTTCATTGAAAAAATGGTACCAGCCGCTCGTAACGTAAAAATGCGGAATACGTGTAATCGGTACACTGTTGCCACCACTTTCAACCGATACATGGGCGGCCCAGAGTTGTGGTACCGAGGCACCAGCGTAAAAATTATCGCCCGACAAACGCCCTCTTTTAATGCGTTTAAAATAATAAACGCCAGCGCCAATTTCTGGTCGGGTGGTCGAAATATCATTCAACGGGATGGTAGGGTCATCCAAGGTTTCCCAAACAATTCGATCGTGTAACAAGCGGTACTGGGTCATGCCAAAGCTAAAACCAACCGAAAATGCTCCAAAATAGGGGTCTTCTGCAAAAAGACTGGCAATACGCGCAGACACCCCTGTAAGGCTTAAGGGGCCTACACGGTCGCGCAAGAGCATGGCCCCGCCTGCCAGGTTAAAGCCCGCGCCATTTTGGTTTCTATTGTGAATATATTCGCCACCCACATAAAACGTACGAGGCGTTTGAGGCTGCGCTGCCCATTGCAAACGATAAGAGGCATTGATGGTGGTGTTGTACTCATACAAAAAATAATCGCTGCTAATAGAAGCAGGGTTGATGTAAGCATACAACTGGCGAAACTGGGTTTGATAGGGCAACTGTTGCGCCTCGGAAGGGATACATTGCCAAAAGAAAATCAAAAGACAGAGGGTATGTTTCAAATGTTGCATCGTTATTTTTCAAATAGAATGAGTGCCTTTTCGGGTGTGGCTAGGAACAGTTTGGGATGTTGCGATGTGGTGGTTTTGGGGCGTTTTTTATCCACCAATTTTGGAACTTCCTTTTCAATGTATGCAAACAATTCGGCTGCATCAAGGGCACCGTCTGTGTTGGTATCTAAGGTAACCGCTTGGCGCCCAAATTGCTCGATAGCACGTACAATCGTAGCCGTAAATGCGCCATTTTGCCAGGTGTCATCTTCATAGCTGAGTTCATTGGGTTGACAAGAAACCAACATATTCAGACCGTTTTTCCGGGCTGCAATACCCGCCAAACCCGTGCTTGAAGCCGTGCCGCTGTGGCAGGCATCTACAAAGAATAATTTTTGGCAGGGTAACGTTTGCAGGTAATTGACAATTTCCTGCTCAAAATCGAGGCTGGTTTCTTCCATAAATGGCCCGTCATAATCACTGGCTGCCAACCTAAATCGCCCATCGTAAGCGCCCAGCCCATGGCCTGAAACAAAAATCACCACCAGGTCTTTGGGCAATATTTGCAAGTCGGTATAGCGGTATTGCATCCGGCGCAAGGCCTTTAGGATTTCTGTTTTGGTTGTGCGGCCCTCTGTTAGCAGGGTGTCCATAAAAACTTTACCAAAAGCATTGTTGGGACTATTGGTAAAAGCGGTGGCAAAATTTCGCGCATCCTTAACGGTGTATTTCAAATCTGCCGCAGGAATCCCAATGCTGATAATGTGCAAATTGGGTTTGGCAGGCGCATACACAATTTTCAAAGCCTCACTTTGAACCTGCCCGGAGGCCGTTTGGATTTGCGCCATAATTTTATTTTCTCCTGGACGTAAACGCAGGGTCTGCGAAAAGGTCTTGCTGTTTTTGTCGCCCTTAATCTGTACCTCATCAAATTTGGCCCCCGTTTGGCAGGGCTGGCCATTGATTTCAAGGCAAAATTGTTGTCGCGTAACGGCCGTATTGGACACGATTTTTACCTGAACGGTAATTTCTTCCTGCGTCCACACCACAGCCGACTGGTCAAAATGATCGGGGTTCGGATATACCCAAACTGCTACGGTATAATTGGAAACAGGTGGCTTGGGCGGAATATTGCCCGCGCTTACGCCCACAACAGCTTGTGTGGTGGCGGTATGCTCCAGGTTTTCGTCCGTGACGCGCAGGGTAAGCCGAATGGCCTCGGGGCCTACTGCTACATTTTCGGGCAAAACAGGTAAGCGGTAGGTAATACTGGCACCTGCAGGAAGGTCGCCCAGTACCATATTGGCCGGTACCCTTGCCCCGAGTGGCGCGATGACCGATAAGGTAAGGTTTTTGGCAATTTGGTCGCCCGCATTGTGCACGACAAAGGGCAAAAAGCCTTCCTGGCCCAACGACAAACTACTATCAAGTGGCATAGCGGTCAGAACAAGGCGCGGGAGTGCCGTGGAGCCGAGCTTTACCTCAACCGTGTAAGGCTTACCCACCAAAGAATCACCCTGAAAAAACTGTACTTGGATCGGATAGGTGCCTGCGGGATTGCCTGCTGCAAACTGAATCGGCAGGCCCCATTCGAGGGACGTTTCGCCCGGAACAGGGGGTAAAAGAATCGAACGCCCGCCAGGTAACTTCAGCAACCGCGCAGCATCTGCATTGCGTGGGGTAAGTACTGCCCGTAGGTTGTACTGTGCTTTTTTACTGGTATTATTTAGTGAAAATGGTATAAACAGGCGCTCGTTTGCCTGCGCAATGCCTTGTTGTTGGTATCGGATCGGCAGCACATTTGGTACTAGGGATTGAGTGGAGGTTTTGTTATGTGCGCGCTCAGTGAGTTGAAAAAGCCAACCCTGCCGCATTTTGAGTACTTGCTTTGCGGTTGTACCCAAGGCAAAAAGCCGTCCATCGGGGTGCTCAATCGCTGCCGATACTTCGTCATCCAGTTTGCTGCCGTAATACACCTCTTGTTTCAGTTCTGCTTGATCATTCAAGATATTCATCCAGGCCGAAATACGCCTGCTGCCGCGCTCGAAGGAGGCGCTACTGCCCACAGCCAGTAGCCGACCATTGGAGAGCTGGCTTAAAAAGTTCAGGCGATCATATTCTCTGCCGCCCAAAGGCCGGTGCTGTAGTATAGTTCCCTTTTGATTGAGGATTGTAACGAAACCATTTTCCCGATTTTGAGGGTCATAGACAGTGCCACACAGGGCCAATGTTTGCGTATCCAAGAGGGCAATACCCGTGCCTTCTTCCGCTGCCAAAGTTGGAAATGTTTTATCCAACATTACATCACCCGCTGACGTTAAGCCGCCCAGCCAGAGTTGGGACTTGTTTGCCACGCTGGCACTACCCGTAAAATAGAGTTGCCCGTCTGTGGTCAACGCTACTGCATTTATACCGGAGGGGGCCCGTTTAAACCGTAAACGGCGTTCCCATACTACCTGAAATTGTGGATTTAAGTGTACAATCCAGGCATCTTCGCCAGCGTTACCTGCAGCCCATATACTGCCGTCGGAACCTACCGCAAGTGCTTTAAATACATCGTCCTCGCTCGATCCTAACAACAATTCCTGTTCCGTATCTCCATTTTCATCCAGGATCAAAATCCATCCATCTTTTTTTCCAATATACTTGGAACGTGCGGGTACGGCACCATCAGGTCGCGTAGAATATCCAACCACCACATACCGGCCATCGGGTAAAACAGCAATTTTACCAGCACCATCTTGTCCCGGCCGACCAATGTGCCGCACTTTGTCTTCATTCAACTGGGCATCAAAAGTGGCAAAAACGAGGTCTTGTCCACCTTGTGTTCCCCGGGTTGTATTGCCAATCGCAGCAAGGTCGCCCCGCCAGTTAACGGCAACCGCAACCAATTCATCCTGCCCAGCCGCTCCAATCAGCCGCTGCTGAATCGGATCTTCAGGCAAAACAAGCGATTGTCCGGCCAGGGAAGACGAAAAACATCCAATCAGGATATACAGAATCGTTTTTTGATAAATCATAAAGCTTTTTATCATGGATCGAAGTCATCGCAGCAGAATAACACTTCCAAACTGCGTGTACAATCGTTCAGGTGCTGAAATCCGCAAAACAAAATAATAAACGCCCGGTGGCAGGGCATCCCCATTGGCATTGGTGCCGCCCCAATCGTTGTTGTAAGGCGATGCCGAAAAAACAACATCTCCCCAACGATTGTAAACCATAATTTCACCACGTGCATAATTGACCTCACATTCTTCCAAACTTACAACCCGAAATACCAAAAAGTCATTAAAGCCGTCATCGTTGGGCGTAAGACCATTGGTCAAAATATTATTGGTATCGCTGGTGATCACGCACGGATTGTCGTTGTTAATGGCACGAAACAATACCGTTGCCGTGTCACAACTTTCCTCACAGTTGCTGTAACAAATTTCGTAAACAAGGGTATCCGGGCCGTCGGAACTCGAAAATGCCGTGTATTCAATCCGGTTTTGATTATTAATATTGACGCTGCCCAGTTTAGGTTGTCGAATAATCCGTGCATTAACGGGCAGTATGAAGTTATCGTTATTCAGCATATCAATGCTCACAGATGCACCATTATTGACATTAAAGGCGCCATCGTTGAGCGCTTGTGGCAAGGCAATTACTTGGATTTGGATGCTTTTAACATCATAATTGGGACATCCTGGTGCCGAAAGACTCCAACTTACCACAAAATTACCCGCAGCAGGTGGTGTCAGGTTCCATATCGGGTTATTCGGATTGTCGGGTACGAGGCTATTGCTGCTCCACATACCCGTTGTTCCTGGAGGCAAATTTCCTTTTAGGTTAAGATCATACCCCTCACAAAGCGTTAATGCACTGCTTTCGATCGTGGCTTTGGGCAAATTGGCACTAGCATCATTTAAGATTACATTTGTAGTGGCTTGACAACCCGCAGCATCGCGCACTTGCACGGTGTAACTGCCTGCAGCCAATCCTGAGAAAGTACCCGAACTTTGAAAAACACCGCCATTGATGCTGTATTGATAGGGTAGGGTACCCGCACTTCCATTGGCGGTAATGCTGCCGTTGCTTTGTCCACAATTCGGACTGACCTGGTTGGAAATTGCAATATTGGGTCCGCCCAGATTATTCAAACTGGTGCTCACCGTGGCCGTACAGCCCGCTGCGTCGCGCACTACGACGGTGTAGCTGCCCGCAGCCAATCCCGAGAAAGTACCCGAATTTTGGAAAACACCGCCATTGATGCTGTATTGATAGGGTGCGGTACCTGCGCTCCCGTTGGCGGTAATGCTGCCGTTGCTTTGTCCACAACTGGGGTTTACCTGGTTGGAAATCAAAATATTAGGTCCGCCCAAATTATTCAAATTGGTGCTCACACTGGCCGTACAGCCCGCTGCGTCGCGCACTACGACGGTGTAGCTGCCCGCAGCCAATCCCGAGAAAGTACCCGAATTTTGGAAAACACCGCCATTCAGGCTGTATTGGTAAGGTGCGGTACCTGCACTTCCGTTGGCGGTAATGCTGCCGTTGCTTTGTCCACAACTGGGATTTATTTGGTTGGAAATCAAAATATTAGGTCCCCCCAAATTATTCAAATTGGTGCTCACACTGGCCGTACAGCCCACGGCATCGCGCACAATGACGGTGTAGTTGCCCGCAGCCAATCCCGAAAAGGTGCCCGAATTTTGGAAAACACCGCCATTGATGCTGTATTGATAAGGTGCGGTGCCCGCGCTCCCGTTGGCGGTAATGCTGCCGTTGCTTTGTCCGCAACTGGGATTTACCTGGTTGGAAATCACAATATTAGGTCCGCCCAAATCATTCAAATTGGTGCTCACGGTGGCCGTACAGCCCGCTGCGTCGCGCACTACCACGGAGTAACTGCCCGCAGCCAATCCCGAAAAGGTGCCCGAATTTTGGAAAACACCGCCATTGATGCTGTATTGATAGGGTGTGGTACCCGTGCTCCCGTTGGCAGTAATGCTTCCGTTGCTTTGTCCACAACTGGGATTTACCTGGTTGGAAATTACAATATTTGGTCCGCCCAAATCATTCAAATTGGTGCTCACGGTGGCCGTACAGCCCGCTGCATCGCGCACTACCACGGAGTAACTGCCCGCAGCCAATCCCGAAAAGGTGCCAGAATTTTGGAAAACACCGCCATTGATGCTGTATTGATAAGGTGCGGTGCCCGCGCTCCCGTTGGCGGTAATGCTTCCGTTGCTTTGTCCACAACTGGGATTTACCTGGTTGGAAATCGCGATATTAGGTCCGCCCTGATCATTCAAATTGGTGCTCACGGTGGCCGTACAGCCCGCTGCGTCGCGCACTTCTATCGTGTAGCTGCCTGCAGCCAATCCCGAGAAGGTACCCGAGTTTTGGAAAGTGCCGCCATTGATGCTGTATTGATAGGGTAGGGTGCCCGCGCTCCCATTGGCGGTAATGCTTCCGTTGTTTTGTCCACAACTAGGGTCTACCTGGTTGGTAATGGAAATATTTGGTGCCGAAACGACAACCGGAACACTCTGGTTAAAATCAGTAAAACAGCCATCGTCGTCATCGTCATTATCAATTACTTGGATCAAAGTTGCAACGGTACTTGTACTTGCCACATATTCAACCGTATGCCCATTCAAAATGGCGGTCAATACAAAAGTATTCCCACCAACACTGTAAGTAACATCAAAGCCGTCGCCGTTATCATCGGGTAATGAAAACGTGATAACAACGATACCGCCCGAACAAACCGGCCCAGAGGTCGCGATGGAGGCCGTCAAAGGTGGATCACAAGGGGTGGCTTGTCCTTGCACGATTTTAGGCATCAAAAGGATCAATAAGGGAATAAATCGTAAAAACCTCATTTTGATTGAATTGAGATGGTCGTAGAACCAATTTTTGCATTTAAAATATTGCCTTCTGGAGCCGCTACCACCAATAAATGATAATTGCCCGTCACCAAGTCGCTCGGCAAGGTCAAATTTTCGGACAAATTTCCTTTAAAGTTTGCTGGAAAACCGCTGTATGTCTTACGAAGTAATAATTTATCTTCAAAATCCCAAACAACATCGGAGGATAAATACACTTGCAGGTCGGTACGGGGCGCTGCTTCATCAAAAATATTTTGAAGCCCAATACGCAGCGATACATTAGCCCCAGCCTGTACAATACTGCTGGTGGGCGATACGTCTGCGACCAAAAGAAACACGGTTTTACCCGCCGCATACTTGTCGGGTACGGTAGCGCTAAGCGATTCGTCGATGGCCATTCCATCTGATTTTCGGATATATCCCTTATCAAAGGGACTTAAAGGTTCCGTTTTACTGCCGTCAGATTCCATGACCGCATAAAAATAAGCACGGCCAGGCTCTGCGCTATAATCACAAAACCAGGTGCTTTTTTGCCAACTTTTTGTCAACTCCGACATTGATGCCCCCTGGGGTGAAGTAGCGCGAAAAAGGCGGTAGGAATCACCTTTGTCTGAGGCCTCCCAGCGAATCAGGACAAACTTGTCGTACACGCCATCGCTGGCCTGAACGTTTTCGGCGATTACCATTCGTTCGGTTGAATTGCCTGCTCCCATCAGGATCAAGGTATCTTGGCCCGATACGAAAAATGGCAAGGCTGAAAAAAACAGGATAGATAGTTTTTGCATCATATAGATTGTGTGCTTTACTTTGTATCGCAGCACTAAAACAATGTTACCGAAAAAAAAGTATTATTTTTTTGGTAACTAAAATATCTGGCTGCGATATTCAAGCAACAATCAACAAATTTGCTGGAATGATGGTTTTGATTACAATCACATTAAGCGAAAACTGGAGCATCAAAAAAGGAATACGTGCATGGCCTTTACAAATTTGCAGATTAGAGACGGATTAAAAGAAAATGATGCTGAGATTTTTCGGTATCTGTACAAAACGTACGGCAGTATGATTGTTGGCTATGTTCGAAAAAACAGCGGCAGTGACCAGGAAGCCCGCGAAATGGTGCAAACGGTTTTGTTGGAATTTTGGACAGCGGTACGCGAAGATCGATATCAGGAAAGTGGTAAACTGGATCGGTACCTGTACATCCTTACTTCTAATACCTGGCGCGATGAACTGCGCCGACGAAAAGTACGCCGGACCGATGAACTGGACACCAATCAAATGCTGGTTGCCGATGACCATGAACAAAGTATCGCTATGGCGATCGTAAAAGACCGCCGGATTGAGGCAATGCACCACTGTTTGCAGCAACTTGAATCACCCTGTGACGATATTATCCGGCTGTATCACCTCGAGGAGGTAAACTTGCAGGACGTAGCCAAACAGATGAACTACGATTACAACAACCTTCGAAAACGCATTTTTGATTGCCGAAAAAAATTAAAAAAACTGGTGGATGACTTTTTGCAACAGACACCATTAACCATTGCAGATATCTAAATATCATGGAGCAAATAAATTATACCCTACAAATACAAATACAAGCGTTCGTCAATGGCGAATTGCAAGCGAATCGTCGTGCCGGATTGCTGGCCCAGGCTGCCGAAGATAGTACCATCGCGGATGAACTAGCATTCAGTCAAAGTTTGGCAAATGCCCTTAAAAATCGCGAACTGGCAGCAGCAAGTGCTATTTTGTCTGGCATCATTGCCGAGGAGGGCTTTCCGCCGCCGCCAGCACCAACTAATGATACTTGGTGGACGGCAGGGAAGGGCTGGTTGTTGGGCAGTATACTGATCGTAATGATGGGGGCGGGTACTTTTTACGGGCTCACGCAATACCAGACAGGACGTGCAGCGCGGGCATACAACCAACAATTGGTGCAAAATACCCTGCAACCACTTGAAAATGTATTGCTTTTGGCACCTGCTAATAGCGTGGCATCGGACTTGCTAAAACGCGGAATGGATGCATACGATGCTGCCCAATATACAAAGGCCGCCCAGGCATTATCAACATACTGCGAACAGATGCCAGATCCGGCAGCACGTGTTTACCTGGGTATCGCCTACCTGATGGATGGGCACGCAAAATTGGCCATTGGCCCCTTGTTGGAAGTCAGCCAAGCCGCCGAATTGCCGGTACGTGAAGCAGCAGGTTGGTATTTATCTTTGGCTTATCTGGCAGAAAATGAGGTAGCACTGGCTAAAAAAACAATAATGCAATTGCCGCCCGATGGACTATTTGGTCCAGCTGCCCTCGATTTGTTGGCTAAATTGCAAAAGAAATAGGTTTTTGATCCTTTATCAGAACAAAACCTTCAATCATTTTCAAATCCTGCACATTTTATTGCAGCCTTTCTTTTTATGTACACGATGCGGTTGATGATCAAAATAGGGGTTTTTATGTTGTGGGCCGTTGCTTTGCAAGCCCAAACAGGTAGCGGACTGCTCACTTCCGACGAACGCTATACGCGCATTCCACTGCTGCCAACATACAGTGGTGCTAAATACACCGAAATTCCGGTACGGGTAAGTTTGAAAAAATACTGCCCGGTACCGGGTGATCAGGGTAAAAATGGCGCTTGTGTCGGATGGGCAGTAGGTTACGGGGCACTTACCATTCAGCGCGCCATTCAAAGCCAACAAACTGATCAGGCACTCATTACACAACAAGCCAACTCAGCCGCTTTTTTGTACAATCAGGTGCGCAAAAACCCACAAGATTGTGCCGAAGGCGCTTACCTCGAAGATGGTTTGGTGCTGGTAAAAGAACGGGGTGATTGCCTCGAACAATCGTTCAATTACGAACGCTATGATTGCACCGTACAGCCAGAAGCACAACATCATGCAGAAGCAACGCGGTATCGAATTCAAGACTATGCCGCAGTATTTGAACTCAATGAAGATCCTAAAAGTAAAATAGGCAAAACCTGCAAAATTCTGGCTACCCAAACACCCTTGATTGTAGGAATTGGCGTAACCAAATCGTTCTTTGAAGTACTGCCCGGTGCCGACGTCTGGAACCCAGCGTCTTCAGAGCCTATTTCGAGTTATCACGCTATGGTTGTAGTGGGGTACAACAGTGTAGATAAATATGTAGAACTCCTCAATAGTTTTGGAACATCCTGGGGCAAAAATGGCTTCATTCGATTAAGTTTTGAAGATTATGAGCGGCTCTGTCGCTATGCCTATGTGATGATTCCCGGCATCAGTAATTCCGAAAATGAAAAAAAAGGGGCAGAACAAGCACTTCAAAATGTACAAACGTTGCCCACAACTGTGGTGCTGAGCGGTGCCTTTGTTTTCCGCCAACCAGCGGGGTTTGTAAGCAATGAAGCCGGGGAAGAGTTGATGTACTTTGAAGAAATTAGTACCCGCCGCGATACCCTGCACCCAGGTTTATACCATACCGTACAGCCAGGTTTTAAGGCAGGAGATGTATTTCAATTGGTGGCACGTGATATTCCGCGCGGCCGATATGTATATGTATTTAGTCAAGGCCCCGATGGACATCTTAACCTGCATTTTCCAAGAAAAAAAGAAGCAGTTACCTCCGCAGGGTTTGTCCTTGAAAAAACCGTAGAACTTGTTATTCCCAGTGAAGAAAGCTTGTTGCAATTGCCTGCTGCGGGTGAAGATCACTTGTGTATTCTATACAGCCAGGAACCCATCAGTGCTTTGGAACAACGACTCGCCCAAATTGAATCCATGTCGGCTCCTTTTGCCGAAAAAGTGCAAACAGCATTTAGCGATGTGCTCATTCAAGCACCAGATGTACAGTTCTCTCCCGAAAAAATGTCGTTTTCGGCGCTGGCAAAACCCGAAACTGGAAAAATTGCCGCTGCGATTATATTGCGGGTGCGTGCTTTGTAATCAAATCCTTCGCGCCACAATACCTATACTTTTATTGCTTTCTGCAAATTTATTGACCACACCCTGGTAACTTGTTGGGGGGCTTGCGATGTATTGGCAAACTATGTTGTTCAATCATCACTCCTTATGAAAAATTTCTTTTTTCTCGTGATACTCTGTTGCCTGCTCAAAAGCAACGTATCCGCACAACCAATCGGTATCAGTATAAGCGCTGGTATTCGCAAAACATTCCAGCTGACTAAAAAGTCTTCGATCGACTTGCGGCAGCAATTCCAGGTAAATCCTGAAATCAAAAAATACAACAACAAGTACGGGGATTTTTTCAACGAAGATGGTTTCTGGCCGGTTCCTGACCGTTATGAAGAGTTGGAAGATGGCGACGATGACGATTTGCCTCAGGGGGCCAATCCGGTGACGCCCAACAATCCGGGTGAACTGAGTGATTTACCATACCGCATCAAATTTGAATGGCGTAGTAATTCTGCCGTTCAGTATACTTACCGGTTTGCACCCTGGTTTCGCGGCAATACCGGCTATAGTCTTTTATATGATGGTGAAGAATTTCGACATACTTTTCGCGCAGAATTGGATTACAGGCCACTGAAACACAGCAAAACGAAGCGCAAGTTTGACTTGGGAGCCCGTGCTTTATATCAATATATCGGTGCGCCCGACGATGGGGTTTATGAATGGCAAAGCCTTGTAGTCCCCCGCATAGATGCAGATTGGAATTTCAAAAAAAACCATATCCTTCAGTTGAGCAATGCGCTAAATGGTGCCTGGGATGAAGGGAAATTTGAATTTGACCGATGGCGTGCCAATTTGAACCTGATATATGTTTACAAAAAATCAAACCGATTTACATTGAGTTATCAATTTCAACAACGCCTCGACAAACCGCGCCAATCGCATGGATGTAGTTTGGGTTATGAAATTCGTTTCTAGAATTATAATTCTTAAGATGTGAAGTGACGCGTTATTACCAGGTTTTATTGTAACACTATTTATCCCGAATTTTGGTGAAAACCAGCATTCGGGATTTTCACTTTAAATACGGTATTTATTCATCCATCATTCATCCAAATTCCCGGAGACCCAATCTAACGCGCTCTATACTGAATGCCGCATGAGAGGCAAGATCCGTTGTCATGCTGAGCACTGACTATCAATAATTTAGATAGAGGTTTATGCGCAAAACAAGCAGCGCGAAGTATAATTTACCGGCCTGTGGCTGTGCTCCGCCATCATTTTTTTCTATAAAGGTATGCCTCCGCTGGGGTTAGGTATATAAATGGGCATTTGTTGGGATTAAAGCGGTGTAGCATCTGCGCGAAAAATGTCCAGTAGTATGCTCAATTATTTATACTGAACGCCGCCTGAAAGGCTGCATTCTTTGTCATGCTGAGCGCTGATTTTCAATGATTTAGACCGAAGGCTATGCACAAAAGTAAGCAGCGCGAAGTATAATAAAAAACCACAGTCACTCGAAAGTAACTGTGGTGGAGAAAAAAAGCGTTGATCGTTTAGATGACGATTAACCTAAGCACGCTGTCTCAATTGCATGATTCGTGTATTCATCTCTTCTACTAGATCGGTATCATCCGCTTCTTCTGCTTGCGGAATAACTAAATCGGTTGCTTTGGACGTTACCAGATCACAGAGTCGGAGTACAGGTACCCGAATGCGATCCTGTACTTCCCGAATCAGCAGGTCACTGGCCGTAAATAAACCACTCACTGCAAATGGGCGAATACCCCATGCTTCCAGAATTTGTAAACCTGACAATACGCCAAGGCTGTCACCCGCAGAAAATAAAGTGGCATAAATAGTGGAGCGGAATGCCTTGTTTTCCAGCAGCATAGCCGTTTCGCGCTGCAACAAACCATCAGCGATTTCCATTACAATGTATTCAGCGCCACTTTCTTGGTATGCCTGATTTACCAAAGATTGGTACAAATTAAGCAGACTTGTTTTGTCAAGCAGATAGGTCGACGGGTATCCAAACTCGGAGAAATCAGTGGCATAATGTGCCCCGCGATCCATGTTAAGGGCTGCGTCTTTAGGAAATGCCGTGCCGGTGAGTTTAATATAGGCAACTCGTTTGCCCGCAGCCCGCAGCCCGCCACACAACCAGGCTGCTGAAGTTGTTTTTCCACTATCCATTGAAGAACCAACGGATAGAATAACCTTAGCGGGGATTTCAAATGGATTAAAGGTTTCGAGTGCGCGATATGCTGTTGTATTAATAACAGCCCCGTTCGAATGCACCGCATAGCCTACAAGTTCTAACTGGGCCGGAGTACCCCGGAATGTAGCGTTTTTACTGGTCATCAAACCGGCAACACCCCCTCTGCCCAATAATTGGCAATGCGTGGTAGGGCGACTTGGAATATAACCCTCATACTGATTGGTTGCATAACGTGCTCCAAAAGCCAGCATTACATGATCGTGCTCAAAAAGATAAGAAGCCACTTTCGCTGTATCCATAATGTAGCCGCCATTTGCCTGAACAACGCGAAAAATTGCTACATCGCCCATTTTTGGCGTATATGAATCAATGATAGATGCGTTAAGGATGTAATTGTCAACGCTTTTGCAAGTGAGTGCTTTTTTAATGTTCGGTTGCATCGGATAAAATTAATTTGTAGTGAAAGATGTCAGAATATCGCGGTACTCGAAAAATGTTACCAGCCGTTGAAAAAAAATTATTTTAATGGTTGAGTCGCCAATGGCGTTTGCGGATCGGAAGTGAGTAGCAACATGGCCGTATTTTTGCATTGTTCCAATAAATAATCTGCCAAACGCCTTGCAGTTTCGGTATCCAGGCCCGCAAATGGTTCGTCCAAGACCAACAAAGGCTTATTGGCCAAAATAGCCCGAAGGCATTCCAGCAATCGCTGCTGACTCGATGAAAGGTTGGTGTTCACCCCTTTTAATTTCAAATGAAAATCAAGGCCTTGTAAATGTTCGGGAAAAAGTGCCTGGAATTTCTGAATGGAAACTTCCGTATCGCGGAGTATTTCCGATTGTCCGCTTTTACTCAACGCATCCAAAAGGCTGGTGCCCACCAAAGGAAATGCATCCGAAACGAACGCTATTTGCTGGCGCAGACTACGCAGGGTGTATGCCTGAATGTTGGTTCCGTTCCAGGTAATGATCCCCGAATCAGGTTGATATTGTCCTGCCAGCAACTTCACAAGGGTGGTTTTGCCGCCCCCCCCCGGTAAAACAAGGTGTGTCAAACGCTGACCTTCAATGCGTACAGTATAGTGGTCAAAAATTTGTTTAGTACCCAGTCGGAGCGAAATATTGTGAAATTCAAGCACAAATTTGGGTTCCTTTTTTATTGCCAACGCCCCTTCCGATGCGCGCGGCATTTGCAGCAGTGCTTCAAATTTTTGCAGCGACAGAAGTCCTTTTTTCCACACCAACGACACCCGCAACAGGCGCATGAGTGGATTGCGCCACCACATCAAAATCATGATAATTATAAAAACCGGGGTGCCTGATAACCCCATGGCCAAGCCAGCCCACAAAACGATGGCCAACAGCATTTGAGCAAAAAATGGTGGAAGGGCTGCCTGGATAGCCGCAATTTTTTGGTATTCCAAACTGCGGGAACGAATCTGCTTTGCCTTTTTTTCAAATTGCTGGGTACTACGTGTGGTGCGATTGAGTGCCTGAACAGCCGCCAATTGCATTAACAAGGTATTAATGTACGCCAGCAGACCCGCTTTTTTGTTGCGCCGTTGTGCTTCCAAATGTTGCAACTGGCGGGTAAGGAGACGGTTGCCAAGCAACATACCCGCAACACTAACCAACACAAGGACCGCCAGGCGAAAATCAAGCGCAGCAATGCAAGCAATTCCGATGAGCAGCAGGCTGATATCGGCGGCACATTGCAGCATCCCTTTTGTTAGCAATTGTTGGATGCTGCCCAGGTCGCCCGCAAAACGCAACAGGCTACGGCCCGCATCCCGCGATTCATGCGTGCGCAAGTCGCTTTGCAGGTGGTGTTCTGCAGCAGCCATGCGCAGTGTATACGAAAAATCTTCACTCAATTGCCCCCGTAAGCCCAAACGCAAAGTATCCAATAAAAAACGCAGACAAACGATCCCCAAGAAAAGCCATAATAATTGGGGTTGTGTCCAATGGCCCGGATTGAGTATCTGGCCCCGCAAGGACTGAAACCCAAAAGTAGCGGCAACAACCTGCGCCAACAAGACAGAGCCTAAGATGAGAAAAAGGTTGGCTGTAAAATCAAAAAGAAAAGCCAGGGCTGTTTTTCGGCGGTTTTGTGCCAAAAAAGCCTGCAACCGATGGAGGTGTTTGAACGAGGAAATATACTGCATGGCAGTATATCGTACTAATTTATGAATGTTACCGAGATGGGAAAGAAAATCTTTGCGAAAAAAGAGCCATGAACCACACGATGCGGTGTTTAAAGCGTTTTTTAGTGATGCGATCATTGCTCGGAACTACCTTTTACATTATACCGCCGAAGATATATATGGGCAAATAGATTTTACTGTTTTCCAGAAGATCGATACCGCTTTCGTCAGTGGCCGTTTCGGGATTTCCTTTAGCGATGTGTTGTATGAGTCCCGGTTATTAAGTGGTGCGCCTGCCAGGTTGCTCTTTCTGTTCGAGCATAAAAGTTATGTGCCTAAATGGCCGATTCATCTACAATTACTGGATTACTTTTTACAAATCTGGGAAGACGATCTCAAAAACGGACGCCCACTTTCTTTTATCGTTCCGATTGTGGTGTACCCTCAAAAATTGGCCCAATATCCTTACTTTTGGGAGACCATTCTATCAGAATACCCGCGAAGGCATACTGCTGCAAACGCTAACGCTGTACATTTTAAATTTCAACAATATGACAGAGTCCCAAGTGAAAGATCTCAACCAGCAATTACCGCCCGCAGAGCGCGATTGGATCGATGCGATTCCTGAAATTTTTGGGAGAAAATGGAAAGAAAAGGGGCTGAGAGAAGGTAGAAAGGAAGGGAAAGAGTTAGGTAAAATTGAAGGTAAAATTGAAGGTAAAATCGAAGGTAAAATCGAAGGTAAAATCGAAGGTATCGAAGAGACGAATCATGCCATCACCGTCAAAACAATCAAAAAGTTTCCAGATTGGAGCGATGCCGAAATTGCTGAGTTTGTGGGTGTTACCCAGTTGTATATTCATCAAGTACGCAAAGAATTGGTGAAAAAGTAAGCAAATTGACCAGTTTTTCTTTTTTTGAATAAAAATCACAGAATGCGTTTTTTAAGCATCGATCCCATGTCGGTGGAGGTGTTTTTGTCAACACCTTTGACACAATATGGTAGTTATCTCGGCGGGCTTGTTTGGTTTGGTGTTGGGAAATTAGTTTGAAGATTTATCAATATAACAAATAATGGGAAAGTTCCACGATTCAATCAAACCAGCGCATCGGGAGTTTATTGAAAATCAGCATTTGTTTTTTGTCGCCACGGCGCCTCTAAGCGCGGATGGGCGCGTAAACCTGTCGCCCAAAGGGCTTGACAGTTTTCGGGTACTTTCCGACACTCAAGTCGGCTATCTCGACTTGGCCGGCAGTGGCAACGAAACCTCGGCGCATACACTCGAAAACGGGCGTATTACTTTTATGTTTTGCGCTTTTGAAGGTGCCCCAAACATCCTACGTTTGTATGGGAAAGGCCGCACGATATTGGTAAACAGCCCCGAATGGGAGCACTGGGCGTCATATTTCAATGTATTGCCCGGCGCCCGTCAAATTATCCTCGCCGATATTGACTTGGTGCAAACTTCCTGCGGATTCGGGGTGCCGTTTTTTGAATATAGCGGCGAACGCTCTATCTACGCCGAATGGGCGGAGAAAAAGGGCGCCGACGGTTTGCTGGAATATGTAAAAGAGAAAAACGCGGTGAGTATTGATGGGCTGAAGAGTGATGTGGGGGTGGAATACGGGGTTTGAGCACCAATTATTCAAAAAAAACGCCCTACTTACCGATAAAGGCCTAAAAAATACCCTGGGAGCAAGGGTAAATAAAAAAAGCGCTACAAACCTAAGTTCGTAACGCTTTATCATTTAAGTCGGGATGACAGGATTCGAACCTGCGACCACACGCCCCCCAGGCGTGTACTCTACCGGGCTGAGCTACATCCCGCAATGCAATATTGTTTGTTTATGATCGTCGGACCAACGGGATTCGAACCTGTGACCTCTACGATGTCAACGTAGCGCTCTAACCAACTGAGCTATGGACCGTGCTACTTTCCAAACGGGCGACAAAGGTAAGGGCTTGTTCCTTTAAATTACAAATCTTTCGCTTAATATGTAGACCTAAATTTTTTATTTCAACCGTTCCATCACCATTAATTTATGACTGCGGCCAATTGGCAAGGTGCGCCCTGCAATTTCTACTTCCGCTGCCGAAAAAGACTCAATTTTGTCGACCGCCACTAAAAAGGAGCGATGTATGCGCAGAAAATTGTCCGATTGCATCAAATCAACCAACTCGCCCAATTGATAATGGGTGTTGTATGACTTGGTTTTGGTGTGAATCGTCACCGAGTCTTTTAAGCTTTCCACATATAGAATTTCATCTAAAAAAATCTTCACCGAGCGCTTTTGCACCGTAAAAAAGTAAAACGGACGGGCAGGTGCATTGTTTTTTTCACGCATAGGCGGCTGTACATCCGCCAAGCGCTGAGGCACCAACAATTTTTGAACGGCCTTGGTAAACCGGCTAAACTCAATCGGCTTCAACAAATAATCCACTACCTGCAAATCAAAACCTTGCACCGCGTATTCATGGTGCGCCGAAGTAATAATCACCCGTGGCTGGTGCAACAATGTTTTTAAAAACTCCAACCCATTGAGTTTGGGCAAGTTAATATCTAAAAAAATCACATCCACAGGGTTCATGCGCACGACATCCAATGCGCGAATGGCATCATTGCAGACATGCGTAAGTTCCAAAAAAGAAGTCTGTTCTATATATTCTGTGAGTATTTCGGCGGCCAAAGGCTCGTCTTCCACAATAATGCAACGCAACACTTGCGCAAGCGGGATTTCACTACCTTGTTTGACTGGATTTATAACTGGCGTTTGCATGTCCGTTCTTTTTTGATTACCACAAAATTATATACTTCGCGCTGCACAGTTTTGTGCACGGCCTAAATCATTGACAATCAGCGCTCAGCATGACAATAAATGTTGCCTTTCAGGCTGCGCTTAGTAAATCTCAACTGGGCGTAAGGATATAGACAATACAATGTAGGTAAAAGTTGCCTCTCCCCCCAAATTTTAAAAAACAAGCGTTAAACCTCCAAAGAGACCTAACGCTTGTAGTAATTGATTATCAAACAATTGTATTAAAATTCATCATTCATCATTCATCATTCATCATTCATCATTCATCATTCATCATTCATCACTCCTCACTAAACCACCCCCAAAGCCTTTCCCACCTTAACAAACGCTGCAACCGCCGCCTCCAAATGTTCCTGCTCGTGGGCCGCGCTCAGTTGTACCCGAATCCGCGCTTTGCCTTGTGGCACCACTGGATAAAAGAATCCAACCACATAAATACCTTCCGCAAGCAAGGCTTTCGCAAAATCCTGGGCCAATTGGGCGTCATACAGCATGATCGGCACAATCGGATGTTCGCCTGGTAGAATATCAAAACCCGCTTCCGTCATCGCCTGGCGAAACCAACGGGTATTGTGTTCCAGTTTGTCGCGCAGGGTCGTGGAGCCGCTGAGCAATTCCAATACTTTAATGGAAGCCCCTACAATGCTGGGTGCCACCGTGTTCGAAAACAAATATGGCCGCGAACGTTGGCGCAACATGTCCACAATTTCCTTGCGTGCAGCCGTGAAACCACCCGATGCGCCACCCAACGCTTTCCCCAGGGTGCCGGTCACAATATCCACCCGGTCCATCACCTGGCGGTACTCGTGGGTGCCCCGTCCGGTTTTTCCCAAAAAGCCGGACGCGTGGCATTCGTCGATACCCACCATGGCGCCGTATTGATCGGCCAGGTCACATATTTTATCCAATTGGGCAATGGTTCCATCCATCGAAAAAGCACCATCGGTGAAGATTAAAATGCGGCCAGCCTTAGCAGCCGTAGCCTCTTTCAAGCAGTCCTCCAGGGATTCCATGTTGTTGTGCTTGTAGCGAAAACGCTTGGCTTTGCACAACCGAATACCATCAATAATGGAAGCATGGTTGAGTTCGTCGCTGATGATTGCATCATGTTCGCCCAACAAAGGCTCAAATAATCCGCCATTGGCATCGAAAGCTGCGGCATACAAAATGCAATCTTCCATGCCCAAAAATTCCGAGAGCGCTTTTTCCAGCTGCTTGTGGATGTCCTGGGTGCCGCAAATAAACCGCACCGATGAAAGTCCATACCCATGGCTGCGAATGGTCTCAATTGATGCTTCTACCACGGCCGGATCACTCGATAAACCAAGATAATTATTGGCGCAAAAATTCAGCACCTGCTGCTGGACCGTTGTATCAATCACCGGACCTTGTGGCGAGGTGATAATACGTTCTTCTTTGTATAAACCGGCTTCCCGGATGCCGTTTAGTTCCTGTTGTAAGGAAGACTGAATGTTGGAAAACATATGCGTACTGGTTTAAATATTCGGTTGAGCGTTGTTTTTATTCAAAAGTTGCGTGGGCGCAAAAAAACTATTTTCCCCGCACACTAAAGGAAATACGGCGGTTCATCGCCTTGTGTTCCGGGGTATCATTGGCAACGACCGGGTTACTTTCGCCATAGCCCTCTGCTTCCAATCGATCGGCTGGAATTCCATTGCCAATCAACCACGCCATGCAGGCTTTGGCACGCGCATCGCTGAGGGTCAAGTTCAGTTTGTCGTTGCCGTCGGTGTCGGTATAGCCGCCAATTTTTAATTTCAAAGCAGGGTAGGCGCGCAAAATGGCCATCACGGCCAACATTTTTGGTTCTGACTCAACTTTCATGGTAGCCTGGTTCACATCAAACATGATTTCAGGAAAATTAAACCATTTAGCTTTGTCAATTACCGCGTTCGGGTCCTGTACAAAAGCCAACATCGCTGCTTCCTCTGTACCAGCAGGAAAGGATAAAGCAGGCACGGGCGCTGGTGCAGTAGGGGCTTGTTCCACAATAGGTGGTGCAACCGCTACCTGATTATTGCAATTTTTGAGGTAAAACATGATGCCACCGCCCAAAACCAGCAACACCAGCAAAGGCCAAAACCAGTTCAATCCACCCGTAGGTACATCTGAATCGCCGCTGGTCAACTTACCTATACCCAATAAACCCGTCAAACCACCAGGCAAGGCACCCACGATATTTTCTTTTTGTCCGGTCAACAAATTGGTGAAACCCGTCACATTTAAATCACCGGTTTTGATTTCTTTATTCAAAATTCCCATCAACAGCGGACCAACCAAGCCCAATAGTGCCGAAGTAGAATCAGATTTGATGCCCGAAAACGCAGAAACAACGTTGCTGATCGCCGGAATTTTTGCGCCCAGGATACTGCCCAACAAGTGTCCAGAAGCATCTTTCGGGTCATTGTGCGCCAGATTGCCACCATCCAACAAACTGCCCAGGTTATCCAGTATCGCCGGATTAAAATCGGAAATGCTGTTAAAAATGCCATTCATGGCGTCTTTATCGTCGGTTTTACTCAAAAATCCGGCAAGAATAGAGGGCCCCCAGCCTACAATGGCTTTTAAAATGCCAGTTTCTTCTTCGCCCAAGGTAGCAGATGCTTTTGCAACCAATTCGGGGGTGATGTAGGATTTAAGCGTATCAAGTAAATTTGACATAGGTGTGTTGATTTTATTTTTGATCTGGCAAAATTACATTTTCCAGTATAACGCTTGTATTAAGTCGACTTAAAATGGATAACCTACTGCCAAGTTGTAAGCTAAGTTTTCTTTGCGCAGCCGCCAAGGCTCGGTAACCCAATACGAGCCATCTGTTTTGACCGGTTTTTTTAACTTTATACCTACATCAAAACGCAAAATGAAAAAACCAAAATCCGCCCGCACCCCAAATCCGGTTCCCAAGGCAATATTTTTATACGAATCCAGCCGCAACTCCGCATTGGGCCTGCTGGCTTCTTTTTTAATCGTCCACACGTTGCCCCCGTCCAAAAATACCGCGCCCTTGATCCATAAAAACATCGGAAAACGCAATTCGCCATTAAATTCAAACCGAAAATCGCCCGCCTGGTAAAAAGGGCGTTGGTTTTGGGCATCGGTGGAGGCATCTACATACGCACCCGGACCTAATTCGCGGATACGCCAGGCACGCAGACTCGACGGGCCACCTACAAAAAACTGTTTTACATAAGGCGCTACTTTCGAGTCACCATACGGCACCACAACGCCCGCACCAATCCGAATCGCCCCCACAAGATCTTTTCTAAACTCCCTTGAATATACCCCGTCCAGGTCCAAACGCAGGTACTTGGCAAAATCCAAATCGCCAATTGTCCAGGTTTGCTTCCCAAATGGTATTTCCCACAACTGATTCACCACATATTCCTCAAAACCCGATACGTCGGAGCCGATCCGCAACTGCCAACGCTCCCCAAAACGGTTCACATTGCTCGCATAAGAATACGAAAATGAACGCAAAATAAAACCGGTAAACAACTGATTATCAAAGCTGCGCCGCAAAAATTCACTCACGCGCGATTGAAACGCCGGGTCAAATTGCGGCCGCAAAATATCAATCCCGATATGGTTAAAACTGTACTGATGCTCCGGATCGGTTTGGATATCATACCCAAATGAAGCATTAAACAAGTTATATCGGTAAAAAGCCGTTTGGGATAAATAGTTGTAATGCAAGGCAATGCGCGATTTCCCTTCATTGCGCAAACGGTCGTACAAGGAGGCCGTCACAACTTGCCGATACCCACTGGGCCGCCTGCTAACGGTGCGCCAAAACCCGAAATAATCGAAAAAACGCGGCAAAACCAGGTCGTTCTGAAATTTAAACTCCTGCGAGAAGATCAATCGACTGGGCGTCGTAACGTCAAACTCTACATTGTACTGCAAACTGCTCTGCAACTGTTCGGCTCCCCGAAAAGCATTGCGGTTGAGTAAACCAGCCGAGGAAGAAACCCCCACCAAACCGCCCGTGATGGAATTGCGGTAATTGAAATCAAGCCCCATGCTGGGCACCAGTTTTTTTACCGGCGAAAAAGAAATGGCTACATTGATCTTGTCCGACTGGATAGAATCCTGCAAAGGCTTGATCGAAACAAACTTAAACACCCCAAGTGCATTCAAATTGCGGGCGGTTTTATCAAAATCGATTTGCCGATAAGGCCAGCGCTGTTGTAAGGAGATGTATTTGACCAACCGCTCCGGCCGAATGCTGAATTTGGGCTCCGAAGAAGCAAAATAAATACCGTTGTAGAGGGTGTCATTCCGAATAGACATCAATTCGGGCACCAAACTATAGTACACACCGATGTTATTGATGGTGTACACTTGATGCATCACACTATCGCTGGGGGTAAGCACCGTGACGGTTACCTTGGTCCGGTAATTGGTCGTATCACCACTAAATTCAACAAAATTTGGGGTAAAATAGGCATATCCCCGGTTTTTGAGTTCGGTGGTGATGCGCAGTTTTTCTGCCTCAAACAAATTCCCATCCAGGGCCGCATTGCGTTTGAGGGGCGACAAACCGGAGGTCATCTCCAAAATCTGCAGCACCAGACTGTCGCGGCTTTCGTATTTTACCGTATCTATTTGATAAAGGCGGTTGAGGGCGAGTACATATTTGACGGCCATTTTATGCACACTCACCGTATCAACCTGGTAGGTGCAGGCTGCCTGCAAATAACCGCGCTGCCGCATTTGATTTTCAAAATTGAGGGCCGTACGGGAAGTGAGCAACGCACTATAAATGGCGGGTGGTTCGGCAATTTTTTTCATAATCCACCGCGCATTCCGCGATTTGCGGTCTTTGTAGCGGTAATACAGCCAAAGTCGGGTATCAAAAAAGTAAAACGAACGTTTATTAGGTTGCTGTTTGAAAAAAGGCGCCAACTCATATTGTATAGGCGTACGTTCGCCCAATCCAAGCCGCTTCTCCGCTTTAATTTCCAAGGTATTCTTTACCAATAGGCGCTCTCCTTTGGCTTGATCAAGATGCTTCGTAACATTGCAGCTGCTAAGCAAACTGGCAAGGACGACCCCCCAACACAACAACAGCCGGATATTTAAAAGTTTGGACATAACATTCAAATCATCAAAATCAAAAGTAGGCCTTTGCAACGGGCTGCACCACGTAAATATGCTCTCTGCCAATCAACAAAAGTTTATCGCCAGCCTCTCCATCAAGAAATACCGGCAAAAGTATCGAAAGTTCGTGGTGGAAGGTGACAAAATCGCCATCGAACTCTTGCAAACACCGCAAATAGTTGTCGATTCGATCTTTGCTACGGAACGTTGGGCCGCACAAAATCCCGACCTCCTCCAACCACATTTGGATAACTTTAACGTTGTCCACGAAATTGAACTAAAAAAAATATCCAACCTAACAACACCAAACCAGGTATTGATTGTTGCCAACATGCCCGAAAAACAGTTGGATCCAGGCGAAATACGTCCCGATTTTTGCTTTTTCGCCGATGGTATTCAAGATCCTGGCAACCTGGGGGCCATCCTGCGCATTGCCGATTGGTTTGGTTTCCCGGCCCTGTTTTGTGCACCCGATACCGTGGATGTTTATAGTCCAAAAGTAATCCAGGCCAGTATGGGCGCATTTTTGCGGGTTGCCACAGCCGAACTGGAATTGGAAGCATTGTGCGCAGCATTGCCCGAATGGCCGGTTTTGGGCGCTGTATTAGGCGGGGAGTCGGTGTTTAAAATAGATTTGCCCCAGTTTGGCATCTTGGTGGTGGGCCGCGAAGGCCGCGGATTAAGCCCGGAAGCGGAAGCCTTGCTGCAGCACCGACTGACCATTCCCAAACATCCGCAAGGTGGCGCCGAATCGCTCAATGCGGGCATCGCAGCAGGCATTTTGGCGGCTGTCATCCGAGATCGGCAGATGATTGGATAAATCTGGACGATAAATCTCGGAAATCCTCCACAACTGCGGTTATCTTCGCCCTCGCATTTAAAATCAAAACGATACTCACAATTCAAACAACATGATGGACTTTCGTAAATACCTTCCTTTGATCATGATCGGCCTCGTGGTCGTATTGGTATTCAGCATGTGCGGTTCCTATAACGGTGCCGTGAGCAAAGAAGAAAATGTAAAAAAAGCATGGTCGCAGGTTGAAAATCAGTACCAGCGCCGCGCAGATCTGATCCCGAACCTGGTAAACACGGTAAAAGGGTATGCCAATTTTGAGCAACAAACCCTTACTGCAGTCGTACAGGCACGCGCATCCGCGACCCAGGTAAAAGTAGATCCGAATGAATTGACCCCTGAAAACATCCAACGCTTCGAACAAGCACAACAAGGTTTGTCGGGCGCGTTGGGTAAATTGTTGATGATCACCGAAAATTACCCGGATCTGAAAGCCAACCAGAGTTTCCTCGGCTTACAACAACAATTGGAAGGCACGGAAAACCGCATTTCGGTAGAGCGCAAAAACTTCAATGAAGCGGTAAATGACTACAATTCAAGTATCCGTCGTTTCCCAACCAATTTGCTGGTAGGCATGTTCGGCTTTACGCCAAAAGGTTATTTTCAGGCAACAGCCGGTTCTGATCGCGCACCGGAAGTAAAATTCTAACCATGCTATTTACAAAAGAAGAAGAAGCGCGCATCACCGATGCCATTCGCGCAGCAGAACAAAGCACCAGCGGCGAAATCCGGGTGTATGTAGAAGATTTTTGCTTGCGCGATCACCCGGTCGAACGGGCCGCGGAGTTGTTTCATCTTTTTGGTATGTTTAATACCCAGCAGCGCAATGCCGTGTTGATTTATCTGGCCGATAAATCCCGGCATTTCGCTTTCTGGGGCGATACAGGAATCAATGACGCCGTCGGGTTTCATTTTTGGACGGCTGAAAAACAACTGTTCAAAGAACACCTGCAACGCGATTTAGCCGCCGATGGCTTATGTGCCGTGATTCAGCAAATTGGCGAACGGCTTCAGGCTTTTTTTCCAGCCGATCCAAATAACAACGAAAATGAACTGCCCGATGAAATCATATATGGTTAAGCAACTTTCCGGCATGCATACCATCAGCAAAGCTTGTTTACGCGTATTTTGGGTCGCACTGGCTTTCCTGCCATCCTTTTTAGGGGCACAAACAGATGTATTTCCACCCAAACCAGAACCTGCGGTGTATGTGCACGACTTTTCCAACTGGCTCGATCGCAATCAGGTCGCCATGCTGGAGGAAAAGTTGCGCCGCTACCACGACTCCACCTCTACCCAGCTTGTCGTGATGATTCGCCCCGATTTGGGCGATTACGACAAATCTTCCTATGCCATTGAACTGGGCAACCGCTGGGGCATTGGCAAAAAAAGTAAAAACAACGGGGTGGTGATGCTCATCAAAAGTGAGCAGCCAGATCGCGGTATTTTTATCGCCACGGGGTATGGGACCGAAGGCGCGTTGCCCGATATTTTGGCCGGACAAATCATTCGCAATACCATGGGCCCGTTTTTTCGGGAAAAGAAATATTACGAAGGGATAGATGCCGGTACCAATGAAATCATCAAGGCCCTTTCCGGCGAGTTCAAAAACGACGGCGAACCGGGCGATGCAAAGGCCGGCATGGTGGTTTTGGTCATTTTTCTGATTATATTTTTCTTGATTCTCTTTTTTGTATTCCGTGCTGCCAAACGCGGCGCCCGCATGATTACGCATTCTGGCGCTGGCGGCAGCATGTGGGGTGCTGGCTGGGGCGCAGGCAGTGGTTGGGGCGGCGGCGGCAGTTCCGGCGGTAGTTCCTGGGGCGGCGGTTCCGATGGTGGTAGTTTTGGTGGCGGCAGTTTCGGCGGTGGCGGGGCTGGCGGCGACTGGTAAAATTGATTGACTATGAGTGTTCAACACGCAATGATTTATGTTGCACCTTCCGAATTACACGGTCAAGGTGTTTTTGCTGCACGCAATATTGAAGCAGGGGAAATTATAGAAATTTGTCCGATCCTGCTTTTCCCGCGCGCCGAACTGGATGCGATCCGCAAAACCATGCTCGACGATTATTATTTCGACTGGGGCGATGAAGGCGACTGGTATGCAGTATGCCTTGGTTATGGCTCCTTGTACAACCATTCCTACGCACCCAATGCGGAGTACGGCATGGATTTTGAGGCCAATACCATTGATTTTTATTGTATTAAAAATATAGAAGCAGGCGCCGAAATCCTGATTAATTACAACGGCGAAGCGGACAACCAGACCAAAGTATGGTTTGAAGATCCGGAACACCCGGTACACAAAACAAGGCCGCAATGAAAAAAACAGAGCTGACCTATAGCAGTGCTTATGAAGAATTGCAACAAATCGTTGCGGCCCTGCAAAACGAACAAGTAAGTATAGATGAACTGCCTGCTAAAATTGCCCGGGCCACTGAGCTGGTGCAGTTTTGTAAAAATCAATTGCGGAAGACCGAGGAAGCGGTGGCTGGGTTGATGGGTGGGGAGGTTGCTTAAAATAAAAGGGTTCCACGTAGAGTAGGGTTCCACGGAGGAGCTCGGAGGAACGGAGTTACACGGAGGAATAGTTTTATGGTAAATAATGCAATACACAATTCCCTTAGGATGTTAACTCTGTGCAACTCCGTACCTCCGAGCTCCTCCGTGGAACTACACCCTACGCGCCCCCCGCATATCGCTAAAATTTTAACAAAGCCAGCCCCGAGCAAAATACTTTAAGGCAGGCATATTTATTTTCCTATGAAAAAACTACTAATTGTACTTCTGTTTGGTGTTGTGCCCTGTTTGTTGTTGGCACAAAAACATGACTACATCTGGATCGCTGGCGATGATAATATATTGAATAACCAAAACGCAGGAGGAATCACTATTGATTTCAATCAAAATCCGGTAAATGCTTATTACAATTATAGAAATCTTAACATGTACGTTTGCAATGCAAGTATATGTGATACAGCAGGTAAACTAATAGCCTACACGAATGGATGTGCTATTAACGGAGGGGACGATCAAATGATTGAAAATGGGGAGAACATCAATCCAGGCTATTTGCATGATTTGAGGTGTATCCAATATAATCGAGGATATGCTTCTGGCTACCAAAGTGCCATTTTTTTACCGCTTCCAGAATCGGATAGTATTTATTGCCTGTTTCACAAACCGGTAAAGCAGGTAACCATGCCGGTTCAAGACGTTTATTCCGATAAACTGCTGCTAAGCACTGTTGACCTGCGCTTCAACAATGGTTTAGGAAAGGTTGTAAATAAAAATGTGGAATTAATAAATGATACGCTCTTCGGAGGTGAACTAGTCGCTGTAAAAAATGCAAATGGTAAAGATTGGTGGATTGTTACAACTCAAAGAACGAATAATATTTTTTATATCCTGAAACTTACAAAAGAGGGTGTTGTCGATACCATTACCCAGGCAATTGGCATTAAGCCAAGTATTGCTGGAGAAGGAGTTGGCCAAATGGTTTTCGCACCGGATGGTAAAACATTATACCGAACCAACCCATTCAATCCCATTATGGTGTATAGTTTTGATCGGGCACTTGGGTATTTTACAAAATTCGATACCATTCATTATGACTATGGCATACAACCGCTTGTTGGCGAAATTGGATGTGCAGTATCCCCCAACAGTAGATTTTTATACTTAGGGGCAAGGCAAAATCTATATCAATTAGATCTTTTAGCAGATGATATTAGTGCCTCACAGACCTTGGTAGCAGAATGGGATGGGTTTAAGGGAATATTTCCTACCCTTTTTTCACAATTCCAACTCGCGCCCGATTGCAAAATATACGGTCTGGCAGGCGGAGACACTCGGTATTTTCATATAATTCACAACCCGGATGCACCCGGTTTAGCTTGCAATGTGGAGCAGCATGGCTTTGTGATGCCTACGCCTTGCGGCGCCTCCATGCCCTCATTTCCCAATTTCCGCCTGGGGCCACCTGAAAACCCGGGCCTGCCCTGCACCAGCACGGTCAGCACTGGTGGTGGCCCGGTGAGTCCATTGCCTGCGGTGTCGGTATTCCCCAATCCTGCCACTACTTATATAAAACTGGTGGTCAATCAGGCACTTGAGCAAGGCGCTACCTGGCATCTTTTCGACCTGCATGGGCGTTTGGTCCGTTCGGCTCTGCTGGATACAGCGCAGGCGGGTATTGAAATTTCTTTGGCGGGTTTGCCAGCAGGTGCTTATTTTTGGAGCGTGGATGGTAAAGCGGGTGCGGTGTTGTTTCGCGGGAAGGTCCTGGTGTTGTAGGGGGGAGGGCGTAGAGCAGGGTTCCACGGAGGAGCTCGGAGGTATGGAGTTACACGGAGAAATGATTTTATAGTAAATAATACAATACACAATTCCCTTAGGATGTTACCTCTGTGAAACTCCATACCTCCGAGTTACTCCGTGGAACCTTACTCTACGCGCCCCCGCATATCGCTAAAATTTTAACAAAGCCAGCCCCGAGCAAAATACTTCAAGGCAGGCATATTTATTTTCCTATGAAAAAACTACTAATTGTACTTCTGTTTGGTGTTGTGCCCTATTTGTTGTTGGCACAAAAACATGACTACATCTGGATCGCTGGCGATGATAATATATTGAATAACCAAAACTCAGGAGGAATCACTATTGATTTCAATCAAAATCCGGTAAATGCCTATTACAATTATCGAAACTTAAATATGTTTGTTTGCAATGCAAGTATATGTGATACATCTGGTAAACTCATTGCTTATACGAATGGATGTGCTATAAACGGCGCAGATGATCAAATGATTGACAATGGCAATAATATTAATCCCGGTTATTTGCATAATTTGAGTTGTATTCAATATAATCGTGGATACGCATCGGGCATACAAAGTGCCGTTTTTTTACCGCTTCCAGAATCGGATAGTATTTATTGCCTGTTTCACAAACCGGTAAAGCAGGTAACCATGCCGGTTCAAGACGTTTATTCAGATAAACTGCTACTAAGTACCGTTGACCTGCGCTTCAACAATGGTTTAGGAAAGGTTGTAAATAAAAATGTGGAATTAATAAATGATACGCTCTTCGGAGGTGAACTAGTCGCTGTTAAAAATGCAAATGGAAAAGACTGGTGGGTTGTAACAACCCGAAGAACGAATAATGTTTTTTATATCCTGAAACTTACAAAGGAGGGTATTGTCGATACCTTTACCCAGGCAATTGGTATTAAACCAAGTATTACTGGAGAAGGATATGGACAAATGGTTTTCGCGCCGGATGGTAAAACAATATACCGAACAAACCCTTTCAATCCCATTATGGTGTACAGTTTTGATCGGGAACTTGGGTATTTTACAAAATTCGATACCATTCATTATGACTATGGCATACAACCACTTGTTGGCGAAATTGGATGTGCAGTATCCCCCAACGGAAGATTTTTATACTTAGGGGCAAGGAGAAATCTATATCAATTGGATCTTTTAGCAGACGACATTAGTGCATCGCAGACCTTGGTAGCAGAATGGGATGGGTTTAAAGATCTTTTGGCAACGCTTTTTTCCCAGTTGCAACTTGGGCCTGACTGCAAAATTTACGGCCTTGCTGGAGGTGATACTCATTTCTATCACGTAATTCATAATCCAGATGCGCCCGGCCTTAATTGTAATGTGGAGCAACATGGACAGGCTTTTCCAACTAGATGCGGCGCCTCCATGCCCTCATTTCCCAATTTCCGCCTGGGGCCACCCGAAAACCCGGGCCTGCCCTGCACCAGCACGGTCAGCACTGGCGGTGGCCCGATGAGTCCATTGCCTGCGTTGTCGGTGTTCCCCAATCCTGCCACTACTTATGTAAAACTGGTGGTCAATCAGGCACTTGAGCAAGGCGCTACCTGGCATCTTTTCGACCTGCATGGGCGTTTGGTACGTTCAGCGCTGCTGGATACAGCGCAGGCAGGTATTGAAATTTCTTTGGCGGGTTTGCCAGCAGGTGCTTATTTTTGGAGCGTGGATGGTAAAGCGGGTGCGGTGCTGTTGCGCGGGAAGGTCCTGGTGTTGTAGGGGGAGAGGGCGTAGAGTAGGGTTCCACGGAGAAGCTCCGAGGTATGGAGTTACACGGAGAAAATGTTTTATAGGAAAAAATAATACACAATTCTATTCGGAAGGTTTTTCATTTAAAGAAATCAAAAATGTACGATAAAGTTCAGAGCTAACTCTAAAGCCCGCATTTGTAATCAATTGATCTATAATGGAAAGGTAAATAATTGGTGAGGAGTCACTTACAACAATCATAAACCCAACCGTTGAATCGTCTGAAGGTCTTCTGTATAATCTGCTACATCGTAATGGATAGATATTCCACGGCTACCCAGCAGTTGCTGAAATTGAAACTGTGAAATACCTGCCAACATTGCAGATTGACCTAGCGTCAATTTTTCTTTTTGGAAAAGCACAACTGCCAATTCGATTAGAATTTCTACTTCAGTCATTCTTGCAGCATGTACCAATTCATTGGGTATTGTCATAAATTAAGTATTTTACTTGCAAAAATAAGTGAATTTTGAAGAATTCCCAAAGGCTTATGTAAATAACGGAATTTCATTAGTTCCACGTAGCAAAAGGGTTCCACGGAGGAGCTCGGAGGAACGGAGTTACACGGAGAAATTTTTTTTATGGTAAATAACACAATGCACAATTCCCTCAGAATGTTAACTCTGTGAAACTCCATACCTCCGAGATCCTCCGTGAAACCCCTTTTCTCCGCGAAACTCCATACCTCCGAGCTCCTCCGTGGAACCCCCCTCTACGCGCGCTCCCCCCTCTACACCAACTCCAAAACCTCCCCCAATCCATGCAAAATATGCGTAGGCTCCGCCAACCGCAATTGCTCCTCGCTTTGAGCACCCGTCGTAATCCCCGCCGCAATACCGCAGCCCGCATTTTTCCCTTCTTCAATATCAATCATCGAGTCACCAATTTTTGCCACATTTTTGGCATCGGTAACACCCAAAGCAGCCATTGCAGCCCGAATCATATCCGGGTGCGGACGACCCATGGTCGTGTCGTCGGCCGTGTAAAGCATATCCACAGTAGTGCCAACCGTCCATTTCAGGCGGTGCAACAAAAATTCGGCTACCGTGCGTTTGTACCCCGTATTGAGCACCACCTTGATACCGCGTGCGCGCAATGCAGCAAAAACTTCCTCCGCACCGGGCATTGGAAGCGGCTGTAACACCGCATACGCCGCATCCAGCAATTGTTCAAAATCTTTGTGGATCGCTTTGGCGACCTTTTCGTCTACCACCCCGTTTTGCAAGTGTGCAAGCACGTCTTTGATGGCCTGAAATTTCTCTTTTCCAGCGCCATGCCACAACACGGTATCGAGGCTTACGTCAAATCCACCGCGCAACAAGGCCTGGTGAACGGTTTTGTACACTACATTTTGTTCGTCGACCGTAGTACCGGCCATATCGAATACAACTAATTGAATCATAGATAGTTTTGAATGTTTTCTGATGCAAATCCTGCGCTGCCCGTCATGCCCTTGCCCCCGATACCGGTAAGCAGATGGATGCGGCCGTCGATGGTATGGCGGAAAATATCGCTCGTCTTACACTGGGCATACACACCTGCCCAGGTTTCACGCACGTTCCAGTTTTGTAAATCAAAAATCCGCTTGCCCGATTCGATCATATACTGATTGATCTCCTCCTTCAATTCGATGCGCAACTCCTCCGAAACAGCGGCGTCGGCGTATTCATGCGAATCTCCCAGGATAATGGAACCGTCCGCCGTTTGTTTGAACAGGATGTGAATACCCCATTTGCGGTCTAAACTGTCGGCATCTTCCCGCGCTTTAATAGCAGCATACGACGGACATTCGCGGAAACTCTCATAGCGCCGAATACTCAAACCGGTCAAAATAGAACCGGGTATCACTTGGGTAGGCTGTTGGTCGAGCAAAATCATTTGCAGTTTCACCGCTTGCAAGTCGCTTTGGGCGTATATTTCAGGATAAAGCGTTTGAAATTCATAACCGCTGCACACCAAAACCTGGTCTGCCTCAAAGCGGCGCTGGTCGCTGGTATGTACCTGGCAGCCTGCGCTGTTGCTTTCAATACCGATGGCTAAGGTTTGGGTAAATAAGTCCAAACCGCGTTGTTCTACCAGGTATTGTTGAATGCGGGCCAGGGCAATACGTGGCTCCAGGGTGATTTCTTCCGGGAAAAACAAGCCCCCTAAACAATAATCAGCGCGCAAACCCTCATAACGGGCCAGGGTTTGTTCCGCGCTCAACAGTTCCGATGGGTAATCGTTGGCCTGGTTGATAGCCGCCAATTCTTCCAGCAGGGTCATTTCTTCGGCATTCGATGCGATATAAACCGAGCCGTTTTGCCGCGCAGAAATATCAAATTGCGCCTGCATGCCTTTGTAAATCGCAAGACTTTTACGGCCATATTGTTGCCATTGGGCGTCCATGCCGGAAGGAACAACCTGTCCAAAATTTTGTACTGAGGAACCGCGTGGCGTTTTGCTGCGTTCCAATACCGCAACGCGCAAGCCCAGTTCGAGTGCATGCATGGCATGAAAGGTGCCCAACACCCCGCCGCCTACAATAATAAGGTCGTAATGTTTCATGATAGGAAATTTTTCAGACCGCGAAGGTGGCAGCTTATGCGCAAGAATGCAGGTATAAACAGGTAAATTTTATGTGAACTTTGTAGGTATCTCGAATTTTGCGGCATAATCGGCTGTTGGTTTAAAACTCCAGAGGAAAGCCAGGAGTTCATTCAGGTCTTTGCGAAATTCCAGGTGATAGTCTTCGTCCAACTTTTCGACTTTTTTCAAAATCGTTGCCATCCGGCGCAACATATAGAATGCAAGCTTTTCACTGCGTTTCGGCGGATGCGCATTTAACATTGGAAAGTGACGTCGGAAGGCTTCTGCAAACATTAAAATGGTCAGACTAACTTCGCCCACTTTATCTTTGGTGGCACCAACATGTTCGGTAATGCGACCGCTCAAATACCGCAATTCCATCATTAATACGCCCGGAGAGAGGTATTTGGATTCGGCTGCGGGCAACTCTTTCAAGATCTTTTTACGCAATGCGGTCGCCCGCTCATCCAGGGTGGCACCGTCCTCCAGGAGTTCAAAAATGAGCCGGTTGATGAGTTTTTCGTCTTTTGCAACCAGTCGAAGCAACAGTTTGTCTTTTTCTTTTACCGGCATTCGGACAATGGCTGCTTTCAGGGCATCTTCTATTTTAGCCATGTTTTATTATTTCAGCGATACGGAAATGGAAGTTTAAGGCAAAATTAAAAATTTCTTTTTAAGAATGTTGCCCGGATTATGGATCCAAGGGAGGGAAAATATCGTATAATTATCTAGTAGCGCTGTACCGGATAAACCGATCGGTTAAATCGCCTGGGCTTGATTTACCGGAAAAAGCCTAATTTTGTTGTCAATCCCGCTGCGATATACTGAACGTCGCCTGAAAGGCAGCATTCATTGTCATGCTGAGCGCTGATTTTCAATGATTTAGGCCGAAGACCATGCACAAAAGCAAGCAGCGCGAAGTATAACACGCATTCATCAGGTAAATCAGGCACTTTGCCCCGTTTTTGGAATCATTTTTTAATAAAATCCTATTTTGGAACGCAATACGGACATAACGATAGAGTCTATTCGGGCATGGTTAAAGCAGGAAGGCCATGCTGAACCAACCGACGATGCGGTGAAGCAAGCCGAACAGGCATTGTTGCTTATCGCGCAGGCCAATGCCATTGAACCGCCGTTGTCGTTGCGTTCCCGTATTTTGGGAAAAATAGAACGTTTAAAGGAGCAGGCAAAAACCTTTGCATCCATTGATATCGAGCACCCACCTTTGATTCATCCGGATTCAAACTGGCTGGATTGGCGTGCTGCCACCAAGCATATTCAAGCGCCTAATGACCTCTATAATATCCATTTACATCTATTGCGCAGTGATGATACGGCCGATATGTTTGTCGTTTTTGTTCAGGAATTTGTACCGGAAGAGGTACACCATGATGTGTTGGAAAGTTTCCTTTTGCTGGAAGGTGCCTGTGTGTGTACCATCACAGATGAAACAGGGCATACTCGGCGGGAGTATTACAGTGAAGGCGACTATATTTCCTTTAAACACGGCGAGGTGCACGATGTGCAAATTCTCAGCACCGTGCACCCCGCGAAAGCCATTTTGCAATGGTTGAAAAAAGCAGCGTGATTATTTGCGCTTTTTCTTGTTGTCCTTTTTATCAAATTTGTCCCAAACCTTCCAGTCGCTCACCTTTTTGCGCTCGCGCTTGAAGAAGATGTAACGGGCTGAAAGTGCGGCACCGTAATAATCAAAAGCCTTTCCATCGCCCGTCAGGTGTAATTCCGGCTTCCAGTCGAAACCAATATTGATGCGGCCAATGGATACTTCCAGGCCACCAATTACCGAAATACCCATCACGTTTTTGGAAACAACTTCACTGTTGATCGGCTCATTTTGGCTGTAATAGTGCAAACCAGCACCCGTATAAAAATTGGCATTGCGGAAAATCACTTTATGGTGTTTTTCGGCCAATAAGGTAAGGCCCAGGTTGGAAGAACCAATAGAAGAGTGCAAAATGCCCTCTGCTGTCCAGCCATCTGCAATAAATTGTTGTACGGTAAGGTCGATGCCTTTGTTGATGCGGATACCACCCGCCGTTTTATAAGATTGACTGAACGCAAACGTGCTTGCAAACAAGAGAAGGGCAGCGAATGGAAAGCGGATGTTTTTCATAAAATTGACTTCGTTTTTGTATCGAATTAAAGCAAAAACGGAGCCGATTTGTAGCTATTTTTGCAGCGACTTGGTTTTAAATGTTTTTTAACCAAATATTGCCCCGTTTGCTAATATTTCCTTATCTGCTTCATCTACTAATTTATCCGCCGTGCTGCTTTGGCCTTTTTGTAAGTTTTATTTTCAAGCGCGTACCAAATATCAGTTGCACACGCCTTTTGTGTACGAATTGGTGCAGGCGGTATTAGAAGATCGGCGAAGGTATTACGCTTTTCGCGACATTGAAGCAATCCGCCAAAAAATGCTAGCCAGTGAGCGCATGATCGAGCGGACAGATTATGGCACCGGAGCACAAAAAAAAGGGCAATTGTTGCCGCTGCGCAAATTGGTGCAGCGCTCGGCGAGTTCGGCCCGACAAGGGCGCCGATTGTTCAGGCTGGCACATCATTTTAAACCGAATAACTTATTGGAATTGGGCAGTTCTACCGGCATTGGTACCATGTACCTGGCTGCGGCGGCTCGGAATGCGCCTTTTATTTCGCTGGAAGGTTGCCCCAATACGGCTGCCGTTGCCCAATCTAACCTGCAACTGCTTGATTTAACGCAAGTTCAGATTAGGGTAGGGCCCTTTGAGTCGCAATTGCCGGCAGCTATAGAAGCGCTTGCTCCGTTGGGCCTGGTTTATTTGGATGGCAACCATCGTTTAGCGCCTACATTGTCGTACTTTGAGGCATGTTTGGCACATAGCAACGATCAAACCGTGTTTGTTTTTGATGATATGTACTGGTCGCGCGAAATGATGGAGGCCTGGAAACAGATTAAAGCCCATCCGCGGGTGCGCTTGACCGTCGATTTTTATGATTTAAGCCTTGTTTTTATCAACCCGGGCATCAAGGTGCAACAACATTGGAAGGTAGTACCACAGTGGTGGAAACCCTGGAAAGTTTTTTAAAGGATAATTATTGTGCAACTCGATCTGACTTACCGCCAAATATGGCGCATCTCTGCGCCGATCATGCTGGGTTCTGCAGCGCAAAATGTAATTGCGTTAAGTGATGCTGTTTTGTTGTACCACCTGGGCGAAGTAGAATTTGCCGCCATTGGCTTTGTTGGGGTATTTTATATCACGGTGGCAGCCATCGGTTACGGATTTTCGAGGGGAGGCCAAATTATGATCGCGCGCCGCATGGGCGAGCGTCGGCCCGCTGCCGTGGGGTACACCTTTCACGCCATGTTGCTGTTTGAACTGGCTTTGGCGGTCATCATGTGGTTGTTTATGCATTTTGCCACACCCTGGTTTTTTCATTTATTTTTGACGCATTCGCCCGAAATTTATCAAAAAAGCCTCGATTATATCCATTACCGCAGATATGGGGTGTTTTTTAGTTATGCCGGGGTAGCCTTGATTTCGTTGTATGCGGGCATTGCACGTCCAGCCATCATTTTGTTGGATACGGTGATATTGGCCTTGGTGAACCTGACGTTGAATTACCTGCTAATTTTTGGCAAATTCGGGTTTCCGCAGATGGGCATTGGCGGCTCAGGCTTAGCCAGCACCATTGCAGAAGGGATCGCTTTTGTGTTTTTTGCCATTTATATCTTGTTAGACAAGAAAAACCGGCCTTTGGGTTTGTTTCGCCTGCAACGCTCCACGGAGCAGGTGTTGGTCCAGCCGCGGGTAGCGCCACTCAACCCCGATGTGTTGGATACCCTGGAACCTGATTTGGTGTACCATCCCAATGAAACGATCTGGCAGGTAATGCGCCATCAATTGCGTATTTCTTTGCCGGTCGTGGCCCAGGCGGCGGTATCGCAGGGCAGTTGGGTGTTTTTCTTTGGCATGGTGGAGAATTTGGGTCAACACGCCCTGGCGGTGTCAAACCTGGCGCGTACGGTGTATTTGTTGTTGTCTATTCCCTTGTGGGGTTTTTCAGCCGGGGTAAATACCTTGGTGAGCAACCTGATTGGTCAAGGGCGGCACCATGAAGTGTTGTTGGCTGCCTGGAAAACGGGCAAACTATGCTTTTTTGTCTCGATGATCCTTTCCGTACCCATCCTGTTTTTTCCCGAATTTTTCTTGTACCCCCTGTTGGGTAAGTCGGATATGAGCCTGATTGGTCAAACGCAGCCCATTTTTTACGTGTTGTTGGTCATACTGGCCCTGGCTTCTTTTGGTTCGGTACTCAACAATACCCTGGCGGGTACAGGCGCTACCTGGTTTGGTCTACAATTGCAATTGGTGACCATTTCGGTGTACCTGGGCTATATATATGGTGTCACCACCTTTACCCATTGGCCCTTGAGCTGGGTATGGGCAGCGGAAATCCTGTATTGGCTGGTTACGATCTTATTGGTAATCTGGTATTTGCGCTCAGAACGCTGGCATCAGGTTCATTTTTGAAACTCGATGCAAAGCCAGTTGCCGCGTTGACCCTGAAACTTCTTTTGCAGTCCTAAAGCAGCAGCCGATTCACAAATAATGGTTTCGTCTTGCGCTAAAATGCCCGAGCACAACAACCAGGCACCCGGTTTCAGCAGTTCGTACAAGCGCGGGAAGGAATCGAGGATCACATTTCGGTTGATATTGGCTAAAATGCCATCAAAATTGCTGCCTTCCACCGCTTCCAGGGTGCCGCAACGCGCTATGACGTTTTCAACGGCATTGATGCGGCAATTGTCTAAGGTATTTTCATACGATTCCAATTCAATATCCACCGCTTCTACGGTTTGTGCCCCGTTTTTGGCTGCAAGGATGGCTAAAATGCCGGTGCCACAGCCGTAATCCAACAAATGCGCATTGGAAACAGGCAAACGTTCGATGGCCGCTAGGCATTGATAGGTTGTTTCGTGGTGGCCCGTTCCAAAGGCCATCCGCGGATTGATGATCAAATCATAGCGAACCGTAGCATTGGCAGGATGAAAATCGGCGCGCACCGAACAAAAGTTCCCTACCGTAATGGGCTGGAAATTACTTTCCCACAACGCATTCCAGTTTTGTCCCTGAATCAGCGATTTTGTCCAGGTAAACTCAAACTGTGCATCCAACGCTTGAATCTGTGCTTCGGCTTCTTCTACCGATGCACTGGCTGGTAAATAGGCATTCAATCCACCTTCCACCTCTTCAAAAGTGTCAAAAGCGGTGTCCGAAAAGTAAGCCAATAGCATTTCGGAGGTTTCTTCGTCCGTAACAAAACTAAATTTCCAATAATCCATGGCACAAAGGTACACTTTCTGCGCTACGTTGAGGAAAATCAACAGCACATTGAATTTTTGAAACCCTTTAAAATTTGGAAAAAGCTTTGTCGTTTACCATTAATCCAAATAAAAGTATGGTTTGGTTTTTGCAGCCGCCTAAAATGAGCCTAAAAAATCGACCTGTTGGGTGTATTGGTCGAATCTTATTTTCCAAGTCCGGTTAAACTGCCATGTTTGCAAAACAATATTTTACAAGGGCTGTTTTGTCCCTGCATTGATGCTTTAAGTTATGAAACAAATCCTACTTCCCGTATTGCTGCTTTGGCAATGCGCCGCGCTTTATGCGCAAACTTCCACCACCATCAGCGGCAGTGTCAAAGACGCCCAAAATGGAGAAACCCTGATCGGAGCAACCGTAGAAGCCTTAGGCCTGCAAAAAGGGAACGCCAGTAATGAATATGGTTTTTACTCTTTATCGGTACCCATTGGGAATGACTCCATTGCGTTGCGTTTCAGTTACATCGGATTTGCCCCGCAAATCCATAAAATTTTGCCTACTGGTCCAACTAAACTCAACATTACCTTGCAACCCCAGGGTTCGATGCTCAATGAAGTAGAAATCAAGGCCAATGGGTATTCGGAAAAAATAAGGAGCACCGAAATGTCGGTCAGCACCATCACCACCCGAGAGGCAAAAGCCCTCCCTGCCTTGTTTGGCGAAGTAGATATTATTAAAATATTGCAACTCAAGCCGGGTATCACTGCTGGTTCGGAAGGTACTACCGGGTTGTTTGTGCGGGGCGGCAACAGCGATCAAAACCTGATCGTGCTCGATGAAGCCATCGTGTACAATGCCAACCACTTGTTCGGCTTTTTCAGCACCTTCAATTCGGATGCCGTGAAAGACGTAAAAGTGTACAAGGGCGGTTTTCCGGCGCAATATGGCGGCCGCTTGTCGTCGGTGATTGATGTGCGGATGAAAGAAGGCAACAACCAAAAATTTAGTGGTTCGGGTGGTTTGGGCCTTATTTCCAGTCGTTTGACGCTGGAAGGGCCTATTCAAAAAGGTAAATCATCGTTTATCGTGAGCGGGCGACGTACATATGCCGATATCATCACTCGGGCAATCAACCGCGCAAACGAAAATACGCCCGATTACAATCCGATTCCCGATTACTATTTTTACGACCTGAATACCAAAATTAATTTTACCCTTGGACCAAAAGACCGCCTGTTTTTGAGCGGGTACTTTGGGCGGGACGTATTTACCTTTAAAAATGAAAGTTTTAATTTTCTCTTCGATTGGGGAAATACAACGGGTACCGCCCGCTGGAACCATGTTTTTGGTCCACGCCTGTTTGCCAACACCACGTTTACCTATTCCGATTACCGGTACCGCATTCAGAATATCCTGCAAGGTTTTTCATTCAAACTCGGCTCTAACGTAAAAGACGCCAACACGAAAGTCGATTTTTATTACCAGCCCAACAACGCACACACCATTCGATTTGGGGCCAATGCTACCTATCATGAATTTGTAGTGGGTCGTTTGAAGGCTGGCAGCGATGATGGCAGTATCAATTTTGAATCTGGACAGAATTTTAACGGCGCAGATTATGGAGCCTACTTTGCCGATGAATGGGCCGTAAACAACAACCTCAAACTCAATTACGGCCTCCGTTTATCAGCCTGGGCCAACAACCCTGCTTTTTACGCCAATATTGAACCGCGTTTTTCGGCCAACTACACGTTTAACAACAACTGGTCGATCAAAGGCTCGTATGCGCGCATGAATCAATATGTGCACCTGTTGGCGAGCAGCGGCTTGTCGCTCCCAACCGATATCTGGTATCCAAGCACCAAAGGCATTAAGCCAGAAGTAAGTGATCAAATAGCCGTTGGTACCAGTGTTCTGCTCGGTACCCAAGTATTGGTAACCTGGGAAGCCTGGTACAAATGGCTGCAAAACAGCGTAGATTTTATTGACGGAGCCGAAATATTTGGCAACAACAACATTGAAGGCGAACTCACTATCGGCAAGGGCTATGCTTACAGTCCAGTGGAATTAGAAATTGAAAAGAAAGATGGTCGCTTGACCGGTTGGATTGGGTACACGCTTTCCTGGGTGCGCCGCGGCCGCTACCCGGACATCAACAATGGTGCTTATTTCCCAACCCGTTTTGATACCCGACACAATGTAAATGTGGTGGCCTTGTACAGCCTGAGCAAACGCTGGCAACTGACCGCCACTTGGGTGTACACTTCAGGTTATACAAGTTGGCTGCCTTCCGGTCGCTTGAGTTTTCAGGATGTTGCAGGTTCGCCCATTCAATTGGTGGTACCTGTGTACGGTGCGCGCAATACCTTTCGCGTGCCCGCCTATACCCGGGCCGATTTGGGGATCGTGTGGAAATTTAAAACCAAACGCCTGGAAAACGACCTGACCCTGAGCGTGTACAACGCAACCGACCGCCGAAATCCGTATTTTATCTTTTTGGATGTAGAAACCGAAAAAGGTGATCCGGTTGATTTCGTGACCGGCATCAAAGCCAAACAGGTATCGCTGTTTCCAGTGCTGCCTTCTATCACTTGGAACTTCAAATTTTAACCCTGACACACCTTAAATAATCATACCATGAAAAATATACTGTTCCTCGCGCTGGTATGTACCGCCCTTTCCTGCAACCTTACCCAGGATGTAGAAATCGACTTGCCAGAATACACCCCGCAACCGGTGGTAGAATGCTATTTGGAGCCAGGAAAACCGTTCCGCCTGCTCCTTACCCGGAGTTATTCGTTTTTTGATCCGTTTGGTTTAGACTCCACGTTTATTGAAAAAACAGTTATTCAGGGGGCTACGGTGACCATCACGTATGATGGCAAAACCATTAATTTGCCGAATATTCCGTCTATTGAAACCAACCCGATCAAACTGTTTAATTATACAGCCTCCGAAATTGTGCCTGCAACCGTGGGTACAAATTACGTGCTGAATATAAACCTGCCAGATGGTGGGGGCAATATTACAGCCCAAGCAAGCATGCTTAGTTTTGTGCCCATTGACAGCATCGTGATCCAATGGTTGCCCGAGCGGGATACCCTTGCGCGCGCGCTCATGTACCTGACCGACGACCTGAATACCAGCGATTATTACCGCAGGTTGCTGAATTACAGTTCATTAGATAGTGTTCCGGAGCAAGACATTGTTACGCCCGACCGCTTTTCGACGACCTCACAAATTGCGTTTGGCACGGCCTATGAACTGAAAGAAGGGGATACCATTTTCAACACCATTTACCATATAGAAAAGCCCTATTACGATTATTTGGAAAGCGTGCAGTTGGCTATTTTGGCCAATTTTAACCCATTTGCCCAACCTGCGGCCATTAAAAGCAATGTGACGGGCAGTGCAAATCCGTTGGGTATTTTTACCACGCTAGTGTACGACCGAGATACTACGATTTTGAAAAAATAGGTACCCCCGCTCGCGCGCGGTTCCACCGTGAATGCCCCGCTCGCGCGCGGTAGAACCGCGCGCGAGCAAGGGTAATAAGCCACATGATGCGGAATTTTGAGGGACGCATTTGGCGGTAGTGAATTTGCGGGTAGGGGGAGGTTATTGATCCGTTACGTAATACTTAAATGCCTTTAAAATAATAGACTTGATCAAGAAAAATCCCGAATTTTAGTAAAAACCAAAATTCGGGATGACGTATGTTTACATGCAACTTATTACCACCATTTCAGGTGGCAAAAGCAACTATGGCAAATTCACCGTCCGTGGCCGAGCGGCCGGGTTGGGCTGTTTGGTTGCCGTATTGACAATCGGTTGATTGTCTGTTTTTTGCTTTGGCTGATCACCCATGCTCAAATAAAGCAGAGCGCCCAAGCCAAGGTGTAAGGCAATCGCAAGTGAAATCGCACTTTGGCGACTTTTACGTTCATTTGATTCAGTGTTGTGGCGCATAACGAAGGAGCATTTGATTGGTAGTGGAGTGGTATACTAAGCGCCGCCTGAAAGGCAGCATTTATTGTCGTGCTGAGCGCTGATTGTTGATCATGTTGGCCGAAGGCATACACAAAACGATACAGCGCGAAGTATACCCTAATAACGGTAGCAGTACGAAAAATAGTTTCAAAGGTTACATAAATATTTGTTAAAAAAATAATAACATGCTAATGCCGTCTTGTTTTGCGCATGCTGCCCTTTAAAACAGCCGCACATCCGCTTATTTCATTATGAATTTTGCACGAAATCCTTGACCTTGTCGCGCTTTTGGTACAAAACGCTTTTAGTCAGGAAAATAATAGTTTTACATGAACGATCAGGAAAAGAGTTACGCGCTGCATGAACAGCATTTCGATCAATACAGCAAGGGGGGCGTGCGGGAGCGCATTGCGCAGAGTTGGTTTACGGAAGGGACCATTGCATACACCCAGGCCCGGCAGCGCGACGGAATTTCTGATCCGATGCTCCTGGCTTATCCGGGTGCAAGTTGGGTAACGGTCGGCGACGGGCGTTATGGCAGCGACGCACATTATTTAGGTACCAAAGGCGCAACCGCTTTAGCCACCGATATTTCGGATGCTTTGTTGAAAGAAGGTGCTGAAATTGGATATATTCAGGCATTTAAGAAGGAAAATGCCGAAAAACTGTCGTTTGAAGATGGCAGTTTCGATTTTGTGTTGTGTAAAGAGTCGTACCACCATTTTCCGCGACCGATGAAGGCCTTGTATGAAATGTTGCGGGTGGCTAAAAAAGGTATTATTCTCCTGGAGCCGGTGGATCCTTACGTTTATCAAAATGTGGTACAGGCCATGTTCCGGGGTTTGATTGCAGGCCTGAATCGACTTGGTATTTTTAAATTATTGTTGGGCCGCGACATTAATCGGGCCACGTACGAGGAAGTAGGCAATTATGTGTATAAAGTTTCCAAACGGGAAATGGAAAAAATTGCGCTGGGGTTGAATTACCCGGCAGTTGCTTTCCGGGGCATCAATATTTACCATTTGCAAGGTTCGGAGAAAGTAGACGCCAAGAAATTTTCCAAGGGAACGTTCATCGTTTCGGTGATGACCGGCTTATTGAACCTACTTTCCTGGTTGCGTATTGCCGAGCCGCAGTTGCTGGCGGTGGTACTGTTTAAAGAAATGCCGAATGCAACCTGTTTGGAGCAATTAAAAAAAGATGGGTATCAGGTGGTTATGCTGCCTAGGAATCCTTATTGGTGATCCCTTTACATATCCAAAAGTCCTTCCGGCAAATCCATCAACACCGTTTTCGCTGTTTTATCCACCGAAACAATCAATTGTGCATTCAGCGGGATGAGCACGTCTTTGCCTTTATATTTTAAAAAAGCCATTTCCTGTTGCGGCATTTCCAGCACTTCATCAATGGGACCTACTTCGCCCAGGGTTTGGTCTGTGATCGTAAAACCGGCCATATAAGCATATTCGAGGGTCTCTTCTTCCTCGATGGGCATCAGGCGTTTTGAATCTGGCACCAGGTCTTTTTTACGCAAATAAATCTGCCGCGCTTGCAGCGTTTCGGCCGATTCTTTGGATTTGATGTCTTCTAAAGCTATAATTAGTTCACCGCCCCCGCGCACCTCTACGATGAAATAAGGCACCATGATGGTTTTAATTTCCAGAAAAATGCGTTCGTTTTTCATGAAATCTTCTAAAAAACGCTCCTCAATCACTGCTTTCAGTTCGCCTTTTAATCCGTGGGTTTTTCTGGTGTAGCCGATGTTGATGTATTCTATTTCTGCCATATTTGTCTGCATTGGGGCTGGTTAAAGCCAATACGCTTTTTCAGCGCCTGTTAATTAAAACCTACAAGGGTTTGTTTTAAAATATACCCGCGCTCCGCTTTGTCTTGCCAGGGCTTGGTGCTGCAATCGGTTGGCGCAGGACTTTGGTTGCAGTATTGCGAATCGAGGATCCATTGTTCCCGTTGCACCAATCCCACATGTTTGGCATAGTGTGCACGCGACAACCGGCGCTCGTAGATCGTACTGGCATTCGCTTCGGTAACCACCAGGACTGAATCAAACGCAAAGGAACCAATGTTTTTGGCAACATCCATAGAATCGACGGTGTAATTCCAGTTGCTAAATGGGCGTATCCGTTCGCCTGCAATGTCAATTTCCCGGGTTGGATCAATCCAGTAATTACCATCCCAACGCGTACGTCGATCCAAAGGGAACACCAATTTTAAAAAACGCAGGTTATCCTCCGTGCGCACCGCCTGGCTTTTATTGATGGATGCCGTGTTCCGTTGCTTAAAGGCCCAAGGATCATCCAAGCGGCTTTTTTCCGATCGGTCAACCACATATACCAGCGCCCCGGTATTGTCGCGCAAGGTATCGGTAACCATTTCCCGCACCCACGTACGCGCGGAATCCCGACGGATACCACTGCTCGAAGAAAAGTCATAAACAATGCTATCGACGGTATAGTCCACATATTTTCCAATTTTCAAAGGGAAATAAGCGTATTGCTGTGCAGGATCCAGTACATAATCGGCGGTTTTCCGATCGCTACACTGAAATAGACAGCAAAGACCAAGGGCAATAAACAGGATGCGGAAATACATAAGTGATCGTTGAGATACGGATTGTTTAGCAGGCAATTTTATCCACCCGCCGGCCATGTCGACCACCTTCAAATTCGGTGCTGATGAAAATACGCACCATCGCTTGTGCCAAAATTTCCGGCACGAAACGGGCTGGTACCGCAATGACATTGGCATTGTTGTGCTGACGCGCCAGGGCTGCCAGTTCTTCGGTCCAGCAAATGGCACAACGAATACCTTGGTGTTTGTTGGCTGTAATAGCCACCCCGTTGGCACTGCCGCACAATAAAATACCCAATTCTGCCTGTCCGTCCTCTACCGCGAGGGCAACCGCATGGGCAAAGTCCGGGTAATCCACAGATTCTAAGGAATGGGTGCCAAAATCTTGTACCATGTGGCCCTGCGCTTGCAGCATGGCAACCAATCCATCTTTATAAGGAAATCCAGCGTGATCGCAACCGATTGCAATTTTCATAAAATTGTATGGTTTAAACGTTTAAGGGATGTTTTGAGCAAGATCCGCGATGTTCAAGAGTGCTTATAGGGTCTTGGCCATTTCCTGCACCAAATGTACCAATCCGTCGACAATAAACTGCACCCCAATGGCAATAACAATGAAGCCCATGATGCGTGCGATGGCATTCAAGCCGCCTGGACCAAACATTTTGAACAAAAAAGGCGCAATACGTAAACAACCCCACACCATTACGCCCATGCCAATAATCGCTCCAAGGATCATGCCGCGTTCTGCCCACGCTGTATGTTGGTTGTATTGGGTAATCAGGTAGGAAATAGAACCCGGACCCGACAACAATGGCATCGCCAAGGGCGAAAATGCAAGATCGCTGTGGTCTTGGGCGTGTTTTTCTACGTCCTTATCATATCCCCGCCGTTTGGCAAAACTACCCGACATCAAGCCAAAGCCGCTAATCAGCAAGGTAATACCGCCCGCAATGCGCAAAGCATGGATGGTAAGGCCAAAAAAGCCCAAAATATAATTGCCTGCCAGAAAAAAGCAGATCAAAATCAGCAGAAAGTAAAATGAAGTCATGAGCGCAATCCGGTTGCGTTCCGCGCGCGGACGGTCGCCCGTAAGCGCTACATACACCGGAATGGCCCCTGGCGGATCCACAATACTAAACAAAGAAAAAAGGGTAGCAAAGAAAAATTCCATAGAAGTAAGGTAGCAAATTGCTGCAAAGGTAGCAAAAAGCCAGGCGAAGGTAAGTCGTAAATATAAATAGGGTGTTAAATCATTGCGATGCTACCCAAAGGCATGAACCGCGTAGTTTTCTTGAAAAATCAATGCCAGGGTACCACCATGGAGATCCGAAACCCGGCTAACTGCACCGCCCTTTTATCCAGATTCCAAAGGTAAATCTTTACAAAATCTGCATCCAAGGCGGGCAAATCAATCGAGGTACTCTTGAATTGCATGGTTTTCGCCGCATTTGTAGTCATTGGTTTTTCCGCATAATACACCATTTTATCTCCTTTGAAAGCCGCAACCGTCGCTTTTAGGGTTCCGGCAGGTTCCAGGCCCATTTGCCCGTAAAAAAGGATCTTTTGTGGCCCATGCAGCGGCACTTGTTGGGTCAGGAGGTATTCACCACTGTCCTGTTGCAGGGAAGTATCGGCCAAAATTTGACTTTGCTTGCCCAATAGGGCCTCCAACCGCTGTTCGGGCATTAATTCCGGTTTGAACAACAACACCGTGCCATCGGATTTCAAAAAACGCAATTGCGACACGATCGCCGGATTATCCTGCACGACTTCCGATACAAAAAACGTATCCAGGCAAGCAACCAGATCCGGTTGACGGCTAAGTGCGGCTTGTTGGACTTCGGCTTTAGAAGAAAGCAAACAATAACCCTCGCGTCGAATGCCAATCAGCGGTAAATTAAAGGAATAGGCCTCAAAAATCAGCACTTTCGCCTTACCATCGGGATCTACTGCATCGAACATCGGTTTTGCAGCCGCATAGGCATGGTTGGTTTTTTCGGTGGTTTCAAAGCGTTTTGCATTTTGGTAAAATTGCTGAATGGGGGCAGCCCATAAAAAGGCCCCGCACAATAATCCGATTTCAGGCCAAAGCAGCCTTTTGTCCGCAGCATTATGTTCGTTTATCCAAATTACAAAAAGCACCAATGCTGGATAAAAACTATCCAACACATAATAATCATGGTCCCAAAACTGGCGTTCCATGCCCAGAAAGTAGCAAAATGCAATGCCCAATCCTGTCAAAGGTACCCCAATCGACATCGAGGTTTTGGGCAACCGCGGATTCAAAGCGATCAACACCAGGCCAAAAACCAGCCAAACAAGGTGCCACGGCGAAAACCACACCAGGCCCCATTTGCTAAATATACCGAACAACGCCTCATACGCTTCCTGAAAAGATGCTGGTGGACGTACACTGCGCAAAAACAACTGCCCATAATGCTGTCCGAGGTACCAATCGTACGCCTGCCAGGCAAAAAAAACGGATAAGCCGGTCAGCCAAATGCGCCATTGTTTTCCAGGCGCTTTTTGTTGCCAAAGCAGGCTTGCAAATGCAAATAGCCACAGTATGTAGGGCTTGCGCAACAAGGCCGCCAGGGTGAGTGCAAAGATGACCCAACTTGTTTTTTGATGTTGATAGGCCCAACAGGCAATCAAAAATGCACTAAATGCCCAGGTGGAAGGGATAAAAGCGTTGTTAAAATACACAAAAGTGGGCAGCAACCACACGAAAAGGGTGCGCACAATGGCAGGCAAACGATCTGAAATGCTGGCTGAAGTTGCTTTAGCGATTAAAGCGCGGTACAGCAATATAAAAGCAATCGTACTAACCATCCAACTCAACAGCCTGAAAATCAACGGCTCCGTGCTGCCTGAAACACGCATCACCACCGCACACAACCAGGCGGGCAATGGGAAATCGGAGGAGGTGACACCTTCCAGCGTTTGCAGGTTGTAGGTTTGGGGCCGGAAAATATTCAGGTGTTGTTCATTGAACCGCAATGCTAACGCATAATAATCCGACATGCTCCAGGCATGGTGCAGTTCAGGCGGGTGTTGCATATTGGCCCTGTAAAAAAAGACAGAAAGCCCCAGGATCAATCCTAACAACACAAACAGGCCTCCATCAAGTTGACGCAGTTTCATAAGCCGATAAAGGTAGCGTAATTCAAATAATTGGCTGGTAAAACGGGGTATATTACACGGTTTCTGATATATTTTGCTGCGATTTAATAACTTTACAGGGCATTCCATATTTTCGCCCTGATTTTAACGTTCTTCTGTTAAATTTTCCTCAAAAAATGAATCCAGCAAATGGCTTGTTTATTACAATCCGTTTGAAAGCATACACACAAAACTTAAATCCTCTTACACATGAACCTTCGGATTGGCTTGTGCTCCTTCCTATTTTTGGTCGCGACACTTACCTTGCACGCTCAGCAAACTACAGTATACTCCGAAGCCAACCTCTCGTATAAGCGTGGGGTCGACTTTTTTAATCAAAACCTTTACGGATTAGCCCAAAAAGAATTCCGCGCAGCCATGGATATGTTACGTCCGGCCAACGAACCGGAATGGAAATCCCTGAAAACGGATGCAGAATTGTACCACGCAAAATGCGCAGTCCGGCTCGACCTGCCAGAAGCAGAAAAACTGGTGCTCGACTTTTTACGTGAAAACGCACCGTCACCCGTCGCTAGCCAGGCTGCCCTCGAAATTGGCGATTACTATTTCGATAAAAAAGAATACGACAAGGCGCTGACCTATTACGATATGGCGCCCGGTGGTTCTGGCGCAATTGGGGAAGAAATCCAATTTAAAAAAGGCTACGCTTATTTTGTGACCAAACAATTTAGTCGCGCAAAATCAGCCTTCAGCAACTTGAAAGAAAATACCCGCAGCGAATGGTACTATCCAGCCAACTACTACTACGGTTGTTGTACCTTTTTCGAAGGTAAATACGATGAGGCTGCCAAAGCGTTTACCCGCTGCGAACAATCGGAAAAATACAAACAAGCCGTACCTTATTATATTACCATGATCTATGCGGGTAAAAAGCAGTACGAACAGGTAATTTCGTACGGTGGATCCAAGGCGCAAGACAATACAATCAAAAATCGCCCGGAAATCAATCAATTGGTTGGACAGGCTTATTACGAAAAAAAGGAATACAAAAAGGCCTTGCCTTATCTGGAGTTTGCCGCCAACAATGGCGCGCCTTTGCGCCCGGCCGATTATTACCAGTTGGGGTACACGCAATATCAGAATGGTTTTTACAAAAATGCCATTGAAAACCTGGAACAACTCAGCAAGGAAGACAGTCTGCTGGGCCAAAACGGTTTGTACCACCTCGGCGACTGCTACTTGAAAACCAAAAACAAGTTTGCCGCACGCAATGCTTTTGGACAGGCTTCCAACATGAATTTCGATTTGGCGGTGCGCGAGGATGCCTTGATCAACTATGCCAAATTAAGTTACGAACTCAAATACGACCGCGACGCCATTGGCGCTTTGCAACGCATCCAGCCGAATTCAAAGTATTATGAAGATGCCCAAACCCTGATGAGTGAGGTGTTTTTGAATACCCGCGATTATGATCGCGCGCTTTCTACCCTGGAAGCCGTGAAAAATCGCACCCCGCGGCTGAATGAAACCTATCAATTGGTGGCCTTTAACCGTGGCTTGCAATTGTTTCAAAACAACCAAAAAGACGAAGCACGCCGCTACTTCAATAAATCGCTGGAATATCCAATTGATAAACGGACTGCGGCACTTTGCGCTTTCTGGATCGGTAATATTGCACACGAAGCCGGCGAGTACGACATGAGTAAAACGCATATCAGCTCGTTTTTAAATCAGGCAAAGAGTTTTAACGACTTGCCCGAAGAAAGCAGCCTGATGATGGGCTATTATGTGCAGGGTTACAACAATTTGAAGAAAAAAGACAAAGACTACAAGGCGGCTTTGGTCAATTTTAAAGCCTGTGTCGATGGCATCAAACGAAACAGCGACCGGATTCGAAGTGATCAAATTCGGACAGTGATATTGGGTGATGCAACCTTGCGTGCTGGCGACTGCCATTTTAAAAACAACCAGTACAGCGATGCCTTGGCCTATTACAATGAAGCCGTAAACAAAAAATACGAGGGGTTTGAATACGCCATTTATCAAAAGGCAATCATTAAAGGCTTGCAAGGCAGCCCGGTCGACAAAGCCCTGGCCCTTGAAAACCTGGTGGATAAATACCCCAATAGCCGTTATACCGATGAGGCCTTGTATATGTTGGGTGATACTTATCTGGAAATGAACAAATTAGATCAAGCGGTGCCCCCGTTGAAACGCCTTATTTCGGAGTTTCGGGGCCGCTCTACGCTTATTAATGCCTCCTTGCTAAAACTGGGCCTGATCTCCTATAACCAGGGAAGTACCAGTTCGGCAATCAATTACTACAAGCAGGTTTTTTCCAATAATCCGGAAAATTCGGAAGCAAAAGATGCTTTGGCGGCTTTACAGGAAATTTATGTGAAAGACTTGAACCGCCCGGATGAATACTTCTCTTTTGTAGAAACGGTGCCGGGTTACAGTGTCAGCAGTGGTTCAAAGGATAGCGTAACCTACCAATCGGCAGAAATTCAGTTCCAGCGGGGCAATTACCAGCAGGCGATTGATGGTTTTTCCAACTACTTGGCCAAATACCCAAAAGGCGCCAATGCAATTTCTTCTTACTTCTACCGTGCGGAAGCTTATGCCAGCGATGGTATCAAAAAATACGCAATTGCGTTGAAAGATTATGCGGCGGTGGTAAACCGTGGTTCGAGCAAATTTTATGTAAAAGCAGCAGAAAAAGCGGCTTTGTTGGCCTATAATTTTGAAAAAGATTATCCACAAGCATTTGAGTTTGCCCGGAAGTGGGAAGAAGCATCGGTCAATGAAAACGCGCGTTTTGAAGCACAATTGATGGCGATTCGCGCCGCGTATCAGACAAATAATTCCGTAGCAGTGGGCGAATATGCCCGTAAAATTAACGACGCGACCATGGCTTCTGGCGAACAGGTTGCTACGGCCAATTATTATGTAGGTAAAATGGCCTACGATAAAGGCGACTTTGCACGTGCATTGCCCGCGTTACAGCAGGTTTCGCAAAATACCCAGAATGAAATGATGGCCGAGGCGTATCACCTGGAAGCCCAGATTTTGTATAAACAGCGCAAATACCCGGAAGCAGAAGCCCTTATTTCGGACGCCAACAAAGCCAGTGCGGGTTATGATGATTGGATCGCGCTGAACCTGATTCTGTTGTCAGATGTATACGCCGATCAGGGTGATAAAAACAGTGCTACCGCTGCCTTGGAGGCCGTAATTGAAAATTATAACGGCGAAAATGCAGAAATTAAAAATTCAGCACGGCAGAAATACAATAAGTTACAAGGTGCACCTGCTCCAAGACTGAACAATAAAGGCGGTACACTGCTGGATTTAGATGAGCGAAATTGATGGACGAGCAGCATTCCAAACTTGTTTTTACCCATTTCCTTTTCAACAGGCAGTGCGCCATTTTATCCAACTTTAACACAATGATGACCAATAATAAAACCGTTTTCGCTGTCTTCATCGGCTTGTTGCTCGCCACAACCCAGGCTTTTAGCCAGAAAATATTGCCTGGCGAAAGTGTCGATGTAATCAAATCTTTCGACGCCCGCTTACTGGAGTCTTCCAAAATAAGTGTATCGCCGGTCTTGCCGCCACTCGATACTTCTATCAAAGTGCAAGACTACAATGTGCCTACCCGCCCGTTGAATGTAAAATACGATGCCCCAAAATTGCGCCCTATCGGCATGAAAGCAGGCAAAAAAGAGGATGTTTACAATGGTTTTGCCAAGTTAGGCGGCGGTGTTCCAACTGCTTTATGGGCCGAAGCGGGATATGCAGGTGCTTATAAGGAAATATTTGATGGGAAAGTATGGTTCCGCCACCACCAACAAAGTGCCGATAAAGCCCTCGAAAATCAGAAGTTTTTCAAAAACGAAGGCTTGGTAACCGGCAATTATTACATCAACGAGCAATTAGCCGTAGAAGGCAAATTGGGGTACACCTACGATCGGGTGCATTTTTACGGGTACGACCACACGATGGATACGTTCTCGGCAGAGCGGGTGCGCCAGGATTATAAAATTTTCGATTTTGCAGGCCGTTTGTACAACAAGGAGCGCACGGATGCTGATTTGAATTTTTCTATTGCCCCCAAGTTTTATTTCATGAACGATTTCTACTCCAACAAGGAGACCGGATTTGATCTGGGGCTGGCCGCTACCAAATGGTTTAATGAAAAACACCCATTACGCTTTGTCATCCGCACAGACTTTACTTCGTTCAACGATACCGTTACCCAGAACCTGAACAACATTTACCTGCAACCTTCTTTTACCTTTCACTCGGATATGGTGAAGGTGAAAATTGGCGGTAATTTTGTCAGCAACCGCGATGTGTTTAGTGTGTTTCCGGATGTGGAATTGGGCTTGCGCGTTTTTGGCGATGGGTTCCAGATTTTTGCCGGTGCAACGGGCGATTTGCGCAAAAATACCTACCGTTCGATGGCGGCCTACAACCCGTTTATTGACATTCGGTCCTCAAGACTGCGCAACACCCGCCTGGATAGCTACTATGGCGGCTTAAAAGGCGATTTCGGCTGGTTGGAATACTCCGGTCAGGTTGCCTACAACAAGGCTTCTAACCTGGCTTTGTTTCAAACGATCTACACGTTCGAAAACATCACCCGTTTCCGCGCAGTGTATGATACCGTGACCATGGTAAACCTGCAAGGCGCTGTTAAAATCAAAATGCTGAAAAACCTGGTCATCAATGGTACATTAAGCCAAAACCTGAGCATGGATCCTGCCAATGAAGGCAAAGCATGGGGTTTGCCCAAAACAGAAGGCAATTTTAGTGCCCTGTACACCTTGTTGGAAGGCAAAGCAAGCGTAAAAGCCAATGCCTATATTGCAGATGGTATTTGGTTTGTCGATCGGGAAGGTATTCGCCGTCAGGGTGGGGTATTGTTCGATTTGGGCTTTGGTGGCACGTACAATTTCTCCAAAAACTTTGGCGCTTTCCTGGACGTCAATAATATTTTGAACAACAAACGCGCGCGTTGGGCTGATTATCCGATGATCGGCACCAATTTCATGGCTGGCATAACTGCGCGCTTCTAAAAACTAACCAAAATGGCCTTCCACATAATTGCGCGTAAGCATTTGTTGTGGATGATTGAAAATTTGATCGGTAGGTCCATATTCGATTACTTCGCCTAAATACATAAAGGCCGTAAAATCCGCTACCCGCTGGGCTTGTTGCATGTTATGTGTAACAATCACAATGGTGTAGCGGTTTTTTAATTCCAGGAGGAGGTCTTCTATTTTGGCCGTACTAATGGGGTCGAGTGCCGAACAGGGCTCGTCGAGTAAAATGACTTCCGGCTCCACGGCGATGGCGCGGGCAATGCAAAGCCGTTGTTGTTGGCCCCCGGAGAGTTGCAAGGCCGATTTTTGCAGTTCGTCTTTGGTTTCTTCCCAGATATAACTTTGCTGAAGGCAGCTTTCTACTCGGGCGCGAATGTCGGCTTCGTTATGCGTGCCGGTGAGGCGCAACCCATAGGCTACATTTTCATAAATGGATTTTGGAAACGGATTGGGGCGCTGAAATACCATGCCTACTTTGCGCCGAATGGCTACCACATCGGTGCGTGGATGCAGTAAATGTAGGTCTTCCAGCAGAATATCACCTTCCAGGCGTGCGTCGGGCGATAAGTCGTGCATGCGGTTCAGGCTGCGCAAAAGGGTGCTTTTCCCACAACCGGAGGGCCCAATGAGGGCCACGATTTTATTGGCAGGAAATTCAATATTGATATTTTTCAATACATGTTTGCTGCCAAAATGCAGGTTAAAATCGCGAATGGCTATTTTGATGTTTTCCATAGGTTTCGGTAGCGGATGCGCAACATAATTGCACTCAGGTTTAACAACAGTACCATGCCCAGGAGTACCACGGCGGTGGCATAGGCCAATGGGCGTACTTGCTCAAGCGATTGATGCTGGGTTGATAAAATGTATAAATGATAGGGGAGGGCCATAAATTCGTCCAACAAGGAGCCCGGCAAGTATCGGGTATAAAAGGCTACCCCGGTAAACAAGATGGGCGCCGTTTCTCCCGCCGCCCGCGACAAAGCAAGGATGGTACCCGTCAAAATCCCGGGCATCGCCCCCGGTAAAACGACGGTTTTTATACTCTCCCATTTGGTCGCACCCAAAGCAAGTGCTGCCTCGCGGTAGGCATTGGGTACATTGTGTAAGGCCTCCTCGGTCGTGGTGATGATGTAAGGCAACGTCAGGAGCGCCAGCGTAAGTCCGGAGGCAAGAATCGAAGCCCCAATATGCAGGGCCTCCACGAACAAAGCCAGTCCAAACAGGCCATAAATGATGCTCGGAACACCCGCCAAATTGCGAATACTTGCACGCAGCAGCCGTGTAAACCAATGATCCCGCGCGTATTCGTTGAGGTAAATTGCACAAGCCACGCCAAAAGGCAAGGCAAAGAGCGTTGCAACCAAAGTAACCAGGGCGGTACCCGCAACAGCCGGTAAAATGCCACCTTGGGTCATTCCTTTGCTGGGGGCCGTACTCAAAAAGTCCCAACTTAAGGCGCTATACCCTTTTGAAAACAGGTCAAATAAAATGATGCCCAGGAAACTGAGGGTCAGCAACGTACACAACAACAACAGTTGGATGCCCACGATTTTGGTAAATTGTTGTTTGGTCATCTCCCTTGCTTTCTGAATTTGGCGGCAATACTTTCTGCCAACAAATTGATAATCAACGTAATTATAAACAAAACTGCACCGAGTGCATACAATCCATAAAAATGCGTGGTGCCGTAGGGGACTTCCCCCATTTCAATCGCGACCGTTGCCGTGATGGTGCGCACCGGATCAAAAAAGCCGTGGGGCATCGCATTGGCATTGCCGGTTGCCATCAAAACCGTCATGGTTTCGCCAATGACGCGGCCCATCCCCAGCATGGTGGCTGCAATAAGACCAGAGGTACAAGCGGGCAAGGTAACCGTCATCAGGGTGGTCCAGGAATTCGCACCCAATGCATAGGCACCTTCTTTATACGTATTGGGTACCGAACGAATGGCCTCCTCTGCCACGCTGATGATGGTTGGTAAGGCCATGACGGCCAATAAAATGGAACCATTTAAAGCATTCAATCCATTCGATAAGCCAAAAATTCGCGAAATAATCGGCGCAATCACTACAATGCCAATAAATCCGACCACCACGGAAGGCACGGCCGCCAGGAGCTCAATGGCCGGTTTTATCCAATCGCGCACCCAACCAGGCGCCACTTCCGATAAATAAGCAGCGGTTCCAATGCCCAGGGGGACTGCCAACACCATCGCACCCAAACTGACCAGTAAGGTACTCCATAACATCGCGCCCATGCCATATGTCGCCTTGCCCCAGGCAGATGGATTCCAGTTGCTGCTGCCCAAAAACGACCAGAGGGAAACAGACTCAAAAAAACGGAAACCATTGAGGAGCAACATGCCAAAAATACCCAGCAGGACCAAAACGCAAAGCCCGGCCGCAAATGCAAATAAACGGTGGTAAAACCGATCCCAAAATGTACGTCGATTCATCATATTAATACTTTTCTACCAGATCCGTCTCAGAAATGGGCGGTAAATAACCACTGCGCGCGACCACTTCCTGCCCGGCTTTACTCAATTCAAAACGAATAAACGCAAGGGCTTTTCCAGTTGGTGGCCCATCGGTGATTTGATATAATGGACGTGTAAGGGGGTATAAACCGGATAAAATAGCGTCTTTGTTGACCGGTGAAACGGCTGCTTCATTGGGCGCCGCTTGAAGGGCAAGTACTTCAATGCCTGGATATAATGCACCATTTTGGCCAAAAAGATAGCCAAAGCCAACAAATCCAATCCCATTTTCATCGGCTTTTACAGATTCCAGCATTTGGGCTGTACCGTTGAGTTGTTTTAAATCGTTGGAAAAATCGCGGCCCAATACTTTTTCCCGAAAATACATGAAGGTACCCGAGTTGCTTTGCCGACCATACAAAGAAATGGTGCCATCCCGACCACCCAATTCCTTCCAGTTTTTGATATCTCCGGCATATATTTTCCCCAGATTTTCAATACTAATCTGATGGAGCCCCACGGATGGATGCACAATAACGGCCAGGGCATCCGAAGCAAAAACGGTTGAAACCAGTTGTATGCCCTGCTTTCCGGCCAACGCAATTTCCTCATCGTTGAGCGCGCGGGAAGAGTTGGCAATTTGAGTCCGGTGGTTTAATAATGCAGTAATCCCCACACCCGAGCCGCCGCCCGAAATACTAATGCTGGTGCTAAGGTCGTTATCCATATAGGTCTCCGCGAGGTCTAGCACTAAGTTCAGCTCGGTATCCGACCCCTTAATGATCAAATTTTCTATATGATCGGTGGTACAGGTACACAAGCAGCAGCAAACCGCAATCCATCCTAAAAACTGTTTCATACCGTTTTCTTAAACAATGGGTTAAGGTACCAGACTATTGGATGTAACGCTCTGTAAGGTGAATTAAGTTTGAATTAAGTTTCGTTCAAGCAGCAACCAAGCAACCCATCCAACCAAGAACGCATCACAAAGGGTATCTCAACATTGCTTTCTCCTACCTGTCAATGCAATAAGCTCGCTGCGCCAATGGGTAGATGTCAGAAAAACCGGATTATCTTTGTGCTTTTGAATAGGTTTCTAAGGAAATATCGGTTTTGATCAATAAAAATAAATTTAAAGCAGTCCGCACAACATGAAGGGTTTGAATTTCCCCCAAATACTATTGCTCAGTCTCTTATTGGCTGTTTCGACCATTGTACAGGCACAAAAACAAAAATACAATATTGACCGCTGTGGTGCCGTAAGCCGCACGAACCCGGTACACAATGTGGTGGTGGGTAGCGACAATGTAAAATCGGTAGGTAGCGGACAAAGCTGGTATCAGGTGCGTGCCTGTAATACGGGTACCATCATGCCACTCGAACCGGGCGAATTGTCGGTTTTTTCTTTTTTTAGCGGCAATACCGATTTGCGCTGGAAAACAGAAATCATGCTTTCAGAAGCACGCGGCGCTACCGATATTACCTGTGCCTGGTACGATGCCAAAAATGACTGGTTGTGGATCGGGACCAAAACATCCGGGTTGTTCCAGTTTAAAACCAAACCAGCGCTTACGTTTGTCGCACAACGTACTGCCCAAAATTCGAAAATAAAATCGAATGAAATCACCAGCATCTTTCAGGATAATTCGGGAAAATATTGGATTGGCACAGCAGAAGGCATGCTGGTAGGGGCACCTGATAAATGGAAAAATGAACTCGATGGTTACCGGGTACAACGGGTGCGGGCCGTCGGTGCCGACTTTTATGTGTTGGCCGACAGTGAGTTCTGGATCGTTCAATCAGACCGTTTCAAACCCATTAATATTGATGAAAAGGCTTTGGAAGGCGAGGCCGTCGATTTTGACTTTGATCCCGCCGGACAACTGTGGGTGGTTTCACGGATGCTTGCCCGCTATGATTTAAATACCGACGAATTTGACATTTTCAGCGGACCAGAATATTACACCAGCGAATACGGCAAATGTATCGCTGCAGATACGGATGGTACAATTTGGGTAGGAACGGAAGATAAAGGCCTGTATCGCATCGAAAAAGCGGCCTCTTTTACTGCAAATGCCTTGGTTGAACAGGAATTGAGCTGTACCGGAAATGGCAAAGATGCTGCTTTGATTGTAAAACTGGAAGGCGGAAAGGCGCCCTTTACCTACCAATGGTCGAATGCCAGTTTGAGCGGCAATAACCCGAAAAACCTGGCAGCGGGCAATTATACCGTTACGGTAACGGACGTATCGGGTGTAACCAAAACCTCGAAAGTCACGATTTTAGATGCGCAACCTAAATTGAGCGCGGCCCAGAAGAAACCAGAAAGTGGCCCGGAAAATAAAGATGGCAGCGCGGAACTCACCATAGAAGGCGGTGCAAAACCCTACCAAATCAAATGGAGTACTGGAGAAACATCGCTGGTTGCTTCCAAACTGGCCGAAGGAAAATATTCGGTGACCGTAACCGACCAAAAAGGGTGCAGTGCAACAACCAACGTAACAATTACCCAGCAGGTTACAAGTCTGAGTGTTATGTGGGCCTGGAGCGCCCAAATAAAATGCAACGGTGGTAATGGATCGGTGAAAGTTACGCCAATCGGGGGCAAACCGCCATATCAATACCTTTGGAGTAACCCGGCGTATAAAGGGGCGCAAATAGACAACCTCACAGCAGGTACCTACCAGGTAACGGTTACGGATGCCTTGGGTACTTCGGTTGTAAGTCCGTTGAATGTTTCAGAACCACCGGCTTTTGCGGCGACTATTCAGGTTACGGGCGCGGCAAGCACCGGATTGGCCGATGGAAAGGCAATGGCCGATGGCAAAGGTGGCACTGGAAAGTACACCTATGCCTGGGACAATGGCGAAACCACGGTCACGGCTACCAAATTGGCTGCTGGCAAACATTCGGTTACCCTCACCGATGCCAATGGATGCACCACCATCGCCACAGCCGAACTACGTGAAAATGTACTGCCGCTGTCTGTCGTGATTCAGGAAAATGAAAAAATAGGGTGTTTCGGTAAAACGGGAAGCCTCAAGGTGATGGTTGCCGGGGGTAAAGCACCCTTTCAATTCAAATGGAATGCACCAGGCTTGCAAGGCGATGCACCGACAGGAGTGGCTGCAGGAAACTATATTTTAACGGTTACGGATGCCACGAATACGACATCTACTGCAAACTTTAGCCTCAAACAACCCGATGAATTATCGGTAAAAGCGGTGGTGACCAGCCCGGCTGCTACCGATAAACAAGACGGAAAGGCCACTGCCGAAAGTAAGGGTGGCACAGGTAAATATATATATGCCTGGGATAGTGGCGAAAGCAGCGCCAATGCCAGCAAATTGGGTGCCGGTAAACACAGCGTTACCCTTACCGATGCCAATGGCTGCTCCGTAACAGGTAGTTTCGACATGAAGGAAAATATCCTCCCGCTGACTGCCAATATTCAGGAAAATGAAAATATTCGGTGTAATGGTGCCACGGGAAGCCTGAAAGCCAGTGTAACAGGCGGAAAAGCGCCTTACCAATACCAATGGAGTGTTGCGGCCTTACAAGGTGATCGCCCGACTGCCATTCCAGCGGGCACCTACCAGTTAACGGTAACGGATGCTGTAGGCGGAACCACCACTGCGGCATTTACCCTCAAACAACCCGATGCCATCGTGGCAAAGGCCGTACTCGGTTCGGCGGCCAGCACCAACAAAGCCGATGGTAAAGCAAACGTCCAAGGAGAAGGCGGCACCGGAAAATACACCTATGCTTGGGATAATGGCGAAACAACTGCTACGGCCACCAAATTGGCTGCAGGTACACACAGCGTTACCTTAAGCGATGCCAACAGTTGTACCGCTATTGCTACCATAGATGTTTCGGAAAATATTCTGCCCCTCGCTTTACGCCTCGAAGAAACGGGCAAAATCAAATGCGCCGGACAAAGCAGTGGCATAAAAGTGATCGTTTCTGGTGGTAAAACACCCTATAAGTACCAATGGAGCGATGCCAAATTGCAAGGCGAGGCCCCACTTTCCGTGTTGGCAGGGACCTATCAACTCACCATCACTGATGTGCCTGGTGCCACGGTAGTCGCCAGCATCACCATACGACAGCCACAACCGATTGCCATCAATGCAACTGTTACGGCTTCTGCCAGCACGGGCAATGCCGACGGAAAAGCCAGCATCACCGCACTGGGGGGCGCAGGTAAGTTCACGTATGCCTGGGATAATGGCGAAATTACGGCCGCAGCCGCAAAACTTGCCCCTGGAAAACACAGCGTGACGGTAACCGATGGCAACAACTGCACGGCAACCGAACAAATTGAAATCACCGAAAATATCCTCCCACTCGCTGTGACGCTGCTCGAAACCGGCGCAATCAAATGTGCGGGCGAAAAAAGCAGCCTGAAAGCAACCGTAAGCGGAGGAAAACCACCGTTCCAATATCGCTGGAATGAGACATCCTGGAATACATCGGATGTCAGCGCAGTAAATCGAGGCACGTACAAAATTACGGTCACGGATGCTAAAAATTCCACAACAACGGCAGAAATCATCGTAAAGGGACCCGATTCCTTATTGGCATCCGTGTTGCGCAGTGGCGGTGCTACCACCGAGCGCAGCAAAGACGCTTGGGCAAGCCTGGACATAAAAGGGGGCACAAAACCGTATGCTATTTTGTGGGATAACGGTGAAAATACCAGTTCGGCCAGCAAACTCACTTTTGGGGCACGCCAGGTAACCGTTACGGATGCGAATAATTGCAGCGCTTTTGCTTCCGTTGAAATTGGAAAACGGATCCTGCCAGAATTGTCGGCGGCCAGTTTGACCAGCGGCCAGGCGATCAAAGTGGAACAATTGCGTTTTGATGCCGACAGTTCAAGCCTGAATCCTTCCTCTTACCCCGTTTTGGATGAAGTATTTAACTTTTTACAGGAAAATGGAACCATCGTGATTGAAGTAGGGGGACATACCAATAATGTGCCTTCCGACGCTTTTGCGGACAAACTTTCTGCAGCACGTGCCAAAGCCGCAGCCGATTATTTGATCAACAAAGGCGTAGATCGCAACCGGGTTTTGTATAAAGGTTATGGCAAACGCAAACCCATTGCAAGCAACAGCACCGCAGAAGGCAGAAAAGAAAATCAGCGCGTAGAAATCAAAATTCTGGAAATCAAAAAACAATAGCCCATTCAATCCGGGCTTTTGGCTTGATATTTGGTGTTTTGGGGTAATTCTACACGTTTCTTTAATCAAAGTGCATGAACGAAGTGAAATTACTGAAAAGTAAGGGGGCTCCATACCGCTTTACTTTAAATGCTGTGCACGCATGAAGCGAACAGAGCATTTATCCATTCTACTTGGAAGCATCCATCAAAATACCAACTATTCGATTATTTCAACCGACCCATCCGGAATAATCGTTTCTATAAATGTGGGTGCAGCCAAACTGCTTGAATATGAAGGAACGGCAATCCCTGATCAATGGTCGATTACCGACCTGCATGACCCCAAGGAGCTTTATGAAAAAGCCCAATCCATCGGATTAGACATTCAGGAAAATAAAATTGCTCCATTTGAGGTGCTTTGCCAATTAGCGCAAGTGCTCGGTAATCAGGAGGCACCTTACACCTACTTGACCAAGTCCGGAAAATGCATTCCGGTATTGTTGTCTTTTTCTACCATCCACAAACCGGATGGTGCATTGTTGGGGTATTTGGCCATCGCAAAAGATATTACCGCCCAAAAAAAATCGGAAGAATCGCTTTACAGCATGACCGATCGCTTGCAATTGGCAACCCTGGCGGCCAAAATGGGTATTTGGGATTATGATATTGAAAAAAAACTTCTAATTTGGGATAAAACAGTTTATCAATTGTTTGGGGCCAATCCAGATGAAAAAGTCCCACCGGAAAACATTTGGGAGCGTTATATTCATCCGGACGATAAAGCACGTGTTTTGGACACCATTGACAATGCTTTGAAACATGAATACTTGTTCGAGCACGAATTTCGGGTAATTTGGCCCGATGGATCGGTACATACACTCAAATCAGATGCATTGGTAAAACGGGATTCCACTGGAAAGGCAATCCGAATTATTGGTACCAACCGCGATATAACCCAACAGAAAGCAGAACGAGAACAATTACGGCTCCTAAGTTCGGTGATCACCAATTCCAGCGAAGTCATTATTATTACAGAAGTTGAGCCGGTGAATGGTGTTTTTCCCAGTATCCGTTATGTCAACCCGGCTTTTGAAAAACTCACTGGATATAAAGCAGAGGAGGTCATTGGGCAAAGTCCACGTATTTTACAAGGCCCAAAATCAGACCGAAAGGCCCTGCGAAGGCTTAAATTGGCGATAGAAAACTGGGAATCTTGTGAAATTGAAATCATCAATTACAAAAAGTCCGGTGAAGAATATTGGGTTAATATGGTGGTTTTCCCAGTAAGCGATCAACAAGGCTGGTACACCCATTGGGTTTCCATTCAAAATGATATTACGGCCAGGAAAAAGGCCGAACAGGAACGGGAGCAAATGATTAGCGAACTGACTAAAAGCAACCGCGAACTACAGCAGTTCTCCTACATCACCACCCACAATCTGAGGGCACCCCTGACCAACCTGATCGCTATTTCCAAGTTGTTGGATACCAGTGCTTTACAGGATAGCGCCTTGGTGGAAATGATTGAAGCATTTAAAACTTCTGCGAACCAGTTGCATGAAACCTTGGATGACCTAATTCAGGTGTTATTGATTAAAGGGGATACCAGTTTCGAATTGGAGCAAGTTTTTTTTGAAGATATTTGTGACCGTGTAATTGTTACCATACAATCCATGATGGAGCAATCTGGTGCTCAATTGGCTACTAATTTTGATGAAGCTGAATATGTTTGGTTTAGCAGCGCCTATATGGAGAGTATTTTTTTAAACCTGATTTCCAATTCGATCAAATTTGCATATCCAGGCAGAAAGCCCCGCATCAGCATTCGGTCCTTCCAAATAGCGCAGGAGATAAAACTCATTTTTTCTGACAACGGTATTGGTTTCGACATGGAGCGGGTAAAAGGGCGCATTTTTGGCTTACACAAGCGTTTTCACAAGGGGGAAGGGAAAGGGGTTGGCCTTTTCCTCATTCATTCTCAGATTACCGCGCTGGGCGGCACCATTGAGGTGGAAAGTAAAGAAAATGAAGGTACCACTTTTACAATTACCTTTAAAGCCGACCCACGCTAAATATTAGACCTTTGCACGCCTTTTCCGAATCCGCCCTTTTATCCATTTTTCTAATTCCACCGCATGGAAAACGACTGAGGATAGACCAATACAAAGCAATAATTCCCGCCAACTCAAGGGGTAGGTAAGGAAAATACTTTGTAACGCGGGTACATAAATGATGGCCAATTGTAACGCAAAAGTGAGCAAAATTGCACCGCTTAACAGGCCATTACTCCGAATACCTTGCTGAAAAAAGAACTTATAATCGCTCCGTATCGCCATGACATGCCCCATTTGGCTCATACACAATACGGTAAATACCATGGTTTGCCAGTGTGCAATGCCATTTGCTTTACACCAGAATTGCAATCCCAGACAAACTGCCCCCATTAACAAGCCTACCCACAAAATATGCCAGCCCATTCCATCCGCAAAAATGCGCTCATCCGGTGGGCGTGGCGGACGCTGCATCAGGTTCGGCTCTTCGGGTTCATTGGCCAAGGCCAGGCTGGGCAAACCATCCGTTACCAGGTTGATCCATAAAATATGAATGGGTAACAAGGGGATGGGCATGCCAAACAGGGGCGCTAAACCAATTGCCCAAATTTCCCCGCTATTGCCCGTCATGATATATTTGACAAATTTTCGGATGTTGTCATAAATACGCCGTCCTTCTCGCACCGCCTTTACGATGGTCGCAAAATTATCATCCAGCAAAATCATGTCAGCAGCCTCTTTCGATACATCCGAACCTGTGATGCCCATGGCTACCCCGATGTTGGCACGTTGCAATGCGGGTGCATCGTTCACCCCATCGCCGGTCATGGCCACATATTGGTTTTTTGCTTGTAAGGTTTTGACAATGTGCAGTTTCTGCTCAGGCGATACACGAGCATACACTTTAATTTGGGTAACCCGTTGGTTGAATTCTGTTTGAGAAAGTGCTTCCAATGCCCGGCCTGTAATCACCTGATCTTCCGGTGTTTTTAAAATACCGATCTCCCGCGCAATGGCTTCTGCGGTTACCGGGTGATCGCCGGTAATCATAACCGGAATGATCCCGGCTGCTACACATTCCGCCACGGCTTGTTTGGCTTCTTCCCGTGGCGGATCAATCATGCCCGCCAATCCACAACAATGCAACTGGCTTTCCAGTTCTTCCGACGACATTCCTTCCGGGTGTTGGTTGATTACCCGATAAGCATACGCCAATACCCGCATGCCTTTTTGGGCCAAATCCTCCGCATATTCAACAATAGCTTGATCTTTATTTTTACTGTTTTCCAGTACCGATTCGAGGGCGCCCTTAGTGATCACCAAAAAATCTTCGCCCAACCGATGCACCGTAGTCATCATTTTACGCTCCGAATCAAACGGCAACTCATAAATACGTGGAAAATGGTCTTTCCAACCCGCCTGAAAGTCACTATGCGCCTGTGCATATTGTGCTAAAGCAATTTCTGTTGGATCTCCTGTAAGTTCCCCATCTGAACCCAGCGCGGTGTCCTGGTTGGCATACATGCATAATATCAAAAATTGCTCTGTATCCATTCCCGGAACTTCCGGCACTGAAATGTTGGCCGTCCATAAGGTACGCACCGTCATTTTGTTTTGCGTCAGGGTGCCTGTTTTGTCGGTACAGATATACGTAACAGAACCCAGCGTTTCAACGGCGGGCAATTTGCGGATCAATGCCTGGCTGCGCACCATTTTGCGGGCGCCCAGTGCCAAGGAAATCGTGATGACCGCCGGGAGTGCTTCCGGGATGGCTGCCACCGCAACCGAAAGTGCTGTAAGTAGCATTTGTATGGGGGGCTCTCCCCGCAACCAGCCAGACAAAAACAAAAGTGCACAAATCCCGATCGCGATAAAGGAAAGGTTTTTCCCAAAGGTGGCTAAACGTTTTTGTAGCGGAGTCATCGTCTGTTCTTCCTGCAACAATTGGGCAATACCGCCAATTTCGGTTTCCATGCCCGTTGCCACAACCACGCCTACACCACGGCCATAGGTAACTAAGGTACTTTTGTAGGCCATATTCGTACGATCGCCCAACGGTGTCCCTTCATCGCCAATAACATGGGTTCCTTTTTCGACCGCATGCGACTCTCCCGTGAGCGAAGCTTCTTCAATCCGAAGGGTATGAACCTCCGAAAGGCGCAAATCTGCAGGTACCATATCCCCAGTTTCCAGCAACACAATGTCGCCTGGAACCAATTCACTGGCAGGAATAATCTTTTTTCCTGTTTTCCGAAGGACCCGTGCCGTCGTAGCACTCATCTTTTTTAAGGCCTCCATCGCTTTTTCTGCACGGTACTCCTGCACAAATCCTACAATGGCATTGAGCACCACAATCACCAAGATCACGATCGTATCTTTTAGGTCGCCTAAAAAACCAGATAGGATGGCTGCCAAGGCTAAAATAATGATCATTACATCCTGAAATTGGGCTAAAACCAGTTTCCAGACCGGTTTTTGACCTTTTTCCGCAAGTTGGTTCGGCCCATGTGTATGGAAGCGTTTTTCTACTTCAGCCTCAGAAAGCCCCTCCGCATGGGTGCCTAGCAACTCGTAAACTTTATGTAAAGAGGAAAGGTGCCAGTTCATTTTTATCGGGTTTAAACATTAAAGTTTTACAGTCTGCAAGGTAAGAAAGGAATCATTAACAAAATTATTTGAATTATAATTTGAAAATCAATAAATTGTAAAGAAACTGCCTTATCTTTGTCGCGGCAAGATGCCATATCACAATTACAATTTTTACAATGTATAATGGAACAGTAAAGTTCTTCAATGAATCCAAAGGATTTGGCTTCATCGTAGACAGCGCCTCTGGCGAAGAAATTTTTGTACACGTTACAGGTTTGATCGACAATATCCGCGAAGGCGATAAAGTCACTTACCAAACGGAACGCGGCAAAAAAGGCATGAATGCAGTAGATGTGAAAATCGCCTAAGCGACAACACACCCTAGTTCATACTATTCAAATCCTCCGGCTGTTTTCAGTCGGAGGATTTTCTATTTAAATAGACTTTTTGATTCAAAAACCTGGTTTTTGCCATCCTGATAGAGCGCATAGTTGAAGCCCGGATGTATGCTGTATGCACCGTGTCGGCCTTTTACATCAATTACCACAAAACCTACCTGCGCATCCTTGCATTGTGTCGGATACTTTTTTACGATCCGCTCAATGGTCAATTCTGCCGCTTTTTGCGGACTAGCCCCCCGGCGCATCTCCTCTACGACCAAAAAACAACCCAAGGTACGCAACAGTATTTCACCCAACCCACTACAAGCGGCCGCACCAACCTCGTTATCTGCATACATGCCTGCTCCAATAATCGGACTATCGCCTACACGACCCCGCATTTTGAAGGCCATCCCACTGGTTGTGCAAGCACCCGCGATCCGATTTTTGGTGTCCAAAGCCAAAATGCCAATGGTATCGTGCCGCTCAATGTTAATGACGGGCTTATATTCCGATTTTAATTTCCATTTTTCCCAGGCATCTTTTGCAACATCGGTCAAGAGGTTCTCTTCTTTAAATCCTTCCTCTTTGGCAAATTGCAATGCCCCTTCGCCCACCAGCATCACGTGGGGTGTTTTTTCCATTACTTTTCGGGCAACACTGATCGGATGCATGATGTTTTCCAAAAAACAAACAGAACCCGCCATCCCAAATTCATCCATAATGCAGGCATCGAGGGTTACATGCCCATCGCGATCCGGAAAACCACCATAACCAACACTGGTATCCAGCGGATCGGCTTCCGGAATACGGGCCCCCGCTTCAACTGCATCGAGTGCCCTTCCATCGGCACTTAATACATCCCAGGCTGCTTGTGTGGCCTTGCGATTGTCCCAAGTGGCAATCACCAAAGGAAGTGTTTTAGGTTTTGCAAATCCGGCACCTTGAAAGGTTTTGCTCCAAAACGAGGTATCGGAAGCAGCAAATGCACCGAGTAAAGACTGTCCTAAAAATTTGCGGCGTGTTGTCATTTCGTATTATTTGTTTCAGTTGAGCGCTAAGGTAAATTTATGATGAAGTCTGTGTTTACTTTTGCCTAAAAAAAAGATAAAATGACGTTTTACAAACTAGTTTTTATCGTATCGGCTTGTTTATTGGCCTGCCACCCCAAGCCACCACAACAAGATGCAAAGGTTTGGGAAAAAGTACACCTCAACTTTCGCGCCCTGGATGCTGATGGATTAATGGGGCCTGCAAAGGGCAAAGTCGCCATGCATTATGAGTTCTGCATCCCCAAAAATGAAAAAATGTGGGAAAAAGTACAAAAAATTGATCCTACCGCCCAACGCCAAACGACTGCCAAAGGCCGGATTGCCTGCCGAACCGACCAATGGCTGATCCTTGGTGTCACGCATCAAAAGCAATATATGCGGGTTTTGTACGATTTGGCAAGTTTGCCTTTTGTTGCGTCTATTGAAGAAACGGTATTTGAGTGATCCTGAATTATCGGCGGGGGAAACGTACTTTTGCACCATGGAAAACGCTTCAGCCTTGGTTAATATTCGTGTGCAACGTGTCGTAGTAGCGGTATCCGTGTTGCTTTTTGGGGTTAAAATGCTCGCTTACCTGCTAACTGGCTCCATTGCAATCCTAACCGATGCCCTGGAAAGTACCGTGAATGTACTCACTGGATTTACCGGACTGTTTAGCCTGATCGTAGCAGCCCGCCCGCGCGACGGCAATCACCCCTATGGTCATGGCAAGGTGGAACTAATTTCTGCCTCTTTTGAAGGCATTATGATCTTTGTTGCTGGGGGGATTATCATTTATGAATCCTGCCTCAACCTGTTCCAACCACACAATATTCAGCAATTAGATGCTGGTATCTTATTGATTTCGGCTACTGCTGCGATCAATTTTTTACTGGGCGCTTATTGTATCCGCATGGGTACGCGCAATGATTCGATCGCACTCCGGGCAAGTGGTCGGCATTTGCAAAGTGATACCTATACAACATTGGGCATTGTGGCAGGCTTGATATTGATTAAATTGACCGGGGTAAGATGGATTGACAGTGTTTCGGCCATATTTTTTGGTGGACTCATCCTGGTGCAAGGCTACCGAATTATCCGGCAAACCGTAGCAGGCATCATGGACGAAGCGGATATGGAACTACTGTTACAGGTCATAAAGGTGCTGGACAAACATAAGTTGCCGGTTTGGATCGACCTGCACAACCTGCGTATCATCAAATACGGCCCCTTGATGCACCTGGATTGTCACCTCACAGTGCCTTGGTACTTGAATGTAAATGAAGCACATAAGGCGGTAGATGCATTGGAAGCGCTGGTTGCACAAAATTTTCCCCATGCCCTCGAAATGTTTGTTCACCTCGATGGCTGTATGCCACCCGATGCCTGTCGGGTATGCCCGGTCAGCAATTGCCCCGAACGGAAAAGGGCTTTTGAAGAACGCCTGGAATGGACGTTTGATAACATTACTAAAAATCAAAAACACGAATAATGCAGGATGCTATTCAACAACTGCGCATTGCCCAATATACTTATGCATTGCCGGATGAACGCATTGCCCGTTACCCGCTGGAGGCACGCGATGCTTCTAAATTGCTGATTTACAAAGACGGCGATATTTCGGAAGACCATTACTACGGCCTTCATCAACACCTCGAACCAGGTACGATGCTGGTGTTTAACAATACCAAGGTGATTCCCGCGCGCCTGCAATTTGTAAAACCATCGGGTGGGGTAGTGGAGGTGTTTTGCCTGGAGCCGCTGCATGATCAGGCTTCCGGGATGACCCAACAAGGCGAAGTGGTGTGGAAATGTTTGGTTGGGGGGGCAAAAAAATGGAAATCAGGTGCATTAACCCTTGAAAATGGCCCAATATGCCTGTATGCACATTGGGAAGATAAGGAAAATAACCTGGTGCGTTTTCAATGGACGCCCGAAACGGCTACGTTCGCCGAGGTACTCGAGGTGTTGGGATCTGTGCCTTTACCGCCTTATTTAGCCCGGCCTGCCGAAGCAGCCGACCGCACCCGTTACCAAACCATTTATGCCCGCTACGATGGCTCGGTGGCGGCCCCAACCGCCGGATTGCACTTTACCGAGCGTATGTTCGATCAACTGGCGCAGAAAGGCATCGCACGCGCGCACCTGACCCTGCACGTGGGGGCCGGCACCTTTAAACCCGTTAAATCCGAAACAATTGGCGAACATGATATGCACGCCGAATACTTTGACGTACCCCTGGAAACGATCAAAAACTTGCGCCTTCAATTTCAAATTGGTAACGTGGTAGCAGTGGGCACCACTACTTTGCGCACCCTGGAAAGCCTCTTTTTGATGGGTAGTAAACTGTTGCACCAACCCAACCTGGATTTGCCTGCCCTGGAAATTAAACAATGGGATGCCTATGCGCCCGAACACACCCATACCACCGTTTTAGCGGCGTTTGATGCCTTAATTGAATGGATGGAAGCCAACGCGCAAGATCGGATTGTAGCCAAAACGCAATTGATGATCGCGCCCGGGTACCGTGTGCGCACCATTCTGGCGCTTGTCACCAATTTTCACCAGCCGAATAGCACTTTACTGCTTTTGGTGGCTGCTTTGGTGGGAGATGATTGGCGGCGCATTTACCAGTATGCACTGGATCATGATTTCCGTTTTTTGAGTTATGGGGATGGATCTTTACTTTTCAACACCTGATTTTCCCATCACATCCTGCACCACCACACTCGCCATATGCAGCCCAAATAGCGCCGGAATATAAGAAATCGTCCCGTAAAATGACTTTTTAAAGCGGTTCCCATCGGTGAGCATGCAAGTACTGCGGTCGACCAGTTCGGATGAAAATACCACGGTAACGCCCCGCCGGACACCCTTACGCTTCAAACCTTTCCGAATTTGTTGGGCAAACGGACAATTGTACGTTTCTGAAATATCGGCAACCTGTACTTTGGAGGGATCAATGCGCCCGCCCGCGCCCATGCTCGATACGACCCGAATGCCCTTTTGTTTGCAGGCTACAATGATGTATTGCTTGGGCTGTATCGAATCAATACAGTCGAAAACATAGTCAAAATCATCGGTAATCAGGTCTTTTACAGCCTCTGGATTCAAAAACTCCTCCCGAACAGTCAAATCAAGATCGGGGTTGATGTCGCGCATGCGTTCGGCCATCACCTGGGTTTTGGGCTTGCCGACCGTGCTGTGCAAGGCAGGCAATTGCCGGTTGGTATTGGTCAGGTCGACGGTATCGCCGTCCACAATGGTCATGCGCCCCACGCCTGCACGCGCGAGGAATTCGGCGGCAAAACTGCCGACACCCCCCAGTCCGATGACCAGTACATGGGTGTTCTTCAATTGTTCGAGGCGTTCAGCCCCGACTAATAGTTCTGTTCGTTGGAGCCAATGGGGCTCCGGTGCGCTATTTGTTGTTGTCACTGGATCTGTTTGCAAGAATTTTAAGGCAAAAATAGGTAAAAGTAAAAGGCCGCTCAAATGACACCGAAGATTCGCGCAAAGTTTTCCGCAATTTGTCCTTGTAAATCAGGGAGGGGCAAGCCTTTTAAATGCGCCGCCTGGGTGTAAATTTGTTCAATATCCACCGATTGTGCATCATCAGTTTCCAAAAAGAACCGATCCAAGGGGGTTTGAAGGAATGCAGCACGTAACGGAAGGGAGGCTTCCTTTAGTAAGTCTGCGCCAAACGACAAGTAACATCCGGCCTCCAATAAGGGTTGTGCCAGGGCAGTTTTTTTGTTAAAACCATGAAAAATCCAGGCTTGTTTCGGCTGTAACCGTTTTTTGAACGATAAAACCTCTGAATAAGCCCGCACACAATGAATAATTAAAGGCTTTGAACTTTGCTCGGAAACCGAAATGCAAAATTCAAAGCCTTTTTCCTGTATATGCCAGGGCGTTTTTACCATTTTATCCAAACCCGCTTCTCCAATGGCTAGGGTACTGGGCTTTTTTGACATTTCCAGGACCCATTGCGTTGCCGCTTCCCAATGATTGGCCTCCAGAAACCAGGGGTGCAGTCCCGCCGAATAATACGGGGTAAGCATACTGGCTGTTTCGCCAAATCGCAAACTCTGGATGGCCAAGTGTGCATTTCCTGCCACCGGATGATGGGTATGAAGGTCAATCAATGGCTTCACTGTCCCGATTGCATGCCCAATAATTCCCGACTTTGGTCTTTTTTTACCTTTTGGAACGCGTCCATGCCGCAATCCAGGAAAGCCTTGTATTCCTGTACATCCGGGGTATAGCCACGGGGCTGATTCAGGATGGTGGTGCCATCGTTGTGCATCAATACATACCAGGGTTGACTGGCTTGTCCGAAGTTGTTTTTTTCAAACGTGCCCCATTTATCTCCCACTGTGCGCATTTTTTCATTGGTATTGGGGTCTAACAAATAATCAAATTTATCCTGAAACAGCCGCTCTTTGTCATCGACATAGAGGGAAATGACTACATAGTTATCGCGCAAGTGCTCAATAATGCCCGGACGATCCCACACGTTTTCCTCCATTTTGCGGCAGTTTACACAGCCATGGCCGGTAAAGTCAACAAAGACAGGTTTGCCAAGGCGTTTTGCTTCTGCCAAGCCTTCGTCAAAATCGTGGTAACAGTTCAGGTGGTGCGGGCAACCAATGCCGTTCTTTTCACTTTTTGGTCCCCAAATATTGTAATGTACAGGTGGCGCCAGGCCGCTCAGTAAAGAAAGGGATTGGTAATTGACCAAACCCCAGCCCAGGTAACCTGCAAATACGATGGAGGCAATACCCACCACCGCGCGCAAAGCATTTGGACGGCCTTTGGCACCTTTCCAGTTGAACAAGCCCAGTTGGTAAGCGCCCAACATCAGAGACAGCACCAGCCAAATCCCCAGGAAAGTTTCAAACTTCAGGATGCCCCAGTGGCGCACCAGATCGGCAGTACTCAGGAATTTGAATGCAAGCGCCAGTTCGACGATACCTAAGGTGATTTTTACATTGTCCATCCAGCCACCTGATTTTGGCAGCGAATTGAGCCAGCCTGGGAACATCGCGAACAAGCCAAAGGGCAAAGCCAGCGCTAAACCAAAAGCAAACATGCCCACGGTAGGCTTTAAGGGAATGAAGCCCAATAAAGCGGCACCCTCATTGGAGCGCGATGCTTCTACCAGCAACGTGCCCACGATCGGGCCGGTGCAGGAAAAAGAAACCAGCGCCAGGGTAAAGGCCATAAAAAAGATACCCAAATACCCGCCTTTATCAGCCATTTTATCACTCGCATTCACCCAGGAAGAAGGGAGGGTGATTTCGAACAACCCAAAGAAAGAAAGGGCAAAAATTACAAATACCGTGAAAAAGAGCAGGTTAAAATACATATCCGTGCTCATTTCATTCAAAATATTGGGCCCCAGTGCTGCGGTAAGGGCTACACCCAGGCCAACGTAGATCAAAATAATGCTCAAGCCATACCATATGGCATTGCGCAGCCCTGTTTTACGGTCTTTGGAGCGTTTCACAAAAAAACTCACCGTCATCGGGATCATTGGAAACACACAAGGGGTTAGCAAGGCCAGCAAACCACCCAAAAAACCGCCAATAAAAACACCTGTCATAGAGGTGTTGCGGATCACGGCACCGCAGGAGTTTACAAACTGCTGCACATTAATTTGTGCGCGTTTGGAATCCCAAAAACCTTTAAAATTAGGATCATCGGGTGCCACAGCAACAGCGCCGCCCGTTGTTGGAGGATTGGTTGCATCAGGGTTGATGGGCGCGACGCCTGCGGGTGTTTCGTTCAACCCGCCACTGCCCCCGGGAGGCGGTTGCGTACCTGCAGGGGCGGTAGGTGCAGGTTGGTTGTTGGCTGGTTCAACCGCCTTGTCCGTTTTGCAATTGATTTTAGAAACATCGAATTTGAAGTCTAAATCAACCGGCGGCAGGCACATTTCGTCATTGCAGGTCATAAAACTGAGGTAACCTACAATCGGTTTGCTCGGATCGACGACTTTGATGCGTTGGGTAAAGACGGCGTTGTGTTTAAACTTGGTAAGGTTCATTTCAAACACCTTATCAAATATGGTGAATTTATCGCCGCTTTCCTTGTTCTTGCCTTCTAGTTTGAAGTGCGCACCTTCTTTATAGGTAAAAGAAGTTGGAACCGGACCCGCGTCACTTTCAAGGTATTGAGAATAGGTGTACCATCCGTCGTTGATGGTAGCAGTATAAATCAGGTCAACTTCACAGTTTCCGGCGTCCCGCACAGCAAACGACCATTTTACCGGACTTTGAGCAGCCAGCGAAATTGCCGCCAGCAAGAAAAGAGGTAGTAATTTTAGTACCTTCATAGGATCTGAGCATTTTTGAACTGCAAAATAAGGTTGTTTTTTCTGCATCAGGGTGTGTTGGGGGAGCATTATAAAAACTTTAACCCTAAATTTTGCTTAAATTAGCCATTTTAACCCGTTATTAACCTACTAAAATAGCAGAATAACCAGACGAATTTAAAAATATGAACAGTCCGACGTATTTTTAGTTGATAAAGTATTGCATTTTCAAGAAAGGATTTTACCTTTGCGCTCCGATTTTGAATAACATTCATTTTTATACAATAAGCGATGAAACGTACATACCAACCATCCAACCGCTCCCGCAAAAACAAACACGGTTTCCGTGAGCGTATGGAATCAAAAAATGGTCGCAAGTTAATTTCCCGCCGCCGCAGACAGGGCCGCTGGAAGCTCTCTGTTTCTGACGAAAGAGGTTTGAAGTAATCATTGTGAACAACGATGATCGGGCTTGTTGGACAAGTCTGTTTGATCGTGTAGGCATATCTGACTTCCGAAGCTTGGTATCAAACTTCGGAAGTTTTTGTTTTTCCGCTACAATGCCTAATTTTATTGCTTGGCAGGATTGGAATTTAAAAGGGAAGAGCGCCTGAAAAGCAAAAAAGTGCTGGGCGCGCTGTTTAAAGGGGGCAACTCTTATGTCGCTTATCCTTTGCGTGTGGTTTGGGCGCCCATCGACCTCCAGGAGATCCCGACGGCTACCCAGTCTGCCCAGGTCGCTATTTCGGTACCCAAGCGTTTTTTCAAATCGGCGGTAGATCGCAATTTGCTCAAAAGAAGAATTCGGGAGGCTTACCGACTCAACAAACCCACGTTTTACCAAAAACTGGAAGTGCAACAACAACCCATTGCCTTAATGTTGATGTACATTGCGAAGGAGCCCTTATCTTACGCAGAAATTGAAGCGGGCATGCTCAAAATGATCCGAAAGTTTCCGGGTACCAAAGCCCCCGACTAATATTTGTCTTCTGTTTCACAAAATTAAGATTGATTCATGTTATTTCCGATTGGCGACGACAATATCGAGCGTGGGCATACGGCCGTATTCAGTTATGCCTTGATCGTAATCAATATCTGCGTTTTTTTGTTTCAACAAAGTATGCCTGAAGGGTTACAGTCAAGTTTTGTGGCCCATTATGGTGCAATTCCTGCCGAAATTACGATGGGTGTTGACTGGCAGACCTTGTTTACCAGTATGTTTCTGCACGGTAGCTGGATGCATTTACTGGGTAACATGTTGTATTTGTGGATTTTTGCCGATAACATAGAGGCGACGATTGGCAATGGCCGTTTTTTATTGTTTTATCTGTTGGGTGGTTTGGCGGCTGGTTTTGTGCAAATTGTTGTGTCGCCATTTAGTGAAATACCCTGTATTGGGGCCAGTGGGGCCATCGCAGCCGTGATGGGAGCATATATTGTGATGTTTCCGAAATCACGGGTTCGAATGCTGCTTTTGCTCTTTTTTATTGTGTTTTATGTGCCAAGTTGGGTGTTTTTGGGCATTTGGTTTGTGCAACAGTTGATGTCGGGCGTGGGTGCGCTCGGAATGAGTACCGAAGATGCGGGCGGGGTTGCCTGGTGGGCACATATTGGCGGATTTGCTTTTGGCCTGGCCTCGGGCATATTTTTCAAGCGGCGGTTTATGCACCGGAAGCTGGATCGGTTGGATCCAAACTTTTAAAGTTCATCTTCTTCAGGAGCCGTTGGTTTTACCACGTTTTGGTCTACAAAGCCAATGGCGTGTTTGTCAAATACAAATTCGGGATCCCAGGTCCATAAGCCTTGTTCGAATTCGCGGGTCATCAGGGCAATATTGTCGGCATGGTATTTTTTTTGCAGACGGGGGTATTTGTACCGTGTCCAAAGCGTACTTTCATCAAACGCAACGCCGGTAGCGATGCTTTCGCGGAGTGCAAAAATGTAAGTAAGGCTTTCTGTACGGCGCAAAAGCCAGTCATTGATCGATAAAGCAGGGTCGCCGTGACCAGGTACCAATCGGGTAAACCAGTTGCGATCGTGAATCCGCGGAAGTTTTTCCAAGGTTTCTACATAATCGACGCTGCTGTGATAAATAAACGGGAATTCTACATTGGAAAGGTAGTCGCCCGCCAAACAAAGCCCAAGTTGCCAAACCACCATCATCATACTATCAGCGGTGTGGCCGGGGGCAAGGTAAAACGTTAGTTTGGTTTGCCCTTTTCGAAATTGAACACCATCGCGAAATACAAAAAAATCGGCTTCCGGATATTCTATGGGATAAGGGCGGTCGACGTAATATTTTTCATCAAAATCAAGGGCTTGTTCTAAGATGTTGGCTTTCAATGGATTGTCGGCCATAGCCTGAGAAATAAACACCTTGTCGGCTTCAAAAGCACGGTAGCCAATGATGTGATCATAATCAGAATGGGTGAAAATGAGGTAAACCGGTCGGTTACCGCGCATGGCATAAACGTAGTTGCGGATTTCCAACACTTCGTCGGGCAGCCAGGCAGGATCTACCACCATAACCACATCTTCAGTCAAAATAACCGTCGAATTCGTTTGAAAAAGCGCACTTTGGAAAATCGTAACGTTCGGATCGCGGTATATTATTTTGTTCATAGCGGGTAAGTTGGGAAGGTTTGGATTCTTGTGTCTACCTTTGCACCATATTTGACAAGAGCAAATGTACACAATTGCAAACCCCTGTATCCAATCATTCAATCAAAATGGGAAATATTGTTGCCATAATTGGCCGCCCCAATGTGGGTAAATCAACTTTTTACAACCGCCTGGTAGGCATGCGGGATGCGATTACAGACGACTTTTCGGGTGTAACACGCGATCGAAAATATGGTTACTGTGAGTGGAATGGCAAGCGTTTCACCGTGGTAGATACGGGGGGCTTTGTACAAGGCTCGTCAGATGTTTTCGAATCGGCCATTCGCACCCAGGTAAAGGTGGTATTAGAAGAAGCTGCGGTGATCATTCTTATGGTGGATGTTCAAACGGGCATTACGGATTTGGATGAAGGTTTGGCTAAAATGCTGCGCCGGAGTACAAAACCGATTTACCTGGTTGTAAATAAAGTAGACAACAGCAAAAATATGTACGAAGCCAATGAGTTTTGGGGACTCGGCTTTGACAATACCTTTTTTATTGCCGCCATCAGTGGTAGTGGAACGGGCGATTTGCTCGATGCTGTGGTAGAACACATTGAAAATGAGGAAGAACTGGAAACAGAACTGCCAAAATTTGCCATTATCGGTCGTCCGAATGTAGGCAAATCCTCCCTTGCAAATGTGTTGCTGGGCGAAGAACGCAACATCGTGACCCCCATTGCGGGCACCACGCGCGATCCGATTCATACGGTGTACAACAAGTTCGGCAAAGAATTCATGCTGATTGACACAGCGGGTATTCGGAAAAAAGAAAAGGTAGAAGAAGATTTGGAATTTTATTCTGTTATGCGCGCCATTCGAGCCGTAGAAGAAGCAGATGTTTGTTTATTGGTGCTGGATGCCGTACAAGGTATTGAATCCCAGGATTTGAATATTGTGCGGTTGGCACAAAAACGGCACAAGGGCGTGGTGGTTTTGGTGAATAAATGGGATTTGATTGAAGAAAAGGATACGAATACAGCGCGCAATTACGAGCGCTACATCAAATCCAAAATGGAGCCTTTTGATGATGTTCCCGTGTTGTTTATCTCCGTTTTGGAAAAACAGCGCATCTTTCAAGCCTTGGAGGCTGCCCTGGAAGTGTACGAAAACCGGAGTCGGCGCATAAAAACTTCCGAACTCAACGAATTGATGTTGGGTATTATTGAAGGAACCCCGCCGCCATCGGTGACCAACCGGTATCCGAAGTTCAAATACGTAACCCAATTGCCCACGCCCTATCCGAGTTTTGCCTTTTTTGTCAATAACCCGAATTACGTGCGCGATTCCTACAAGAGCTTTTTGGAAAATCAAATACGCAAGCATTACAAATTTACCGGGTCCCCGATGGAAATTTACTTCCGGGCGAAGTAAGCTTGAGCGGCTCGACCAAAAGAAACGATCGCAACGAAATGTAGGGTCTTTGCTCATTGCATACGGTTTAATCGGGCAGAACGCGCAACGGATCTCTATCTGGTGCGTTTTGATTTGAAACTCTGTTTTATGAAACAACATTTCTTTAAATTATTGTTGCCCGTTTTAGGGGCTTTTGGCGGCTGTAAAGACAATCCTGAGCAAATTCCAGCCTATCTAGATATCAAACCATTTACGGTAACCGAAACGGGGCCGGGAAAATGGCAAGACATTCAGGAAGGTTGGGTGTACGTCAACGGGGAGTTTCTGGGGGCTTATACGCTCCCGGCGCAAGTACCCGCGCTGGCAGCAGGCAGTTCGGAAGTACTCGTTTTCCCAGGCGTGAAAGAAAATGGCATTGAAACCACGCCGAATATTTATGATTTTTTGACGCGGTATGAAATCCAGACAGACCTTAAAGCGGGCGAGTTGAACCCGATTAGCCCCTCCACGAAATATAAAACGGAAATTGTGTTCCCCTGGGCTTTGGATCGTACCACCTTTGATGGCAGTTCAAGCATCGTGTTTGATGACCGCGATGCAGACCAAGCGACCTCCTATACCTTAACGACCGATGGCGCATTTAACGGACGTTCGCTGAAAATGACGGTCGATTCGCTGCACCCCCTCATTGCCATTGCCAGTGAGGAAGCGGTTTTGCCCACCAACGGCAGCCAGCAGGCCTGGTTGGAAATCAATCGCCGCAACGATATTGACTTTACATTTTACCTGATTGGGTTTTCCAATGGCGGTTCGGAACAACAATTTCCGGTGTATGCCTTTACAACCACTGATGTATGGAAAAAAACCTATATCAATTTGACTGAATTTTTGTCAAATTCCGGGGAAGGAAAACATCGGCTGTATTTTCAGGTGCAATTGTCGAAAGACAGCAATGGAAAATTCAAACAACAAAGTGGAACCGTCCGATTGGATAATATCCGCCTGGTACATTTCTAACGGTCAGTTCTTTCAACGTACAAAACGAACGCGCTTTGCCACGCCAACAACGACAACGGGATACTTTCATTTACGGCATTGCTGATTTTATCATGGCGATGCTGGCCTGGGCCCTCTTTTTTATTTACCGCAAAATGATCGAAGGGGTGCCTGTGAACGCTGTCGTGTTCCAGGATCCCAATTTTTACCTTGGGATATTTATAATACCTACTGGTTGGGTGCTGTTGTACAGCATTTTTGACCATTACGTGGATATTTACCGGCTTTCGCGCCTGCACACCCTTACGCGGAGTTTCTTTTTGTCTTTTTTGGGAGTAACTTTTTTGTTTTTTACCCTCATTTTGGACGATGTTGTGCGCGATTACCACACTTATTATCGCTCCTTTCTGGTTTTATTTGGGTTGCATTATTTGCTCACCGCCTTCATGCGCATGCTCCTGCTCACGCGGGCGAGCCGGCGCCTGAAATCGGGATTGGTAACCTTCAATACCCTGCTGATTGGCGGGAATCAGAATGCCCTCGACTTATACTTGGAAATTGTAGGCCGCAAAAAAAGCCTGGGCTACAAATTTGTCGGATACATCGATACCAATGGCGGGCACGACCAGACGTTGGCCGATTACCTGCCCAAACTGGGTAAATTGAGCGATCTGGATCGGATTGTGCGTGAAAATGACATAGAAGAAGCCATTATCGCTATTGAAACCAGCGAACACAACCTGGTGCGCAATATTCTCAATGTTTTATTTGATTATTCGGATCGGGTATTGGTAAAGATCATTCCCGATATGTACGATATTTTGCTGGGCACCGTAAAGATGAGTCATGTATTTGGCGCAGTATTGATTGAAATCAGGCAGGAATTGATGCCTAAGTGGCAACGAACGGTGAAACGCTTGTTGGATGTAACGGTAAGTAGCCTCGCGCTGTTGATCCTTTTTCCGTTGTTGCTTTATATTGCGTTGCGCGTGCGGCTTAGTTCGAAGGGCCCGATTTTGTTTACCCAGGAGCGGTTGGGTATCCATGGCAAGCCTTTTACCATCTTTAAGTTTCGCTCGATGTACCTTGAATCGGAAAAACTGGGGCCGCAATTGTCGACTGATAATGACCCGCGTTGTACGCCCTGGGGTGGATTTATGCGCAAATATCGGTTGGATGAATTGCCCAATTTCTGGAATGTATTGCGTGGCGACATGTCGCTGGTAGGCCCACGTCCAGAGCGCAAATATTATATCGACCTTATTTTAGAGAAAAATCCGCACTACAAGCACTTGCTGAAAGTGCGTCCGGGCATTACTTCCTGGGGACAGGTAAAATATGGGTATGCTTCAACGGTGCAGGAAATGCTGCAAAGATTGCGTTTTGACTTGCTTTATATTGAAAACATGTCCCTTGCGTTGGATTTTAAAATCCTGTTTTACACCATTCTGGTGTTGTTGCAAGGGCGTGGCAAATAAAAAGTAAGGTTGTGATCATGCAATCACAACCTTACCACGTTTTAAGCCGCGAAAGAAGTGCCACAACCACAGGTAGAAGTAGCATTCGGGTTATTGAAGGTAAATCCGCGATTATCCAGGCCGTTTACAAAATCCACTTCCATGCCAAGGAGGTAAATGGCGTGGGCTTTGTTCATCACCACAGGCAAACCGTTTATTTCAAAATGGTCGTCATTGTCCTGTACCTGATCAAATCCAAGTACATAGGTGAATCCAGAACAGCCGCCGCCTTTCACACCTACGCGTAGGAAATAGTCGGCTGGAATGTTTTCCTGCACGCGAATTTGGTGCAGTTGTTCAACAGCGGAGTCGGTAATCGCAACGGGTGCGGTAGCCGTAGTATTTTCGAGCACAGTATTCATAGTCATGCTTGTATTAATTCATTGCAAAAGTACGTTACTAAAACGAAATAGATGCATAAAATGTTCACATAGGGTTATACCTTCGCACCCCCTAAAATAAAAAGATCACCTTACAGAATGGAAACTTTTTTTGAAATACTGAAATTTACGATTCCCGGGTTGGTTGTATTTGCGACGGCCTATTTTTTGTTAAAGATGTTTTTGGAGGATCGTCAGACGATGCACCAGCAACAATTGCGTTCGGAGTCGTTAAAAATCACGCTTCCGATCCGTTTGCAGGCCTATGAACGGCTTACTTTATTGTGCGAACGGGCTTCCATTCAAAACACCTTGTTGCGAATTCGTATGCCAGAGATGACCGTTGCTTCCTTGCGGGGGGCATTGCTGTTGGCCATTAGCCAGGAGTTCGAACACAATACTTCCCAACAAGTATATGTGTCGAATACCCTTTGGCAAATCATTTCGATTGCGCGCGATGAGACCCTTGGAATTATAGCCCAGGCCTCCGATGGCTTGGATCCGCAGGATGTAGATGATCGGTTGGTCGAGAAACTCCTGTATGTGATCGATCTCCAGGGAAATACGGATCCTTTGCACCAGGCCTTGATTGCGATACGCAAGGAAGCAGGCCAATTGTTTTAGGTCCGTTTTTGCAAAGTGCTGATACCGATGCACTTGAATTTTTACACGCGTTCATTTCCCGTTTAATTGATGTAATAACAATGTAACTACAAGTTGTACATCCTTCATAACAATACATTTACATTTACGATGCGCTTTTTTTGTTGTTGTAACAAGTAAGATTGTTATGGCCCTGGCGTCAATTCATTGCAGCTTGATATTCAGTTATTTCCACCTGAATAAGGGCTTGGAGGCCCGCAGATAACAGATAATAATTGTTGTGAAAGGTATCCATTTCTGATTTTTCAATAAGGATAAAGAGCAGTGCTTAATATTGCCTTTTTTATTTTAGCAGATTATAATATTGAATTTGGTGTATTTGTAGAACTAAATACTATTTTTTCTAAAAAACACAAAATGCCTGTTTTGGCAGTGATTTTAAAAATAGTCAATACTTACTAATTTTTTAGATTCAAAAGTTTTTTGTCGAAAAAATGCCAAATCATTTCGAAAGACCAAATAAAAGCCGAAACTTTGTCGCCCTGCTCCGACTGAGGCAGGATCAACAACAGGAACAAAATTGGTTTTTTCCCAATTCCAAATGGACTATAAGGTATGACTAAAGACTGCCGGATGGTATGGGACGATTGTCTGCGTACCATTAAGAAAAATGTTAATCCACAGAGTTTTAAGACTTGGTTTGAACCGATCAAACCTGTTCAATTAGACAACGATGTCCTGACGATTCAGGTGCCGAACAAGTTCTTTTTTGAATGGTTAGAAGAGCACTATGTAGGATTATTGAAGAAAAGCATTCGCCAGGAACTTGGTGAGCGCGGCCGTCTGTTATACCACATTCCTGAACAGGGTGCAGTGGAGTCTAACGGACATGCACCTGCTTCGTCAACCCGTCCATTGAGCACCAAGCCTTCTGCAGAAAAAGACAACGAGCCAGTTCCTGGGGTGTTTGATGCAGATATGATTAAAAATCCTTTTATTATACCAGGTATTCGGCGGGTCAAGATTGAGTCGCAGTTGAACCAAAATTATACGTTTGATAATTTTATTGAAGGCGATTGCAACCGACTTGCGCGGAATGCGGGATTGGCGATTGCAAAAAAGCCAGGTGGTACCGCTTTTAACCCCTTGGTGATTTTTGGCGATGTAGGGTTGGGCAAAACCCACCTGGCACAGGCCATCGGCAACGAAATTGCAGCTAAAATTGAATCCAAGGCCGTTTTGTATGTTTCTGCGGAGAAATTCACGAACCAGATCATTCAGGCGATTAAAAACAACTCGGTGAATGATTTTGTGAACTTCTACCAGATGGTGGATGTGCTGATCATTGATGATATTCAGTTTTTGTCGGGCAAACAAAAGACGCAGGAAATCTTTTTCCATATCTTTAATCAGTTGCACCAAAACGGTAAGCAGGTGATTTTGACTTCTGATCGTGCACCGAAAGACCTTGAAGGGATTGAAGACCGCCTCATTTCCCGTTTTAAATGGGGCCTAAGCGCTGATCTGCAGGCACCTGACCTGGAAACACGGATGGCCATCCTCGACTCTAAGATCAACGGAGAAGGGGTGGAGATTCCACAGGATGTGTTGGAGTTTATTTGTTACAACATCAAGAATAACATCAGAGAACTTGAAGGCGTGATGATCTCGTTGCTGGCGCAATCCACCTTGATTCGCCGCGATATTGATATGGATTTGGCGAAAGAGGTGATCCGCAATTTTGTGACCACGATCAATAAGGAAATCACCGTAGAGTTCATTCAACAACTAGTGGCAGAGCACTTTAATGTGCCGGTAGATAAACTGCACCACGAAACCCGCAAACGCAATGTGGTGATTGCGCGGCAGTTGTCGATGTTTTTGGCGAAGAAAATGACTAATAAGTCCCTCAAAACGATCGGAGAAAACTTCGGCGGCCGTGACCATAGCACGGTGATCTATTCCTGCAAAGCAGTACAGGATATGATGGATACCGACATGATTTTTAAGGATACAGTGGCCGAACTGGAGAAGAAAATTAAGATGAGTTTGAACGAGTAGTCTGCCTAAAGGCTTGCGTTTCGGAATGTTTGTTGGGTAATGCTTGTTACCACACTTAAAGAAATGATATTGACCTGAAACATGCATCCCAATGCCATTATTGGGTTAAGGTCTTGTGCGTTATTGAAAAACTTGTATTTTTCGGGATGGGCAATAACGGGTACATAGCCTTCCTTTACAAGCAATTTTAAGATGTCCATATGTTTTTTGGTAAAACCATCCACGGGTAGTTTTATAAGTACCTGGTTTTCATGAAAGCACTGCAATGGAGCGTTTTGGGCATATGCTGCCAAATCTGCATCCAAATAGTATTTTGCTGAAATCGCTAACTCAATTGTCAGGTTTTGCTTTTTAATTTCTGCTTTCAACAAGGCAGCATTCTGATCGATCTGATCTTAACATCATAAAAAAACAGACAAACGGATTGTTTGCCTGTTAAGAAAAAAGATATATTAAACAACCTTCATACGTACACACCGATGCTCTTTGGAGACTTATGTTTATATGTTGATGCAAAAGTAGGGTCATAAATTACAGTTGACAAAAATGACGATGTCAATAAATGATCAACAGTATACAGGCCATCGATACTTCTATCGTTTTCACATGTTTCTTTGCCAATAATCGCCTTAAATTTTGTATTTATTATTGAATTACATAGTATTTCATATGTGTAAATCCATAATTACATGTTTTTTTCCTAAAATAATGTATTTCATTACATCTCTTCCCTTCTTATTTACATTCCTGTTTGCCCGCAATTTCTTTTCCCTAGTTCACCTTTGTCGTAAGTAAAACAACATATATTCTCATAGAATTATGTTGAATGGGTTGGATCTGGTATTGTTTTATTAACAATGCGTTAGTTCCTGATTGTTTTTGGTTTAATCTAATAATAATATACACACATTTCATTTTATGCTGTCATTTTTACGAGCGCGCCATTGCTTTTTCGTCGTATTGCTTTTTTTGAGCAGAGATTTGAGTGGTCAGCCTTGCCTGCCAATCACAGCTGTTCATGCAACGCCTATGTCACCCTGCCAAAATTCAGCAGTGACATTGCAAGTAGTAGGTGGAGAAGCGGGCGCCTCGTTTAGTTGGTGGAGTGCCCCTGCTGGGGGGAGTTTGTTGTTCACGGGCAATACTTGGTTCATTCCAGCCATCGATGTATCGCAAACATTTTATGTGCAACAAACCAGCTTACAAAGTCAGCCGCAAGCAGACTCATTTTATTACACGGGTTTTGAGCAGTTCTGGACTGTTCCGGTTGGTGTTATGTCGGTCCATTTAAAATCTTGGGGTGGGCAAGGCGGAAATGGCGGTGTTCTTCAGAATGGAGGAGGCAATGGTGGATTTGCGGAGGGTGATTTGGCCGTAACACCGGGACAGGTGTTGAGCATTCAGGTAGGACAAAAAGGTGGTCTAGGAAATAGCTTTACAAGTGGTTATGGTGGCTACAACGGTGGAGGGCCAGGAGGAGGGTATTTGCAAGGTGACGGCAATTACAGTGGTGGTGGTGGTGGTGCTTCAGATGTGCGGATTAACCAATACCAGTTGGCCGACCGGGTTTTGGTTGCTCCAGGTGGTGGCGGTGCCGGTTCAGGGCCCGTTGGTATTACGGGTGGTGCTGGTGGTGCGTTGATAGGGAGTAATGGCTTAGGGAGCGCGGGTATAGGCGGCGGTATTGGCGGGAGTCAGGTTGCGGCAGGTGATGGGGGCATAGGTTTGGAAAACGGAGCATCGGGCGATGAAATGACGGGTGGCGCGGGCGCGGGCGTTGGAAGTGGTTTTGGCGGCGGTGGTGGTGGCGGATATTTCGGCGGCGGCGGCGGCGGTGCAGGTACGACCGTGGCTGGTGGTGGTGGTGGTGGAAGCGCCTATATCGGCCTGGTAGCGAATGGTCAAACGCAAGGAAATGTAAAAACCGGCGACGGACTGGTGGTAATAAGTTACCAGGCGGTGTGCACGTATAATCCAGTTGCAGTAAACGTATTGGTTCAGCCGTTGCCTGCTTCCTTTGCGGTACAAGGTGGCGGTGCATATTGCACGCAAGTACAGGCTGGATCAGAGGTCGCGTTAAGTGGTTCGGAGCAGGGTGTCGAATATCAATTGTTGCACAATCAAATACCCCTTGGTCCAAGTGTTTTGGGTACAGGCAGTAGTATTTCCTTTGGCGAACAAGCATTGGCGGGTACGTATACTGTTCGGGCAAAAAATCCAGTGAGTGGGTGCGAAAATAGTATGTTAGGGGGTGTTTCCATTTCAACCTTCGATTGTAGTATTCAAAGGGTTGTTGCCTGCGCCTGTGAAAATAATGCCTCGGCCACCCAAGCTGGACAATTTGAGGAGGAAGTGATTGTACAATCGTCCGTGGCTCAAAATTGGGTCGTAGAAAGTGTAATAGGTTTGTACCAGTTGGATACCGTGCAGGGTTATTCTGCGGTGTTGATTGCGAACGGAACACCGCTCCTATCCATGGGCAATGGTTCGTACCAATTAAAAGGGGGTCATACGGATGGTGCAGGATTTAAGTTGGTGATATCAAATGGTTTGGGCGCTTATTTGCAGGTTGGCGATACTTGTACGTATCCAAAACTTTCATTTCCTGCCAGTTTGATGCAGGTATTTTGCTTGTATTCAGACACGGTTTCGCTCTCCATTGTGCGCGATGACCAGCAAATTTTATGGGAAGAGTTTACTGTAAGTGGCGAAGAAAATACGGTTTTTGACCCAGGCGTTGGCGTTGGACAGTATCAAATTGGGTACACAGTGCATGGCGGTCAGGCTGGGCAATTTAATGATAAAGATCCTGGTTGTGTGCAGTCGATCACTACAATGGTTGCCGTGCTTGCAACGCCTGGCCAACTTATTTGCAATGATCAAATCCATGTGTCGCTCGACACGACTTGTACATTTCAGATAACGCCTTTGTTTTTATTAAGCACTGATCCGGTTTGCGCGGATAATTATTCCGTCGCGTTGTTTAATGCGGGAGGCAATCCGATTCCAGGGAATACCCTGGGTGCCGTTTTTACTGGACAAACCATTACCGCCCTCACAACCCATTTGGTGGATGGAAATCAATGTACTACTGAGGTGCTGTTAGAGGATTACCTGGCGCCCAAAATAGCCTGTAAAAATGTGTCGGTTCCTTGTAATGTACCAAGTTTGGATCCCGTTTACCTCGCACAGGTATTGGGCTTGGCAGATGCAGTACCGGTAACAAATGATTGCAACAGTGTTGTTTTATCCCACACAGACGATTTTGTTGCCGTAAACTGCGGCGATACGATCATGAATGTGACGGATTTGAGCGGGGTCGTAACACGTACCTGGAAAATCAACGATGTTTGGAATAACCAGGCAACTTGTGTACAACATATTTATGTAAGGCGGGTGCATTTGCAGGATATTCAATTGCCTGCTAAAATGGATTTGGTTTGCGCGCCAGATGTAAACACCACACCGGATATCACGGGACTACCCAGCGTATCCTTTTTAGGCAATTTATTGCCACTTATTTCACAGGACGGTGCCTGCTCGGTACATTATACCTTTCGGGATGTGGTTTTTCCATTGTGTGGAAATTCAGAAGGGATTCTTCGAAAATGGACCTTGGTGGATGATTGTCCATCCTTGTCTGCTGGCTTGCTGAATCCGTTGGAATACAATCAATTAATTCGGGTAGTAGATTCCATTGGGCCTGTTTTGAATTGCCCATCCAAGATTCGGGTTTCGACCGATCCGTTTACGTGTTGTGCCGTTTTTGATTTGCCGGATATTTTTCTGTCGGATGGCTGTTCTTCGATTGAAAAAATTTCGGGACAAGTTCAATCGTTGGCGGCAGGCACGGGCGAAATATTAGCAGAATTTACATTTCAAGGGGCTTTATTGCCCGTGTTGGGCGATTCGGTATTTGCTACCATGGGCAGCACACCTTGTTTAGGGATTGGGCTTCATCAAGTGACGTATACCGCCCTGGATGCCTGTGGTAACGTGGGCAGTTGCACTTTTTCATTGTTTGTGGATGATTGTACGCCGCCAGTAGCAGTTTGTGATGGTTTGACAGTGGTAAACCTGGGTATTGATGATTTGAACGATTGTTATGTGCCTTCTGCAATAAATCCTTGCAAAAGCAATGGGGTCGCTTGGGTAAAAGCTTCCGTTTTTGACGATGGCAGTTATGATAATTGCAGCAATTTGCGTTTTACCGCGCGCAGATTGGATACAAATAGCCCTTGTATAAATAGTTTAAATTCATGTGAGCGGGTTGTTGCGAAGACGGAGGCGGATTCTATCAAGTTTTATGCTTGCGAAGTTGGAACCATTCAGACCATTCAGGTGCGTGTTTATCAGGCCAATTTTAACCCAAGTGCTTGCGGGGGCGAGGTATTGTACAACGATTGCAATGTACAGGTGGAGGTCAGGGATAAGTTAAAACCGGTTTGTCAGGCGCCTGCCGATGTTACGGTTGCCTGTTCGAACTTTGATGCCACACTCACCGCTTATGGAAACGTTTTGGCTTATGATAATGTGTGTCTGGATCCTGGGGTGTCGTATTTAGGGCAATGTGGGGTGCAGGCCACGACAAATATGGATTTGTATGATTTGATGTGTAAGCGTGGTGTGATTCGTCGCACTTTTATTGTTACCGATTGCAGTGGTAATACCAGTACATGTGCACAGCAGATCACCGTCGAAAACGATCCGCAATGGTCGGTTAAATTTCCGGATGATCAGACGGTATCGGTATGCGATACAAGTGGGGCATATGGCCTGCCTGCTTTTCAGTTGACCGGCTGTGGCCAAATTGCCTTTTCTTATCAGGATGTACTTTTACCGGCCGGTGGTCAGGGGTGTTATATGTTGGAACGTCGGTGGACGATTTGGAACGAGTGTGTCACCGATGCCAATCAGGTTTCCATTGATATACCCAACCCTGTTTCAGCGGCAGTTGGTCCTATTGTTTCGGCACCTGGAACAGTATTTCCATGGGTTGCCACGCAGGCTTTTGTACAACCAAATGATCCTAATGTTACAGATTATGCGATATTTTGGTCGGAAAACAGCCGGTATTCGTACAAACAAAACATCACGATAAAAGACACCACTGCGCCCGTTTTCAGCATTGGACAGGGGACAAAGGTAGTTCAACAGGATTTTTCGGGAAATGATCCTGCTTTCTGGAATGGAAATGGCTGGCTGGACTCCAAAACGGGTGCTGAAAACTTGAGCGAGGCATCTGTAGAATTAGAGATTGCAGCAACGGATGATTGTTCCGGAACCATGCTAACGATCGATTATTTATTAAGTTTAGACTTAGATCAGGATGGGGTACTAGAAACCGTTATAGACAGTAAAAAGTTGGGAAACCAAGGATTAGGTTGGAACCAAATTCCGTTTGGCAACGCAGTGAATCCTGGCTTTAGTGGCGGCGAAATACGTGCGATGGATCATCGCCAGGTTGCCAACAATCAGCAATATGGCTTTGCGCTGGAAACCAAGGTCATTGATGGAAAAAAATATGGTTATGTACGTTGGAATACAGCAGCCAAGCCTACCGAATATACTTTGCCACTATTACCCAATGGCAAACATGCAATACGGTGGATTCTGGAAGATTTGTGCGGCAATCAGCAGGTATTAGATCAAACGATTTTAATTGAAGACAAGCAAGCGCCTACCCTGACTTGTAAAGCAGGTTTTAATGCGTATATTACTCCTAATCAGACATTTAACGTGGATGTTGCGGCGCTCATCCAACAGTTTTCAGATAATTACACCCCCGTTTCATTGTTGGAGACCTATGGTGCCAATGCGCAAGCATCCATTGAATATACCACCGATAGTATGGGTATCAGCAAGCCTTATTTGAAGTTTGATTGTGCCGATTTGGGTTTGCAAAACATCGTAGTGTGGGCGGTTGATTTGGATGGGAATTCGCGGAGTTGCACCACATTTGTAACCATTAAAGACCAGTATAATTTCTGCCAGGATTCGACAAAAGTATTTGTTGGAGGGAAATTACAGACCAGTGATGCCAAGCCGGTTTCGGGCGCGCAGGTAGAAATCATCAGTCAACTTGACAATTTTCCGGCTTTTAGTAACAGTGTTTATTCCGATTGGGAAGGTTGGTATAGTTATGATGCGCTTCCACCGGCTTCCAACTTATTGGTACAGCCATTGCTCAATCAGAACCCTTTAAATGGGGTAACGACCTATGATTTACTTCAAATCAATAAGCACATTTTAGCCCTGCAGCCATTCGTTTCGCCCTACCAGGTAATTGCTGCCGATGCGAACCATTCAAATACCGTCACCACCTTTGATATTGTTGAGTTAAGAAAGTTAATTCTGGGTGTATATCAACAGTTTGCGAATAATACAAGTTGGCGTTTTGTGGATAAGGCCCATGTTTTTCCGGTGCCGGGCAACCCATTTCAAGCGGTTTTTCCAGAATTTATTTCCATGAACCAGCAGGCCACGGATGTATCGACGGCCGATTTTGTTGCGGTGAAGGTAGGGGATGTGAACAGCAGTGCGGTTGGAAGTGCAAACGCACCGTCGGAGGCGCGCACTTTTGAACCAGTATGGCTAGAAACGGAAGATCGGCTGGTGCGGCGCGGCGACCAGTTTTCCCTTCATTTTCGGACCGATCAGCCCATAGCGAGTTGCCAGTTTACCCTCGAACTCCATGGGTTGTCGCTGCTGGAAATACAGGCAGCCGGGCAAATGTCGACCGACCAATTTGGCGTATTGGGCGATGCGCTTACCATTGCGTACACCGCAGATCCACGCATGCAGATCACTTCAGACGGATTTTCTTTTTCCTTGTTATTAGAGGCGCAAACGGATGCTCCGCTACACGACTTATTGCGCCTATCTGATCGAATTACATTGCGCGAAGCCTATACTGCGCCAATACCTGCGGTAGAATTCGTAAAAATGCAACCGAATTTACGGTTTTTAAATGCGCCATTGGATTCGGCGTGGGGGCAACCATTTGAGTTATATCAAAATTATCCAAATCCATTTCATACAACCACCAGCATTGGATTTCAATTGCCACAAGCAGGAGAAGCGGTACTCAGTGTGTTGGATGCAACCGGTATTTTGGTACATCAACAACGGAACTATTTTTCGGCAGGATATCATGCCCTTGAATTTGAGATGGGCAATTCGCCGCAGTTCGGTTTGTTTTATTACAAAATTGAAACACCTTTCGGAACGCTGTATCGCAAACTCGTGCACATTTAAGGTGTTCCGGTCTTTTTTTTAAAAAAATTAAAATTTTAAACCGAAAAGCATGCAGCATTTGAAAGTTGAAAACTCAATTAACCTGATTATGGCAGATCGCCATCCGTTGATCTTAGAAGGAATCAAGATCTTATTTGCAGGGAAAGGCAAGAAAAAACCATGGAACTTGACTACAACGCGCCAATTAGACCTGGGTTTGGTGGATGTGGCCTTGGCTCAAAAACCAGCATTGTTGATGATCGGGTTGGCTTATACCGATAACAACTTGATAACTTTGATCAAATCCCTTAAAAAAACGGTGCCGGAAACCCGGATTTTGATATTGGGATCTATTACGGATGCACGATTTATGCGCATGGCTTTTAAAGCAGGTGCAGATGGGTATATTTTAAAATCAGAAAACCCGTCCGAACTCTTGAATGCCATCGAACGCATCCTGGCGGGAGAAGTGTATATTGGAAAAGGCTTGAATTTGTTTGAAACACCACCAGGCGCTGCCAAATCGCATGCCGCTGCTGCAAGACCAACAGAGGTATCTGATTTCGGGCTAACAAACCGCGAAAAAGAAGTTTTTATGTGTATTGGAGAGGCATTAAACCCAACCCAAATTGGCGAGAAATTGGGAATCAGTCCCCTAACCGTAAATATCCACAGAAAAAACATCATGAATAAAATGAAGGTGAAAAATGTTTCGGAACTGGTTAAGATATTTTACGAAAATCAGTTGTTTGTAACAATGTAAAACTGTAACATTTCAATTAAATACTAGAGAATTACATGTGGCTTGTGTATTATCTAGATTATTGCACCAATTGTTTGCCTGGGCAAGTGCCTATATTTGTATTGCGAATTTTGTCATTGCAGTGTGTTGTTCAAGGAATTTTTGACCATTTCGGTTAAAAATGATTTAACAGATTCCAAAGCGCGTAACAAAATGTTGCTGCGCGCAATGGATTTTATTTCTGTTCAAAATAAAAACAATACTGATCAATTTAGGTGCAATAGGGCGTTGAAATAATTGCGCTTTTGTTTGACTTTTCACATTCTGAGTAAAATTATTTTGGAACAATGAAGGTCGTCCCAAGATGTTGGGGCGGCTTCTTTATTTTACAAATACATTTGATTTGTGCATGAATCTTGCCATATGCCTATTACTTTTTCTACCCACCCAGGTTGCCTTGACTATAATAAAATGAGCTTACTTAAACATTCCATTTGGACAAAAATATTTAGAAATCCGAGATTAAGACGCAATATCGTGCCTCTTTTACTAGGCATCGTCATTCCTTACAGCAATATTTTAATACATGGGAATTATCATAACGACACCACTTGGGAAATAAAGATGCTATTTGCTGGTCGTGCCGCGCTGCTTTTATCTGCTATATGTTTGCTCAATGACAGCGTGCTTCAGTGGATTGGTCCTCAGCGCATCAAACATCAGATTATAAGGTGGTATTTGTTGCAGATGCTGGGTGTTATGCTTTTAATACTGCTATTAATCAGTAACATTCCACCGTTTAGTACCCCGCATTTGAAATTTGCTCCTTTTCAGGTACTCTATTACAGGATGTGTTTTGCTGGCTGTAGTGTTTTATTAATTCAATACATCGGGATATTCCATGTAGAACATGAGCGGGAAAAGATACGGACCATCCAGTTGGAGCGCGACCGACTCCAGATGAAGAATGAATTGGTGCGCCGACAGGTAAATCCGCATTTTTTATTCAATTCGCTTAGTATTCTGCAAATGATGATCCTGGAAAAGGACGAACAGGCTGAGTCTTATTTATTGGGAATGGCCAATGTGTACAAACAGGCACTTTATTTCCAAGACCAAGATTTAATTTTCTTTCAGGAGGAGCTTGAAGGCTTGAATTTGTACTTAACGATGTTGCGATTGCGGTTTACAGCGGGCTTAATAGTCACGATGGATCTTGCTCCAATTGAATCCATTGCTAAATTTCGGATTCCTGTCATGAGTTTGCAGATTCTCGTGGAAAATTGTATCAAACACAACATTGCGACACCCAAGTCCCCCTTGCATATTCGAATTTCACAAAAAACAACCACAAGTATTACGGTGTCAAATAATCTTCAGCGTATATCACATCTTCAAGATTCATCCAACATCGGCCATCAGTACCTGGAAATGCAGTATCAGGCAGTTGGTATACAAGATGGAATGTGTAAAGAAGTGGGTAATATCGAGTATGCAGTTACCTTAAAACTAATACCGTTTTAACCCAGATTTAAATGAATTTGAAGGATGGATGGATAAAAAAACTTGATTTTCAATGGATTAGAAGCCAGCCGTTTTATAACCACTTTGCATTGACTATCGGCTTGGAATAAATAAGCACTAGTCTTGTTCAATTCACGCTTTAATTTGTTCAATTCGGCTATTTCCCAATCAAATTATCCTCTTATGGCTTTAAATTTGTACTACAATTTTGAGTAAAATGCTTGAGATGAAAAACATTTGTTCTCCAGAATTTTATAAATGTGTTGTAGGTACTATTTAGAGCAATGGGTTGTAAGAATCATATTGCTTTTCAAGACTTTGAAAAATTCAAGGGCTTATTAATGACGAGGATTCATTGACGTTCCATGAAGTTGGAGCGTCAATTTTTTTTATGTAATACCCCCTTTTTTTACATTTATTTATTGGTTTTTATTTAATTAGTTTTTTTTGGGATAAAACCCATGATTTGTTACATGGGCAAACCGCCCCTGAGATAGCGTCTATCCGTACTTTTGATTCACAGACTTTTCTTAAGGAGATTGCAAGCCTTTTTGATTTTCAGCTTAAGTGTTCTGCGCGCACCAAAAGTGTGTGCGCGTAGAATACTTTTTAGAAATCATTGTTTTTGCCTGCAAGTACGAATAATCCTTAAGTCAACAGGATTCTCCCCGATCCATTCTAAAACACATGATCAGAAGGTCCGTCCGTGTAGGTGTAATATTTTGCACGGGCATATTAAATCTGTAGTTTGAGTAAGTTGAACTATGGTCGGTTATTAAGTTTCAGCACCTCGAAAAGTCGGGGTGCATTTTTTTGCGGGTGTTTACATTGAAAGACTATAAAATTTTGAATTCATCCAATTGTACATGTTATTTGCATTGATTGTACATGCAATTTTAGATTTTTATTTTTCGCAATGAGTGCTTCAGTTAAGACCTTTGCGTAACAATTAACAAACGGACGTTGTCCAACACGCTTTAATCTATTTTACCCCTGCCGTATTAGAATAATTGGTTCTCCTTGAGGCAAGTGTACTGTTATAGTACCTTGCCTTTTTTTGTGAAGGCTCTAAATCATAAACTCGTTTAAGTCAGATATCCTTCTAAAACAATACAAATACGCGTGCCTTGCTCGGTTTTTGTTTTAACGAAAGCATACCCATCCATGCGTTCCAGAAAGTAATGGATCGCTTCTCCGTCTTTATAGTCGAGATGCTTGATGGTATTTAAATCATCTAGTTTGGCGTTGATTCTTTTTTGGAAGGTTTCGTCCAGTTCTAAATCGGGGAGGTCAATCGCAATTTGCAATTCTTGAAATTCGAATTGTACCGAAATATGGATCGTGCCATCATTTGGTGCAAATTGAATAAGTAAGGATAATATTTGTTCAATAATCAGGGTTAAAATTTCAGGATTGGCCCTGGTTTGAATATGCGCATAGTTATTATTATAGATCCATTGAAGGTTTTTTCGTTGGGCATAAATATGCAGGTGTTCAATAGCGGCCTCTAATAAAGGCGCCAATGGTACACGATTCATGGTTGCAAAGTGGCCGAAGTCATTCCTTACAATGGCTGCAATATGTTGGTTTGTGCAAATTTGCAGGTGCCCGAGTGCTAACGGTTTTTGGTGATCATCATGAGTTTTAGGAGGGGTATATTCCATGTAGTTCAACAATTCGAACACGGTTCGATTCGCCCGATTCAGTAATAGATGGATAAGGTTTTGTTTGAATAAAGCTTTATCAACCCTATTAGAATGTGCCGCCTTCAAGTGTTGCAATGCCCAATCTTCCTTTGATTTTGCTTGACGGAACTTTTCAATCGTCTGTTTAAATCGGAGTTTGTCAATGGGTTTGTGCAGGAAATCTAAAGCTCCGATTTCAAAAGCGGTGAAGGCCATTTTTTTTTCGTGGCTCAATAGGATGAGTTCCGATTTTCCTGGTAATTGGGCCAATTCGGATAAATCTTGAGGAGCGTACGTGTCTTGCCCTAAAAAAATCAGGTCAATTTTGGTGTTTGATGGTTTAATGCGCGCTAACGCTTGTTCGATGGAATCAAATAATCCGTATGATTCAAGCGATGGGTCGTGGTTACAAAAAGTGTGTAAGCCCTTGCGCGCAGCGGCACTTTTATCAATGATGATATATTTGAAAGTATCCGAGCCTTTGTTCATAAGCTTAGAAGCGTGATTAGACCTGTTGCTTCTCACGGCAACAAGTTTATTGATTAAGAATTGTATTTCGGTATTTTTAAAAAAACCGTTGTTCCTTGAATGGTCGAATTTTCCACACCCATTTCGATGTGCATTAAATCGGCAAATTTCTTGCTGAGGCTCAAGCCAATACCGACGCCCTGATCAAGCGAATTGATGTTTAATTTTTTCTTTTCAAAAAGACCGGCCATTTTTTGTGAGGCAATACCGGGGCCACTGTCTTTAATCCGAACCATGAGGGTATTGTCCAAGTTATCAGAAATCGTTACATCGATGATGCCATATTGGGGGGAGAATTTAATGGCATTCGATAAGATGTTTTCAAAAATGTGCTCCAGCAGGGTGGGTTCAGCCAGGATACTGGCATTGTTGACCTGTTCTTTAAGGTTGATGCGCACGTTTTTGCTGTTTGCGATCAATTGGAGGTGTTTTAGTACATTATTGATGAGCGGGGCCAAGGCGAAAGGCACCATGATTTTATGCAAATCCATGCTTTCATCTTCCTCTAATTTCAGGATCAGGTTGGTTAATTGCTGAATACGATGTACGGCTATTTCAATATCGGTCGCCATTTTATTGAGCGACTGGTGGAGTTTTAGGTTGGCGGCCTTCATTTGCAACGAAAACAGGGGGTTGCGCAGGTCATGTGCCAGGATGCTGATCATGCTTCTTTTTTCCTCGTTCAATTTTCGGATGGAAGCGATGACCATGTTGGTTCTGTTTTCGCCTACCTCATTTTTAGGATTCAGGAGGAGCGCTTTTTCTACCGCGTGTTCAAAACGGGCCTTGGAAATCGGTTTTTTGAGAAAATCGATGGCGTTATATTCAAAAGCGTCATATGCGTGTAGTTGATTTGATGTTGTGAAAATAACCATCGGTGGCGCCAACAAACGATCCAGAAATTGCATCCCGTTTATTTCTGGCATTTCAACATCAAGGAATAGGAGGTCTACTTGATCCGGATTACTAAATAAAAACGCCAAGGCCGTTTCCGGGCTCAAGAAGGTATTGACCAAGCTTAGGGACTGGGATTTAGTGCATAGGTAACGCAAGTTTGCCGATGCAACCGGACAATCATCCACAATGATACATCTTAACATGAGCTTTGTCTTTTATTCCTTGATGAATTTGGTCCCATCTTGAATGACCATGAAATTCACCAAATATATAGGTGTTGGCAATAGCCTTGTTGCTCCTCATCGCAACAAGACCAATTATGAATTCACAAGTTTAATTGCATTGCTATTGGGCATGACGTTTAAAGGAATCACGGTATGACGCGGACTTACCATAATCCAAAAGTATTACCCTGCAATGGGTAAATTGGGGAGACAAGATATCCAGGGTTCAAAAATCGATAATCGGACGAGGAGGATTAAGTATTTGTTTTCGGTACGCGTTTTGTCTTTTAATTGGGCTATATTATAATTGGACTAATTCCAAAGGTATTTATCAGATATGGTTGTTAGGATAAGGTTTTGGCTTTTTTAATGAGTTCTTTTCGGTTGTTTACATCGGTTTTTCGGTAAAGAGAAAGGACATAGTGCCGCACCGTATTGATACTCACATGGTAGCGCTCGGCAATTTCCTTGTAGCGCATTCCTTCCGAAAGCCCGGTGAGGATTTCCATTTCACGCTTATTCAGGTCAAAGTTTTGTGCCATGTAGTTCAGCTCCGGCGAAGCAGGAGGTTGTTCTGTCACATTGGTTTTATAGCGTTTAATCAGTGCTTTGGTTAGGGTTGGATCGATGTAGGCGCTGTGGGTAATTACATTTTGAATGGCACCTAGTAATAGTTGCAGATCCGCGCCTTTCAGGTAATACCCTTCGGCACCTTCGGCCAATGCTTTCATCATAAAAGCCTCCGTGTTGCTTCCGGTCACAATCAAAACTTTCGCATTGGGCACCAAACGCTTGATTTTGAATAAGTGGTTCAATGAATTCTGGCCGTTGAGCATCACATCCAGCAGCAGCAGATCCACTTTTGTATCCATTGAAAAGTAATCCACAAAGGAACCTATTGACTCAAAAGATGCTACGCGAAAAGTGCCTTGTGCCTGCAAAAACTCGGTCATGTCGGCTCTAAGCGTTGGTTCATCCTCAATGATTACAATATTCATCTATTTTTTTTGCAAAAGTGGTTGAATGAATCGAGATATCAAAATGTTCTGTTTTTTTTTACATGTTTGCTATTTTTGTCAATTATTTTCATTCATTACATAAGTATTGCATGAAAATTGCATGAATTGGTACATGAAAATAGTTAGGCTCACAACATTTTTCTTCCAATAATGTTCAATCACTGAACTTATAGGATATTAACTGATGTTTATATTATTGAAAATTATTTATTTATACAATGTTTGGTGTTTGAAATGTACGAAACCTATTATGTTTTTATTACCGAACACTAATTAGAGTTTGAAATACTATGGATTCTGCATTTTTTTGATCAAACTTTTTCTGCTATTTACACCTGTTTTTCGATACAGGGTAAGTACATAATGTCGTACCGTATTAATACTAACAAAATTTTGCGTAGCAATTTCTTTGTATCGTAAGTTGTTCATCAATCCATTCATGATAGATATTTCTCGCTGATTTAAGTTGTAGGCATTTAAGTTTTGCGTTGGGGGGGGGGAGTGGATTTCCTTCAAGTGCCTCAATCAGGAAAATAACAGCCTCCGGTGAAAGCACCCTGTTGTTGTTCAGCAGGTTTTCAATGGCAATGGATAAAAGTTTCAGGTCGGTATTAAGCACATAATACCCAGCGGCTCCCGTTTTAATGGCCGCAATGAGCAGGTCTTTATCAAGGTGTTCAAAAAAGACCAGAATCTTGGCATTGGGAACCAGCTTCCCCAACTTGTAAAAATGTTTTAACGCATTTTGTCCATGCGTTGTAACTTCTAACAGGATAATAGCGAATTGACTTTCCAAACGTAAGGATTCCAGAAAAGAGGCAATACTATCACTGCAATCAACTTGGTAATCCTTGTTTTGGGTCAGGTATTGAACGATTGTAGCGCTTGCTATTACATTTTCAGTAATAACAGCGATGTGATGCTGATTCATTTTTTCAAGTCCAACACACGATAAAAATGGCGCACTCCTTTATTTTACAAATAATTGATATTCAATTGTTTATAAAATAATTCGGTTCCATCCTTTTGTCCAGGGCCAACAAAGGTGACGCAATAAATGGAACTAAACGATGACCTTGTACATTTTTGGATCATTTAATTAAAATGATGTTTTTTAATTGGAAAATGCAGGCAATGATGTGTGTAATTTGATAAAAATACAGTAAAATTACAGCGCTCGGTTCGTTTTTTACATATTTTGACTTGAGTTTTTGCATGGGCAAGCATCTTTTAAGTCCAAAAAATTTAAAAACCTTGAGTCCTTGTTTTTTTGATTCAGAGAAGGTGGCCGCCTTGTAAATACGCCTATTAGGGCCGATTGCTGCCGGATGCTGCCATGTCCAATATGATTTAATCGCTTAATCCATGACACTTGCTTTTTTTTGTGCTGCTTCCTTTGGCGGGAAACGGGATGCTTTCCATGCACATTTTGCGTATCCTCCCCCTTTGTTGACCCCGAAGGCGTTTTTTGATCGTTTTCCGGATCGTGAAGTAATCACGGGGACGATACGTGCCCTGGCGCCTTTATTTGAAAATGAAGGTATTGATCGAGCGCAGCCATCCATCCCTGTTGAAATCCAGTTGTTGGAAAAATCTTTGGCCTTGAAAGCCGATTTACATGCCGATGGCTTGCTGGTTGCCTTTGATACCGCGTTGGTGTATCCGCTTGCGCTGGATTGGAAACAGCGCCCCTATTACGATTTTCTGTTATACTTTGATGAAAACAAGGTACTGGTGTCTATACCGGACACGATGCAGGATATGTCAGAAATTTTAAGACAGTTGTGGTATTTTTCTTGTCGGGGTTATGTGCCCGTTGTGATGCATACAGAACAACTGCTGGGCCGCTTTTCTGAAGCCTTTCTCCTGCGCATGAAGGACACGGGTTGTGCGTTTCAAATGGACCTGATGGCACTCACTCCTTTTTATGGCAAGAAGGTGCAAGCGCAGGCCAAAGTGCTGTTATCGGCGAATATGATCAACTATGTCACGGCTGATTTTCAGGCGGAACAATTTGCAGGCAGGCAAAGTAGAGCCTTACGCCATCCATGCATGGTTGCCTATTTGAAAGATGCATCCTTATGCAACCGTTATTACAACCAATTAGTCGTTGTATATGACCTTGCAGGGGGCATAAAAAAGCCGTCATTGCTCAGTTTCTTGTAACAACAACAGCTATTTGGTTGCGTGCCAAAAAACGGCCTTGTTGCCCGCATTTATCCATGTAATAAATTACAGCATGTGTATTATTGCATGAATTTAAGATTTTTTTCAAGTAGTAAATTATGTTTATATTTTTTACCTAGTAAGTGTAAGTATGTTATAATTAGTGGATTATATGCTTTTTGTTTTTTTATGTTAAAATAATGTATTGTGTGTTTTTTTGAAATCATCCAAATTGTGTAAATCATGTAAAAACTTACAATGTATGCTTAACTGGCTTGCTATTTGTTTAGTCCAAAAACAAAGCCTGTTGGATCTACTGCTTGGTTTCAATTTTAAAAAGAACATAAAGGACTAGAGGATATGCCCGAATTGGAAAACGTTGTGATGCGGAATGATTACATAAATCGAAATAAGTTGGCATTGACGATTAGCATCTTCTATCCGGCATCCAGTTTGTTTTTAACACAACCAATTGATTACCAACAAGAACCCTTTCGCGCCATTGGGTATTTGTTTTACGGGATTGTGTCATTGTCCTTTATCTCCTTATTGAATGATGCCTTCATTCAGTGGGTTGGCCCAATGAATGTTAAAGCGAAAATAAAAAAGTGGTTTATTGTCCAGTTTATACTTACCCTGCTTTTTGCTGCTTTGATCATTCTGCTCATTCAAATGAGTGTTCCTAATCAATACCGATTAGGGAATATTACCATCGCTTGGTATAAAGTAATGTCAGCAACGGTTTCAATTTTACTTATTCAGTATGTCCAGGTATTTAATACGGTGTATCGTGAAGAGACCGTAAAAAAAGTACAATTGGAGCGCGACCAATACCTTTTAAAGATTCAACTGATAAAGCAACAACTCAATCCCCATTTTTTGTTCAATTCATTGAGTATCCTGCAATCTATGATTGAAGAAAAGGACGAGAATTTGGAACATTATGTTCTGCAATTGTCAACCATTTACCGCCGCGCCCTCATCCTTGAAAATAAGGATTGGGTATCTGTGGAAGAAGAGTTGGAGGGAGTCCATTTATATCTGGAGATGCTGAAAACTAAATTTGGAGATCGCCTTCAAGTGGAAGTAAAAATTAGTCCTGAGGAAACAGGGCATTCTCATATCCCATCGTGGGCATTCCAGATTTTACTTGAAAACTGTGTGATCCATAATATTCCCAGTATCGAACAGCCGTTGTGCATCCGGATCATTCAAACCTCCCCGGATCGTATTGCCATCATAAATAATATACTCCCCAAGGTTGAAAACCGCGTGTCTGCCGGTATTGGACATCGTTATATACAAAATCAGTATGATTCAATTGGGCAACCGGGAGGGATTATGCTAGAAAAAAGTGAATTGGAATATTCTGTAACTTTAAAACTTGTGAAATGAACGTTGTAATCGTTGAGAATGAGCCACCAATTGCCAGGTTACTTACCAGGACTGTCGAAAAAATAGACCCTGCCCATAAAGTTATTTCCGTGTGCAGTTCTATTCAAGAAACAGTAGCGTTTCTGGAACATCACACAGATCGGATTGATATGATATTCATGGATGTCCAATTGGATGATGGCTTAAGTTTTGATATTTTCAAGAAAATTGATGTAAAAACACCCATTGTTTTTTGCACGACCTATGATACTTATACCATGCAGGCATTTAAAAGCAATGGAATCGATTATATTTTAAAGCCATTTAGTCAATTAGATATTGAAAAAGCGTTTGAAAAAACAAAAAAATTATGCGATCCGTCTTTTCACCCAAACATGCCTAAGCAACTAGAGGAGGTGTTACTACCGAACAATTCGTGTTTGTTGGTGCAAATGCGGGATAAAATATACCCAATTCAATTGAAGGATATTGCGCTGATTAATTTAGAGCATGACATCGTCTACCTTTTTACGGTCAAAAACGAGCAATATGTCATCCCAAAATCAGTAGATGAATTGGAAAAAAAGTTGGGTACCAGGGAGTTTTTTAGAGTAAATCGGCAAATGATTCTGAATCGAGCCGCAATATCCTCTGTTGAACCTTATTTTAACCGAAAAGTTTCCATCAATTTGACAATTCCTGTTGCTGAACGCATCGTGGTAAGTCGCCTTAAAGTGACCGAATTTATGAAATGGTTAGAATACGGATAATCTTGATATGAGCTTATCTGGTCTGAAATATAATTTTTTACAGACTCTAACACAAATCATCTGATGGAAATGCAGAAGTTTAAAATCCCGGCATACAAGTCCAGTTTCTTCAATCGAAATAAGTTGGGGGTGCTTTTCAGCATATTTTTCCCGGTATTTAGTTTGCTTTTAGGGTTCCCATTCAATTATCAGCAAGATCCCAACAGGGGAATTGGGTATATCGTTTACGGGGTAGTAACCTTGAGCCTTGTTTCCGTGCTGAATAATGCCTTGATGGAAAAGATTGGAGTATCGATCATTATAGCGCAAATAAAAAGGTGGTTTATAATCCAGTTGCTGTTCACGATGCTTTGTGTTTTTATCATAATCACATTCATTGGATTCAATATTCCACACCAATACCGATTACCCAGTGTGTCGATCGTATGGTCTAGAATAATGATTGCGTCGGTTTCAATTTTACTCATTCAATATGTACAAGTATTTAATACCGCGCATCGTGAAGAGGCCGTAAAAAAAATACAATTGGAGCGCGACCAGTACATGTTAAAGATTCAATTGATAAAGCAACAACTAAACCCCCATTTTTTGTTCAATTCATTGGGTATCCTACAATCTATGATTGAAGAAAAGGATGAAAGTTTGGAGCAATATGTACTGCAATTATCAACTATTTATCGCCGCGCCCTCATCCTTGAAAATCAGGATTGGGTATCTGTTGAAGAAGAGTTGGAGGGAATCCATTTATATTTGGAGATGCTGAAAACTAAATTTGGAGATCGCCTTCAAGTAGAAGTAAAAATTTGTTCCAAGGAAATTGGTCATTATCATATCCCGTCGTGGGCTTTCCAGATTTTACTTGAAAACTGTGTGATCCATAATATTTCCAGTATCGAACGGCCTTTGTGTATCCAGATCATTCAAACCTCGCCGGACCATATTGCCATCATAAATAATATACTCCCCAAGGTTGAAAACCGCGTGTCTGCGGGTATTGGGCATCGTTACATCCAAAACCAGTATGATGCAATTGGGCTACCAGATGGAATTATGCAAGAAAAAAGTGAACTGGAATATGCTGTGACTTTAAAACTTGTATCAGGAATGTCGTGATCGGGTAAAATGAGCCCCCATTTGTAATAATCGTTATACCATGTAGGTGCTATGTCAATTAACCCCCAAATTTGTTCAATTCGGGATGATATTTAAAACGTAAAAATATTGAACTTTTATCTTTGTGGGCAAGAGCGATTGTCCCTAAACTGCCCGTTTATTGTAAAAAACGGTCAAATTTGGCAATTCACCTTGTTATCAATTTGAGACGAATGGTTTAGTAAACGATACTTTGTAAATGGCCTCCGGCCGGTTCTCCCCTCATTTTTTTTCTAACACTTGGGTATTTATTTGCGATTATGATGGTGCCTTATAAAGATAAGGCACCATTTTTTTTGCGCATATTTCATTCTACTTGAGTAAGTATCTGTATTGTTCATCTCAGCCGCTAATTGGTTCAATTCGGCCGTATTTGTCTGAAAGTCTACCGTATTCTAATGTTTCTTCGCAGTGCAATCCTTGGTTAGTCAAGGATATTCTTCCCTCATTATTAAAAAAGTATTATGAGAAAATTACTTTTTTCAATTGCCATGTTATCTGCGCTACATCTACAGGCACAGGCGCGCTACGATGACCCTGTGCCTCAAAAAAATGCGATCTGGTTGCCGGAAACCATTGAAAGTGTTGTTTTGGTAGATCAGCAACAATCTCTGCTTAAGGTTGTAAAAAGCGGGTCTGAAGTATGTGTTGTAATCCAAAAGCCCAGTTTGCCCTCCCATTTTGCATGTGGGTTCGAGTTGTTGGCATTGGATACGATGGAGCAATGCAATATTGCGTTATTACACGAAGGGTTACTTGCCTTTTCGCTTGATGTTTGCAAGCGGTTTTTTATGGAATAAACGGAGGCTTCTAAACAATTTTTAACCTTATTTGGTGTTTGGTGTTCGAAATGTACTAAAATTAGTATACTTCGAACACCGAACACCGAATATAGTGTTATACTGTGTTGATGCTAATAAAAATATGCTTTACAATTTTTTTGTACTGTAAGGTGCGTTTCGGGCCTTTTACAACCCAATCGCCGCCACAAAGTCAGCATTATCTGGTTTCACCGCAGAGGCGAAGAAATTAACCAGTTTGCCGTTTTCGTCGATCAAATATTTGCAGAAGTTCCAGGTAGGTTCCTGTTTGTTCCAGCCATTGAGGGCAGGATCGGTCAGCCATTGATATACCGGGGCTTTGCTGGCGCCTTTCACGGCTACTTTTTCAAACATCGGGAACGTTACCCCGTAATTTTTTTGGCAAAAACCGGCAATGGTTTTGGCTTCGCCGGGTTCCTGGCCGCCAAAGTCATTGCAGGGGAAGCCTAAAACGACCACTTTATCTTTATGGGCTTCGTAAAAGGCCTGCCAGGCAGCATATTGCGGCGTATAACCACATTCAGAAGCAACATTGAGGACAATAATTTTTTTGCCTTTAAATTGCTCTAAAGAAACAGGCTGACCGTCGAGGCTGTTTACCGTGTAACTAAAAAAGGAAGTTGTTGGGTTGAGCGTTTCCATGGGACGGTTAATAACTTTATGGGTGAAATCGAAATAAGTGAACGCTGCCAAGGCGCTGCACACAAGAGTGATTAGGCCAATTTTGATACCTGCTTTGCGCATAATGTTCCTTTTGAATGTTTTTGATCTTTTGCAAACACCAAAACGCAGCATTAGTTCTGAAAAATACAGATTGGATGTAATTTTCCTGAAAAATACATTATATCTTTTC
>Ga0247837_1000298_pt1 | contig 103693 bp, 83 predicted proteins | sample LaCtaG_2_FD_187115 | JGI IMG/M metagenome (GOLD analysis project Ga0247837, IMG submission 187115) | Freshwater microbial communities from meromictic Lake La Cruz, Castile-La Mancha, Spain - LaCruzMarch2015_14.5m | ecosystem: Environmental > Aquatic > Freshwater > Lake | place: Spain... | reverse complement strand
AAGGCTAACACCGCATTGGGTCCCGCCTCAATCCCACCCCCGATTAGGCGTGTGAAGTGAACTCCGAGGAACGGAAATCCGGGATCCGGTACCGGGTAGATGAGGTGATGAACAAGATGTCGCGCCGAGGGCTTAAGTTGGTAGTACTCCCCGCGGAACGGGATAATTCGGGTGTCGACGCTTGCACCGGACGCGAGGGCAACCCGGTCCGAGTGAAGCCCTGCGCAGTTGATTAGGAAGTCGCATTCGATGTCCCCCGTGGTTGTCGTCAGAATCCAACCTCCATCTGTTGGATTCGCCTTGTCGACGCGGCAACCGGTTCGAATCTCGTGACCCTGCTTTTGGATCAAATCCGCCATTGTCCGACAAACGGCGGCATAATCGACAATTCCTTCCTCGGGTACGAGCAAACCGCGGATGGCGTTTGCGTGAGGTTCGCGTTCGCGAACGCCGTCGTGATCCAGCATCCGAAGGCCGCTCAGGCCATTGGCGGTTCCGCGTTCGAAAAGGGTGTCCAGCCGATGGGCTTCCTCCTCATTCGTGGCGATGACCACCTTGCCGCAGATGTCGTGGGCAATACCGAACTCGGAGCAGAAAGCGGTCATTCGGCGGATCCCGGTGACTGCGAGATGTGCCTTCAGGGAGCCCGGTTTGTAGTAGAGACCCGCATGAAGGACCCCGCTGTTGTGCGTGCTCTGATGCTGTCCGCACGTGAGTTCCTTTTCAAGAACGAGGAGGCGGGAACCGGGGAACCGCTTTGCCACGGCAAGTGCCGATGCCATCCCGACGATTCCGCCGCCGACAATTCCTATGTTACAACTGCGCCTGCTCATCATCTTGTAGGCGGATCGGCTAAATAGCCCATCGTCGCAAGTTCTTGAACTATTCTTTCCGTGACTTCGCGAGCGCTCGCGGAATCAAGGTGCATTCCATCCGAGAAGCGCAGCGCCTTGCCCTCCGCTGCCATGGCGGGGCCGGGGTCCAGCAACGGAAGCCCGGCCGTATCGGCCAGTCGCCTCGCCAGCCCGGATGCAGGAATGCCCCAACCGGAGCCCGCAGGAACCCTTAGGAGGACCACGTCCACGCCTTCCGCGCGGAATCTCTTTACCCATCGGAGAACATCATCGAACTGATCTTCTGGCATCCATCCCGGGGAATTCGGTCGGGGACTTACCTCCAGACCGGTAGCTTTGGAGTCCGGCTTAAAGTATGGATCTGACGCTTGTCCCGCGCCTCGATCGTCGCGCATCCGCTTGATCCACGAGTACAGAAGAGAACTCGGACGATTCTCAGGCCTCATCGCGGGTACAAAGCGGGAGAAGTTCCAGCCCGGGCTGGCGATTGCGTCTCGGAGGGTGATATCGTTTTGCATGATCGGTTGAAACAGTGTGGACGTCTCGACCACGATCAAACGGGGCAGGGGCGTCCGCTTATCAACGACTTCGAATGCGAAAAGCGGGCGGCTTCCATCCAGACCGAGATTGCGGATCTCCAAGCCTCCGTTGGCAAAGTATCTCGGCAACAATCGCCCCCCCACGGAGGACCCCACAAGGACGATATCGGACGAATGCTCTCCGAGAAAGTCACTCGCACGCATCAGATTGGATTGAAGATTCGACTCAGCCAGTTCAGCACGCATTCCTGTGGCAGAAAGCGCGACCGTGTAAAGTATGGTTAGGGCTCCGCCGAGGCACAGAATAAAAACCGCGCGATCCGCTCGGGCACGCGGAGCAGGGTCGGAGTGACTTGAATAGGCCTGCATTAGAATTGGAAGTAAATAAATGCCCCGGAATTCCCGCTATTCACGACAATGAGGAAGAGTAGAACCCCGTAAATGCCATCGGTTGCGAAGCGGCCCAGCCGAGGGTTGCGAGCCACACTGATATCGACCGCAGTGTCGCGAAATGCGGCGATCAAGTGATAGATCACAACCGGAATTGAGAAGAGTACGATTGCGAACACAGGCTGGGCAGAGATCCCAGGTTTCCACTGGAAAAGGGCCTTCAAAAACAACCAGACTTCACGGATATCGGCGAGCTGAAACAGCAGCCACAGCAGCGTGACGACGTGAAAAGTGACCAGTACGCGCACCCCAACCCAGACGGCATGTAATCCCCGACGACCTTTCTGTGGTTCGATAGCCCCGCTTGACCTTGAGAACAAACGCTCGCACGCCAAGAGTAACCCATGCGCTCCGCCCCAGACTAGATAACTCCATGCGGCTCCATGCCATAAACCACCCAGGAGCATCACGATGATAAGATTAATGTATGTTCGAATCTTTCCCCGGCGATTCCCCCCGAGCGGAATGTACAGATACTCCCTAAGCCATGTCGACAGGGAGATATGCCATCGTCTCCAGAATTCGGTAATTGATTGCGAGAGGTAAGGGAAATTGAAGTTCACCGGCAGTTGATATCCGAACAGGCGCGCGAGCCCCATTGCGATCAAGGAGTAACCGGCAAAATCTGCAAAGATCTGGATGGAAAAGCCGTAGAGCAGGAAGAGTAAGTTGATTCCGGGCAATCCAACAAATGCGGGATAGGACAGCGATGCTGTCGCTTCCCGAAGATTGTCCGCCACGACCATTTTCAGGAAGAAGCCGAGGATAAGCTTCCTCGTTGCATCGTCCCAGTCGACGTCGCCAAGCCCTTTCGGGCGTATCTGATGCATGAACTCGTGCGCCTTGACGATGGGGCCTGCAACGAGTTGGGGAAAAAACGCCTTGAAGAACGCCATTCGAACGAACAAACCTCGCGCCTCGCCAGCGTCTCGCGGAGGCCTCATGCCTTCGATTCCCTCGGGTCCCGATCGGTAGACGTCGACGACCAGACTAATGCCCTGGAACGTAAAGAATGAAATCCCAACCGGGAGGGGAATCTGGCTGAAGTCGAAGCCCCAATGGGACCAAACGCTTTCCGGAAAAAAGCTCTTAACGAGCAAGGATGCGTACTTAAACACCACAAGGACAGCCAGATTGATGATCACGCTTGAGACCACCCATGCGCGTCGAGCCTCTGGCGTTGCGTCCCGACCCAGTAGCTTCAACGTTGCAAACGCGTTAATCCATGTTGAAGCAGCTAAAACAAAGACGAGCCATGGCGTATGCCAGGCATAAAAGACGTAACTTGCAATCGTGAGAACACCGATCTGGAGAAACACCTTCGATCGAACCGGCCACGGAATGAAATGGTAGAGGCAAAACGTGATAGCCAAGAAGCCAAGGAATGGCCACGAATTGAAAAGCATTAGATGATCCTCCGCTCCCTCGTGGAAAGGTAAAGCATTGCAACAACGCCAACGATGCCGACTATCGCGCATGTGGTTCCCCACCTGAGGAGTCGGGGTTCGTAGCGGAAAACGAGCTTAAGGGGGTTCACTGACTCTCCGATGTGAATCCAGGAAAAACATGGAGGGAGCTCCTTAACTGAGGCGTCAACACCATTAGCAGCACTCGATACTGTCCACCCCGGGTAATAGGTGTCTGTGCGGATAAGTTTACCCGCTGCGCCCGGTTGAACGACCACGCTCAACGTATTCGCCGTCTCGCCAGAAATCTCCACCCCGCGCGGTGCGGGTCCATCCCATCGCAGCCGGGAGCCGGGCTTCTCGATCGGATGTGTTAGAGAGACCACACCGGTGTTACTGCTGCTAATATCGGCAATCCAATCCGATGGTGCAGGGGGTACGTTCTGCGGGAAACGAAACATACTCACAGGTTGTAGTGCAGAGTACCCGTGGACGGTATGCAACCGATACAGCGCACCCATCGCATTCGGGAAAACGAAATCCTGGAGCTTTGTGGTGACTTCTTGAACTCGGGATCCTTGGGGGCTTGCCATCGCTATCACGTTCTTTTGCGCAGATCCTCCTTGTCGGAGTGCGTTCCAAAGTTCAATCGGCTGCGCGGGAATGTATCTGCTGAAGAAAAGAATGGCGCTGAATGCAGCCATGCTGACCGCTGCAATGCATGCTGCCCGTCTGACACGATGCGATGAAGCGACAGCCGCGATCCCTAGTAAGATCGCACTAACAATTGAAGCCAGTGCCTCCGGGTTTTTTAGACCGACTTCGTCGGAAAAGCGCTCAACTTGAAGCGTTCTGAGCGCACGGGACGCCAATGACGAGTCGTTTGCTTCGACGCGTGTTAGGAAGGCATCCGTGATTGTCGGTTTCCATTGTGAATAGACAATAAGTCCCCCATGGATACAGATGACGAATGCCGAAACGGCTATTAGAAGTGCGATGCCGAAGCGCCTCGATGTCGCAATGTCCCATTTTGCGACAATCTGTAAACCGTGACCAGCCAAGAGCACTATCGCTAGAACCGCAAGGGCACTGCTACGAGTGTAGAGGAGGTGTACAACGGGCGTGGAAACGAGGATGAAATATCCAAGAACAAAAACAGTTGAACTCGTCTGCCACCGCGGGGACGATCGAAATGTCCTCAGTGCATGAACAATTCCAACCACCGCGAGAATGGTAACGCTCGTTCCAGTGAAGAGCACGAATCCCAGGCTGCCCGATCTCACAATTTTGCTCAGGTCGATCGTCTTAAATGTGCCAAAAATCCAGGGATAAGCTGCACTCAGAGAGCAGGGTCCAATCAATACATCCTGCCAACTCCAGGAGCTTACAGCTGCGGCTCGCGTACTCAGAAAGTAGAACTCAATTTGATTGAGAAGGACGGGAGCCGCCAAGAGGACAGCCGTTCCGCCGGTCAGGAACAATAATCCGGTTGCCCGGGGAAGAATCGCGCTGTCGCTCGCTGCAACTCCAATTAGAATGCCCCCGAAAAAGAGACCCAAATAGAGATGGGACTGAAGGTTGCCGCTATAAAATATTGCAGCGCTAAGAAGCGATGCAACCGCAGCGGATCTCCAGAATCCTCGCGTCAAACCAATGTCGAGAGCAAGCCAAAGCAACGGGTAGTAGAGAAAGGAACCTTGGATCCAGGGATGTCCGAAGAAAACCGCAAAACAACCGGCGAATTGGTATGCGAGCGAGAGAGGAATCGCGTTCTCGAACGGAACAGAAATGTGTCGCAGCAAAAGGAACATTCCCACTCCGGTAAGCAACGACTTGAGAATCAAATTCCAATTGTAAGCGAGCTCAAAGGGAAGCGTGAAATAGCAGAGTAGACGAATCGGATCCGTCCCGTTGATATGGGCATCCGCCAGGAGTGGCCTTCCACCGTAAGTGTAAGGATCCCACCACGGGATGTCTCCGCTTCGGTAGGCACTGTAAATCAGATGCTGGAGAGGCAAATCGTACGTGATCTGATCAATGATATGATGATTCTCAGGCACTCCGTCTGCTTCTGGATCCATGAAGCGATAGTGAAGAAATGCGTCAGGCAGAATGTCCAGGGGAGCCAAGAGAGTGCCACCCCACATCGCTCCGCGAAAGACAATGGCGCAGACGAGCAAACTAAGTGCCGCGAAACCTGCCGTCTCGCCCGTTCGCGTCATCGTGCGCCAGCTTTTGCGATCGCAATGAGACTTTGGCCAACAGGTGGGCGGGTCAATCGACGCTCAATGTGACAAAACCACCGGAAAACCAATCGATCGTAGATGCGGACCATCGTTGGATTAAAAGAGCGCTTGCGCAATAGCCTGAAATTCACCAGCCATACGAAGTACCCGCAGAAATTAAAGTAGAACATATCGACCACGCTAAATCCGGAGTTGATAAGAGCGCTGCGTAATGAGTCTTTGGTGTAGCGCCGGAAGTGTCCGAAATCAGCGTCGATTGGTGCGTAAAGTTCTGGTCGAGCCGGGGTCAAAATGCACAAATGTCCGCTCCTAGTGTTTAGTAGGTGAAAGTAGCGTTTCATTTCTTGGACATCATCAGCGATATGTTCCAAAACATTGACGCTGACCACGGCATCGGCCGCCTCGTCACCGTTCAGGGAGGTGACGCAGCCCTCGACGAGAGGTATCCCGGGACACCGGCTGCGAAAGACATTCGCGAATTGTGCATCCGGTTCAACCGCAAGAACGCTGGTGGCGCGGCTGTTTGCTGCCAGCACCTCGGTCAACTGACCAATTCCAGCTCCAACTTCGATTATCCGACCGGACAAGAATGGCGAGAATTCCCTCACTATAGCGCGAGGGTAAAAGTACGCTTCCTGGAGCGCGGAAAACTCGAAGTCTGCTGAGGTTGCCGCTGCGTTGGGTTGGTTCTCGATGCTCATCTCTTTGTTGTCTCAATGAACGAATCTAACTTGGATAACTGTGATCGTTCCAGCGTTTGGTTCTTAATCAATGCGGGATGGTATCATCAAGTGATGCCCCGTTGTTCCGCTCCTGCCTCCTCCCGCATCAAAACCGTCATCACCGCCGGATTGCCAAACAAACGAATGCCGCTTTGTTTATAACGAATACTCACTCCCGCATCCGTTTGCAGCGGGATCACACTCTCCCGTTCCCCCAGTTCCGGCTGATCGCAAAGTTCAATGTACGATTGAATCGCACGACCCTTCTTCTCGTAAGTCCCCGTCAAACTGAACACGGTCTGCCCCAATAGCGCGTCGCTGTCCTGCCCAAGCAACTCTCCCGCCGGGGCGTTGACATAGAATATGATTCCCGATGCATCTGAAATAATGATAGGCAACGGGATCTTGGTTATCAGGTCCTTCAGGTGCACGAATTGCTGGTTGAGCGAGGTGCGCGTAACGCTAAGGGTCACGCAAATGGTCGCGCCGATGATGAACGTCGCCGTACGAACGAAAAGGGTCACCACCGGATGTAAGGGGTCCGCAGATGCTGAATAGGTGCGCTGCAATGCAATGAACACTGCGATCGCAAAAACCAACGCCCACGCGGCCATGGCCCTGGGCGGAAGCCGAAGAGACAACACCGCCAACGTTGCCAAGGATAACAACGGGGTCAAGGTGATGTCCTGAACTCGCCGGTCCACGACTAGGATAATCAGGAGGCAAAGCGGAGGAACAACCAATGGCACGTACCGGTTTTTCAAGGGTCGGGCACCTAGCAAGGCATCAATCTGGGAGGGGACCCTTTTCATGGGCTAAAATGCAATGTGCGCAGAACCGCACCGCAATGTCACGTTTCCAGCATGCTCCGGTAGATGCGCTTGATGCGGCGAACCCACTGTTCCCGGGTGAATTGTTCCAACAAGACGCGATGCCCTTCCCTCCCCGCCGCTTGCGCCGTGGCGTGATCTGCGGTCCATTCCGCGATGGCTTCAGCAAGTTTCTCCTCGCTCCTTGGTTGAACAAGGAGCCCGTTCACACGATCCGTGACGATTTCTGTAAGCCCTCCGCTCGCAAAGGCAACAACGGGCCTCGCGTGGGCAAAGGCCTCGAGCGCCACCATTCCAAACGGTTCCTCCCAAATGGACGGAATGACGGCCAAGGAGGTCTTCTCCCAAACTCGCCGGGCTTCACTGCCTTTCAGGAACCCGAGAAACTCCACGTTGCGCAACCCCTCCTTCCGCACCAGTTCCTCCAGCCGTGGACGCTCAGGTCCGTCGCCCGCGATTCTCAATGGGACGTCTTTCAGCCTCAGTCGCCCCCACGCCCGAAGAAGGTAATCCACGCCTTTTTCTGCTGACAGTCGGCCGAAGTAGGCAACGCCCGGACTCTCGGGAAACGGCGGTGGCGGTGCGGTGGGCTCATGAAAATGGTGAAGGACGTCGATCCGGTCCTCCGGAATGCCCATGGCAACGTGTAGGCGCTTCTGCGCCGCGCTGATGGCGACCCATCGGTTGATGCGCTTCAGCACGCCAATCCAGCGGACACGGGTCATCACAGCTCCCATGTAGCCGCTTTGCAGCCGACTGTCGTGCCAGCACCCGGTCGCTAGGGCGGTCGCAAAGTTTCCCCCAATGCATGCGTGGCAAGGCGCCCCATGATTCAAAAACATGCCGTTCACGCACGACATCCGGTAGTTATGCAGGAAATGAAGGATGGGAATCCTCATCTCGAACGCCTCCTCATAAACCCCGGGCGACAACGCCGGGAAGACGTTGTGGATTTGCCAAAAATCAAAGGATCCGACGCGTTGGAGTCGGCGCAGTTTCCGCCGGGCCTCCCGGTTGTTCCATGCCTTCCCCGCAGCCACCAAGGTGCTCCACGCGCTGGATCGGTCGAGCGAATGAGAGGAGTCGAAGAAGTACTCCACATCTGTGACGTCCTGAAGGGCGTCCCCGATTCGATAGACGCTCCCCTCCTCCCCGCCATAACTCAAATAGCGGCTGAAAATCTGCAAAATACGCACTCTCCGCGCCCCAGCGCTCGGAGCCGATGATGCGTTCAGGGCATTCGGATGGATGGCGATCTGCGAGGCCATGCGTTAGCGACGATCCGTCTTCAAAAGCTCCCCTACCGCCGATGGTAAACGCTCCGCCAGTTGAACGATGGACCGCCCCCGTTCATAACGAATCCGTCCGCCTTCCGCCCGAAGGCCCTCGATCTGGATCTCCGCGCGCCCGGTGAGTCCACGAAACGAATGCCTCCACACGGCTTCCGCAGTAAGCTCGGGATAATCAACAGTTTGATCCGGCACGAGGATGATCTGAGGTACGCATTTCCACGCGGCCGCCACTTTGCTCCAGGAATCCACCGAGACGAGGAGATCCATGCCCGCGATCAAGTCGCATGCTTGCGCAACGGACAGGTGTCCGCAAGGATGAACCCGCGCGTCGATGCATAAAGCCAACCCGGCGGCGTCGGGCTCCAACAGGAGAATGGACGCGGCGGGGTGTTCCTCAAGCAGCCGGCGAAAGACGCGGGTCCACACCGCCACGGGGATGCGTTTGCTGGGCAGACCGGAGAGATGGGTTTGGATGCCTATCAACGGACCGCGCCGGGTGGGTCGGCACGCAGCAACCTGCGCCGCTTCCGTCGCCGTCAGTGGCAGGTGCATGGGGAAAAGCGGGCCGCCCCAGGAGGTTAAGATCCGACCGACGAGGCGGTTGGCCCATTTTTGACCCTTCGTCCAGTGACCCTCTCCCGCCCAAACGAGGGAGGGGCATCGTTCGATGATCGCCCGAACGAAGGCAGCGTCCGGCGGGTTCGCCGCGGGATGGAGCGTGAGGGTTCGGGCGGGAACGTGGATGACGCGGATGGGCCGACCTGTCCAACGATAGAGGCGTTCGTGCGGGATCGAAGACAATTCCCGGAGGATGTCGCCGATGCCGCCCCAGGTTTGGATGGTGAGAAAGGAACAGGAGCCGGGGTCACCAGACCCCGTTCGGTGAACATTCAATTCTACGAGGTTCATTGTAGATGGTTCTCGAAGCGGAGTGTTCCGGGGTCGGAGACTCCGGCTCCTTTCACCGAAGCGGAGCGTTCCGGGGTCGAGAGACCCCGGCCCCTTTCATAGAAGCGGAGCGTTCCGGGGTCGGGAGACCCCGGCTCCTTTCAAACTCCGTCAGCGCGCTCGCGATCACCTGGTCCATATTGTAATAGCGGTAGGTGGCGAGCCTGCCCACGAAGCGCACGTTCTTTTCCTGCTTCGCCAGCTCCGCATAACGCTCGTACGCCGCGCGCGCGTCGGGGGCGGGGACGGGATAGTAGGGCTCCGATCCCACTCGATACTCTTCCGGATACTCCTTCACGAGCGTCGTAAAGGGCGTCTGCTGTCCGGTCGCGTGCTTGATTTCCACCACGCGCGTGAAGGGCTCGGGTCCAGGATAGTTGACCTGCATGGCCGGCAACACGAAGTCCGCACGATAGGTCTCCGCCTCGAACCGCAACGAACGATACGGCAACGGGCCGTAGCATCGCCCAAAGTATTCGTCCAACGGGCCGGTGTAGATCAACTGACCGTATCGCACCTTCCGACGCACATCCTCAAAATCCGTCCGCAACGCCACGTCGATCCCCGGGTGACTCAGCATGCGCTCAAACATCCGCGTGTAGCCCTGCGCGGGAAGCGCCTGGAATTTGTCGGTGACGAAACGATCGTCGCGATCGGTGCGAACCGGAATCCGCCCACACACGGAAGCATCGAGGTCGCGCGGGTCGCGCTGCCACTGCTTGCGGGTGTAGTTTTCAAAGAACTTCCGATAGAGCTCCCAACCAACCTGCGACACGATGACTTCCTCGGAATTGGCAGGCGAGTCGATGGGGACGCGCCAGGCGTCGAGCGTGGCACGCATTTCCTCCGGGGTGCTGGGATGGCCGACGAGCTGTTCGAAGGTGTTGAGGTTGATCGGAAACGGCCAGTAGCGGCCATCGGTAAACGAGAGGACCCGGTAGTCGACGGGGCGCCATTCGGTGAACTGGGACAAATAGGCGACCACGCGGTCGGAATTCGTCCGGAAGTAATGGGGTCCGTACCGGTGGATCAGCACGCCGGCGGCGTCTTCGGCGTCGTGGGCGTTCCCGCCGATGTGCGAGCGGCGGTCGACGACGAGGCAGCGTTTGCCGAGCTGTGAGGCGAGGCGCTCGGCGAGGACGGCGCCTGCGAAGCCCGCGCCGACGATCAAGTAGTCGTAGGCAGGGGGCGCGGCGGGAGTCACGTGGTAAAAATAACGGGGTTCGGGGGGGCGTCACCCATTTTCTCGCGCGGCGCCGCAGCGGCGCGGCGGGTTGTGGGTTTGCGGGGCGATTTCTCGAAATGGAGTCGATGGGATGTCGATTTCGAACCGGTCTCAACGGTGATTGTATTTGCGTTTGGTATTACTAAACGCTATTGCGCTTTCATGATTGAGAGGGCTTGCTGGCTGGAGCGGATTGAGAAGGCTTGGGAATCCCGTCGGATCGTCTGGCTGGCCGGACCTCGACGATTGGGAAAAACGACTCTCACCCGACAATTGGATGGTGCGGAGTATTTTGATTGTGATCTGCCATCGGTTCGCCGCGATGCCGAGGACACGGAAGCATTTTTATCCATGCATAAGGGCAAACGCCTTGTCTTGGATGAGATTCACCGGTTGGCGGATCCATCGGAATTGCTCAAAGTGGCAAGTGACCATTTTCCCGACACGCGCATCGTGGCAACCGGTTCATCCACGCTGGGTGCAGGGGCGCGATTTCGCGACACGCTGAGCGGCAGAAAACGCTCCGTGCATCTCATGCCGGTGTTGGCGAGGGAGTTGGCGCATTTTAAATGCGCTTCGCTGGAGAAACGTCTGCTGCATGGAGGGTTGCCGGAAAACCTGAATCGGCAAGTTCTGGACGACACAGAATTTTCCGATTGGCTGGAATCGTTCTGGGCGCGGGACATCATCGATTTGTTTTCCGTTTCCAAACGCTATTCTTTTCTGCGCTTTTTGGAAATGCTCTGGGCGCAAAGCGGTGGGTTGTGCCAGTTGACGTCCTTTACCGGGCCGTGCGAGGCGAGTCGTCAGACGCTGGCCAATTATCTCGACATGCTGTCGCTGACCGGAGTGATCAACGTGCTGCGCCCATACTCGACCAATGCTCAACGCGAATTGGTGGCGATGCCCAAAGTGTACGGCTTTGACACGGGGTTTGTCTGTCATGCCCGCGGATGGAGATCGCTGCGTCGCGAGGATTGCGGAAACCTCTGGGAGCATCTGGTTCTCGACGAGCTGAGGTTTGAATTGCGGGACGCAACGCTGCACTACTGGCGCGACAAGCAAAAACGTGAGGTGGATTTTGTGATTAAGCGGAGGGGGCTTCGGCCTGTGGCCATCGAGTGCAAGTGGCGGACATCGGGAGCGGATACCTCCGGCCTCGCTGCCTTCCGCTCGCTTCACCCGGATGCGGTGTGCTGGTTGATAGCCGCCGACCGGAGTACGGTGATCGAAAGGAACACGCCCGCAGGAAAGGTCAGTGAGGCGGGCATCGCAAATCTGCCCGAGATGCTGGCTGCCTTGGATACACGACCCGGGGGAGATTAGAAGGACCGGGGCTGCGAAAATCCACCGGTCCCAACGGGGCCGACGTCGATAGCCCGGGGTGGAGCGGAGCGCAACCCCGGGACAACCCCGGGACAACGATGCCCCCAGATCGACGCGCCCCAGCGGGGCGCACGGAAACGAGGGGGCGCGGAATGGCGTCCTTTACGTAGTTTCCGCTTGCTTGGCACCGCCTTCTGCGGCTATTCACACCGTTCTCTGAACGAGGGAACCCTGTTCGGACTCAGATTTTCCAGATAATGAAAATTCTTTCGACGAGTTGTGTGTTTGGCGCCGTGCTTCTCGCCGCCTCTCTTGGGGCGCATGGACAGCAATTTTACACGGACACGCCCGCGATCAGCGAACTGCCCGTCGAGAATGCCGAGGAACTCGGGAGTATCTCCAAACTGCCGCTTCTCTTCAGCGTCTCCGTCCGGGAAGGGTACGACGATAACGTCTTCGCGACGGATACCAATCGGGAGGGCAGCTTCTTTACCAATTTCGGGCTCGGAACGGCCTATGAATTCGGGTCCTCCCGTCTCCAATTGCGCACCGCTGCGGGCGGCGGAGTCACGTATTACTACTCCCGACCGGGAGATAAGGTCGATCTGACGGGTAATGTCTCGTTGATCGCCACCTACTTGGCCACGCCACGTCTCACGCTAAGCTTTTCGACCTACACCGCGTATATCTCGCAGCCGGATTACAACGTTCAGGGAACTTCCGCGAGTAACGGGAACCAGAACGGCGATTATTTCTACAGCGCAAACGATCTGACGGCGAACTACAGCTGGACGGATCTCATCTCCACCACCACGAGGTACAATATTACGGGGTACGTTTATGCGGATTCGTCCTTGAACGATTCTCAGGGTCGCATCGAACAGACGATTGGTCAGTCTTTCAACTACCTCCTCTTGCCGAAAACCACGGTGATCGCGGAGTATCGCGCGAATCCGATTACGTACTATCAGGCGGATCTCAACAGCTTCGGCAATTTTTTCCTCGTGGGTATCGACCAAATCTTCAATCCGCGGTTTCAGTGGAATTCCCGTCTCGGTGTGGAATGGCGGTTTACGCAGAATCCGACGGATGGCGAGGGCCAATATGTCGGGCCGTACATGGAAAGCACGCTCACGTATTCCTATGCGAAGCGTTCCAATCTGTCCTGGACGATGCGTTACGGAACGGAGGCCTCCGGGCTCGCGGACGTCACGGAGCGACAGACTTTCCGGACGGCGTTCAACCTGCAGCACTCGATCACGGCGCGACTTTCCGCCAACGCCAATCTGGGATATCAATTTAACTACTACGATCAGGCGAATGTGATTACCTCTTACTACGAGAATGTCGTGGATGCCGGTGTCCAGCTGACGTTCAACATGAACCGCATTTTCAACGTAAATCTCGGCTACACCTACTCGGCAGTGTTCTCGGACAACTCCGATCGCGAGTACTACCGGAACATTGTCTACCTTGGATCGTCGGCCAACTTCTGATTGCCGACGTCCTCTCGTGGTGCGCTGTATTTCCGTTGGACGGATCGCCTTGACTGTATGAAGTTGTTCTCCCCTAATGAATCCTGAGCCAGGCGACATCAAGCTCCACTTTCTCGACTATTGGAGGGTCATCAGGGTCCGGTTCCCGCTGATTCTCCTCGCATTTCTGATCGTCGTCATCACGACCGGCGTGATGACGTACTACATGCCGCGGCAGTACGAGTCCCGTGTGACGATTCAGGTGGAAGAAGATGATCGGAACATGACCATCTTCAATAACGACTCCGGCGTTCGCTTGGATCCCCGTTTCGCGACGACGCAGTTCAATATCATGCAGAGCACCGGAATCCTTTATCCGGTGATCGACAGCATGAATTTGATCCAAAAGTGGGGCAGGGAGTACGGTCTCCAGACGCGTCAGCAGGCGTATTACCGGCTGCGTTCGATGCTTGACGTCAAGGAAGTCCGCAACACCGCGCTGTTGCAACTCACGGTGATGAGCCGCGACCCGAAGGAGGCTGCGGATCTCGCCAATGCGGTCGCCAAGGAATACCAGGATCGCCGCATTGGGGAACAACAGGACCGGGTGGATCGCTCGCTCGCGCAACTCCGGGATGAAGTCGCCAAGCAGCAGATCACCATGGAGACGCTGCGCGACGAGGCTGCCCGCATCCGCAAAGAGTCTGGGATCAACGACCTCAACCCGGACACCTCCGAGGATCCGATGCAGGCGTCCGAGCGGACGCTGGTGACGGTGGAGGAGCAGGTCAGTGAAGCGCGGCTGAAGAATGCGTCGCTGGCAACGAAGTTCGCGCAGATTTCCAAAATGTCCGACGACCAGATCATGCGGAGCCTGCGGACGCTGGAGATCGAGGATCCCACGATCCAACAGGTGCTGCCTCAGTATCAGGAGGCGGTGTCCGATGAGGCCCGTTTGCTCAACTCCGGGTTGGGTCCGAACCATCCCACGTTCCGTTCCCTTCGGGCGAAGCGCGAGGTGTATGAAAGGCAGTTGGCGGATCAGATCGCCAGTCTGAGAAAGACGTTCTCGTCAAACGTGGAGATGGCGGAGAAGAATCTTGCCGCGTTGGAGAATCAGTTGTCGCTTTCGCGGGACAGCCAGCAGCAGTCGAAGACGCGTTCGCAGTCGTACGTCGAAGCCAAGAGCAAGTACATTCAGGCTCGGAAGATCCTCGAAGGGGCGCAGATGCGCCTCCAGACGCAAACGATGGAGTACCGACTCCCCCGCACGCCGGCTAAGATTTGGGATACGGCGGAGCCCGCGGAAGGGCCGTCCCGCCCACGCGTCTTTCTCAATATGGTCCTCGGAGTCGTCGTCGGCCTGGTGTTCGGACTCGGCCTTGCGTTTTTCGTCGAGTACCTCGACACGAGCGTCAAAACGATGGAGGACGTGGAAACGTTCCTTGGCGTGCCCGTCTTGGCGGTCATTCCGAAAAACGTCGCGCTGCTGATCAATGCGCCGGCGAATCATCCGGACGCCGAGGCGTATCGCATTCTGCGAACGAATGTGGAGTTCAACCGGAAGTCACCGGATGCCAACACGATGACGTTCGTCAGCGGTGGCGCGGGCGAGGGGAAATCGACGACTCTTGCTAACTTGGCGTATACGTTTTCGCAGGGCGGTTACACCACGTTGATTGTGGATGGGGATCTTCGGCGCCCTACGCAGCACAACATCTTCGAGGTCGACAACGAATATGGTCTCTCGGACTTCCTGACGACCGATGTCCCGCTGGACGAGGTGGTCGTTCACACGAATTACGACAATTTGTATCTGCTCCCGAGCGGCAAGCTGCCGCTGGATGCGGTGAGCGCGCTGAATTCGCAGCGCATGGTCGATCTCATTGCCGAGGTGAAGAACCGCTTCGACATGGTGCTCTTTGATTCGCCGCCGATCCTTGGGGTCAGTGATGCCTCGGTGTTGGCCAGCGCGGTGGATCTCACCGTGATCGTGGTTCAGCATCGTCGGTTCCCGCGGACGATGCTTCAGCGCGTCAAGCAATCGATCAACAACGTCGGCGGGACCATCCTCGGCGTGGTGCTGAATAATGTCGATGTTCGCCACGATCAGCATTACGAGTACTACACGAGTTATTACTCCTACTATACGCCGGGACGCACCGCGACGAAGGTGGGCGGGAAAAAGCGCAAGGCGGCACCGGGGGTCGAACCTGTTCAGAATGGCTCGAAGCCGGCGGGGGCTCCTACGAATGACGATAATGGCGACTACTAACGCGATGCATCGGTTTCTGGGCCTGGCGGCGATCGGGTGGTTGGCGGCGATGGGAACCGTCGGGACAGCCTCCGGGCAGGACGCGAAATTGCGCAGCGGGGATCAATTAGAGATCCGCCTGGGCGGCGTGCCGCCCGAGGAGAGCAGTGCGGTCACCGGCATGTATACGATCGACGGAGCGGGCTCGATCAACCTCCCGCACATCGGGAAAGTGAAGGCCTCCGGGCTGACCCAGAGTGAATTGCAAAGTGCGGTCGAGAGTTCGTATAAGTCGCAGCAGATTTACACGAATCCGACGGTGACGATTGCGGTGCCGACGACGGCGCGTTTTGTGAATGTGGGTGGTGACGTCAAAGCGCCGCGCCGCGTCGAGTTCACGCCGGATCTGACGGTGCTTTCCGCGATCACGGCGGCGGGTGGATTTACGGATTATGCGGATCAGTCGAAGGTGAAGCTTCTTCGGGATGGACAGGTGATCCAGGTGAATATCAAAGACATCCGCAAGGATCCGGCGAAAAACATCCCGCTTAAGCCTGGCGACAGCATCGAAGTGCCGCAGAGTTTCTTCTAGGATTCGAAAGGAGCCGGGGCTTTCCAGCCCCGAACCAGTCTGTGCGAAGCCTTACTCAGAGAGACGCAACGCCTTCGGCTTGGTGTACGATCGAGGTTTGAAAACCCCGGCTCCTTTTGCCTTGAGTAACCTCGCCGAATAAGAGCTTCTGTGCCGGTATGAATCTCCCGAACCGGCTCACGCTCGCCAGGCTTGTTCTCACCGCCGGCTTTGTGATCGGCATGCAGACGGATCAAGGCCTGTCCAAAACGATTGCGTTCGTGCTCTTCGTGGCCGCAAGCGTCACCGATTACCTGGACGGCTACATCGCGCGGAAGTATCAGCTCATCACAGACTTTGGAAAACTCATGGATCCGGTGGCCGACAAGATCCTGACCGCCTCGGCATTCATTTGTCTGGTGGATTACGGCGCTCTGCCGGCGTGGGCGGTGGTGGTCATCATCAGCCGTGAATTCCTCATCACCGGACTCCGTTCACTTGCGGCGGCAAAGGGCATCATCCTTCCCGCGGAGAAAATCGGAAAACACAAGACCGCATGGCAAATCACGACGATCCTGTTTTTTCTCCTCCTCCTTTCGATCAAGGAATGGTTCCCAGGTTCCCGTGAATTCGAGGGCCTCCTCTGGCACGTCGCGGGCCCCATCCTGGTGGGCATCACCCTCGTCCTGACCGTCTACTCTGGCCTCGGCTACCTGTGGCGCAACCGCAACCTCATCTCCTCCGCATAAACACGCCCTCGCGGTCCGCCACATCGCCCGATCCTCCCCACGCCCGCCGCGCCGCTGCGGCGCCGCGCGACCTACGAGATATCGTTCTCCAGCACCAACCGATACCGCGCCTTCCCGGCTCGCAGATGCTCGAAGGCTTCATTCACCTGCGACATCTTGAAATGCTCGGTCACCGGCGCAATCCCATGGCGCACGCAAAACTCCAGCATCCGCGCCGTCGTTACCGGGCTGCCTACAGGTGACCCCGAGATCGCCTTCTGCCCGATAATCATCGGGAACGCGACAAACGGCACAGGGTCCGGCGTCACCCCGACAATGTGCAACCGGCCCCTCGGCGCGAGCGCATTGGTGAACGCCTGCCAATCGAGGTTTGCATTCACCGTCGAAAGAATGAAGTCAAATGTCCCTGCAACGGCGCCGAGTTGATCCGGATCCCGCGTGTTGACCACGTGGTGCGCCCCCATCGACACCGCTTCGGCGCGTTTGTTGTCACTGGTGGTGAACGCGGTGACTTCGCACCCCCATTTATTGAGAAACTGCAGCGCAAGGTGGCCGAGTCCGCCGACTCCGACGACGCCCACGCGGTCCATGGGCGAGACTCCACACTGCACAATCGGATTGAACACCGTGACGCCTCCGCACAGCAGCGGTCCGGCCTTTGTGGCATCGAGCGCATCCGGAAGCGGCAGGGCCCAGGTCCAGTGCGAGCGAACGCGGTTGGCGAAACCGCCGTGGCGACCGACGATGGTTTGTTCGTTGGAAGGACAAAGATTGTGGTCGCCGCCGAGACACTCCGGACAAATCATGCAGCTTTCCGAAAACCACCCCAAGCCGACGCGGTCCCCCACTTTCACTCTCTTCGCCTGCGCACCCACCGCCCGGACCCGTCCGATGATCTCGTGCCCGGGAACAAACGGATAAGCGGTCGCCCCCCATTCATTGTGAGCCATGGAGAGATCGGAATGACAAAGCCCGCAGTACTCCACGTCGATCTCCACCTGCTCGTCCCGCAGCGGGCCCGCATCGAACTCAAACGGTTCCAGATCCGACTGCGCATCCTTCGTCGCGTAAGCCTTAAAGAGTTCGCTCATAGGGAATGCCGTTAAGCCTCCGAACGAAGAAAGTCCACCGCTTTCTCTAAAGCTCGTCTCCGGCGTTGTGCCCGCTGCGTCACTGCGTCGCTGCGCGACCGCCCTGGGCCCGGATGAACGCGGCAATCGTCGCCACGCTCAAAAATGCCTCACGCGCGACCTCGGCGGTCGGCGTCTTCACCTCGAAGCGCTTCTCGATGCCCACGGCAAGTTCTAGCGCATCGATCGAATCCAGGGCCAGACCCTCCGGGCTAAAAAGCGGGGTGTCGTCGCCGATTTCTTCGGGGGACATTTTGAGCATCAGGCTTTCGACAAGCATTTGCTTGATACGGAGGTTCAGATCATCCTGTGACATACGTTCTTAAAAAGGCATTTGAGCTTGCGACGAGTAACAGACCCATGAAAGCAGAGAAACGGGAAAAAACCCGCCTGGACGCACTTCTCGTCGATCGCGGCTTCTTTCCCAGTGCCGAGGAGGCGCGGCGCGCTCTCATGGCCGGGAGCGTGCGGGTCGGCGACCGGCCCGCCCCAAAGCCCGGCGACCGCGTCGATGCCGACGTCGCCATCACCGTGGCAGGACGCGACCGGTATGTCAGCCGGGGTGGGCTGAAGCTCGAGGCCGGGCTTTCTCACTTCCATGTGGATCCGACGGGGAAGGTGTGTTTGGACGTAGGCGCGTCGACCGGTGGATTCACCGATTGCCTCCTTCAACACGGAGCGTTGAGGGTCCATTCCATCGACGTGGGGACCAACCAGTTGGATTGGCGCATCCGCTCGGATCCGCGGGTCGCCGCCCGTGAGAATCTCAACGCGCGGCACCTGACGGAGCGGGATTTGGGGGAAAAAGTGGAGGTGCTGGTGGCGGATGTGAGTTTCATCTCGCTGACTTTGGTCTTGCCACCGGCGCGCGCGCTGTTAATCCCGGGCGGAGTCGCCGTGGTATTGATCAAACCCCAGTTCGAAGTCGACCGCGCTCACGTTGCCCCCGGCGGCATCGTGACGGACCCTGTGGTCCGCCTTCAGGCGGTGGAAAACATCCGCCAGTTCGTGACCGACGTCCTCGGTTGTGCGTGGCTTGGTTCGATTTCCAGCCCGCTCCGGGGCCTCCGTTCCGGGAACGAGGAGTTTCTTGCCGCTTTCGTCACGCCGGGCGGTCCGCCGGTCCACCCCCCGATCCCGTGATTGGAATCATTGCTCATTCCGAAAAAAAGGGGGGCCGCGTGGTCACGCTGGCGCTGGTCGAGGAACTCGAGAAGCGCGGTGAGAGGCTCCTGCTGGAATCCCAAACCGCGCGCCTCATCCATCGTGAGGGCGGAGTGGACGAGGCGGAACTCGCCGCGGCGTGTGAATTGATTGTGGTGCTCGGTGGGGACGGCACCATCCTGCGCGCGGTGCATCGCATCGGGGAACAGCTGCGCCCGCTCCTGGGCATCAACATCGGCTCCCTCGGCTTCCTGACCTGCGTGGGGCCGGACGACATGGAGCGCGCGGTGCGCTGCATTGTTTCCCGCACGTTTGTGCTGAGTCCGAGGACACTCATCCACGCGGAGTTGCTCCGCCGGGGAGCGACGATCGCAAAGCTCAACGCGCTCAACGATGTGGTGGTCAGCCGCGGGGAACGCTCGCAACTCGTCATGCTCGAAGTGCGGGTCGACCATGCGGTACTCACCACCTACAACGCAGACGGGCTGATTTTTGCCACGCCGACGGGGTCGACCGCCTATTCGCTCTCCGCGGGCGGGCCGATCCTGACTCCCGATTCGGGCGCATTTGTAATCACGCCGATCTGCCCGCATGTGTTGACCAATCGTTCGACCGTGGTGGGCGATTCATCCGTCATCGAGATCCGCGTGATTGACCGGAAGCAGGAGGTTTTTGTGAATGTGGATGGGCGCATTTTTCATGAAATGCACGCGGGCGACGTGCTGCGCGTGACGAAGTCCGATCTCGTCCTTCCGCTCGCGATGCTCCCCGGACTCGCGTTTCCGGACATCCTGCGGGCGAAGATGCGTTGGAGTGGGAGTTACGTTTGAACCTATAAACCGCAGCTTGAATTACCATGAAGCACTTGAAGATCATGAAGAGGAAAGAATTAGGCATGTTCCCGGGCTCCACGGGTCTTCCCCTTTTGGGTGAAGTTGCGGGCCAATTTTCTGAGCCGTCTATTCCTCTGTCCCTTCATGTCCTTCATGAACTTCATGGTGAATCTGACCATTTCTTGGGTTTGAACTGCGGGATTTAGGTTGATCGGGATCGACGAGATTTTGTTGCCGCGGCATGTCCTTCTCGACATGGCGGCGAAGGACCGGCTCACCGCGTTGGAGGAGGTGATTGCCACCCTGCGCGGAGACGACCGCGTGGCGAACTGGGAGGTTTTCCGGACGTCCATCATGGATCGCAATGCGCCGGCGATCAGCAGCAACGGCTGTGGCGTGTGTCTCGCGCACGGCAGGACCTCGGCGGTGACGGATCTGGTGATGGCGGCTGGTCGGCCAGAGGTGGGGATTGTGTTTCCCGAAATCAAAGAAAAGGTCGCCCTCGTCTTCGTTGTTGGCATTCCGATCGCGATGGATTCCGAGTACCTGCGAATCGTCGGAGCCCTCGCCCGGATTTGTCGGGATCCGGTCCAAAGCTCGAAACTCCTCGCGGCCGATTCCGCCGAACAATTCGTGGATCTCCTCGCCGCCGGGGAGTAGGAAAGGAAGTGACAGGGGCAGCGTGCCCCTGTTTGTAAAAATCCCCAACGGGGATTCCGTCGATAGCCCGGGGTTGCGAGGAACGAGCTACCCCGGGTTTTTTGACCCCATATGGACCCAACCCCAACGGGGTGGCACGTACTGCGGCGTGCGACGCACGCCCCGTCCGGAACCCCGTTGGGGTTCTGACCCTTTTTGACATTCGATGACCCGGGGTAGTCCCGCATTCGCGGGCCAACCCCGGGCTGTCGACGTGATCCCCTTCGGGGATCGCACAAGTGCATGCCTAAACGGGGCGAGCCGCCCCATTCACCTTCGGTTTAAGGCTTGGCGTTCGGATCGAAGAAGAAATTCCAGCGTGTCTCGACTTTCTTCCCGCCTGCTTTCGCACTCACGATGACCGTGTAGGCCTTTTCGCGCAGCTTTTGGCGGAGTTTCACCGTGAGGAGCTTGGTCTGCGCATCGTAGTTGTGCGGGACGATTCCGAATCCGCTCACCAGCACCTCGATGCTCTTCGGGTCCACATTCCCGAGCGCGGCGAGGTTCACCTTGATCTCCGGGAACGGATCCTTGACGACTTCTCCCTCCATCGGCTGGGTGAGCATGTTGGACGCAGCCAGTTGTGCGGTGGAGCGAACCGCGGCCGCTCCGCCGGTGAATTTGATGGCCGATTGGAAAACTTCGGGCTTCGTGGACTCGATCGCGTACCGCCCGATCGCCGGCGCCGGAGCATTTTGCGGCACTTTTTGCCCGTAGACGGTGAACAACGCCTCGTAGCCAGACTGTAACCCCAACTGCTGCACCCGTTCATTATGGATGCCAAAGGGATACGCGAAGGTTCGCATGGGAATGCCCAACTCGCGCTCGAGGATGGCCTTGGAGCCCGCTAATTCGTTGAGGAGCCACTCTTCGTACTCCGCGTCCGTTTTCGAGCCCTTCTTCGTCATGGAGGCGTGCGAAACGGAGTGGCTGCCGATATCGACGCCTGCGTCCGCCATTTCGCGCAGTTGGTCCCAGGTGACGCTCTTCCCGCCGGAACTGACGTAATTCGTGTAAATGTACATCGTGAAGGGGTAGTCGAACTTCTTCAGGATGGGCCATGCGACCGAGTAGCCGGAGATGTAGCCGTCGTCGATGGAGATCACGGCGCTTTTTTCCGGGATTTCCTTCTCGCCCCGCCGCCACGCGAGGAAGTCCGCCATCGAGATCACCGTGATCCCGGCGTCCTTGAGCGCCTGCATTTGCGCCTCGAAATCTTTCGGGGTCAGGGCGAGGGAATCGCGGGCCGGATCTTCGAAGCGGTGGTAGCAAAACACGATCACGCGCGAGTTGGAAACGACCGGCGTCGGCTCGGGCGTCGGGGTGGGAGCTTCCGGGGTTTGTGTGGGAGCGGGCGTGCTCTCCGCCGCTGCCGGAGCGGAGGCCTGGGCGGCGGGAGCGGGTTTCTTCCCGCAGCCGGACCCGGTGAGGGCCAGCGCGAGGACGATCAGGGAAAAAGAAAGTCGGCGCATGGAAGCGGGGAACTTACACCGACTCCGGGGAATCTTCGAGTCCGAGCGCGCGAAATTTACGGTCGACGTGTTGAAAATGTCGGTCCAGCGAGCAGAGGGCGTCGATTTCCTCGACGGAAAGCACGTTGGCGATTTCGGCTTCCTCCTTGAGGTTCTGCGCGAGGGGGCGTTTGTCCTGCCAGGTGCGCATGGCGGCGCGCTGGACGGCTTCGTAGGCGGTCTTGCGCTCCAGGCCTCGATTGGTCAGCTCCAACAGCACGGACTGACTGAAATAGAGCCCGTGCGTGAGTTCGAGGTTGCGCTGCATATTGTCCGGGTAGACCTGCAGACCGGCGACGAGCTTGCGGAGGGTGACCAGCATGTAGTCGAGGAGCGTGCAGGAGTCCGGCAGGACGATGCGTTCGACGCTGCTGTGGCTGATATCGCGTTCGTGCCAGAGGGCGACGTTTTCCATGCCAGCAAGGGCGTTGCCACGGAGCACGCGGGCGAGTCCGCTGAGACGCTCGCCTGTGATGGGATTACGCTTGTGGGGCATCGCCGAGCTGCCTTTTTGACCGGCTGCGAAGTACTCCTCCACCTCCAACACCTCGGTCCGCTGCAAATGGCGAAACTCGGTGGCCCAGCGGTCCACACTGCAAGCAACGAGCGCCAGCGTGTTGAGAAACTCCGCGTGCCGGTCCCGCTGGAGAATCTGTGTGGAGAGCGTCGCGGGCTTCAAGCCGAGCCGCTCGCAAACGGATGCCTCCACCCGCGGATCCAGGTGGGCGTTAGTCCCGACCGCTCCACTGAGCTTGCCGACCGCGATACGCTCCCGCATTTGACTCAGCCGGTCGGCCGCGCGGCCAAACTCGTCGTACATCAGCGCCATCTTCAGGCCGAACGTGACCGGCTCCGCGTGAATGCCGTGACTCCGCCCGATCTGCGCGGTGAATTTGTGTTCCTTCGCCCGCTCGCCAACGGTTTCACGCAGCGAGGTCACGTCGGCAAGGAGGCGGTCCGTGGACTCCACCATCTGCACGGCGATCGTCGTATCGAGAATATCCGAAGACGTCAGACCTTGGTGCATCCAACGCGCTGCGGGACCGACCGAGTTTGCCACGCATTCGAGGAATGCGATGACGTCGTGGTTCGTGCGTCGTTCGATTTCGAGGATTTCCTCGACCGTGAACCGAGCCTTTTCGCGGATCTCTACGGCGTCGGCGCGAGGGATTTGGCCGAGATCGGCCATGGCTTCGCAGGCGAGCGTCTCGATTTCGAGCCAGATTTCAAATTTGCGCTGCTCGGACCAGAGCGCGCGCATTTCGGGAAGCGAGTACCGTTGAATCACCCTTATTGGCTAATGCGCCCGGTGGGAAATAGCCAATCGATTCCGCGTCTGCTGCGGCCGCGGGCTCTAAGATCCCAGAAAAGATCCTGCGGCCCGCGGCCAAAGAGGGGTTGTACGGAAAGTTGTACGGAACTCAGGCAACGCGGACGCGCTTGAGTTGACCGTGATTTTCGAGGAGCACTCGTCCGCTGGCGAGGAGATCGGTGAGGGTGGCGACGGCTTCCCGGCGATTGCGCGCGCAGGAGTTGACGGCCTCCACGAGGTCGGCGAGGGAGTAGTGCTGTTGGTTGATCTTACGATATCGGTCTTTCATGGTAGTTAACCTCATTAATTACTTACGGGGTTAGACACCGATCAGTTGCCTCTGTTCGAAAATTCCTTATCAGGGCGGACCATGAACGTGACCGGGGCAGCCTGCCCCGGTTTATCGGCTGAATAGGGCCGAGCAGCCCCATTTTACTCAATATCGATCAAGCGACGCTCTCAGACCGAGACGCGCATCGGCATCAGGACGTAGAGGAACGGGGTCTTGATTTTGAAGACGCCGGGGCTCATTTCGTCGATGAGATCGAGGAAAACTTCGTCGTCCGGGAGGGCCCGCAACGGAGCCATCATGTATTCCGGGTTGAAGGCGATCGCGAATTCCCGGCCGCGATAGGCGATGGAGATGGATTCCTTCGCCTCGCCGATGTCGGGAGTGTTCGAGGTGATATCCAGATTGTTCTTCGTGAAGTTGAGCCGGATGGAGCTCGTCTTTTCGTTGCTCAGCAGGGAAACGCGATGCACGCACTTCAGGAAGGCTTCGCGCTCGAGCGAGATGCGCTCCTTGGCCTCGCCGGGAATGACCTGGCGGTAGTTTGGATAAGTGCCTTCGACCATCTTCGACACGAGCAAGGTGCCGTTGAGCTCGAATGAGACGAGATTTTCCCCGGCGGAGATGATGATTTCGCCGTCTTCCTTCAACAGGCGCTCAATCTCGTGAATGGCCTTGGTGGGAACGATGAAGTCCCGCTCGAGGCTCTTCGGAAACTCCATGTCGTTGTCCCAAAGGGCAAGGCGACGTCCGTCCGTGGCCACAAGGGTCAATTTGTTGTCGCGGAAGGCGAACAGGATTCCGTTGAGGACGTAGCGGGTCTCGTCCAGGGAGATCGCGTATGAGGTCTTGCGGAGGCCGTCCTTGAGTTCGGACTGCTTCATGGTGAACACGCGGGGTTCGCGCAGCGACGGGAAGGCGGGGTAGTCGTCCTTCGGCATTCCGTACACTTTGAAAAAGCTCGGACCGCAGCGCAGGCTCGTGATTTGTTTGGCATCGGTCTCGAGCACGATCTCGCTCGAGGGAAGTTCGCGCACGATGGAAAGCAGGCGCTTGGCCGGGAGCGTCGTGGCGCCGGGCTTCTCGATCTGCGCGTTGATGTCGCGGCGGACGGAAACTTCAAGGTCGGTGGTGGTGAGGCGAACCCCCGTCTCGGTCGTCTCGATGAGGACGTTGGAAAGGACGGGGAGGGTCGCCCGCGTGCTGACGACGTTTTGGATGGTCTGAAGTCCGTCGAGCAGGGCCTCTTTGGTGGCGGTCAATTTCATAAAGGCGGGATCCGGATAAAGAGAGGTTGTGTAACAGGCGGTGAAGCCTTCGTTCAATGGGTTTTTCTCTTTTTCGCCGCAGGGGCGCTAACGCTGGAGTTGGGTTTCCAGCAGATTGATGGTCTGACGGATGTCGGAGTCCTCTTCCATCCGCTTCTTTACGAGCTTTTCCGCGTGGATGACCGTTCCGTGGTCCTTGCCACCGAAGGCGTCGCCGACCTCTGTCAGCGAAGCGCGGGTGAGTCGCCGGGAAATAAACATGGCGATCTGACGCGGGAACGCGATGTTCGCCGGTCGGCGTTTGCTGGTCATGTCGGCGATGCGAACGTCGAAGTGCTCGGCGACCTTGCGCTGGATTTGGTCGATCGTGACCACGCGGCGCGCCTGTTCCTGGAGGATGTCGCGGAGGAGGTTTTCGATGGTTTCCCGCGTGACGGGTCGGTCGCTGATGGATTTGTACGTCGCGACGCGCATCAGGGCGCCCTCGAGACGACGCACGTTGTTGCGGATCTTGTCGGCAAGAAAGTCGATGACCCAGGCGTCGAGGACAATCGACATGGCTTCCGCCTTCTTTTTGAGAATGGCGATGCGCGTTTCGAGGTCTGGCGGTTGGAGTTCCGCTGTCATGCCCCATTCGAAGCGGGAGACGAGGCGTTGTTCGAGTTTCTCGATTTCGCTCGCGGGTCGATCGCTGGAGAGGACGATTTGTTTGTGGCCGTCGTGGAGGGCGTTGAAGGTGTGGAAAAACTCTTCCTGGGAGCGTTCGCGGCCTGCGAGGAATTGGATGTCGTCGATCATGAGGACATCGGCCTGACGGTAGCGTTTGCGGAAGCGCACGAGGGTGGCGTGCTGGATGGCGTCGATGAATTCGTTGGTGAACTGTTCGCAGGAGATGTAGGCGACCTTGAAATCGCGTCGTGCGGCGAGGACGTGGTGGCCGATGGCTTGCAGGAGGTGGGTTTTGCCCAGTCCGCTGCCGCCATAGATGAAGAGCGGGTTGTAGGTTTTTGCCGGCGACTGCGCGACGGCCTGCGAGGCGGCGTGGGCGAACTGGCTGTTGGCACCGACCACGAACGTATCGAAGCTGTTGCGGGGATTCATCCCGAGGGACTGGCCGATCGCCTGGCGATTCGGACGCCGGGGAGCGGCGGGTTCCGCGACGGGCTCGGGGATGTCCGCGAAATCGTCCGCTTCGGCGTCGCCATTTCCGTTGCCGTTGCCGTTGGAGTGCTCGCCATTGCTCGAGAACACAAAGCGAACCTCGCGTGTCCCGGAACCGCATTCCTCGAAGGCGGATTGCAGGACAGTGAGGAAATTGCTCTCGATGAAGAATTGATGAATCGGGTTCGGGACGCGGAGAGTGACCGATTTGTCATCCATGCAGGCCAACTCCACCTCGTGGAACCAGCGGTGGTAGGCGTCCTCACTCACGCGGCCCCGGAGGGTCTCGGAAACCGGTGTCCAGATGGCCTGGAGCTCCGGTGTCATCGTACCCTCCCGAGAGTTGTCCACCGGCGGAATAATCGCGCAACTGCGTGATTTTCAACACCTTCAGGAGAGCCGAAAATTCGTGAATCTACGTGAATTCCCCTATGTCGAAAGGCGGATTGCCCCTGAAACAGCCTGCGCAAAATCATCTTAAATTGTTCTGAAAGAGGTACTTACAAAATTCGAACTCGGGTGACTCCCTGAGAAGGACCTGAGAACTGCCATCGGGAGCGAATCGATCGGGTGAGTTCTGAAAATGATGGACAGACTCGCGTTTCTGACAGTCATTCACAAGTTACTCACAGCCTCCTGATTTGCTCCGCGCCAGCGGCGGGAGAGTAAAAAGAGAGGGCCCTATGGCTCAAGACAAAACCTCCGGGGAGGCGGGAATTTTGCCGCTGGCGGCGGTGCTTTCCGAAGGGGATTTCGACGCAAAGGCATGTCGTTGGCAGAGTTGTGAACGGCAGCCCGGATGCAAAAAAATTGAGGACGGAGCGGAAAAAAATCGGTCCCTTTTGACCTCGCGAGGATCCCCGACGGTTGGGGTTCACCGATTGGCGACGTGATTTTCGGCAAATTCGATCTGCGACTTCGGGGTTCTGAACAGGATGGCGAGGCAGAAAGTGACGGTGCAGCCGATGCAGATGTACCACGGCCAGGCGAAGCGGGGCCACCAGGAGGGGAGGAACCAACCGAAGTTGATCCAGGCGAGTTTGGGGTCGGCACCTTCGGCGAGGGGCAGGACCATGAACCCGCCGGGGATTCCGGGGATTTCGATGCGGGCGAGGACGAGGACGGAAAGGATGCCAGCGATCATGGCAACGACGTTGGTTGCATCGCGGCCGCGGTTTTTGGTCAGCATGCCCAGGAGGAAGACGGCGAGGAGGGCGCCGTAGGTGTAGCCGAGGATTCCGATGGCGATGGGGATGATCGTGAGCTTGGAATCGCGCAGGACGGCGTTTGCCGCGACGGTGGCGACGGCGATCATGAGGAGGCCGAAGACTGCGGTGGCGATGCGGGCCGCCAGGATGCTCTGGCGCTCGTCGGCGTTCGGTCGGATATATGGGAGGTAGAAGTCCTTCGTGAAGCTCGTGGCGAGGGCGTTGAGCGCGGCGGAGGTGCTTCCCATCATGGTGGCGAAGACGCCGGCGACGATGAGACCGCGGGCGACCACGGGCATTTCGTGAACGATGTAATGCGCGAAGATTTCGTTGTGCGCGGCGGGGAGGTTGGGGTCGGGGTGGACGGCGTAGTGGACGTAGAGCAGGATTCCGACCGCGAGGAATCCGGCGGCGATGGGGATGTCTGCGAAGCCGCTCAGGATGAGGGAAAATCGGGATTTCTTGTAGTCCGGGGCGGTGAGCATTCGTTGGACCATGTCCTGATCGGTTCCATGCGTGGCCATGGTGAGCATGGTGGAAGCGATGAACGCCGCGGGGAGGGTGTACGCGTCCTCGAACATGGCCTTCAAAGCCGTGCCAAAGGGGAGGGAGGTGTCGAATCCGGTTTTGAAAACGGGAACGTTCTGCCAGCCGCCGAGGGTGTCGGCGATCTGGGAGAGTCCGCCGGGGATGCTGGCGAACAGGAGGATGATGGCGAGAACGACGGAGCCCATCATGAGCGCGGCCTGGATGAAGTCGGTCCAGACGACTGCCTTGATGCCGCCCACTGCGGTGTAGAACGTGGTGAGGACGGTGACGAAGACGATCCCCCAGAAGTAGGTGGCGAGGCCTTCGGGGACGCCGGGGAAGAGGTAGCGCCAGACCACCACCATGATCGCGCCGCCGAGGTAAAGCCGGACGCCGATGCCGAGCACGCGGGTGAAGAGGAAGATGGCGCTCGCAACGTTTTTGGTCGCGGAGCCAAAACGAACGGTCAGGAATTCGTAGATGCTCTGAACGCGGTAATCGTAGTACGGACGGATGAAGGTGTAGGCGATGACAATGCGGGCGAGGATGGTGCCGATGACGAGCTGGCCGTAGACGAAGCTGCGGGTCTTGAATCCCTCTGCCGGGGTTCCAAGGAAGGTGGCGGCGCTGGTTTCCGCAGCGATGATGGAGGCGAGGACCGCCCACCACGGGATGTTGCGGGAGCCGAGCGCAAAGTCGCTGAGGTTTTTGTTCCGACGGCCGGCCCATAGGCCGAGCGCGACGATCCCGAAGAAGTAGATGAAGAGGACGATCGCATCGATCGTGAGGCGCGCGGTGTCGGACATGGCGGCCACAATCATCGCGCTTCTCCGGAAGGAGGGAGGAGCTTGACGAGGACTTTCGACCTCCGTCCACTGGCGTTGTATTTCTCCCGGCGTTCCGCGGGGAGGAGGTCGGCCGACACCTCCGTGTAGCCCCCTTTTTGCTGCAGGTAATTGAATGCCTGGGTGGAGAGAGCAAAGAGTTTTCGCACGCCTTTTTTCCGGGCGAGATTTTCTGCGAATCCCATCAGTTTGCGACCGTAGCCCTGGTTTTCATGAGACTTGCGAACGTAAAGGCACGCGACCTCGGCTGCGGCTTCCTCGGGGAAGACGTGAAGGGCGACGCAGGCAATCGGATTGCGGTCGACTTCCAGAACCCAATAGTCCTCGCTTTGCTGGAGGATTTCGCTGCGGGTACGTCGAACGAGTTCTTCGTTGTTGACGGAATTGCGGATGAGGGAGAGGACCGCGCGGACGTCCTTTTTGAGGATTTGGCGGATCTGTTGGTACTCGTTGGAGTAGACCATGGTGCCAAAGCCTTCGTTGCTGAAGATCTCGGTGAGCAGGGCCTCGTTGATTTCCCCGTCGAGCAGGTGGGCGCGAGCGACGCCGTGGCGGCAGGCGCGGGCGGCGCATTCGAGCTTGGAAACGATTCCGGCGGGGAACTCGGACCCTCGCACTTTGATGAGTTCCTCGGTTTCCGCGATGGAAAGATGCCGCGGGAGGGCGGGCCCTTCGGAAGCGTCGCGATGAGGGCACAGGAAAATGATCTTCGCCGCATGAAGGGACTCCGCGACTTCCACCGCGATGGCGTCGGAATTCACGCGGTAGGTGCTGCCCTCGCCGTCGAAACCCAGCGGCGGGAGGACGGGGACGATGCCCTCGTTAAGAAGCAGGTTCAGCGATTTGAAATCCACGCGCTCCACGCGGCCGGAGAACAGGTAGTCCGTTCCGCCCAGGATCCCGGCCGGATGCGCAATGAGGGCGTTCGCAAACGCGGCGCGCAAGTCGACCGCGGAGAGTCCCTCCATGATTTCATTGGTGAGGCGCATGGCGGCATCGATGCTGGTTTCGAGCGTCGGGGCATCCGTGACGCCGGTGCCGTCGGTGTTGGTGGGCTCGAATCCGCGGCTGCGGGCGAGGGTCCGGATTTGTTCGCTGGCGCCGTGGACGAGGACGAACTTGATGCTGAGCGAGCGCAGGACGGCGAGGTCGAGGAGGAGATTGCCGAAGTTCTCGGAAGCCGCGACGCCGCCGTCGATCGCGATCACGAAGATGCGCTCACGAAAGCGGGGCACGTACTGCAGGATTTCGCGTAGATCCGAAACGTTCACGCGATCGATTTAGGACCTCCGCGGCGCGGGTGCAATCACGGACTCAGGGTTGCACGGAGCGCAGCCCGCCCGCGAGTTCGGTTCGGAGCCAGTCCACGACCGCTTCGGGTTGGTCGATCGCGGCGAGGAAACCGGCTTCCGGGAGCGTCTGAACCGCGCGCGGGCGCAGGGCGGCGATGGTCTGATCGACCGCGTCTGCCGGAAGTCCCGCGAGCAGAGCGGGACGCAGGATGGTGACGGGGACGGTTTCGCTGACGGCAACTTCGGAGAGATCGAGGATCCAGCGCCCTGAGGAGAGGTGCAGGATGGCGTGCTCCGCCCCGTATTGGAGGGCGCAGGTGGAGTAGGCGTGGATGACATCGTCCGGGAGGGTTTCCGGGAATGCGAAGAGTTCGCGCGCGAGGGCGCTCCGCAGGTACGGGAGGCGAGCGTAGTGGTTGCGGTAGGTCGTTCCGCGGAGGGCCCGGGGAACGCCGAGGCGGGGGATGCCGGGGATTCGCGAGAGCCGGGTCGGGCGGGCGACCGGGGAGACGAGGAGGAGTCGGCTCACCAACTCGGGGTGCTTGGAGGCAAGCAGCACGGCGAGGCCGCCGGCGAGGCCGCTGCCGACGATGGTGGCCGGGACACGAGGCGAGACGAGGTGAAGGAAGTCCGCGAGGCTTCGCGCAAAATCCTCCGGGTGCAGGCACCGCCGGGGGCGTTCGGATTCTCCGAACCCCGGCAAATCGGGTGCAAACACCTCATGGGTCGCCGCGAAGGACGGATACACCCGAGCCCACTCGAAGGATGAAGCCCCGATGCTGGGATGATGCAAAAAGACGAGCGGACTCCCCTGTCCGCTGACATGGAAAACGATTTCCGCCTGGCTGGTCTGGCAGACCCGGGTGGCGAAGTCTGCGGGAGAGAGGGAGTCGGGGAGCCGTTCGGGCAGGCTTTTCCGGAATCCGTACCGCAGGGCCAACGCGAGCGCACCGAGCATGCCGACCCCCAAACCAACACCAAGGAGGGTGTCCGACTTGCGCGGCGGGTGGTCTTTCATTTTCGCGTTCGGGCGAGGTCGATCCGTACGTCGCCCTCTCCGGCGGCGATTTCCCCGATGATGCGGCCTTTGGTCTGCTTTGCGACTGCGGGTGCATCTTTGGCTGCGACGATCAGGGCCATGCCGATTCCCATGTTGAACACCTGGTACATCTCGAGCGGGTCCACTCCGGCGGCGCGTTCGATGACGCGGAACACGGTGGGAACGGTCCAGCTCTGCGCCTGGATGTGGGCGGCGCTGCCCTCCGGAAGGACCCTCGGGAGGTTGTCAATGAGCCCGCCGCCGGTGATGTGGGCGGCGGCTTTGAGGACGCCTGCAGGCAGCGCGGCGAGGAGGGGTTGATAGTTTTTGTGCACCCGGAGGAGCTCGGCGGCCACCGTTTTCCCGCTGCCCTCGAGGATCGACTCCGGTCCGAGCTTCAGGATGTCAAAGATCGCCCGACGCGCGAGGGAGTAGCCGTTCGTGTGGAGGCCGTTTGAGGCGAGTCCGATGATCTGGTCGCCCGGCTTCACGCGGCGGCCATCCAGGATTTTCGCCCGATCCACCACCCCGACAATGCAGCCTGCGAGGTCGAATTCCCCGGGTTGGTACATCCCGGGCATCTGCGCGGTTTCGCCGCCGATGAGCGCGCAGCCGCCGGCCTTGCACGCGCGGGTGAAGCCCTTGATGAGCGCCTGAAAAACTTCCGGCACGAGCGTTTCCGCCGCGAGGTAATCGAGGAAAAACAAAGGCCGTGCGCCAATCACGGCGATGTCATTGATGCAGTGATTGACGAGATCCTCCGCCACGGTGTCGTAGCGCCCCGCGGCGAATGCGACTTTGAGCTTCGTGCCCACGCCATCCATGCTGGAAACGAGCACGGGCTCCCGGAGTCCCTTGAAATTTGGCTGAAACAACCCGCCGAATCCACCGATCCGACCCAGCACTTCCGGGCCGTGGGTGGAACGCACCGCTCGCTGGATGCCCTGTTTGACGTGGTTGCCCAGGTCCACATCCACCCCGGCGACGGCGTACGCTTTCTTGCTCATGGCTGCACGGGATCAAACAGCACCGGTTGGGCGGAAGTGTCGTCCATCAACCGCGCGCGCCGCCGCCGCTTTTCCATGATCAATTTGTCGAACGCCGGGTCCACGTCGACGGGATAGTCGCCATTAAAGCACGCAAGACAAAAGGAATTTCGTTCCAAGTTTGTCGCCTTCACCATTCCGTCGATGTCGAGGTAGCCGATGCTGTCCGCGCCCAGGTAACGGCGGATTTCGTCGAGCGTGCACTGATTGGCGAGGAGCTTTTCAGGATCCGGGAAATCGATTCCGTAATGGCATGCGAAGCGGTGGGGCGGACAGCTGATGCGCATGTGGACTTCCTTTGCGCCGGCCTCGCGGAGGTTCACCACGCGGGATCGCGCGGTGGTGCCGCGCACGATCGAATCGTCCACGACGACCACTCGCTTGCCCTCCACCGCCTCGCCGATGAGGTTCAATTTCACCCGGACGTTGAAGTCGCGGATGAGCTGCGTGGGCTGGATGAAAGTGCGTCCGATGTAGTGATTGCGCACGAAGGCCTGAAAGAACGGGATATTGAGCTCTTCGGCGAAACCGAGCGCGGCGTACACGCCGGAGTCTGGAACGGGAATGACGACGTCCGCCTCCGCGGGGTGGCGTCGGGCGAGCTGGCGGCCCATTTCCACGCGAACTTTGCTCACGTTGATATTCTGCAGATTGCTGTCCGGCCGGGCAAAGTAAACGTACTCGAATACGCAAAATGCCTTGCGCTCGGGGCGAAACGGGAATTCGGATCGCAGGCCCTTTTCGTTGATGATGAGAACCTCGCCGGGTTCGAGATCGCGGACGAACTCGGCGTGGATCAGGTCGAAGGCGCAGGTTTCCGAGGAGATCACCCAGGCGCCGTCGAGTTTTCCGAGGGACAGGGGTCGGAAGCCGAAGGGGTCCCGCACGGCCATGATTTCGTTTTCGCCCATGACGACCATCGAGAAGGCGCCTTCGATGCGACGCAGCGAGGCGACGCCACCGCCGGCGGTGTCGGGCTGGGCCATGAGGTGGAGGACGATTTCGCTATCGACCGTTGTTTGGAAAATGGAGCCGCGGCTTTCGAGTTCGAGCCGAAGGGCGGCGGCATTGACGAGGTTGCCGTTGTGGCCGATGGCGAGCTGACCCCGGGCGGTGTCGACCACGAACGGTTGCGCATTTTTCAGTGTGCTGGATCCAGTGGTTGAGTAACGCACATGGCCGATGGCCCGGTCGCCCTGAAGCCGCTCGAGTTCCTGAGGGGGGAAGATTTGAGAAACGAGCCCCATTCCGCGGTGCATGCGGAACGTCGATCCGCCGCCGGAAGAGACGGCGATTCCGGCGCTCTCCTGGCCGCGGTGCTGGAGGGCGAAGAGACCGTAGTAACTCAGAACGGCTGCGTCCGGGTGTCCGAAAACGGCGAACACGCCGCACTCGTGAGTGGGTTTATGGTGAGCGCGCAAGGTGGTGCAGGGAAGATGCGGGAATGCGGGGAGGGATCAAGGCTTGAATGTGTCGTTCTTGCGTCTCATCCACGAAGTTTGCGCGTTTTCGAATAGGCGCCGGAGCATTTCCCGGGATTCGAGTCGGTACTCGACCGTGTGGGCGTGGGTGGTGACGGGGTAAGTCTTGATCACTTTTTGCCACACGTCGCTTGCCCCGGCGGTGACGCGCTGTTGGGCCTCGCGTGCCTTTTCCTCGAGGAAATTCACGGTCGACGCGCCCGGTCCGGAGGTGGTGACGGTGGCGGGTTCGATCACGTAAAAACGGGCGATCGCGGAGCCACGGGTATCGATGCAGACTTCCGAGACCCGGGAGGCGCCGCCTTCGAGCGTGTATTCGTGCCAGCTGATGGAAGCGACGGCGTCGTGGATCACTGTGTACGTGCCGGCGGGGAGTTCTGCGGTCCAGAAGGTGCCGACCGCGCCCACGACTGGCGTGGCGCTTGCGGAGGGGGATGGCGAGCCGCTTGCGCCCGGCGATGGGCGCTGCGCCAGCGCGGCGTGGGCGGCGAGAAGGATCAGGCAACACGGGATCACGCAACGGGAGAGGCGGAAACGCATGGGAAGAGCATGACAGTTCCGGGATCGATTGGCCATCCCGATCGCGCAGCGCCGCAGCGGCGCGGCGGCCACTTGGTTGTTCCACGCCTGATTGCTAACACGCTGGCTGTGACGGGGAGTTTACGAACTTCATCGACGACCGCCGCGTCGCTGCGTCGCTGCGCGACGGGAAGTTGCTTGTTTCGTCTCGCGCCGTGCATTACATTTCCCGGTTTTCTCCGAATGAACGTCCAACTCGAACCCAAGCCCAACTGCGTGGTGAACCTGCACTTTGAACTTCCGCCTGAGGAGGTTTCACCGCTCAAAGCCGAAGTGGCGAAGGAGTTCGCCCTGCATGCGCGCGTCCCCGGCTTCCGCCCCGGCAAGGCCCCCCGCAGCGTGATCGAAAGCCGCTTTGCCGAAAACATCCGCCAGGAAGTCGAAAAGCGGGCGGTTTCGCAATCGATCCGCGAGGCGGTCAAACAACACAATCTCCGCCTCCTCCGCGTCGAAGACGTCAACCACGTCCATGCATGCGACGAGCACGGAATGACGTTCACCGCATCGGTGATCACTTCGCCGGAGTTCGAGCTTCCGGATTATTCCCACATCGAGATCGAATTGAACGAACCGCAAATCGGCGAGGCAGACGTCGACCGCGTGATCGAAAATCTGCGGGAGCAGCAGGCAGAATTCCCCGATGTGACCGACCGTGAACTCGCGTGGGGTGACTTCGCCGTGATCGATTACACGGGCACGGTGGCCGGGCAGCCGGCGGAAGAGATTCTCCCGGAGATGCCGAAGTTGCTCCGGAGCGGGCGAAATTTTTGGCTGCGGATGGACGAGCAAACATTTCTCCCCGGGTTCTGCGAGGCGCTGATCGGTGCCAAGCCGGACGAGGCGCGGCAGGTCGATGTGACCATCCCGACCACTCATCCGATCGAATCGCTTCGCGGCACGGCGGTTCATTACGAAGTGACCCTTGTCGCGATGAAGTCGCGCGTCCTTCCCGAAGTGGATGACGAGTTTGCGCAGCGCAGGCATGTGGGTGGCAACCTGGAAGAACTGCGCGCACAAATTTTGGCCGGGCTGACGGAAAACGCGAAGCGTGAGTTCGAAGCTCGTAAGCGCGAGGGCGCCGTGCGGAGACTTTTGGAGTCGGTTCAATGCGAACTGCCCCAGCAGATGCTGCGTTCGGAGATCGATTCCGTCCTGCGGGATATCGTCTCGGAGAACCAGGCGCGCGGGATTGCGGAAGACGAAATCCGTGCGCATGAGTCGGAACTCATCGGCGCCGCCCAACTCAGCGCGCGCGAGCGTCTGCGTTCCACATTCCTCCTGCTCCGCATCGCGGAAAAGGAGGGGGTCAAGGTGACCGAGCAGGATCTCATCGGCCGCATCCAGGCCATGGCCCACCGGTACGAGATGCCTTTTGACAAGATGGTTCGCGATTTGCGCAAGCGCGACGCGATCCCCATGCTCCAGGAGCAGATCCTTTGCGCCAAGGCACTTGATTTGATTGTCGCCGGTGTTACCGTTCGTCCCAAACCGGACGCCGACCCGAGCCTTCCCGTGTCGGCCGAGGGTTGACTTGATCCGCTCGAGGCTGTCCGATTTTTGACTCCATTCCTTTTATGAATCTCTCCCATCTCCCATCCTCCGCCCCGTCCGGCGGGCACGCGCCGTACAACAATATGCTGGTGCCGATCGTCGTTGAGCAAACGGGGCGTGGGGAGCGCAGCTATGATATTTATTCGAGGCTGCTTAAGGATCGCATCATTTTTATCGGGACGGGAATCGATGATCATGTCGCCAATTTGGTGATCGCCCAGCTGCTGTTTTTGCAGATGGAAGACCCGAAGAAGGACATTAACATTTATATTAACTCGCCGGGTGGCTCGGTGACGGCAGGTCTTGCGATCTATGACACGATGCAGTTTGTGACCTGCGACGTGACGACCTACTGCATGGGCATTGCGGCCAGCATGGGTGCGGTGCTCCTTGCGGCAGGCACGAAGGGCAAACGCTACGCTCTGCCGAATTCCGATATCATGATCCACCAGGTCTCCGGTGGGGCGCAGGGACAGGCGAGCGATGTCGAGCGCCAAGTGGAGTTCATGTTTAAACTTAAGAAACGTCTTAACCGGATTCTTTCGGAACATACGGGCAAGCCGATCGAGAAAGTGGAACACGACGCGGACCGCGACTATTACATGAGCGCGGAAGAAGCGAAGGAATACGGGCTCGTCGATGAGGTCGTTCAGTCGCGCAAGGAAATCAAAGAAATCGTCGAGGCGAAGCCCGCCGCCGAATAGTTTTTTCCCATGGCCAGGCCCTCCAATCTCACGATGTGTTCTTTCTGCGGAAAGAGCCACTCGGAGGTTCGCAAGCTGATCGCGGGGCCGGGTGTCTATATCTGCGACAGCTGCATCACGGTTTGCAAAGGGATCCTCGACAAGGAACTCGGCGAGGAAAATCGCAAACAGACCGAAGGGCTTCGAGTGCCGAAGCCCGCCGAGATCCGGCGCGAACTCGATCAATACGTGATCGGTCAGGATCTTGCGAAAAAGACGCTCTCCGTTGCGGTTCACAATCATTACAAGCGCGTCGCCCACGACAGCGAGGCGAAGACGGTCGATCTGGGTCCGTTCGCCGACATCGAGATTGAGAAGAGCAACATTCTTTTGCTCGGGCCGACGGGGTCGGGGAAAACGCTCCTCGCGCGAACCATGGCGCGAATCCTGGACGTGCCCTTTTGCATCGCGGATGCGACCGCTCTCACGGAGGCGGGGTATGTCGGGGAGGATGTGGAGAACATTATTCTGCGGCTTTTGCAGTCCGCAGATTACGACGTCAAGCGCGCGGAGATCGGGATCATCTACATTGATGAAATTGATAAAATCGGCCGCACGACCGGCAATGTCAGCATCACGCGCGACGTATCGGGCGAAGGCGTCCAGCAGGCGTTGTTGAAGATCCTCGAAGGGACCGTCTGCAATGTTCCCCCGCAGGGTGGGCGCAAGCACCCGCATCAGGAGTACATCCAGGTAAACACGGAGCGCATTCTTTTCATCTGCGGTGGGGCGTTTGTCGGCCTCGACAAGATCGTTCAATCCCGCATCGGCGGTCGGTCGATGGGGTTTCATGCGCCAGGCCGCGGAAACGATGCGGACGCCTCCCGCAAGGCGATCCATCAGGCGGAGCCGGAGGATTTGCTCAGCTACGGAATGATCCCGGAATTCATCGGACGCCTGCCCGTCATGACGGCGCTGGATCCTCTGACGGAAGAGGAATTGGTGACGATCCTCACGGAACCGCGAAATGCCATGGTGAAGCAGTATGCCAAGCTGATGGCGATGGAAGGAGCGAGCCTCACATTTACGAAGGATGCCCTGCGCGCCCTCGCTGCGGAGGCCCAGCGGAAGGGCACCGGTGCCCGCGCGCTGCGCTCGATGATGGAACGCATCATGCTCGACGTCATGTACGAGATCCCGAGTCGCAACGACGTCGAGGAAGTCACGATCAACCGCGGCGTCGTCGAGGGGAAGCGACAGCCCATCATCCGCCGCAAGCAGGAAAAAGACGCGGCGTAGGACATGAGGGCTGACCGGAGACCGAACGGTCCTCCCCTAGCGTACGTTTTCGAGCGCTTTCCCAGCTTCTCCCAGACGTTTTGTTTCCGGGAGGTGGCCGCCCTCCGCCGGGCGGGGTGGGCGATGCCGGTCTTTGTGCTGCGGGCGCCGGAAAATGAGCCGCCTCAGGAGTTTCCCGAGAATGTTCTTACTGATCGAATCCTCGTTCCCCGCGACGTCCGGGCCGAACTCACAGGCGGATCGCTCATCGAACGCGGCCGTCGACACTGGCTGCTCAAGCGCCGACGGCTGGATCTGATCCCGGACAAACGACGCGTATTTGAAGCACTGTGGATCGGACCCCAACTTCGTGAGCGGGGCATCCGTCACGTGCATTGTCACTTCGCCGGAATGGCGGCCCGCACCGCCTGTTGGATCAAGCGCCTCTACGGCGTGCGGTTCAGTTTCACCGCCCACGCCAACGACATCTTCCTCGGCGCGGAGGAAAACACGGAACTCCCGCTTGAAGTTCTCATGCGGGAGGCGGACGCCGTTGTGACGGTGAGCGATTACAGCGTTCGAATCCTGCAGGAACGCTTCCCGGCCTGCTCCGGTAAGGTTCGGCGGGTGTACAACGGACTCGACTTCTCCGTGTTCGATCCCGACGAAACTTCCTCACCGAACGCGGTCCAGCGCCTTCTCGCGGTGGGCCGCTACATTGAGAAAAAGGGTTTTGCGGATCTCGTGGATGCCTGTGCGCGGCTGGAACGGGGCTCCATTCGATGCCGGATTGTTGGCGAGGGTCCGCTTGGGGGCGAATTGCAGAAGCGCGTGAGCGAACTCGGACTCTCAGGCAGCGTGGAGATCGTCGGGCCACGGACCGAGAGCGAAGTGCGGGCGGAACTGCGGGCGTGCGATGTGTTTGTCCTGCCCTGCACGGTGGACCGCAATGGCGATCGCGATAATCTGCCGACCGTGATCATGGAGGCCATGGCGGCGAGGAAGGCGGTCGTTTCTACTCCGGTCGCGGGCGTGCCCGAAATGCTGGAGAACGGGCGGACGGGCCTGCTGGTTCCCGAACGCGACCCGGCCGCGCTCTCCGAGGCCATCCGTCACCTCACGGTAAACCCCGCCGTCGCGGCGGCGATGGGGAGGGAGGGGCGGCTGCGGGGAGAGCGCCTGTTTTCATCGACAGCAACCACGGCAGCGCTGCAGGACATGTTTCTCGAGATGCCATGGATGAATTGAGGATTCCGGAGTCGGGGCCTCTGGAACTGGACCTCGGCTGCGGCAAGGGCGGATTTCTTGCGTCGATGGCCCAACAGTTTCCCGACGTGTTCTTCGTCGGCATTGAGCGCCAGAGCGATCGCGTGCTGAAAACCGGCAAAAAAATCACCCGCCTCGGACTGACAAATGCCGCCGTGTTCCAAGGGGAGATCCTGGAGTCGCTTGCCGCGTTTCCCGCGGGCCGGGTCGACGTCATCCATGTCCTCTTCCCGGACCCATGGCCCAAGCGGAAACATCAGCGGAGGCGATTGATGGGCCCGGCGTTTCTCGATGCGGCATTCCGCGCGTTGCGCCCCGGAGGTTGGCTGCGATTTGCGACCGACGACATCGCGTACTTCCGGGCGGCGAGAGCGGTGATCGAGGTCGACCCGCGCTTCGCGGCAGGAGACCCTCCTCCCGTTGATTATCCGCGGACAGATTTTCAGCGACTCTTTGAAGCACAGGGCAAGCCGTCGAATTCGTTGATGCGGAGGAAGGTGCCTGAAACGCCGTGAATCGGAGCTGTTGTGAGGTGGTGGTCTCCCAACCCCGGCACCGGCCGCAAGCCTACAGGCTACCCATAGACATCCTTCCGGTGGCCGACAGCCACCACAAGGACGAGCAACTCGTGATCAATAATCTGGCAAAGAATCCGGTAATCTCCGATCCGGTATCGCCACAATCCGGCAAGGTCTGATTTGAGTTCCTTTCCGAATCGACGCGGATCGGCTGCTCCTGCAACCCGTTCGTCCAGGTAGGCGATAACGTCCCGCTGCGCCGGATGTCCGAGCTTCTTGAGTTCCTTCAAGGCTCGTTCGTCGAACCTATAGGCCCACTTCACGCTTCACATCCTTGGCTGAATAGGTCTTGGCCGGACGCCGCAGACGCTGGTTGGCCAGATAGATGTCCTCCAAGTCTTCGAGATGTTCAAGGATGGCCTCGCGGGCGTAAAAGGTCTTGGTACGCCCGGTCTTCTTGGCCAGGCGGGCAAGACGGTTCTCGATATCGGGGTCGAGTCGGATAGCCAGCATGGACTCAAACTAGCTCGGCTATACACGTATAGCAACGAGGGCATGAAGGAAATGGCAAAAAAATCGTTACGATGGCGTTTTTCGCCGAATCGGTAATCCCTGCCACGCCGCAGGCTGTTGGAAGACGGTAAAGGCTAATGAAATCAAGGTCATTGCCCAAAGATCTTCACTACTGATGAGTCAAGCGTGGTTCCGGGGACGGGTGGGATAACCGCAGATTCCCAGGATTTGCGCAGATTTTCTCCCGGCTCGAAACCAGGCTCTTGTGTGCCAACGCGGAGGTGGCAAAGTTCGCGATGCCCTTCCGTCGCGGCACCGAGCACGGCGTAGGGTAGGTCCTTTTTCATAAAATCTGGGAGCAGCGGCGAAAATCTGCGGTCCTAGGCATGAACTTCTCGGAAGAACTACAAACGGTTAGGCATTTATCATTCAGCACACGAGGGATCACGCGGGGCGTGGACTGAGGGATACCCACCGTGTCAATTGTCTGGAGATGCACCTTTGAGTTGAGGCGGATTCTTAACGAATTTTCGAGGCGCAGGCCAAGCGGTCGAACTCGTTGATGCGGAAGACTGTGCCTTGTCGTTCATACGAATGACTCTCAAAGGACTGGAATAGGCTCTCCCATTTTTGATTGACGCTCGTGCCGTCTTGTGGCAAAAAGTGGGTCGTTGTGGGCCAAAATGGGTTGTCGTGGGTCCGCACTTTTCCAATGTCCACCGAGAGCACCAGTGTGATTTTTTCTGGCACGTTTGAGCGTTCGCTTGACGTGAAGAAGCGTGTCACGGTGCCGTCGCGGTGGTTGTCCGGGGTGGAGCAGGAGTTTCACTGTGTCCCGGATGCGGCGAAGCATTATTTGTTGATTCTTCCGCCTCAGGAGTTTGCGCGTGTGGAGGATCGGTTGATTGAGCAGGGGCTTGCGCTGCGGGAGCGGCAGAAGTTTCTCCGGGGTTTTTATGGCAGCTCGCATGTGGTGGCGACGGACAAGCAGGGTCGGATGTTGCTTCCGGAGCCATTGTGTCAGGTGGCCGGGCTGAGCGAGTCGGTGTTGCTGATTGGTACCGGGCGGCGTTTTGAGGTGTGGAATCCGGCGCGCTGGGCGGCGGAGAATCCGGCGGACACGGAGGACTACCTGCGGATCGCAGGGGATGTGGGTCTATGAGTACCACTGGAACCTCGGGCACCCCGGTTACCCCGGGATTTAATCCCTCGATTTTTCATTTTTATCGGCGGAGGGGGGTCGGCGGCTGATGGCGAAAGTCGGCCGCAAACTCTGCTTTGGATTCTCGGCGAAACCGGGAACCGACGGAACGGCCGAAGGACATGTCGTCATCAAGTTGAAACCTCGCAATGCATATGAGCTGCTCGGTCTTAGAAAACCCGTTTTGCCTCGACTCGCGAAAGCCTGATCCCGTGGAATCGCCATATCATCAGCCGGTGCTGGTGCGGGAGGTCCTGAGCTTCCTGCAACCGCTCGCCGGTCGCACGTTTCTGGATGGAACGCTCGGTGGCGGTGGCCATACGGAGAGCCTGCTGGAGGGCGGTGCGCACGTGGTGGCGATCGACCAGGACGTGGAGGCGATCGCCCATGCCGGTGCTCGGCTGGCGCACTTCGGGACGCGGTTTCAGTCGATTGAGGGAAACTTCGCGGACGCCACGCGTCTTTTGGATGGGGCGGGAATCGTCAACCTGCATGGCGCGCTCCTGGATCTCGGGGTTTCCTCGCATCAACTCGACGACGGCTCCCGCGGATTCTCGTTTCGTTTTGACGGTCCTCTCGACATGCGCATGAGTCCGAAGATTCGGCGGAGTGCCGCAGATTGGGTGAATGAGGAATCGACCCGCGAGCTGTCCCGCATCTTCCTCGAGTACGGGGAGGAACCCCGGGCGTGTCAGATCGCGCAGCAAATCGCGCGCGCCCGGGAGAAGGCGCCGATCCTCACGACCACGGACTTGCTTCGCGCGCTGGAATCGATTCTGCCGCGACACAGTTCCCGGCATCCGGCGACGCGGGTGTTCATGGCGTTGCGGATTGCGGTCAATGACGAACTCGGCGTGCTTTCCCGCGGGCTGGAGGCGATCACGGAGCGGCTTTCCCCCGGTGCGCACTTCGCCGTGATCACGTTCCATTCCTTGGAGGATCGGATCGTGAAGAATTTCTTTAAGGATCGCAGTCGCGAGTGGCTGGACCGGCCGGAGTGGCCGGCACCGCGGCGCAATCCCGAGTGTTTTTTCCGACTCCTCACCGCCCGGCCGATCGAAGCGGCAGCGGAGGAGGTCCATTCCAACCCGCGTGCGCGCAGCGCGAAGCTGCGCGTCGCAGAAAGACTGTAGGTCCCCATGTCCGCCACCACCACTACGACCCGTGCCGCCTCCCGCAAACAGACCAACGCGATCCCCATTCGCCCGCTGGCGCTGTGGCTTCTCGCCGTGTTCGTCATCGGAACGGCGGCGCTTTGCTACGTGCGGATCAAAAACCAGCAGCACGTACTGGGTGAGCGCACCCGCCAGATCGAACGAAGACTGGCAGAGGTGACTTCGGAAAACCAGGCCCTGCGTGCCCAGATCCGTTCGCTGACCTCGCACTCCGCGCTGAACCGTCGACTGAAGGACGGATTCATTGCGCTGATTCCGATTGCGGACCGTGCGATCGCGCGGGCCTCCAAGCCGGGGATGGAAACGGCGCGCGCGGAGGTGACGCGCACCGCGTCGGCCGAGAGGGTCTTGCGGTGAAACGCCAGTGCGCTGCGCGGATCGTCTGCATCGTGGTGATGCTGACGATTGTCTTCACCGTGTTTTCGGCCCGTCTGATCGACCTTCAGATCGCCCGGCATCAGGAGTATTCGCGGCTGGCGGCCGAGAAGAACACGATCCGTCAGGTGATTCCGGCGCGTCGGGGGACGATCCGGGACTGCCACGGTGAGATCCTGGCGGACAATCTGCCCATGCGGACCGTGGTGGCGGACGGCTCCCATATTGTCGATCCCACCGCGCTGGCGAAGCTGGCGGCCCCCTATTTGGAGATGGAGGAAGCGGAGCTTCGTGAGCGGATTCGCGGAGACCGCAAGTACGTGGTGGTGCGGCGAAAATTGCCCGAGGGCAATGCGATTGAACTCTCCCGCGCCCTCCAAGCGGGCGGACTGAAGGGCCTATACTTCGAGCCGGATTCCAAGCGCTCTTATCCCAACAACGGGATGCTTTGCCACCTCATCGGCTTTTTGGATCATGACGGCGAGGGCATTCAGGGAATTGAGAAAACGATGGAATCTCAACTCGATGGCGAGGATGGATTCCGGCATATGGAACGCGACCGCACGGGGCGCGAGATCGTGATTTATCGGGGTCAGGAACAGGAACCGCGCAACGGCGCGGATGTGTACCTCACGATCGACATGGGGTTGCAGTGCATCGTGGAGGAGGAGCTGGACGCTGCGGTTCTGGAACTGCAGCCGGAGACAGCGGTCGCTTTGTTTGTGAGGCCTGCGACCGGGGAAATCGTCGCGTGCGCCTCACGGCCGGGATTTGATCTCAATGACGTCGGATCGGCGCAGGCCGAGCAGATGAAGAACCGGGCGATCATCGACATGGTGGAACCCGGCTCCACCTTCAAGATCGTGGTGGCGTCAGCGGCGATCAACGAGCGCGTTGCGACGGATGCGACGCGGGTGTTTTGCGAGAACGGCAGCTTTGCATACGGGGGTAAAATCCTCCGGGATCACCATGGATACGGCTCGCTGGGGGTCCACGAAATCATCGTGAAGTCTTCGAACATTGGGTCGGCGAAGTTGGCGATGATGATGGGTGAGCAGCGGTTTTATGATTACGTGACGCGCTTCGGTTTTGGTCGGCGTTCCGGAGTTGATTTGCCGGGAGAGATTCCGGGGGTCGTTCACCCGCCGCATCGGTGGGACAAGCTCACGATTACGCGGATGCCCATGGGTCATTCGGTGGCGGTGACTCCGCTGCAGATCGTGATGGCGATGGGAGCGATCGCCAATCAGGGCCGTTTGATGAAGCCGCAGATTGTGAGCAAGATTGTGGACGAGAAGGGGGTGACGATTCGGGATTTTCAGCCGGAGGTGGTTCGTGAGGTGGTGACCCCGGAAACCGCCGCGTACATCAGCGATGCCCTCCGCGAGGTGGTCGGCGAGCGCGGTACGGCGCGGCGGGCGCATGTCGATGGCTACGCGGTGGCCGGAAAAACCGGGACGGCGCAAAAGGTGAGTCCCAAGGGCGGCTACATGGAGGGCAAGTACGTGGTTTCCTTCGCCGGCTATTTTCCGGCGGACAAGCCCGAATTGGTGGGTCTTGTGCTGGTGGATAATGCCCGACTCGCCTCCTCGGCCAATTATGGCGGGTTGGTGGCTGCGCCGGTATTTGCGCGCATTGCCGCCCGCGCGGCGAGGTATCTCAATCTTACGCCGACCGAGGAAGGTGAGTCGACGCTGGCTCTCAATACGGAGGGGGATCGCACCCGCTAGCATGACGCTTTCTTCGTTGATTGCCTCCACCGATGTGGTTTCGGTCCAGGGTTCCCGGAATGGGAATGTGGATGCGCTCTGCTTTGATTCACGGAAGGCTGGTCCGGCATCGGTGTTTTTTGCCCTGCCGGGATTGAAAGCAGACGGCCGCCGTTTTGCGGAAGATGCGGTCGAGCGCGGGGCCTCGGTCATCGTGACCCAGGCGCCGATCGCTTCGCTGGATGTCACTCAGATCATCGTCACGGACGCACGCGCTGCGATGGCGGACATGGCGTCCGCTTTCTTCGGACGTCCATCGCGTCAGATGAAGGTTTTCGCCGTCACGGGGACGAATGGCAAGACCACCTCGGCCTTTCTCGTGCAACACCTCTGCGAGAGTTCGAATACGCCATGCGGGCTGCTGGGAACCATTCAGTACCGGATCGGGAGCGAAGTCATCGACGCCCCGCACACGACGCCGGAAAGCGTGGAACTCCAAGGGTTGCTCCGCCGGATGCGCGATGCAGGATGCGACGCCGTGGCGATGGAAGCCTCGAGCCATGCACTCGCCCAGCGACGGGTTCGCGGGATGCTGCTCGATGCGGCGATCTTCACCAACCTCACGCAGGATCACCTGGATTACCACGGGTCAATGGACGCGTACTTCGAGGCGAAGGCGTTGCTTTTTGAAGGGTTGGCGTCGCAGGAGGGCAAACGGGGGAAGGCCATTCTCAACGGGGACGAGCGCTATGGCTCCCGATTACAGGACCGCTTCGGCAAGCGGGTCCCGGTGGTGACGTACGGCGTGGGGAACGGTTGTGACTTCCGAGCGAGCAATATCCAAGCGTCGCAGACCGGTACGACATTTCAGTTGGATGCGCAGGGTCGTCAGCATCTCGTCCGATTGCCATTGATCGGAAGGTTCAATGTAATGAACACGCTCGGAGCGCTGGCTGCGGTCGTTTCGAATGGGTTGGATCTCCGCGGATGCGTGCAGGCACTGGCCGAGGCGCCGCAGGTGCCGGGGCGGTTGCAGCGCATTCCCGTGAAACGGAGTTTTCAGGTGTTTGTGGACTATGCGCACACGCCGGATGCGCTGGAGAATGTGCTGCGCACCTTGAGGGATCTGCGGCCCCGCCGCATCATTACAGTTTTCGGGTGTGGAGGAGATCGCGACCGCGCCAAGCGGCCGATGATGGCGCGCGCGGTGGAAGCGCTTTCGGACTTTGCCATTCTCACGTCTGACAACCCACGGTCGGAGGACCCGCAGCGTATCCTGCGTGATGTGGAAACGGGTCTGCGTGGCGACTCCCACACAACCGTCGAAGACCGTCGCGACGCCATCTTCGAGGCGGTTCGCCTCGCCGGTTCGGGCGACGTGGTGTTGATCGCGGGCAAGGGTCACGAGGATTATCAGGAACTTGCAACAGGGCGCATTGCGTTCAGCGACGTGGCTGTGGCGACGGAAGCGGTAAAACGCAAGCCGGTGGAGGGCGAACCGTGAAGGCGGTATCGCTTCGACAGCTCGCGGAATGGTCCGGGGGCGTGCTGGTTTCTGGCAATCCCGCACAAACCGTGACCGCGGTGTCCAAGGACACGCGTTCGCTTTCCAAGGGCGATTTGTACGTCGCGCTGCGCGGGGAGAACTTTGACGGGAACCAATTCGTGGCCGATGCCGCCGCCCGGGGAGCGGCGGGGGCAATCGTGGACGATGATGTGTCCGCGCCGTCTGCGGGATTCCCGCTCATCCGTGTGGCAGATGGACTCGCGGCGCTGCAGCGGATCGCGTCCGCCGTCCGTGCCCGGCTCGATCTGCCTGTCGTTTGCGTAACCGGAAGCAACGGGAAAACCAGCACGAAAGATTTCACGGCCGCGGTACTCTCCGGATTGGGCCCGGTGTCTCGAACACAGGGAAATCTCAACAACCATATCGGCGTCCCGCTGAGCCTGCTCGCCATCAATCACGAAGTCGCCGCCGTGCTCGAGGTCGGCATGAATCACGCCGGAGAGATCGCGCCGCTGGCGGCATTGTGCCGACCGCGGGGGGCCATGATTACCAACATCGGCGTGGCGCACATCGAGTTCCTGGGCTCACGGGAAGCGATCGCGGAGGAAAAAGGATCGCTTCTCGAGGTCATCCCCGCCGACGGTTTTGCGGTCCTCAACGCGGACGATGATTTTGTCGATGTGCTCGCGGCGCGCTGCCGGGGAAAAGTCATTCGCGTGGGCCTCGGTGCGGGCGATGTCACGGCTTCGGACATCGTCACGGATGCCGGTGGGGTCTCGTTCCGTGTGCACGCAGGCGGGCAGTCCGCGTCGACACGAATCCCCGTGCCCGGGTTACACATGGTCCGCAATGCGCTGTTTGCCGTGGCAACGGGGTTGGAACTCGGCCTCCCGCTCGAGCGTTGCGCCGAGGGATTGGGCGCCTCGCAGCTCACGTCCGGAAGGCTGCAGTCCCGGCTGATCCGCGGCGTGCGATTTCTCGACGACTCTTACAACGCAAATCCGGATTCGATGGAGGCCGCGCTACTGACCCTCGACGCGGTCGCGGCGGGGTCGCGGCGCATCGCGGTGCTGGGTCGGATGGGGGAACTCGGCGCGTACGCCGTCGCGGGATACCGGCGCGTGGGGGTTCGCTCAGCGGAAACGACTGATCTCCTGATTGTCGTGGGCGCGGAGGCGGCGGAACTCGCTCGTGCGGCCAAACAATCCGGGGCCCGCGAAGTGCTGGAGGTATCGACGAACCGTGAAGCGGCGAGCCTGCTCCGCGATCGGGCGTCGGAGGGCGACGTGATTCTCGTCAAGGGAAGCCGCTCTGCGCGGATGGAGCAAGTTATCGGAGAATTCTAATGCTGTATTACCTGCATTTTTTGAGCGAACAGCTCAGGGGGTTGAACCTCGAATTGGTCAACGCGTTGAACGTGTTCCAGTACATCACATTCCGGGCGATCGGGGCCGGGGTGACTTCGTTTCTGCTTTGCCTCGTGTTCGGAAATTACGTGATCCGGCGCCTCATCAGCTTGAAGTTCGGTCAGCCGATCCGGACAAAGGAGGAGGTCCATGCGCTGCATGAATTGCATGGCGCGAAGAAGGGCACCCCGACCATGGGAGGCATACTGCTCCTCGGAGCGGTCCTGATTTCGACATTGCTCTGGGCGCGACCGACCAATCCGTTCGTGTGGCTCGTCCTTTTCTCCACGTTGTTTTGTGGAGCAATCGGCTTTTACGACGACTGGCTGAAGGTCGCCAAAAAGAACTCCGCGGGCATTTCGAGTCGGCTGAAGTTCGGACTCCAATGCGTGCTCGCGGCCATTGTCACCGCCTTCTTTCTTCTGCAACCGGAGCTCGCGCAGAAGGCAATGACCCTTTACGTGCCGTTCTTCAAGGAACCGCTGATTCAGAGCCTCGGCATCTTCACGTTTTTCTTTTACCTGCTGATCATTGTGGGCACGTCGAACGCGGTGAATCTCACCGATGGACTCGACGGCCTTGCGGCGGGTTGCACGGTCAGTGTGGCGGCGAGTTATGCGGCTCTGACCTACATCGCGGGCAATGCGAGGGTCGCGGGCTACCTGGATGTCCCGTTTTTTGAATTCTCCGGCGAGCTCGCGGTCTTCTGCATGGCGCTCGCGGGCGCCGGTCTCGGGTTTCTCTGGTGGAACTGCCATCCGGCGCGGGTTTTTATGGGAGATACGGGTTCGCTCGCCATCGGCGGTGCGCTTGGCGTGGTGGCGATTTGCTGCAAGCAGGAACTCCTGCTCGTGGTGGTCGGCGGCGTGTTCGTGATCGAGGCGGTGTCCGTCATGCTGCAGGTGCTCAGCTTCAAGACGACGGGCAAGCGCATCTTCAAGATGTCGCCCATCCATCATCATTTTGAACTGAGCGGGTGGAACGAAAACACGGTGACGGTTCGTTTCTGGATCCTGTCGCTGATGTTCGCCCTGTTGGCGCTCGCGACGTTGAAGTTGAGGTAGTCATGGTATACAGCGGAAAAAATGCCGTCGTCCTTGGCTTGGGACGCAGCGGGGAAGCCGCCGCCATTCTCCTTCGGGAGGAGGGGGCGAGCGTTACCGTGTGCGACACCGCCGCGGAGGAATCGGTGCAGGCGAAGGCGGAAAAACTCCGCGCGCTCGGAATCCACGTCATCACCGGCGCGGCCGCCGATACCGACCCCGCCCGATACGACGTGGCAGTGATCAGTCCGGGAATCGATCCAATCACCCCGATCGTGCGCAACGTGGTCGCCAAGGGAATTCCGCTCATCGGCGAGCTCGAACTGGCCTTCGCGGAATGCGCGTGCGAGGTCGTGGCGATTACCGGCACGAACGGAAAGACGACAACGACGGAGCTCACCACCGCGATGTTGCAAGGTTCCGGCGTACGGGCCCTGGCCAGTGGCAACATCGGACTTCCCTTCGCCGAGGCTGTCCGCCAGAGCAACGAACTCGACGTGATGGTGCTCGAGGTAAGTTCCTTCCAATTGGAAACGATCGAAACCTTCCGCCCGCGCGTCGCGGTCTGGCTCAACTTCAGCGCGAATCACCTTGATCGCTACCCCGGGATCGAGGAGTACCGGGCCGCCAAGCTGCGGATCCTGGAGAACCTGACCGCGGACGATTTCCTCGTCGTCAACGCGCGCGAGCAGCTTCCCGAGACGCCGGCGACGCGGCTGACTTTCCGGGCAGATGGCGGCGAGGCGGATTTCTCGCGGCAGGGCGACTCCATTTTGTTCCGGGGAAGCGCGGTGCTGGACCAATCCGCGACGCGTCTGCATGGGGTTCATAATGCCGAGAATCTGATGGCGGCGCTCGCGATCGGGCATGCGCTGGGGCTGGATTTCGAGCGCATGAGCGCGGCGGTTGCGGAGTACGAGCCGCCAGCGCATCGGTGTGAGTTTGTCCGCCTCCTCGATGGCGTCCGCTGGATCAATGACTCGAAAGCCACCAACCTCGATGCCCTCGAGAAAGCGCTGCTGTCGCAAGAGGGCGGTCTCATTCTGATCGCAGGCGGGAAGGACAAGGGATTTGAGTTCGACCCCATCGCGCCGCTGGTGTCCGAGCGGGTGCGCGAGGCGGTGCTGATTGGCGAGATGCGACATCGCATCGCCGCATCGTGGGCAGCGGTCCCCACCCACGCCGTTCCATCCCTTGAAGAAGCGGTGGCGGTGGCGCGTGCACTCGCCCGCCCCGGAGACAGCGTCCTTTTTTCCCCGGGGACGTCTTCGTTCGACATGTTTCGCAACTACGGGGAACGCGGGAACCGGTTCAAGGAACTGGTGCACCGGCTCGAGGCGACCGCCTGAACAGAATTTCCAACCATCCACCAACACACCAAACACCAATGAAAATAACCATGCCCTTCCGGAAACCCCGGCCGGCAACCGCAGTCCGGCCGCCCGCCAAAAAGGGCGGACCCCGGCGAATCCTCCACCTGCGAGCCACCGCTTCGCGCCCCGTGGAAGAAGATGAAGACGAATACGAGGACGACGAGTATTCCGAACCCACCATGAAGCTCTCGCAGGCTTTCCTCGTCGTGCTGATCCTGCACGTCATCGCCGTCGGCGGCGTGTTTGCCTTCAACATGATGAAGGCACGACACACGGAGGAGAGCGGTGCACGGTCCAATCAGGCGTCCGCATCCGCGTCCCCCACCGTCCGCAGCGAAGAGGCCACAACGCCCGCCGCACCGGCAAACACGACGGCAGCAACAGCGGCACCGGCAACCCCATCCGCTTCGGCCGCTCCAAAGGTGGCACCCGTGGTCGGTGCGATCACGAAAGCCACGGACGGAGTGCACGAAGTCGGAACGGGTGAAACCCTCACTCGCATCGCCGCCGCCTACTCGGTCACCGTGGAGGCGATCGAAAAAGAGAACGGACTCTCATCGCGTTCCCAACTGAAAGTGGGACAACGTCTGCGCATTCCGAAAGTCGGAGCCGTCGCCAAAGCCGCGCCGTCGGCGTCGCCCGTCGCGTCTCCGAAAGCAGTCGTGGCAGCAAGCCCCGCCGCGCCCAAAACGGTGGCCAAGGCCTCGCCGTCCGCGTCACCCGCAGCGTCGGTTGAGACGTCAGGAGCGGATGGCGCCACGTACACGGTCGCGAAGGGGGACAACCCGTACTCGATCGCAAAACGTCTGCACATCAGCTACGACGCGCTGATCAAGGCGAACGGAATTACGGATCCGACGAAGCTGCAGATCGGACAGAAGCTCAAGGTTCCCGCAACGAAGTCTGCCGCAAATTGACCTTCCTGCGGCGATATAGCGTCTTTGTACTGATCTTCAGTGCGGTCCTCTTGACCGCACTGGGGCTGGTCATGCTGTTCAGTACTGGGGCCTTCGCCCGGGATAGTCACGGGGACATGTATTACTTCGTCAAACGCCAGGTGATGTGGCTCGGGGTCGGGGGCGTGGTGTGCGCCGCCGCGGCCTCGATGGACTACACCGTGTGGCGTCGGTTCTGGTGGGTTTGGTTGCTCGCGGCCGTGGTGGTGCTCGCGTGTTGCTTCGTCCCCGGAATCGGGATGCGGGTGAACGGTTCCAACCGGTGGGTGCGGGTGGGTCCAGCTGCATTCCAGGCGAGCGAAATCGCAAAGTTCGCCGCGATTCTTTTCCTGGCGTGGTACTATGAGAAGACCGAGCGCGATGCGTCCCATTTCTTCAAGGGGATCATCCTCCCTCTGGCGGTCCTCGCGGTGCCTCTGGCTTTGATTGCACTGGAAAGTGATCTCGGAACAACGGCGCTGATCCTCGGGGTTTCCCTTTCCATCATGTTCGTCGCCGGTCTTGGCTGGCACTGGCTGGTGCCGTTCGGGATCGCGGGGGTGGGGGCGGTGTTGTACATGGCGACCCACGTCGAGGAGCGCATGGGCCGCTTGCTGGCGTTCATTCACCCGGAAAAATACAAACTCACGGACGGCCTGCAGCAATGGCAGGCGCTGATTGCCTTCGGATCCGGAGGATTCGAAGGTCTCGGGCTCGGCGAGGGTCGGCAGAAGATGCTTTATTTACCCTACGCACACACCGACTTTATCTTCCCTATGGTTGGCGAAGAACTTGGTCTCCGATTCACCCTGATCACGGTGTTTTTCTATCTGCTGATCGCGCTCTCCGGAGCGTTGATCGCCATGAATGCCCGGGATCGCTTTGGAATGTTTCTCGGCGTGGGCGCCGTCATGACCCTCACGCTCCAGGCGATCGTGAATATCGGGGTGACGACCTCGCTTCTCCCGAACAAAGGGATGCCGCTGCCGTTCATCAGCTACGGGGGATCGAATCTCCTGATGTGCCTTTTCATGATCGGTTTGTTGGTGAGCATTCACCGGCACGGTCGGCCGGTGTCGGTTCCGATCGCCCGGTTCACGATGGCCCGGCAACCCGCGAGGATTCGGTCATGAAGGCGATCATTGCGTGCGGGGGTACGGGCGGGCATTTGTTCCCCGGGTTGGCGGTTGCCGAGCAACTATCAGCGCGTGGACACGAGATCCTGCTGTTTGTGTCCGAGAAGGAAATCGACGCGCAGGCGCTGCGGTCGCACCCCGAATTTCGGGCGGAGAAGCTGCCGACGATCGGCATGCCCTCCCTGCTTTCCCCGGCAGTGGTCGGCTTTGCCCGGCGTCTGATCGAGAGCCTCTCGCGCTGCGGGGAGATCTACAAACGCGACAAACCCGGGGTCGTGCTCGGGATGGGAGGGTTCACGTCGATCGCGCCGCTCCTCGCCGGGCGGCTGCGCGGAATCCCGACGTTTGTCCATGAATCCAACGTGATTCCCGGTCGCGCCAACAAGCTGGCTGCACGCTTTGTGACGCAGGTGCTGCTGGGTTTCGACGCCTGTCGCGCCAACTTGCCGGGGGTGAATGCGGCGGTGACCGGAACGCCCATCCGCAGCACGCTTCTCGGCCCGGTCTCCCGAGAGGACGCCCTCGAACGCTTCAAGTTGCGGCCGGACCGCCGCACGCTTCTCGTCATGGGCGGGAGCCAGGGCGCGGCGGGCGTGAACCAACTCATGTTCAAGGCCGCCCCGTTGCTCAAGGCGGGCAACGTCCAGATCATCCACATTACCGGCGAGCGGGATGAAAAACTCGCCGCCGCAAATTATCTGCGCGAGGAAATCCCCGCGTACGTCGCCCCTTTTCATCATCAGATGCAGGACGCGTATGCGGCCGCGGACCTCGTTATTTCAAGGGCCGGCGCGGCGAGTATCAGCGAACTCACCCACTTCGGATTGCCGTCGGTGCTGATTCCGTTTCCCTACGCGACGGACAATCATCAGGAGGCCAATGCGCGCATCTTGGAAGTCGCGGGAGCCGCCCTGGTGGTGCGGGAGAATGATGCCAATGCGGAGATTTTTGCCCGCATCGTGGAGGGCCTGCTGGCCGACGACGGCCGTCGCCGGGCGATTTCCGATGCCGCCCGCTCGCTGGCTCCGGAGAATTCGGCGGGTCAGATCGCGGACATCCTGGAGGCGGCGGTGCGATGACCCTCGCGGAATTTTCCCAATCGCTTGCCGGGCCCGCCGTGCGGACGCATCTGATCGGCGTTGCGGGGTCCGGAATGAGTGGCATTGCGGCCCTCCTGCTCGCGCTGGGGCACCGCGTGAGCGGGTCGGATCAGGTGGACTCCAACGAAGTGCAGCGACTGGTCAAGAAGGGGTTGGATTTTCACACGCCACACCGCGCGGACGAGGTCGCGGGTGCGGATCTGGTAGTGTACTCGTCGGCGATTCGTCCGGGGAACCCGGCATTCGACGAGGCCCGGCGGCTTGGGAAACCGATGTTCCGGCGGGCGGACGCGCTTGCGGCTATCATGAGTCACAAGAAGGGTATTGTCGTCTGCGGCATGCACGGCAAGACCACGACGTCTTCCATGTGCGCCCACGTTCTTCGGTCCGCAGGTTGGAAGCCCTCGCATTATGTCGGGGCGGAAATTCCGGTGCTCGGCACCAACGCGCGTTGGGACTCGGAAGGCGAGTTCTTCGTGGCCGAAGGGGACGAAAGCGATGGAACGCTCATCAATTATCATCCGGAACACGCGATCGTCCTGAACATCGAACCGGAGCATCTGGATTTCTACCGCGATCTCGCCGCGATCGATGCGGTCTACGCGAAGCTGGTTTCGCAGACCCGCGGAAAGGTCGTTTACTGCGGCGACGATGCGGGCGCGGTCCGAGTGTGTGGCGCGCACCCGGGTGCCGTGTCCTACGGCTTCGGAAGCGGGTGTGCCTACCGTTTGATTGATCTGGAATCCGGGCCGCTCAGCTCGCGTTTTGAGGTATGCCGCGGGGCGCGTCCCGTTGGAGAGATCGAGCTGAACATCCCCGGGCGTCACAACGCGCTGAATGCCCTCTCGGTGATCGCACTCCTCCTCGAGATGGGCGTTCCATTTGATCAAATCGCGTCCGCGTTGCCGTCGTTTCGCGGCGCACGGAGGCGGTTCGAAGTTCGGCTTGATGAGGACGGGTTGCTGATGGTGGATGACTATGGCCATCATCCGACCGAGATTGCCGCCACGCTGGCCACCGCTCGCGGCGTGGGTCGTCAGCGCGTGCTGGTGATGTTCCAACCGCATCGGTACTCGCGAACGCTGGCGCTCAAGGACGAATTCGGCCGCGCCTTTGGCGATGCGGATGTGGCGGTGATCAGCGATGTCTACCCGGCCAGCGAAAAACCCATCCCCGGGGTGTCAGGGCAGATGATTGTTGATGCGCTCAAATCGAACGGCCACCCGGACGCACGGTTTGTCCCGGAGTTGCCGCGGCTTCACCGGGAAATTGGGCGCAGCGTCCGCGACGGGGACCTCGTTTTGACCCTCGGGGCGGGAAACGTGCACGAGTGTGGAACCCGGTTGGCCGACGATTGGAAGGTCCGCGCCAAGCTGCTGAAGATCCTCGGTGCGGGAAGCGTGCGGCTTTATGAGCCTCTCGAAAACCACACCACGATGCGAGTCGGTGGGCCCGCGCAGTTTTGGGTGGAACCTGAAACCGAGGAGGGTTTTGCGGAAATGGTGCGGTGGTGTCATGACGAGGACATCCCGTTCATGGTGATGGGTCGGGGGTCGAATCTCCTGGTGCGCGACGGCGGGATTCGCGGCGTGGTGGCGCATCTGGCGCGGGGGGAGTTTGCCCGGATTCAGGTGCAGGGGATGGAGATCACCGCGGGGGTGGGAGCGAAACTCAAGCAACTCACGTCCGCCGCGCGCGGTGCGGGGATCGGAGGCTTCGAATGGATGGAAGGGATCCCTGGAAACCTCGGTGGCGGGTTGCGCATGAATGCCGGGGCGATGGGCATCGCGACGTTTGATCAGGTGGTGCGGGTGAAGTTCGTCGATCAGGACGGCAATATCTCGACCCGGACGCCGACGGAAGTGGAGGTCGGGTACCGGGATGTCGCGACCCTTCGCAACAACTACGCGATTTCGGCCGTTTTACGCGGCGAACCGGCATCCTTGGAATCGATCGACGCCCGGATCGCGGAGTCGCAACAGAAGCGCCGGGACACGCAGCCGATCGCTGCCAGCGCGGGATGCATTTTCAAAAACCCTCCAGAGATCCCCGCGGGCAGGCTCGTGGAAGAACTGGGGTTTAAAAACTTTTGTGTCGGCCGGGCCCGCGTCTCGGAGGTGCACGGGAATTTCATCGTGAACGACGGCGGAGCAACCGCGGAGGAGATTCTGACCCTGATCGAGGAGATTCGCGCCGCGGCGGAGCGTGATCGGGGCATTCGGCTCGAGACGGAAGTGCAGATTGTGGGAGAGGACGTATGAGGGAAGTGCAATCATTGGAAGGGCTCCGAGTTGCCGTCATGTACGGCGGGCCTGGTGCCGAGCGTGAGGTATCGGTCCGGTCCGGTCAGGCGGTGGCGGCCGCTCTGGCGTCCCTTGGTCGCGAGGTGATCCCCGTGGAACTCCACGCGGCCCGGGTGGAAGTTCCCGAGGGAACCGACCTCGTGTTCAACATGATCCACGGGACGTTCGGCGAGGACGGCGAATTGCAGGCTCAACTCGACTCGATGGGCGTTCCCTACACCGGGGAAGGGGCGGCGGCGAGTCGGACGGCTTTTGACAAAATCCTCAGCAAGCGCGCCTTCGAGGCCGCAGGCGTCGCTACGCCCGAATGGAAAGTGGTGGGGTCCAACGATCCTGCACCATTTGAGGCACCGTTTGTCGTCAAGGCGCCACGTCAGGGATCGAGTGTTGGCGTTCACATTCTCCGCGATGCGGCGGGGTACGGCGACGCGTTGCGGGACTGCCTGCAGTACGGCGATGACGTGCTCGTGGAAAAGTTTTTTGCGGGTCGGGAACTCACCATCGGCGTGCTTGGTCGGGAAGCGCTGCCGATCATTGAGATTCGTCCGAAGCAGGGTTTCTACGATTATCAGAACAAGTACACGAAGGGTGCCACGGACTATCTGGTCCCGGCCCCGCTTGACGCCGCCGTGGCCGGGCAAATCTCAGACCTCGCGCTCGCGGCGTACCGGGCGATCGGCTTGGAGGTTTACGCGCGCGTCGACATCCTCCTGGATGGGGACGGAAACGGCTCGGTTTTGGAGATCAACACGATTCCAGGGATGACCGAAACGAGCCTGTTGCCGAAAGCAGCGGCGGTGCGTGGAATGGGCTTCGCGGAACTTTGTGAGCGGATCGGCGTGCTTTCGCTCAACCGGAGGGCGTCATGGCCCTGAAGCAAAAGACGCCCCAGAACCGCCGCCGGGCGGGTTCGCGGACCAGCAGGCACCTGCTGGAAGTGAGCGTTCGCACCCGCACCGTCTCGCGGAAGCGTGCGACGTTTGCGTGGAAACTCGTCACGACACTCCTCGTTATCGGCGCCCTCGGCTTCGCGGCTTATCGCGGAGGCAAACTCGCCATCGAACGATTCTTCCTGGAGAATCCGGATTACCGACTCTCCAACATCGATCTTCAACTCGATGGAGCCATGACGCGGGAGGATCTCCTGCGGGTTTCCGGCGTCGCAGAAGGCACGAATCTCTTCACGCTCAATCTTGCGGAGGTGGAACGCCGCCTGCGCGAAAACCCGTGTGTCGACTCCGTCGAAATCGAACGCCGCTTTCCAAATTATCTTGCCATTCGCCTGAAGAAGCGTGCGCCGATCGCCTGGATCTCGTCAGAGGATGCCGCGTCGGATTTCTTCGATCCATCCAGCGCGATTCTGATCGCAGCCGATGGCATGCTGATGCCGACTCCCCCGAACCTGACAGGTTCGCCTGTGCATCTGCCGGCGATTTTTGGCGCGCACATCGAAGAAATGAAGCCCGGAAACCGGATGACCGACCCGCAGGTGCTGGCGGCGCTCGATTTATCTGCAACGGTTGACCGCGACGCGGAATCGCTTTTCACCATCCGCGCCATGGACCTCCGCAAGTCGTACCGGATCGAGGTCATCACCGATCGCAACATCCGCGTTTATTTTGGCCTAAAGGATTTCGAATCGCAGGTGGCCCGGCTCAACGGTTTGTTGAAACTCTGCGCGGACAGCGGGCGCGAAGTGGAAACGGTGAATCTCCTCGTGCAGCGCAACACCCCCGTAACGTTTGTTCGCCCTCCTGCACCGGTCGTCGCCGAGGTGATCCCTCCCGTCGCTGCAAAACCCAAAACCCAGACCCCCAAGCGGGCGGTGAAAAATCGCTGATGGCTCGCGAACAACTCCTCGTCGGTTTGGAAATCGGCACCAGCAAGATCTGCGCGGTGGTCGGAGAAGGGCGTCCGGACGGATCGATCCGGATTCTTGGCGTCGGTCAAACTCCCTCCCGAGGGGTGCGAAAAGGCGAGATCGTCGATTTTCCCACCGCGACCCAGTGCGTCCAGGATGCGTTGGCCGAGGCGGAAGAGAAGAGCGACGTGGAAATCCAGAGCGTCTGGGCGGCGGTGACGGGGTCGCATCTGCAAAGCTTCAACAGCCGGGGTGCCACGGTCCTTCCCGATGACCGCGAAGAGATCACCCATGAGGACCTGCGAGATGTGGAGGTCAACGCAAAGGAGGTCCACATCCCGGAATCCAATTCGTTCCTCCATACGATCATCCAGAAGTACTACGTTGATGGTCAGGAGGGCGTCGTCAGTCCCGTCGAAATGCTCGGGAACCGGCTCGAGGGCGACTTTCACATCATCCACGGGGTCACCACCCGAATCCAAAACACGATTCGCTGCATTAAGGAAGCTCGCGTGGAGGTGGAGGATATCGTCTTCAACGGACTCGCTTCTGCCGAGGTGGTGCTGGACCAAAACCATCGGAATCTCGGTGCGCTCGTTTTGGACATTGGCGGAGGAGTGACGGACTACCTAGTGTATGCGGACGGATCCATCCGGGCGACGGGTGTGCTCGCGGTGGGAGGCGACCATGTGACCAACGACATCTCGATGGGGCTGCGCATTCCGATCACGCGGGCGGAGAAGCTGAAGATCGAGGAGGGAAACGCGCTCCTCGGGACGGCGATTTCTGGCGAATCGATCACGCTCAAAAACGACACGGGATTCAGCGGTCGCGAGATCGAGCGGGAGATGCTCAACACGATCATCCATGCGCGGATGAGGGAATTGTTGGAGTACGTCCGGCGTCAGGTGGAGTCGCGCGTCCGGCTCGAGATGCTCGGCGGCGGGGTGATCATCACCGGAGGCTGCAGCGAGTTGAAAGGTCTGCGCGCCCTGGCCGAGGAGATCTTTGAGCTGCCGGTGCAGGTGACCCGCGCGCACGACGTATCGGGACCGACCTCCGCCTTCGAAAACCCCGAGTACTCAACGGCTATTGGTCTTGTCAAATACGCCTGCGCCGCGCAGCAGGCATCGCCGGAGTCCTGGGTGGCCCGCATTTTCCCGTGGTTGCGCCGATGATTGCCGAGTTTTCCACATCCACTCCCGATTCTGCCCCAGGGGTGCGTTTCCGACTCATCGGAATCGGCAACGCCGGGGTGCATCTGGTCGATGCCTTTCTGCTGGCCGGCGGGACCATGGACGGTTGCGCGATCAACAGCGACTCCCATTCGTTGAGTGCTTCGCTCGCGCCCGTGAAGGTTCTCCTCGGCTCCCGGGCGGCGAGGGGACTCGGCGCTGGCGGAGACCCGGAGGTGGGTGCGGCGGCGGTCGAAGAATCCATGAGCGAAGTTCGCGCCGCCCTCGAAGGAGCGGACGTCATTTTTTTGTGTGCCGGGCTTGGCGGGGGAACCGGATCCGGGGCGCTCCCGCTGATCGCGAACGTTGCAAAGTTGACCGGAGCGATGGTCGTCGCATTCGCCACGATGCCGTTCACGTTCGAGGGCAAGCGCCGGGCCCGGCAGGCACGCGATGCGATCGAGGAAGTTTCCAAGTTCGCGGACATCGTGGTCTGTTTTGAGAATGACCGCATGTCCGAGATTACCCGGCCGCAGAGCGGGGTGGGCGAAACTTTCGCGGCGGCCGATCGTGTCCTGTGCGAAGCCTTGCGCACCGTGGTTCGGATGGTCTCGCTTCCGGGGCCCCTGCGGGTGGGTCTCGCGGAGCTTCGGGCGCTGCTGGCCGGGCGTGACGCACGTTGCGTCCTCGGTGCGGGCTCCGGTCAGGGGTCCAACCGGGCATTTGATGCCGTGGCCGCGGCATTGAAGAATCCGCTCCTGAACCGCGGCAAACCGCTGGCAGGTTCGGCCCGCGTCCTAGTCTACCTCAGCGCGGGCCCCTCGCTCACGCTCGCAGAAGTCGGTGCCATCATGGGCGAAGTGCAAAAGCTGTGCGGCGAAAACACGCTGCTTTCCCTCGGAGTGGGCGAATGCGAGGACGAGGACGATCGGCTTTCGGTTGCCATCCTCGGCTGTTCCATGCCGAAAGAGGCCGCGATTCCCGTCCGGAGTGACGACGGCGTCACGGCCACGGCGGAGGAAAAAGACGTTCGTACCCCGTCCGCACCCGCCACCCGCGGAGGCGGGTCGCCGGGCAAGGGAGGGCGCGCCGCCGGACCCATGAAGCAGGAAGTCCTGCCGCTCGATCTCGCCGCTCGCGGGCGATTCGAAAAAAGCGAGCCAACGATCGTGGAGGGCGAGGACCTCGATGTCCCCACCTACCTGCGTTTGAAGATCAAGTTGAAGTAAGCCGGGGGATTGCGGATGATGGGAGATCAATCCTTTCCCTATGCGTCCCGACAAATTCACCGCGAAGATGCAGGAGGCGTTCCAGGCGGCTGTTGACCTGGCTTCCAAACGCAATCACCAAGAACTCGCACCCGAGCATTTGCTGCTCGCCCTCTGTGAGCAGGACGGTGGGCTGACCCAACCGCTCCTCGAAAAGCTGGGGGTCGAACCGGACCGCCTCACCAAACGCCTCGAAGCCGAGGTGCAGCGTCGACCCCAGGTGCGCGGCGGCAGTGGCCCCGCGATGGGGTCCGAACTTCGCCAGGTGATCGATGCGGCGGAGTCCGAAATGACCAAGCTGCAGGATGAATTCCTCAGCGCAGAGCACGTCCTTCTGGCGATGATCGATTCCAAATCCGCCGCAGGCCGCGCGTTCCGTGAGGCGGGCATCTCCCGAGATGTCCTGATGCAGGCTCTCCGCGAGATCCGCGGCAATCAGCGAGTGACCGACCAGGATCCCGAGGGTAAGTACCAGACTCTCGAAAAGTACGGTCGCGACCTGACTTCCCTCGCTCGGAAAGGGAAAATCGATCCCGTCATCGGCCGCGATGAGGAGATCCGGCGCACCATGCAGGTCCTTTCCCGCCGCACAAAAAACAACCCCGTGCTCATCGGAGAGCCGGGTGTCGGGAAGACCGCCATCGTCGAGGGACTCGCCCGCCGAATCGTGAGCGGCGACGTTCCAGAGTCCCTCCAAAATAAACGCATCATCTCGATGGACCTCGGTTCGATGATCGCCGGAGCGAAGTTCCGCGGGGAATTTGAAGACCGGCTCAAGGCATTTCTCAATGAGGTCACTTCCAGCGATGGGGAGATTATTTTGTTCATTGACGAGTTGCACACCATCGTCGGAGCCGGGGGCGCCGAGGGGGCGGTGGACGCGTCAAACCTCCTCAAACCGCAACTCGCCCGCGGAGAACTGCGGACGATCGGCGCCACAACCCTCGACGAATATCGCAAACACATCGAAAAGGACGCCGCGCTCGAGCGTCGATTCCAGCCGGTGATGGTGGGCGAACCCAGCGTGGAGGACACGATCGCCATCCTGCGGGGACTCAAGGAACGCTACGAGGTGCACCACGGGGTCCGCATCCAGGACGCCGCGCTCGTCGCCGCTGCGGTGCTTTCCCATCGCTACATCTCCGATCGATTCCTCCCCGACAAAGCCGTGGACCTCGTCGACGAGTCCGCGTCCCGGCTGAAGATTGAAATGGAGAGCCTTCCGACTGAGATCGACCAACTGGAGCGCCAAACGATGCAACTGGAGATGGAGCGTCAGGCGATGCAGAAGGAAAAGGACGTTGCGAGCCGGGAACGGCTGATTCGCATCGAAAAGGAACTCGCGGACGTTCGCGAGGAAGCCGACCGACTCAAGGCGCAATGGCAGAGCGAGAAGGTGGAGATCGGGAAAACGCAGAAGCTTGCCGGCGAGGTCGACGCTTTGAAGACCGAACTCGAACAGGCACAGCGCCGGGGCGACCTTGGTCGCGCCAGCGAGATCCAGTACGGCCTGCTGCCGGACCTGCAACGTCAACTTGACGAAGCCGTCGGCCAGACGGAGCGGCCCGGCACATTGCTTAAGGAAGAGGTGACCGAGGAGGACATTGCGAAGGTGGTGTCGAGTTGGACCGGCATTCCGGTTTCGCGCCTTCAGGAGAGCGAGCGGCAGAAACTCGTTCACATGGAGGAGCGGCTGATTCAGCGCGTGGTCGGTCAGGAGCAGGCCATCAAAGCCGTTTCCAACGCGGTTCGCCGCGCCCGCGCCGGTCTGCAGGACGAGAACCGACCGATCGGCTCCTTCCTCTTCCTTGGGCCCACCGGCGTGGGAAAAACCGAACTGAGCAAGGCGCTGGCGGAGTTTTTATTCGACGACGAGGGCGCGATGGTACGGATCGACATGAGTGAGTACATGGAAAAGCACACCGTCGCCCGGCTCATCGGTGCTCCTCCGGGTTACGTGGGATACGAAGAAGGGGGTCAGCTCAGTGAGGCGGTGCGACGCAAGCCCTACTCCGTCATCCTGTTCGACGAGGTGGAAAAGGCGCATGCGGATGTTTTCAATGTCCTTCTGCAGGTGCTCGATGACGGGCGCATCACGGACGGACAGGGCCGGACGGTGGATTTCCGAAACACGGTGATGATCCTGACGAGCAACATTGGAAGCCATGTCATCATGGAGGACCTTCCGAAGGACGAGCGCAACGCCCGCGTCATGGAGGCGCTCCGGGCGCATTTCCGACCCGAGTTTTTGAACCGGATCGACGAGATCATCGTGTTCGACCGTCTGTCGACCTCGGACATCGGGCGCATCGTCACCATTCAGCTTGCGCGTTTGGACAAGCGCCTGGAGGCTCAGGACCTTAAGTTAGATCTTACTCCGGAGGCCATTGAGTGGCTGGCCCGCGAGGGCTACGACCCGGCGTACGGAGCACGTCCGCTGAAGCGGGTCATCCAGCACGCCATTTTGGATCCGCTCAGCATGGAGCTTCTCGACGGAAAGTTCACTCCCGGCCAGACCATCCACGGCATCGTGGAAGCCGACAAACTCGTGTTTCAGTAATTCGCGACTTCGCGACTTCACGTGAGCCCCGCACCATCAACTTTATGGAAACCAAACTCGAAAACGCAAAGGTACTCGTCATCGGTGGAAGCTCCGGCATGGGCCTCGCCGTCGCCCGCAAAGCAGCCGCGCTCGGAGCCGCCGTCACGATTGCCAGTCGCAACGAGGCAAAAGTCCGCGACGCGGCGGCCTCGATCGGGAAATCCGTGGAGACCGCCGTCGTCGACACCAGTTCCGAGGAATCCGTCGCCGCGCTCTTCGCCTCGATGGGTCCTCTGGATCACCTCGTCATTAGCGGCAGTTCCGTTCGCTCCGGGACGCTGCGCGAAATGGCCCTCGAGGATGCGCTTTTCACCATGCAGAGCAAGTTCTGGGGTCCGTACCTGTGCGCCAAACACGCCACGATTCAGCCCACGGGCTCCATCACATTCTTCTCCGGCATCCTCAGCCGCCGCCCCGGCAAAAACGACGCCGTGCTCGGTCCGGTGAACGCCGCGGTGGAGGCGCTTGGACGGGCTCTGGCGCGCGATCTCGCCCCGGTCCGGGTCAACACCCTTTCCCCGGGGATGACCCAGGGCACCGGCGCGTACCTTGGAATGCCGGAAGAAGCTCGGAATGGCATGTATCGGGCGATCGCAGAGCGGTTGCCGGTCGGAAAGGTCGGGAATCCCGAGGATATCGCCGACGCCACCATCCTCCTCATGACGAACCCGTTCATCACCGGAGTCGTGCTCGACGTGGACGGCGGCGGGCTCCTGGTATAGTGCGTCCGGTGATACCGGGGTTGTTAGGTTCATCCTAACAAACCGTTATGCACTTCGTAATTTAAATAAACCGGTCTTCTGGCATCGTCTCCCCACTCCGACGATTCGGGGTTCTCATGGTGCCCACATTATCCGATTATCTGACGCAGGCTGCGGCCGGGATGACGCGTGATCAGTTCACGCAGTTGATCGGCTTGCGCGCGCGATTGTTGGATAAGGCGGCGGCCGCTCCGGTGGGGCGTCATCCGCGTTTGGAGAGGCAGGCGCGATTTGTCTGCGAGTGGTTGGGTCATGCGGCACCGCTTCCCGACGTGCTGCCTCCGGCGTGGTGCGAAATCGCGGCGGCGGCGTGGTATTTGCTTAAGGGGGTGGATCAGATTCCGGATTCCGTCGAGGAGATTGGATTTGATGACGATGCGCTCATTCTCGATCTGGCGTTTTCCCGCAACCGGGCGGCTGTGGAGGAGTTGGCCAGACACCCCGCACTGGCATCATTCACCCCGGTTTCTTCCCTCGTTCCTGGTCTGGCACAGTCCTGACTTCCCTTCATCCCAACTCCTCATCCTATGCTGGCATCTCTTTACTTTCCCTTATCCGAATACTGGTGGTTTTACGGCCTTTTCACGTTGTTTGTGTTGGGGATGCTGGCGCTGGATCTGGGCGTTTTCCATCGCAGTGCCCATGAGGTATCGATTCGCGAGGCGTTGACTTGGAGTGTGGTGTGGGTGTCGCTCGCGCTCGTCTTTAACTTCCTTTTCTATCAGTACGCCCTGTGGAAGTTTTCGTTCGACCCGCGGTTGAACGCGATTGAGGGTTTCGAGGCGGCTGCGGCGGCCAAGCAATCGGGGCTGGAATTCCTGACGGGGTACATCGTCGAGAAATCGCTCGCCGTGGATAACATCTTCGTGTTCGTCGTGGTGTTCACCTACTTTGCGATCCCCGCCAAGTACCAGCATCGGGTGCTGTTTTTCGGGATCATCGGGGCCCTCATCTTCCGCATTATGTTCATCGCGGCGGGATCGATCCTGATGCAATACCACTTCATCGTAATCATCTTCGGGATCTTCCTGCTGCTGACCGGATTGAAAATCCTCTTTGCGCCTGAGAAGCCGATCGATCCGGATAAGAATCCGATCATTAAGCTCCTGCGGCGCATTGTTCGCGTGACGCCGCAGCTCGAAGGACAGAGGTTTTTTATCAAAAAGGAAGGGTTGCTCTACGCGACGCCGCTGTTTGTCGCATTGGTTTTCATTGAGATCTCGGACATCATTTTTGCGGTGGATTCCGTGCCTGCGATCTTCGCGATTACGAAGGAGCCGTTGATTGTGTTCACCTCGAATGTGTTTGCGATTCTTGGACTTCGTTCGATGTACTTCCTGCTGGCCGGGGTGGTGGACAAGTTCCGTTACCTGAAGTACGGCCTCGGCGTGGTGTTGATTTTCGTCGGGTTGAAGATGGTATGGCTCAACGAAGCGTTCGGCGGCAAGTTCCCCATCTCCTGGTCGCTGGGGATCATCTGCGGCGTGATCGCGGTTTCGGTGATTGTTTCCCTGATTGTCCCGGCGAAGAAGGCGCACACTTAAGTCTAAAACGGATTTTGAACCACGAAGAGCACGAAGAATATGAGGTTCAGAACACGGATGCAGCCAAACCAGATTTTCTCATATCAAAACTCCCAACACAGCCTCTTCATGTCCTTCGTGCCCTTCATGGTAAATTTCAATCGCGGCGTTCGGGAAACCAAAAGGCACGTTTCGAATTGTTCCGGTCCGTAGAATCCGCGACCATCCGCCGCATTGAAAGCGGTGTCGATCTACACAGATGGCGGGTGCGTGGGGAACCCCGGGCCGGGAGGTTGGGCCGCAATCCTTCAATACAAGGAACATCAGCGCAGCGTCTCCGGTGGGGAGTGGGCGACCACCAATAACCGAATGGAATTGCGGGCAGCCATCGCGGGCCTCGCGATGTTGAAGGAGCCATGTGAAGTGACGGTGTACACGGATTCCGAATACCTTCGGAAAGGGGTGACCGAGTGGCTAAAGTCCTGGAAGGCAAGGGGATGGATCACCGCGACTCGCAAACCGGTTCGCAACGCGGATCTGTGGAGGGAACTGGACGCGAAGATTTCCACGCATCGGATGCATTGGAAATGGGTGAAGGGGCATGCGGGCCATGAGCAGAACGAAAAGTGTGACCGTTTGGCAGCTGCGCAGATCGAGGGAATCCGTCGAAAGGTATCCGCAAAGGACCTCGCTGACGCGTTGGATCAGTTTCGCCGAACCCAAGCACCAGCCACGAATTCGCTCCCCGAAGCGTTACTCCTGACGGACGGGTAAGGCACCTGCGGCCCAAAACCGGGCCGCACAGAAGGCGAAAAAACATCCTCCCTTCCTCCTTCACCCGCGGTCATCCATCCGTCATAGTGATGAACTTGGACACGCGATCCCATACGCCTCCCCCCCGAGGCCGATCGATGCACAGTCTGATCGCTCGGGTCTCGCCCGAGGATATCGTCGTTTACGCAAACAACGCCCTCGCGGAATACCTCGGAGTTCCCAAAGAGAAAGTGGTCGGCTCCCCACTGGAGGTCATCCGCTCCGTCGTTCGAGGCGAGGTGGCGGAATGCTTTCAGCGACCCGAACGCGGTCGGATGTCGAACCGATTGGTTACCGACCTCAACGGCCGCGTGTTCGAGGCGAAGAACTATAGCGAGGGCGGCGTGCTCGATATTGTCCTGGACGACGTGACCGATGCGGAATCGATCCACGGGCAGCTGATCATGGCAGGTGTTTCCCATCAGGAGCTTAATGAGGAGGAACTGCGGACGGTCCGTTTGCCAGAGAAGCGCTTTCTGACGGTCGGCCTCACGCGCCTCTCCGGGGTGTCCGCGCTCACGGAGCGGCTCTCGCCGACCGAGACGCGGCTCATGGTCAGTGCGTTTCTGGAAGAGGCCACCGACGCCATTCGCGAGAACTCCTCGACAGTGGGCCAGGTCACGGGGGTGTCCGTCCTCGCCGTGCACGGGGCGCCGCGGTACTACCTTGACCATGCACTCCGGGCGATCAAGTGCGCCTGCGACCAGATGGCAAAGCTAGCCGATCTGCGGGGAGGCTTCTCGAAGCAGGGAAGGGAACTCCCGCCGTGCTCGATAGGGCTCGCTTCCGGCGAGGTGCTCCTCGGGACGCTGGGCGACTCCGAACGAACGAGCTACACGGTTATCGGTAGTGCGGTGGAACTCGGTGCACGGCTCTGCGGACTTGCGCGTCCGGGCGAAATTCTCCTCACGGAGACGACGCTGCAGTCCGCGCTGAACTGTCTGCCTCCCGGATGGCAGGCAATGCGGGCGGAGTCCGAAGAGACCGCAGACCTCAGCGACCTGAAATGGGGAATGGACGATCTGCACCCGGTTGCCCCGGAGCTGAGAAAGACCGTGTACCTGGTCGGCCCCGGGGTCGAAGAGAATCCGAATTTGGCGGAGTTTTACTTTCGCTATTACTTCGCGCTGAATTTACCCGATCACGATCTCCCGGTGCCGGTGCTGTCTGTTGTTCGTCCGGAATCGATCGGGTCGTCGGTTCAGCTCGACGACGAGAATGTGGTGATGACCCAGAGCACGCGGATGCTGGGCAAGTATCGCCTCATGGAATCGATCGGCCGCGGCGGAATGGGTCAGGTTTGGCGGGCGCAGGACCGCTTTGGCAATGCGGTGGCGATCAAAGTGTTGAATGCCGGCGACGCCGCCACGGACGACCAGATCAAGCGATTCAAACGCGAGGCGGAGATCATGGCGCGGCTGCCGCATCGCAACATTTGCCGGATTTACGAGATTAACGAGTTCGAAGACATCACGTATATCGCGATGGAGTTCGTCGAAGGCGTGAGCCTGGCGGATTTGCTTTACGAGGACTTCGGTCCCGCCGTCGCCGGGCGTGCGGACAATGTGGCGTCGCTCGTCAAAAGCATTCGGGATGGCAGGCGAAGCCGCAGTGCGCTCAGCCCCGAGGCTCCCGCAGAATCCACCCCGGCCCCCAAATCGCGTACCACCCGAATCCTCCCGGTGGAACAAACCATGGCCCTCCTGGTCCGGATCTGCGACGCGGTACAGTTCGCCCACGAGCACGGCGTGCTCCACCGGGATCTCAAGCCCGGGAACATCCTGATCCGCGAAGACGGTGAACCGCTCGTCGTCGATTTCGGCCTCGCCAAACTCGAAACGGGCTCCACCGGGATGTCGCTTTCGCTTTCCGGTCACGTGGTGGGAACGATCGAAAACATGGCTCCCGAGCAGGCGATCTCGAGCAAACGCGTGGATGAGCGCGCGGACGTCTTTAGCCTCGGAACGATCCTGTACCAGATGGTCACCGGGCGGAAATACTTCGACGCCACCGGCAATCTGGTGACGGACGCGCAAGTGCTGCAAACGTACACGCCTCCCCGCCCGCGCACGATCAATCGTCAGCTCGATCCCGACATCGAAATCATCACGATGAAAGCGCTGCGTTCTGATGCGGCGGAGCGCTATCGGAGCATTGAGGCCCTGCGAGCGGATCTCGACCGGTACCGTCGTGGGGAGGTGATCGCCGCGCGGGGGGTCACCGTGCTGGATCTCGTCAAAAAGAGCATCCAGCGCAATATGGCGGTCTCCGCGGTCATCGCCGTTTCCGGGTTGCTTCTGATCACCATGGGAATCATTTCGCTGGTCGAGATCGATCATCGGCGTCGGGTGGCGGAGCGGGCTCTGCAGGATTCCGAGGATCAAAAGCGAGTCGCCAACGAGGCGAGAGCCCAGGCGGAACTGGCACGGATCGACGCCGAAGAACGCCAGGAGATCGCCAACCGGAACGAGCAGAAAGCCCGCGAGCAGGAACTCCTTGCCAAGGCCGCAGCCGAGCGGGCGGATGACTCACTTGCCAAACTCACCGCTGCCGTCAAGGCCGCCGAGGATGCGAAAGAGGACAGTCGCAAGGCGAATGCCGAAACCGAGCAGGAACGGGCGCAGACAACCGAGCTGCGTCAGACGCTTTCGGAAATCGAAGAAAGGAATCGCGACCGCAAGGTGCGTGTCGGCATTCGGGAAGATGCCGCGACGCGGGACGAAAACATTCGGAAGGCGCGGGAGGCCTTCATGCGCGCCATGAACACGGTGAACCTCAACCTCTCACCGTTCGAACTCGATCGCAATGAACGCAATCCGGAAGAGATCGTGGCCCGACTTTCCCAAGCCATGAACCAAACGTGCGAATCGCTTGCGGCGGATCCCTCGTTTTTCCCGGCTTGGCTCCTGAAGGGTCGGCTTCACTTGACGGCGATGGAACTCGAATCCGCGCGGACGTCCTTCGACGAGGCAACCAACTGCGCGCAGGGCGTGCCGGGCATTCCCGACGCCGAGGTTCCGGTTCATTTGCGTGCGGTGGTTGACGAGGTCGAACGCGCGGGAACCCGGCGGTTCGAGGTGGCGGCCCGCGGACTCCGCGCAAACGGAACGCCTCAGGACGTGACGCTCGCCGGCGTGATCGACTTCCTATCCACGAAGCCGGCGTTCCGGGCTGCGTCGCCAAACAATCCCTTTCCTTTGGGCCGCCAGCCGCAGAATAGCGAAATCAAACTCTCGCTGTACGCCTCCGCCGGCACCCCCAAACCCGAAATCGATGTGACGTCAAAAACCGACGGGACAACCTCCGTGCAAATCGACGGGGCGGGGTCCGCTCTCAACGTCGCGGTCTTGCGCAATGTCCGCGTGACGAACCTCGCGCTGCGCAATGCGCCGGAGGTCGATTGGGACGCCATCGAAAATCTCCCGCTCGTGTCGCTCGATCTCAGCGGTTCGCAGGTGAGCTCCCTCCCGTTCTCCGGCAGTATCCGCAGCATGGCCCGGCTGACCTCGCTCAACCTCGCCAATACGGGCGTCTCCAGTCTTGAATCGCTGCGCGGCATCCCCACTTTGGAAGCGCTGAATGTCTCCGCCACGGGCGTGGCCGATCTCCGCCCGCTTGCGGGCAAACGGCTGAGAGAGCTCAACGTGAGCAAAACCGAGGTCTCAGACCTCACCCCGCTCGCTCAGGCAATGCTTCGCGAACTCGATATCTCGCAAACAAAGGTGACCTCCCTCCAACCGGTCCTCAACCAGCCGCTCGAGAAACTCGTGCTTTCACCGGAAGCCATCACCGATGCTCCGTCTCTCCAGCGCTTGCGGGTGAGCCGGACCCTGCGCTTCATTCGTTCGCCGGCCGACCCCGACGGGCAGACCGCGGCGGAGTTTTGGCAGAAGCTGGACGGCAAAACGCCTCCAGCCGAATAGGCAAAGTCTGACCGTTTTTTGACAAATCTCTGACAACCCCCGGCGTTTCCTATTGCAAATTCCTCCCATGCTCACGCGAATCGCCCTCCTTTTTCTCCTCGCCGCCGCGATCCCGTCTGCCTGGGCCGACCCTCTAACTGATCGCGCGGAGGCCCTGGAGAAGGAGGGGTCGTTTGCGCTGGCGCACGAGGCGTGGAAGGCAGTGAAAGCGGGACGTTCCGACCTCGATCCCGACGACACAAGGCGCGTGGCGATCCATTTGGCGGACACGCTCTGGCGATCCCGGGCGAGCGTTCCCAATGATCCCGCGCTCGAAACGGCTCGCGAGGAGTTGGAAAAACTCGCGTCCGCCGAACCCCCCGACGCGATCTCCGCACAGGCGTCGGTTGCCCTTGGCGACTTCTGGTGGACGCGCCGAAACCAGGCGGACTGGGGAAATGCCTGGCCGTACTATGACGCGGCGCTGAAGTTCTGGGCGGCCTCCAGCGATATCGAAGCCGCCCGCACGGCCTACCTCGGGATCGTCGATCGGATTGTCGACCAAACCCCAACCGGCCGCTACAACCCGCAAGTCGTGCCGATCGAGGTGCTCGCCTCCGCGGCGAAGATCGCCGTCCTTCCCGCGGACGTGGGCTGGACGAACACGATTTATGCGGCCCGGCTCGTGCAGCAGGGGGATGCGGTTTCCCGAATCGCCGCGCTCCGCGTCTTCGAGACCGCATTAAAAGCAGGCACGGCCAACCCCCGGCGCGCCGAACTCCTCGACTCCTACGCGCGCTGGCTGGCCCAGCCCGTCGTCATGGTGCCCCTCGCGGGCGGCGGGTTTTCCTACCAACCGGATTTGCCCCGCGCCTTGGAAATCTACCGACTCCTTCTCTCGGAGTTTCCCCCCGGTCGCTCGCCTTACTCTGAGGCGGCAAAGGCGGCGATCGCGGAGATCACGCAACCCGCCGTGACGCTCCAGGTCAGCCAGAATTTCCTTCCCGGCAGCAAGCCGTCGGTCATTCTGCTCACCCGCAACGTCGGAAAAGTGCAGCTCACCCTCACGCGGATCGATCTCCCGACAGCCACGAGTTTTGAAGATGGACCCGACCGCGGCAGGGCCTGGCAAACGGGGATTTCTACCAAGTCCGGCGAGCAGATCGCGAGTTGGTCGGTGGAAACGGAGGACAAGGGCGATCATGTCAATCGAACGAAGGATCTGCGTCTCGAGCAAGTGGAGAAGCCGGGCGCATATTTGTTGGAAGCCTCCGCCGGAGGGAAGACCTCGCGCGAAGTGGTGTTGGTGACCGATGCCTCGCTCACCGTGCACGGCGGGGAGCGTTCGCAGATTGCCTGGTTCTGCAATGCGGCAAATGGCAAGCCCATCCCGGACGCCCGGGTGGTTCGTTGGAACGGCGCGTACGACGGCAAGGGAGGCCTGCGTTGGACCCGCGAGGAACAGAAAACGGATGCCGACGGCCTAGCCCGCTTCTCGACGCTCCCGCAAACCGGCAACCAGTTTTTCTCCGCGGTTCACGACGATCGCCAGGCATTCCTGCAAGTGAACGGCGGCTTTGCCCGTCAGCAGAACCGCGAGTGGAGAATCTACACCACGTGCGATCGGGCCGCGTACCGACCCGGGGAAACGGTGCATTGGAAAATGATCGCCCGCATCGCGGAGGGGTCGGAAGTTTCCACGCCCGCCGACAAAAAGGTCGGCTACGCGATCGTCAATCCGCGCGGCGAGCGGGTGGCCACGGGAGATTTGCAACTCAACGCGTTCGGCAGCGCGTGGGCGGATCTCGCCCTTTCTGCCGACATGCCGCTCGGCGAGTACCGGATCGACTTCTACGGCATCGACAATCCGCAGGGTTCGGTTCTTTTCCGGCTGGAAGAATATCGTCTTCCGGAGTTCAAGGTCTCGGTCGATCTGCCCAAGACCGACGGGAAAGCCAAGGCCTACCTGCTCGGAGATTCCATCGAGGCCACGATCGCTGCCGACTTTTATTCCGGCGGCGGCGTTCCCGGTGCCGAAATCGAAGTGCTCGTTCGCGCGACCCCCTGGCAGTTTTCCCCGCCAATCCCGTACCCGGTCCCACGCCTGGCCATGGGCATGCGCGGGAGCAGGCCCGTTGCTCGCGACTTCGGAAACGCCCAGATCATCCTTCAGGAAAAGCTGCGGAGCGGACCCGACGGACGCGCGACGGTTCGATTCTTATCTGCGATCGATTCGCCTACGGATCTCCAATACGAAATCGAAGCGCGCGTGGTGGATTCGACGCGACGTGAGATCATCGGCACGGCGACCGTTCGCGTAGCGCGGCAGAGTGTTTTTGCGACGCTTGAGCCGTCCCGGACCATCGTGCGGCCGGCGGACAAGGATCCGATCGTCATCCGCACGGAGAATGCGAACGGCGACCCGATCCCGGCTGCGGGCGATCTGGTCGTGTGGCGCGATCGCTTTGAAGAGGTCTGGATTTCGCCGGACGGCAAGGAGGTTCGCGGCGAAGATCTGTTGCGCATTCAGGAAGCGACCCCCATTTTCCCTCCACCGCCGGTGGGCGACGCTCCCGGTTGGCGACTGAAATCGCGCACGACGGAGTCGAAGGAAATCACGCGCGTTCCATTCGCCACGCCGACCGAGGGCCGGGCGGAGTGGAAGTTCGAACCGGAGACCACGGGAACTTACCGCATCACGTGGTCCTCGCAGGGCGCCGGAAGCCTCCCCGCGACGGCGTCGGCAAATGTCTGGGTGACCGATGGCCGCAGCGCCCTGGGATATCGGAGCGCGGGAATCGAAATCATCGCAGACCCCTCGCGTTTCGTGGTCGGACAAACGGCGCCGGTTTTGATTTCCACGAATCTGCCCTTTCGCCACGTGATGTTTACCGCGGAAGCGGACGGGGTCACGTTCGACGCCCGGGTCGTTTCCGTGGGCGGCGATCCGCGTCAGCTCGATCTGCAGATCACGGAAGCCTATGCGCCCAACGTTTTCCTCACGGCGGTCATGCCGAGCAATTATCAACTGCAGCAAGTGACCCGGGAACTCGCCGTGAGCGATTCGCGGCATGAATTGCAGGTAAAAATCGACCCGCCCGAGTCGCAACATCTTCCGGGTTCGGATGGGAGCGTGAAGGTGTTCGTGACGGATGCGGACGGGAAGCCGGTTTCCGCGGAGCTGTCGGTGGCCGTTACGGATCAATCGCTGGATTATATTCAGAAGCGAACTGGCAGCGGGGCGGGTGAGTTCTTCTTCGGTCGACCCCGCCAGCAGGAGGCCCGGGTGCAATCCTCGCTAATGGCGCGATCATTCCGGCTCGTCGAGCCCACTGAACAGGAGGCTTTCTCGGACTCGGACTTGGGCTCGGGGAGGCGCTTATTCGCGCTCGGAACGGATGCACGCATGCGCGGAGCGGTCGCGTCTACGATGTCCGCTACCGATGGCTTCATCAACTACGGTTCGCCGATTCCGCAGACAGCTACGATCGCCGGGATGGCCGCCGCCGCCGAAATATCCGATCGGAGAGATTCCGACTTTATCCAGAAATCCAAGTCGTCCGCAGACGCTGATGGCGAACCGGAGGCCGGCCCTGTCGCGATTCGCTCGGACTTCCGATCGACCGCGTTTTGGAATCCGTCGGTTTTGACCGATGAAAAGGGTGAGGCGACCGTGGCCTTCAAGTTCCCGGAGAATCTGACTTCCTGGCAAATCGTGGGTCAGGGAGCGACCACCGGCACGCGCTTTGGCGAAGGCACCGCAGTGTCGGTCACGCAGAAGCCCCTGATCGCCCGCCTTCAGGCGCCGCGGTTTCTGGTGCGCGGCGATTCCGCCGTGCTCGCGGGCGTGGTGAACAATCACACCGACAAACCCCTGACCGTTCGCTGCGTCCTCAAGCGCAACGGGAAGGAACAGGAACCGCGAACCCTCACTGTCCCGGCGAATGGCGAATCGCGGGCCGAGTGGACCGTGCGCGCCGCGGAGTTGGGCACGGATATCTTCACGTTTGCCGCGTCCGGCGGCAAGTTGTCCGACGGCACCGAGCGTCGCGTTCCCGTGTTTGAGTATGGCGCGCCCCGCTTCATCGCCCGGGCCGGGAAGACGGCGGAGTCCGTACAGGTCGATGTATCCCTCCCGAAAGACCGCGGCAAGGGGTCCGAGAAACTTTTGGTTTCCGTGACCCCGAGCGTCGCCATTGCCGCGCTCGATGCGATTCCGTATCTGGTCCGTTATCCCTACGGCTGTGTGGAGCAGACGATGAGCCGGTTTCTGCCGGCGGTGATCGCCTCGCGCACGCTGACGGGGCTGGGTTGGAAACCGGAGTCGGTCGCCGGTCGCGTGTTCGGTGGAATCGACCCCGCGTTCGCGTTGAAAACGCATCCGGATCCCGCGGTGCCGCTGGCGGAAATGGACAACGTGACGCGCTCGGGCATTCGGCGGCTGGCGGATATGCAGCATGGCGATGGCGGTTGGGGTTGGTGGAAGGGGGATGAGACGGATTTGTTCATGACGGGCTACGTCATGTGGGGCCTGCGGCTGGCGGTGGAGGCGAAGGTCGAATTGCCCAACGGGATGATCGAGCGCGGACGGCGGTTTTTGCTTGAGAACATCGGGGCGACGTCGGATCGCCCGGACCTTCAGGCCTGGCTCCTGCAGGCGCTTGGCCCCGTTTCCGGCGAACCGCTTCACCAGGCGGCGCTCGGGCAGTGCTGGAACAGTCGCGAATCTCTGACCGCGTACGGACGGGCGCTTCTTGCGCTGGCGTTGAAGGATGCGGGCGACATGGACCGGGCGCGGGTGCTCGTTCGCAATCTTCAGGACAACGTGCTTCGCGATGCGCAGCCGGGAGTTTCGGCGATCTCGTCCACGCCCGCGGCACCAAACCCCGACGCGCTCGCGACGGCGCATTGGGGAAGCACCGGGGCGTTCCTGCGCTGGCAGGAGGGCGGGGTGGAAACGACCTCGTTCGTGCTGCGGGCGCTGGTGGCGATCGATCCGACGAACGCGTTGATCGAGCCCGTCGTTCAGTGGCTCGTTACCAATCGTCGCGGTGCGCAGTGGTCGAGCACGCGGGACACCGCGATCGTCGTGCTGGCGTTCTGTGACTATCTGAAAGCGACGGGAGAGGCGGAGGCAGAGACATCGTTTGTCCTTTCGGTCAATGGCAGGGAAATCGCGAAGGAAACCGCCGCGGCCGCGAAGGGCCGGAGCGTGTTCGAAGTGGATCCGGCGGTCCTTCAAACCGGGGCGAACGCGGTGGAGGTCCGGCGTCTCTCCGGGAGTCCGCTGTTTTACTCCGTCGAGGCTTCGTACTTTTCGCAGGAAAATCCGATCCCGTCCGCGGGGAACGTGGTCTTTGTCGAGAGGACGTACCAGCGCTACGTGGGCCGGGAGACGCTGCTCGATGGTTATGTCTTTGATCGCAAGCCGTGGCGCAGCGGGGAGTCGGTTCCTGGCGGGGAGCGGTTTGACGTCCTCCTGACGATCGAGGCGAAGAATGATTTGGAGTACCTCCTTTTTGAGGACTTCCGACCGGCCGGGATGGAGTCGGTTGCGCTTCGCAGCGGCGAATGGGTGGAGGCGCTGCATCGGGACACCGGAGAAACCCGCCGCGTCTACTGCGAGCTGCGCGATCGCTTCGCGGCATTCTTCCCACGGCAGCTTCCGGCAGGAATCTGGGAAATCCGTTACGATCTCCGGGCAGAAACCCCCGGCAGCTTCCGGGCGTTGCCGGCGACGGGTCACGCGATGTACGTGCCGGAGATCCGTGCGAACAGTGCGAGTGCGGTTTTTGAGATCACGCCTTAGATTTAAGGTGGGAAAACGTCGTCAAAGGATGGGATTGCACTCAAATTGAGGAGATGGCGCGAGTCTACATCGAGACGACCATTCCCAGCGCCTACTGGGAGGAACGCACCGCGCCGGAAATGGTGGCGCGACGCAACTGGACACGCCGATGGTGGGATGTCGAACGATCCCACTACGAGGTGGTGACCAGCGTGGCCGTGCTGGATGAGTTGAGTCGGGGGAACCACCCGAAACGCCAGGAAAAAATGGCGATGCTCGATTCCGTGAAGAAACTCGGCATCGACGAGTCAGTAATTGAAATCGTTGAGGTTTATCTGATTCACAAGGTCATGCCGTCTGATCCGCAAGGCGATGCACTCCATCTTGCCTTGGCCTCGCTGCATAAATGCGATATGCTTCTGACATGGAACTGCCAGCACTTGGCCAACGCCAACAAGGTAGGCCACATCCAGCGTGTGAACACCCGAATGGGGCTCATGGTTCCCCAACTGATTACTCCGCTAGAGTTACTTCATGAAGACCTATCCTGATCCCTTGGTCGACGAAGTACGGGCAGTTCGCCGTGCGATTTCGGCTGAGCATGGCCACGACCCCGTACGCTACGTACGTTTTCTGCTCGCTTTGCAGGCGGAGGAGGAAGCCCGAGGCAAGCGCTTTATTGACCCGCCCGCCGCGCCGCGAGATGAGCCGAAGTTGAGTCGATCCCTAAGCGGCTTCTGAGGTGAGTGACGGGGGCAGCCTGCCCCTGCCTGTCCGAGTTCGGGGTGGGGGAGGACATTGCGTGCGTCGAGAATAGGTTCAAAAATCCCCACCATCGGATTGCCTTCCATTCCCGCTTGGCTTTCCGCTCTTACACACGTATCTTAATCGGTTTTCCATGAACGCCCTCTCATTTATCCTGCTTGCACAGGCCGCCGCTCCGGCGGGTGCGCCTGAGGCTCCGTCGCCACTGATGCAGTTTTTCCCGCTCATCCTGCTGGTGATTCTGTTTTATTTCATGCTGATCCGCCCCCAGCAGAAGCGGCAGAAGGAGCATCAAAAACTCATCGAAGCCGTAAAGACTGGCGACAAAGTGATCACCAGTTCCGGGATTCATGGGCTGGTGGCGAACGTCAAGGAACGCACGATTCTCGTGAAAGTTGCCGACAACGTGAAGATTGAATTCGACAAGGCGGCGATCACCGCTGTGGACCGCTCGGCGGACCCAGCCACGCCCGCCGCATAGTCCCAAGTTCCCGCGCCCCCGCCGGGCGCTTTCCGACTCCACCTCATGATGAGCCCCGCCTGGACCTTTATCTTTGGATTGGTCCTCCTGATTCTGTTCGGCTGGTACTTCGCCACCGAAGTCGCCGCCCGCAAACGCAACCTCGGGCTCGTCCTGACGATCCTGCTCGTCGCATTTTGCGTCGACAGCATCGTCCCCCCGGAAAAGAAGATCGCCCTCGGCCTCGATCTCCGCGGTGGAACCTCGTTCCTCATTCGCCTTGTTCCCGACGGAGACAGCAAGATCACGCCCGCTCAGCTGGAGCAGGCGGTCGAGGTCATCCGCAAACGGGTAGATTTCTTCGGTGTGGCGGAACCCGTCATCGCGCCCGTCGGCGAGGATCGGATCCGCGTCGAAATGCCCGGACTCGATACCGCGCAAGTCCAGCAGGCGCAGGACCAGTTGCAACGCGTGGCAAAGCTCGAATTCGCGCTCGTTTACCCGAATAGCGACACCGTGCTACGGCAGGTTGCCGCCGGACAAGCCATCCTCCCTCCGGACTACCAGGTCAAATCCCACACGGTCAAAGTCAACGGCAAGGAAGAGACCGAAGAACTGCTCGTTCGCCGCAAGGCCGACCTCGGGGGCGATCACGTGACCCGCGCGTACCCGTTTTTTGACCAGCAAGGCTATGGCGTTTCGATGACCTTCGACGGCGAGGGGGCCAAGCGCTTCGGAGACATCACCGCCAAGCACGTGGGCGAGCGTCTTGCGATCCTCCTTGATGGGGAAGTGCAGTCCGCGCCATCGATCCGAGCCGCCATCTATACAGGCACGGCGCAGATCACGGGTAACTTTACGGACAAAGAAGCGCGCAATCTCGCGAGCGTTCTGGAAAATCCGTTGCGCACGCCGGTGGTCATTGAGGAAACCCGGAGCATTTCCGCTGGTCTTGGAGCCGACTCCATTCGCAGCGGAGTTGCGGCGGGCATCCTTGGCCTCACGCTCGTGGTGGTGGCCACTCTGCTTTACTACCGCGTTGCGGGTCTCATCGCGATCCTCGGACTGATCGTCAACATCGTCCTGCTCTTTGGCTTCATGGCCATGTTCCACTTCACGCTGACCCTTCCGGGTATTGCGGGTATCATCCTGACGATCGGCATGGCGGTGGACGCCAACGTGCTCATTTACGAGCGCCTTCGCGAGGAAATGGCCGCCGGCAAATCCCTCCGCGCCGCGCTCGAAGGGGCGTACGACAAGGCCTTGAGTGCGATCCTCGACGCGAACGTCACGACGCTCATCACCTCGATCCTCCTATTCTGGCAGGGAACGGGTCCCGTTCGCGGATTCGCGATCACGCTGACGCTCGGCATCATCGCTTCCATGTTCTCGGCACTGCTGGTCTCCAAAACAGCGTTCAAGTGGGCGACCGAGGTTTTCGGACTCAAGAAAATCTCGATGTTGGATTTGATCCCGAAGCGCCGCTTCGACTTTCTTGGCATGCGCCGCTGGGCGTTGCTCGCTTCCAGCGTGGTGATCCTGGGTTCCGTGGCGATCTTTGGGTACCGCGGCTCAGGGAACTTCGGCATCGATTTCAAGGGCGGCGATTTTGTCGCGATCGACAGCACGACGCCGATCACGCAGGAAGAAGCTCGCACCGCGCTTCAACAGGCCGGGCTTGAAGGTGCCCAGATTCAGAACGAGCGCTCCGGCACGAAGGAACTCCTCAGCTTCCGGACGCCGGTGGACACGGCGGAAAAGGTCGTGTCGACCCTGCAAACCGCCTTCCCCGATCGCGGAATCGTGGTCGCATCGAAAGACCGGGTCGGCGCACAAATCGGCGGGGAGTTTGCCCGCAAATCGCTCTACGCGCTGGGGCTTGGTCTGGTCGGAATCCTGATCTACGTCACGATTCGCTTCGAATTCTCCTTTGCGCTTGGCGCGGTAGTTGCCCTCATCCACGACGTCGTCATTACGCTCGGCATTTTTTCGCTCGTGGGTCGCGAACTCTCGCTCGTGATGGTGGGCGCCATTCTGACGATCGCCGGTTACTCCGTTAACGACACGATCGTTGTTTACGACCGCATCCGGGAAGGCCTCAAAAACAGTTCTAAACGCGGTTCCGTTCAAAAGCTGATGAACGACAGCATCAACGAAACGCTTGGCCGCACGATCCTCACCGGCGGCACGACGCTCCTCTCCGTGGGCGCGCTGTTCTTCCTCGGCGGCGCGGTCCTGAGCGACTTCGCGTTCGCGATCTTGATCGGCATCCTAGTCGGCACCTACTCCTCCGTCTTCGTTGCCGCTCCCATCGTGTTGTGGTGGACCAAGTTACGAGGCAAAAGCCTCCGCCGCGAAGTCCTGGGAGACACCCCTGTCACCCCTGCCACGCCGTAAGCGAGCGGGGTCGGTTCCGAGATTCACTTTCGAGAAATCTCTCACGGGTTTGGCATTCGCTCCGGTGTGCGATGCACATTTCGGCCGGAACCCCGTTGGGGTCCTGACCTGAATGGCACGAACTTAAGGACGGATGGGGATGCTGCCCCTTCAGGGCAGAGAGGCGTTTTACCCAGTACCCAGGGCGGCGCGGAAGCTCGCCCTGGGCTAAGGAAGTTAGCCCCTTCGGGGCTGAAATTAGTGTTCGGTTCTGACCCTTCTTTTCATTCGATGTCTCGGGGAAGTCCCGAATTCGGAAAATGTTCTCCGGCAACCCATCGCTTTCCGGTGTCGCTCACCAAAAACCCCGCCGCGCCGCTGCGCCGCTGCGCGACCAAATCCCCACTTGACTTCCCCGCTCCCCTGATCCAAACTCCCCATCCGCTTTAACTCAAAAACCTAAATTTTCATGCCAGAAGTCATTGTTCGCAAAGGAGAGCCCATCGATCGCGCACTGAAGCGTCTTAAAGGGAAAATTGACGCCGAGGGGATCCTCGACGAAGCGCGTCGCCTCCGGGCTTTCGAGACGCCGGTCCAGCGGGCGCGTCGCAAAGCGAAGAACAATGCCAAGCGTGGCAAGGTCCGTTTCCGTTTTAATCTCAATCCTCCGCCAACTGCAGGGGCCCCTGGTGCTCCCGCTGTGAACGGCGCGGCCGTCGGCGCGATCTGAGTTCGCCGCGAAGAGTTGTCATTGCAGGCTGCGGTTTCCTTGGGGAAACCGCAGCCTTCTTGTTTCAACGGCACGGTTGGTCGGTCGAGGCCCTGGTGGGATCCCAGGACACCGCGGACCGCCTTGGTGACCGGCCGTTCCCGGTATTGGCATGCGACATCACCTCGCGCGCGTCCCTGGAATCGCTCGCCGTCGCTCCGTCCCCCGACGTCCTCATTCACTGCGCGAGTTCCCGTGGCGGCGGGGAGTCCGCCTACGCGGCGCTATATCGCGACGGCCTCGCGAACCTCATTGCCGCGCTGAACCCGACGAAACCGATCTTTACCAGCAGCACGTCCGTGTATGGTCAGGTCGACGGTTCGTGGGTCGACGAGGGCTCCCCGGCTGAGCCCGACCGAACCACGTCCCGCGTGCTGCGCGAGGCGGAAGCCCTTTGTTTGGACAATAACGGAACCGTCCTGCGACTCGCCGGCATCTACGGACCCGGCCGGGCGGTGTTGGTTCGCAAGCTCCGCGCCGGTGAAGCGGTCCTTGAAGAGGGCGGCGGACGATGGGTCAATCAGATCCACCGCGACGATGCAGCGTCCGCGTTGTTCCACGCCGCCAACGGATTCGTTCCCAGCGGAATCTTCAACGTTGCGGACGATGAACCCGCGTCGCAACGCGACATTTACGTCTGGTTGAGCGAACGAACCGGTCTGCCGATGCCTCCGGATGGTCCGCGAAATGCCAACCGCAAACGGGGAAACACCGACAAACGCGTTTCCAATCAGAAGCTCCACGCAACCGGATGGATCCCGGCGTTCCCCTCGTTCCGCGAAGGTTACGCCACCGTGCTGACAGCGGATTCGGCGTGAGGATCGTCCACTGCGTGTGGCGCTTCCGGCATTTCCACCTCATCGATGGCGTAGCGTTCCAACCGAGAACGGAGCTCCGGAGGAATGTGGGCCGTCACATAAGCGAATTCGCCCACGTACCGACTCGAAATCACGTGACCGACGCGATGCAACTCCGCGACCGCAGCGGAATCGCTGATCGGCACCCGGAAATCCACCCGCATCCGCCAGGCCCCGAGGCGCAATTGGAGTTCGTCAATGAACGAGTCCACGCCCTCACCCGTCCGCGTCGAAATCGCCACCGCCGCCGGATAGTGGGCTTTCAGTCCGATGAGAACGTCGGGATCCACTTGATCGATTTTGTTCAGAACCATGAGAGTCTGCTTTCCACTCGCATCCAGTTCCCGCAGAACGGCTTCCACCGCAGCGATTTGCTCTCGAAACTGCGGATGGCTGACGTCCACGACATGGATCAACAAATCGGCCACCTGCACTTCCTCAAGCGTCGCCTTGAAGCTCTCGATGACCGTGTGCGGCAGCTTGCGAATGAAGCCCACTGTGTCCGTGAGCAAGAGTTTGAGCTTGTTCGGTAGCGTGACCTGCCGCGTCGTGGGATCCAGCGTGGCAAAGAGCTTGTCCTCCGCGAGCACGCCAGCGCCGGTCAGGAGGTTGAGCAACGACGACTTGCCCGCATTCGTGTAGCCGATGAGCGACGCAAGCGGCCAGTTCCGGCGCATGCGACCCTCCCGTTGCACGGTTCGGTGCTTCCGGACGTCCTTGAGATCACGCTCGAGACGCGCGATCCGCTCGAGCACGCGCCGCCGATCCACTTCCAACTGCGTTTCGCCCGGTCCCCGCGTGCCAATGCCCCCGCTCTGCCGGGAAAGGTGCGTCCACATCCGCGTCAACCGCGGGAGCAGATAATGGAGCTGCGCCAACTCGATTTGAAGCCGACCCTCCCGCGTCCGGGCGCGCTGGGCGAAGATGTCCAGAATCAACTGCGTGCGGTCGAGGACTTTACGCGAAACGAGCTGCTCAAGATTCCGACCCTGCGCCGGGGAAAGCTCGTCGTCGAAAATCACGGAGGTCACCTCCTGACGAGCGCATTGCCGGGCGACATCCTGCGCTTTGCCCTTGCCGATGTAGAACGGTGCGGTCGGTTTCTCGAGTTTTTGAACCACGGTATCGACCACATGAGCACCCGCCGTGGTGGCAAGCTGACCGAGTTCGATCAGCGAATCCTCAAGATCCCATTTGTCGACGTCCTTGTGTTCCACCCCGACGAGGATCGCCTTTTCGTGCGCTCGTTGCCTGGAGACGGTCATTGGATTTGCCGGGCCAGGAGGAGTTTGGCCGTGGACAACGCGGAACAACCGGTTTCGGTGGGTGTCAGGTTCAGCAAGGGAAATTTGGTTTGGCCGCGGAACCAAGTCAACTGTCTTTTCGCGTATTGTCGCGACCTCAGGATCATGAGTTCAATCGCCGCATCTTGGGTAATTCGGCGCTCGATGACATCCCGGATGGCTTGAAAGCCGATGGCATGCGAGGCGGTCGACCCCACCGGCCCGAGGCGAGCGACTTCTTCGACGACTCCTGCGGCGAACTGCGCCCGAACATTTGCCTCGATTCTCGCGAGGAGGTCTGTCGGTTCTCGCAAGCAAATCACGCCGATGCCGCGGATGGACCCGTCCGCGGGAGGCTGGCACGCCCAGGCTTGCGCGAGGGTTTTTCCTGTCGCGACGACAATTTCCAGGGCGCGTTGGACCCGTCGGGGGTTCTGGAAATCGATCCGACTCCGGGCGGCGGGATCCGCCTCGTTGAGACGCCGTTGCAATTCGTCGAGGGGCAGGGAAGCGAGTGTTTCCCGGATCGAGGGGGGAGTGGGAGGGATTGACGGAAGCCCTGTCGTTAGCGCTCGAAGATACAGCCCGGTTCCCCCGCAGAAGACGATGTTGCGACCGGACGCACGGAGTTTTTTCCGGATGATCAGCACCCGCTCGGCGAATTGCCCGGCGCTGAACGGGGTGGCAGGAGAAATTTCCCCGATCAGATGATGCCTGACGCGAGCGCGGAGGTCGGCTGGCGGTTGGGCGGTGAGGATGGCCATCCCCTCGTAGATCTGGAAGGCATCGAGTCCAATAATATCTGCGTCGATTTCGGCGGCCAGGTCGGCAGCGAGGCTGGATTTTCCGACTCCAGTGGGTCCGACGACGAAAACGTCGGACTCTGTTTGTCGCAGGCGGTCGGCGAGATCGATCATCCCAAATCCCGCACTTCAAATCCTAGGAACAGCTGATTCAACCATGAAGAGCAGGAAGGGCATGAAGAAAATGGCTCCAAAAACGGCAAAATAGATCAATTCACTCGTGCACCCGCTCGGTGAACAAGATTAAACCAGATCAGAAGACGTATATCTTTTTCTTCATGCTCTTCATGCACTTCATGGTAGTTTGAACTGCGGCATTTAGCATTATGGGATTCGAGGGATCGGTGCATGAAAAAGGCGCCCGACCGGAGCCGGGCGCCTTTTCCGAGATTTCGAGGGACGTCCGGAGGGTTATTCTTCCTCGGAGGCGCGACGTTCCGAACGCGTTTCGGGCTGAGCCTTCGCTCCGCTGACGACGAGTTTGCGCCCCATGTAGAGCTGGTCGTGGAGTTCGGCGACGGCGCGCTTGGCTTCGTCGATCGTCTGCAACTGCACGAAGGCGAACCCTTTCGAGCGTTCGGTATCGCGGTGGCACACGAGTTCCACGTGCTGGACGGATCCAACTCCGCTGAACAGCTCGGAGAGATCGCTCTCCGTGGCGTCGAACGAGAGATTCCCCACGTAGATCCGCGGGGTGGTCACGTCGACGAGTTCCGGTTTGCGAACGGACGGTTTGGTGTCCCGCGGTGGCCGGGCGACTTCCACGCGCGCAGGGCGTGCGGAAGGCGGGCGGGTGCTGGATGCTCCGGCGGGTTCGGGATTCGAACCCGTGAAGAACGCGACGACACGTTCCCAGAGGGTGAGGGGTTTTGGAGGAGCGACGGGAGTTTCCTCGCGGTCACGGCGTGGGCCGCGATTCGAGCGGCCGCGGCGTGAGCGTGAGCGCCCTCCGCGGGCAGGAGCGTAGTCTGTAGGTTGCGATGGCATTTTCTTGCGAATGGTGGTTTGGTTTGTCGATCGTGCGCGACTTGCGACCCGACGCAAAACAGCGAAGCGGCCGGACGCAGGGTCCGCGCGGATTTCGAGGCAGCGTGCGGCCGGCTCGCGGGAAAACAGCGGCAACAGGGGCATCTACAGCCTCCGGTGCGGTCTTTTCGGCGTTCCGGCGGCGTGTGGTCGGAGAAACAAAGAACCCTCCCATTGACGCGAGAACAATCTCTCGCGATGGGGTCCTCCTCAGGGAAAATTCATTCCCGAACTCCGGCTGCAGGTAATTCACACGCGCCTTGAAAAGGCAAACGTATCAGTGGACCCCCCGTTGTGCAATGGGGGAGTTTTTCGTGCTTCGTGCGTTCCCCGTTTAACCCCAACGATTTCCGACCCCATCGTCCGTTTTCCTACAACTCCGTGAATTCGTGGGGTTATAATATTTCGATGCAGCGCCAACTCGTTCTATCCGCCGCACTGGCTGCGGCCGTGCTCGGTCTCGTGGTATGGTGGGTGGTAGCGGGCTGGGGCCTCATCACCCTGAACTTCAAAGACCAACCCATTTCGGCTGTGCTGGGGTCGATCGAGAAACAGGCCGGAATTCGGGTGGTGACGAACCTCCCTGGAGATACGCGGGTTACCGTCGTGATCCAGCGTGCGCGGCTCCCGGCCGTGCTCGATCTCCTGGCTGCCAGAAGCGATGCATCGTGGCACTGGGCTTGGTTCCTCGCCCCGCAGAAACAGGAAATCGAGAACGCGCTCATGCAGATCTCCTCGGGTGCCCGTGTGGAAAATTGGCGGGGATTCGAGTCGCGGGGCGGCTTTCTCATGCTCGACGTGGATCCCATCGACCCGCGCCTCCTCGCGTGGAAGCCCGAGGGCTCGGGCAAACTGCAGCTTCAAGCGCTGGCAAATCAGGCCTCGCAAAAGACCGGGGTGACCTTTGCCGTGCCCGAAAGTTGGAATCCGCCCGTAAAGGGCCTCCCGGCTTCGGGCAAACTGACCAATTCAATCCCGCGTCTGGCGCGGTCAGTGGGCGGGACAGCCGTTCCCGCAGTGATTCTCATGGGAATGCGGCGGGATCAACGTGAGGCGGCGGGGTCGGGTGACGGTCCGCCGCTGGGCGAGTGGATGGGGGTGGGACGGTTGTTTGCGTCCGGCAGGGGTCGCGATCGGGAACAGAATCCCCGCTGGGCGGACGAACGGATGGAGCAGATGATCCAGATGCTTCCCAAGGAAGAGCAGACGGCAGCCCGGCAGGAGGTGGCGGAGTCCCGGGCATTTTGGCAGATGGTTCGAGCCCTCCCGGAAGCGGAGCGGCGAGCGAAGATTGAGGAACGGATGCAGAATCCGGAAATCCTGGCCCGGATGGAAGAACGCGCCGCTGCGCAGGATGCCCTGAGAACTCCGGAACAGCGCGCCCAGCGATATCAACGTTATGTGGAACGCAAACAGACCGTCCGAAACGGTGGAGCCAATGCGACACCGTAACCTTTTCCGGCAAATCGCCGGATTCACGATTGTGGAATTGATGGTCGTCGTGGCCATTGTCGCAATTCTGGCGACGTCCAGCGTGCCGTTTATTGAGCGCTCCATCGACAAGGCGCGCAGTATCTCTTGCATGGCAAACCTCCGTCAAATCGGCATCACGGTGTCCGCCTACAGTAGCGATAACGACGGGAAAGTACCGAAGATCCAAAATCCGCTCACCCCGATCTACGAGGCAGAGGAAGGAGCGAAGTCCATGATGGAAACTCTGGAACCGTACGGGGTGACCGCATCGCTTCTACGGTGCCCGGCGGATGTTCATGCGTCGAACCGGTTCGCCGCATGCGGGAACAGCTACGAATGGCGCCCGATTGCCGATGAGGAGAACAAGATCAGCCCGCTCTACTATCCCCGGCGCGGCGATCCCCGCGCGGCGAAACCCTCGCGGATCTCCATCACCATCGATATCGACCCCGTGCATTTTGGGCGACAAAACCGGCTCTTCCTCGATGGCCACGTGAAGGCGTATACGGATTAGATCCGAAATGCCCCGGAGTAGATTTACCATGAAGGGCATGAAGAACATGAAGGTGACTGAGTGGCATGTTCTGACCTGCTCTCGTTCACCGAACAGGTGCATGCGTGAATGCATCTTTTCCGCCCTTTATTGAGCCATTTCCTTCATGCCCTTCATGGTGAAGCCAGTTGTTCCTTCGTTACCGAAACGCTTCGTATTTCGGCGCGGTCTTGATGTCCTGGTCCTGCCACCGCACCAGTCCGAAACATCCATGCTTCCCGTACTTGCTCGTCAGGCAGTAGGTGACCATTAGTCCTCCTCCGCTCTTTCGCCACTGTGCCGCATCCAGGCGGTAAAGCTCCTTCATCCGCGGGTGTTCATTAGCCTCCTTGAACAGCCGCGTCATTGTTTCGTTTTGTTGATTCGCGCCGACCGCTGCCAAATGCTGGCCACCTTCGTAGCTGATCAAGTCCACATTGAACTCCCGCGCCGCCGCCGCATTGGCACTAATAATGGAACCGGAGGACTGGATGTCGGACTCGCACACGTCCAGAATCTGATCCACGGTCATTCCCGCCGTTGCAGCCGACGACCCTAAGTTTCCTCCAAAATAGGGGGCAATCGCGAGCGCGTCGGCTTTCTTTCCCGCGTCGTTCCACTCCAAAATTGTGCGCGCGGTCCAGGGGTTCACCGACTGCGACGAGAGCACCCGGACCAAACGATCGCTCCCCGCAAAAACTTCCTGCCAGATTTTGAAGATCTCCACGCTGCGCTGGCTGTAGTACCGAAGCTGGGCCTGGAAGGCGTTCCCGGAGAGCCCCAACCGGAGGCCCTCCTCCCGCGCATAGTTTGCCTGCGGGAAGATCCCGTTCCACACTTCGTTGGAATACTCCACATAGACCCTGCGCTTGGGATCCAGACGCTCGCGGGTCATTTGCGCAAATTTGCGAACGAAGTCGTCATCCGCCCGATGCGGCATGCAGAACCAGGGATCCGCTCCCGTCGTGTTCGCCAGCTCGATCATGCGTTCCAGCGAAACGCCGGCGGGTCCCGTCTGGCTCGCGGACTCCAGAGTTGTCCGGTCGGCCCAGCGGCCGGATTGATCCCTGTTCATCCGCTGCCAGTCCATGAACCGAATGACGCGGAAGGGTCGGAGCAGCTCGAGAAACTTCGGATGAAATGTCGCGGAACCTGATTCGAACCCCGGCATGAAGAAGCGGATGTTGCGGACGGGGTTCGCTGGGTCCGTGCGCACGATCCGCAGGACCACGCCTCCGGCCTCCGGTTTCACGCTCACGACGGCGCGGCCAGGTGCGGCAGAGCGAAGCGACGCGCTCCCGTGGAAATCGAGTTCCCCGACCCCATCGTACCGGCAAATGTAATCGCCGCCCGGGTAGTGTCCCTCGAGATCCCAGAACATCAGGGCGGCAGCGGCCTGACCGGGTTGCAGGCTCTTGATGTTTGCGTTTCCATCCACGTCGAGTCGCTGGCCGGTATTCCAGGGGAAGGTCCCAGTGGTTGGTTGAGGAAGCCAAGTCCGGGCATGTTGAAACCCGTCCACGAAACTCCAAGCGGGCGACCAGTCGGTCATGACGTCCAGGTTCACACCCGTCTCGTTCGGCGCGGCGGAAGCCGGACCAACGAGCAACGCAGCAGCGAGGAGTCGAACGGAGAACGGACTTTCCCGTCCGTTCCTTCCTCTGAACACCCCCCGCAAAATCGCTCGCGTGCGAGAAAACATTGCGGAAACGCTGGGATGTACGGTCATCCTAGCCCGTCTACCGCGTGATGCTGCTCTGTCCTTCGGATCGACGCTGCGCGCCCATTCGGAGACGACGAACCGCCCAGCCTGCGGCGGCGGTGGCACCGAGGAGAGCCATGGTTCCGGGTTCGGGCACTGCGGCGAATTGCTGGTTCAAGTACGAGACAATCGTCGGAGCGTTCGCGTTGCGCGTGGCGTCGTCCGCAAAGTGTCCGCCGGTGAGTTCGGTCAGCGTTGCTCCCACACCCCCGCTGACCATGGAATCGCGGAAGGCCCGCGCGAAGCTAATGTTCACCAACTCGTCATTGACGCTGTGGAACATGCGGAAGGAGGGGTCGCCGCTGCTGATGTACGTCGCAAGGCTGAGGCTGGAACTGCCGCTGGGCGGGATGGGCGGCATGGCCCATGTTACAACGGCCTGCACCGCAGTGGAGACGCTGGTGTTCTGCGTATTGGCGAGATCCGAAGAACTGCCAAAGTACGCGATGTCACTCGATAGTGCGGCGATCCCCGCCAGATGCCCGCCGGCGGATTGACCCATGACGCCAAACCGCGTCGCGTCGATGTTGTACGTGCCGGCGTTGGCTTTAATAAACCGAATGGCCGCTTTCACATCGTCCACTTGGGCGGCAAGCGGCTCGACAACCGAGTTGTACCGATAGTTCATCGTCGCGATGGCGAAGCTGCCCTGACCCAGCCCCGTCCAGAGATCCATGTAGGATTCGGCCGAGCCGCTATTCCAGCCCCCGCCATGCACGAATAGGAGAACAGGCGTCGCGGACGTTGCGCCGGTGGGACGATAAATGTCCATGACCTGTCGCGAGGTGCCGCCGCTGACGTACGCGACGTTATCCGAGAACGTGTAGGACGTGGGGAACTGCGTTTGCGCCAATGTCGAGGTCGCGAATGCCAGGATGGTCCATCCGACGGTCAGAGCCGCGATGTGGGAGCGGATTCGTGTTTTCATTGTTTCATGGAGTGGGGTTTCTGCGGGGAGGAAAGTCCTTCGGAAAGCTCGGGATGGAATACGACGGAGGGCAGGCGCCGCGGGGCGCCAGGCTCCATCAGGCGGACGAGCATACCGACCGCTGCGCGTGCCATTTCATACCGTTTCACTTGCATCGTCGTGAGAGAGAACGGGAAGTAATGTACACAGATCGGATCCATTTCAAACCCTGCCAGTGCAAAGTCCCTTGGCACCTCCCAACTCGAACCGTAAAGCCAGGCCAACATCACCGCGGCGTCGTGATCGGTATGGCAGAAGAACGCGTCCGGCGGCTCTGCTGAAGATAGGTAGTCCAGCAATGCGCCGCGAGAGGCCTCGCGTTTCAATCCGTCGAGGAGCAACGTCGACGGATGCAGCCCCGCCGAGGTTAGCGTCGCCGTGTAACCCGCCACGCGATCGACCCAACTGTGATGGCCCGCGATGAACGGCATGCTGCTGAAATACGTGATCCGACGGTACCCGCGCTTAATCAGATGACGCGTCATTTCCGCTGCGGCTCGTGCGTCGTCGAGGTACACGGCGTTGCGCGCCCGTCGGTCGTTCAGGAACACCACGGGGATCTTGTGCCGCCGGAGGTGCGCCGCGAATTCCGGCTCGAGAGCCCCTCCATGATGCACGATGAGTCCGTCCAGCGATAACTCCCGCAACACCCGCGGAATCTCGATGCCGCTTCCGAATCGCGCATAGACCACCCGAAATCCGTTCTCCTCGGCCTCATCGAAGAGACCCGGACGCGTCCCTGGGAAATCAAAGTCCCACTTAAACCGACCCGGCGCAAAATACCCGATCGTCCCACTGCGCTGACTCCGCATCGCCCGCGCGCCGGTGTGAAGCCGGTAGCCGAGGCGCTCGGCCACGGCCTTCACGCGCCGTTTCACATCCTCCGAAGCCCCGATCCGTTCCGTGCGTCCGTTCACGACGGCACTCACCACCGCCTGCGAGACCCCCGCCTCGCGCGCAATGTCTCTTTGAGTAGGCACAGAAACGCTCACGAATTATACGTATAATAAAAGATTCCGAATGGCGTCAACGAAAAAAACCACAGTCCGCGACCCACCCCCAGACCGCCGCGCCGCTGCGGCGCGGCGCGACTACCGCCTTTCCCCCGCTGCGGTGTGGAGTCGGGCGTACTCGCCTTCCAAACGCAGGAGTTCCGGGCCCGTGCCCTGCTCTGCGATGCGGCCCAGTTTCAACACCACGATCCGGTCCAAATGGTGAACGGTCGAGAGCCGGTGCGTGATGATGAGCGTGGTCCGGCCCTTCATCAGGCCCGCGATGGTATCCATGATGGAACGCTCCGTCCCCGCATCGAGAGCGGAGGTGGGTTCATCCAGCAGGAGAATGGGCGCGTTTTTGAGAAAGGCCCGGGCAATGCCAATGCGCTGCCTTTGACCCACGCTGAGGTGACCTCCCCGCTCGCCGACGGAACTGTCGAATCCTTGCGGCATGCGCGAGATGAAGTCAAATGCCTCTGCCCGGCGCGCCGCTTCGAAGATTTCTTCCTCGGTTGCGTCGGGTCGACCGTACGCGATGTTTTCGCGGATGGACGTGGAGAAGAGCAGGGTGTCCTGCAGGACCATGCTCACTTGGGCGCGGACGGATTGTTTCGTGAGAGTTCGGAGGTCGTGTCCGTCCATTTCGACGACGCCACCGGTGGGATCGTAGAACCGCGGCACGAGGCTCAGGAGCGTGCTTTTTCCGGCGCCGGTTCCGCCGACGAACGCCACGCTCTCGCCGGGAAAGATTTCGACGTGGATATCGCTGAGGATGGGTTGGTCCGGCGAGTAGGCGAAACTGACGTCACGAAATGCGATGGAGCCTTTGACTGCGGTGATGGGTGTCGCGCCCGGGCTGTCGCGAATTTCGTCTTCGCGGTCGAGCACCTCGAAGCACCGTTGTGCGCCGGCCGCGGCGCCTTCCAGGGCCCAAGCCGTGTAGCTCAGTTGCTCCGCGGGTTGGTAGAGCATCACCAGATAGGAAGCGAAGACGAGGAGGTCGCCCAGAGTGAGGGATCCGTTGAGAACCTGCGCGGAGCCCACTGCATAGAGCAACGCGGTGCCCACCGCCATGAGGACGCCGACAATGAGTCCGCTGACGACGGAGGTGACGTTGAGCTTCATGTTGGCCTGCAGACTCTGCGTGGCCCGTTCGCGGAATTGACGAATTTCGAAGTCCTGACGGTTGAACGCCTGGACCATCCGGATGCCATTGAGACCTTCCTGTGCGAGCGTGAGGAGGTCGCTTTCGCGTTCGTGAATGGTAGTGGATTCGTTGCGAATGCGGGTGGCGTAATGTCGAATCGCGAGGGTGACAAACGGAAGGATGGCGATGGAGACGAGGGTGAGCCAGACGTCGATCGTGAACATCACGGCGAGCGCGGCGACGACCGTGATGCCCGCAGTGAAGATGCTGGCGAAGCCCTTGTTGTAGATTGTTTGGATGGCTTGGGAATCGTAGGCCACGCGGAAGGAGGAGTCGGTACTGCGGCGCTCGTCGTGGTAGCGCAGCGGCAGCGATTGGAGGCATGCGTAGAGATTTGTCCGGAGCTGGAGTAGGGCCTCCAAGCCGACCCGGATGAAGAGGTAGTTCGCCGCGAGGTTGAGGACGCCCCAAAGAATGCTCACCGCGACAAGGATGGTGCACAGCCAGGCGATGGCGGGCCAGCCGGTGCCGAACCACTGGGTGACCGCCTGCCGCGCCTCGAGCGTGCTCGGGGAGGTCGGCTCCTGGAGGATGCCGTCCACGATCCATTTGAACGGCCAGGGCTTCAGCAAATTGAAGCCGATCCCAAGCAGCGTCAGGGCCAGCGCGGCAGCCGTTTGGGCGTGATACGGGCGGAAGTAGGCGAAGGCGCGTCGGTAAACAGACATCGGCCCCGCTATGGAACATCCTTTTGCCACGGGAAAGCAAGGTCGCGCAGCGGCGCAGCGGCGCGGCGGGCACGTTGTTGTGCGGAGCCTTGAGTAGATGGCAAACGGCGGGGGGGGGCGGGGGCCGTTTGAAAACTTTTTGACACATTTGGAGTCTCTCCTTGCGGAATGTGCGGGGTTTCGTTGTTCTCCGGCGATGAACCTCGATGGAAAAGTTGCCCTCGTCACGGGAAGCGCCCAGGGGATCGGGCAAGCAATCGCCGTCCGGTTGGCAAAAGATGGCGCGGATGTCATCGTTGCGGATCTCGATGAATCGAAGTGCGCCGAGACGAAAGCCGAGATCGAGAAGCTCGGACGCAAGGCCTTGGTCATCCCCGACGATATCTCGTGTGTGATGTGCGATCAGGCGACGATCGATCACGGGGTTGCCGAATTCGGTAAGATTGACATCCTTGTCAACAACGCCGGCGTCGAGCGGCGGGGGGATTTCTGGGACGTCGAAGAGGCGGATTTTGACTTCGTGATGAACATCAACCTCCGCGGAACGTTCTTCCTCACAAGAAACTTCGTCCGCCACCTGCGTGCAACAAAACGGCCCGGACGGATCATCAACATTAGCTCCGTGCACGAAGAATTGCCGTTCCCGCACTTTTCCACGTATTGCGCGAGCAAGGGAGCGCTGAAGATGCTCTGCCGCGATCTCGCGATCGAACTCGGCCCGCTCGGCATCACGGTCAATAACGTCGCTCCCGGTGCGATCGAGACCCCGATCAATACCAAGCTCCTCAATAATCCGGATCTGATGAAGGCGCTGCTCAGCCAGATTCCGCTGAATCGACTGGGCAAACCTGGCGATGTTGCCGGGATTACGTCCTTCCTGGCATCAGATGATGCGGCCTATATCACCGGTTCGACATTCGTGGTCGACGGTGGTCTCCTCTGGAACTACCACGAGCAATAGGCTCGTGCCTCGGGGAGCCGCCGGCGGGGGCTCTTTCGACGTTCGACACTGCCGGACTTGCTGTAACACCTTATGACTTCTGATTCCCTCCTGAACATCACTCCGGAAGCAGAGCGTTTGATCGAGAACGACAGACGCGAGCGATTTTGGGAACTGTGGGGTCCGTATTTGGCGGAACGTCAGTGGGGAACGGTACGCGAAGACTATACGAAGAACGGCGACGTCTGGGGGGCGGTCACTCACGCCACGGCCCGCAGCCGCGCCTATCGCTGGGGCGAGGATGGACTCCTGGGATTCACCGACCGCTTCAACCGCCTCTGCTTCGGATTGGCCCTCTGGAATGGCAAGGATGAGATACTCAAAGAGCGTCTGTTCGGCCTCACCGGCCCGCAGGGAAATCACGGGGAGGACGTCAAGGAGCTGTACTACTATCTCGATTCCACCCCCACGCATTCGTATTGCAAGGCACTCTACAAATACCCGCAGGCAGCGTTTCCCTATGAGCGGCTGATCCGGGAGAACGCGGCGCGCTCTCGGACCGAGGGAGAGTTTGAACTGATCGATACCGGCGTATTCGATGGCGGGCGCTATTTCGACGTCTTTGTCGAGTACGCCAAGGGTTGCGAGGAAGACGTAGCAATCCGGGTGACCATCGCCAACCGGGGTCCCGAAGACGCCGACATCCACCTCCTGCCGAACTTTTGGTTTCGCAACACGTGGAGTTGGGGGGCAATCGAGGAGGAGTGCGTCGAACGTCCGGGTATCGAGATTTCCGGACGGGGTGGTTTTATCGCCGAGCACGCCACGCTGGGTCGGTACTACCTCGACTGCGGTCGGGGTCCGGACGGTGTGGTTCCCGATTTCCTCTTCACGGAAAACGAGACGAACACCGAGAAGCTCTACGGCGTTCCGAACAAGGAGCCATTTGTTAAGGATGCGTTCCACGAGTATGTCGTGAATGGCGTGTCGGGGGCGGTGAACCCTTCGTCCCGGGGAACAAAGGCTGCGGCGCATTACAAGCTTCATGTGCCTGCCGGGCAAAGTGTGACGATTAAGATGCGCCTGGCGCTTGAGCATCAGCTGGCGGATCGTCCACTCGGTAAGGAGTTCGATGATTTGTTCGCAACGCGGATCGCGGAGGCGGATGGATTTTATGCGGAGCGCATTGCAAGGAGTGCGACCGCCGATGAGAGACGCATTGCGCGGCAGGGTTACGCGGGATTGCTGTGGTCCAAACAGTTCTATTATTTAGTGCAGACCGAATGGTGGAAGGGCGACCCGGCCGGTCCGCCGCCGCCGGACGGGCGACTGCCGCGAAACGACGATTGGAAGCACCTGTTCAGCCGGGACATCCTGTCGATGCCGGACAAATGGGAGTACCCGTACTTTTGTACGTGGGATAGTGCCTTCCACGCCGTGTCGATGTGCCGCATCGACCCAGGGAATGCGAAACGTCAGTTGCTCGTGTTTCTCCGGGAGTGGTACATGCACCCTAATGGGCAAATGCCGGCGTATGAGTGGAATTTCTGCGACGTCAATCCACCCGTTCACCCCTGGGGTTGCTGGCGGGTCTTCCGTCTTCCGTGGTTGGGTCGTCCGGATTACGACTTTCTCGAACGTGTTTTTCAGAAGCTGCTGCTTAACTTTACCTGGTGGGTGAACCGGAAGGATCCCGAAGATAACAACCTTTTCGGGGGAGGATTCCTAGGGTTGGATAATATCGGCGTCTTTGATCGTTCGCAGCCGCTGCCGACCGGGGGAACTCTTAAGCAGGCGGATGGAACCGCATGGATGGGATTCTATTCCCTCATGATGCTCACCATGGCGCTTGAACTCGCTCAGAAGAACAAAGTGTACGAGGATCTCGCGTCCAAGTTTTTTGAGCATTTTGTCCGGATCGTTCACGCGATTAACGAGATTGGCGGGAAGGGGCTTTGGGATGAACAGGACGGTTTTTATTATGATCTCCTTGAGGTCCATGGAAACCACGTGCCGCTTAGGGTTCGCTCGATCGTTGGATTCATCCCATTATTTGCGACCACGATCCTGCCGAGTTCCTATGTGAAGAAGCTGCCGGACTTTGCGGGTCGGATGCAGTGGTTCGTCGAGAATCGGCCGCTCCTGACGGCTCACTTAAAAGAGCTGAATCCCGATGGGGATGCCGCGCAGAGGCTGCTCTCCATCGTGAGCCGCGAGCAGTTGGTGCGGATGCTCCGCTACATGTTTGATGAGAAGGAGTTTCTGTCCCCGTACGGGATCAGGTCGGTTTCCAAGTTTCACGAGGAACATCCTTACACCTATTGGTGCGGGGACCAGGCGTACTCGGTGGATTATGAGCCGGGCGAGGGAAAGACGGGAATGTTTGGCGGAAACTCCAATTGGCGGGGTCCCGTTTGGTTTCCGATCAACTACCTGCTTATCGAGTCGCTAAGGACTTACCATCGATTTTACGGAGATTCGTTGTTGGTCGAATTCCCGACGGGTTCGGGAAATCACATCACGTTGGGAGACGCGGCGCAGCAGTTGTCGAGGCGCCTCATTTCTTTGTTTTTGCCGGATGAGAATGGGTCGCGGCCGTGTCATGGAGGCGTCCGTCATTACACGGACGATCCTCATTTCAAGGACCTCCTTCTCTTTAACGAATACTACCACGCGGAGACCGGTCGCGGGTTGGGCGCGAGCCACCAGACAGGCTGGACCGCGCTGGTGACGGATTTGTTGAACCTGCAGGGGAAGTAAGCGTGTTACCATAGCTTCTTGCCCGTTCACTTCTCCCGGATAACCTCTCTGGCGGTTTGACGAAGAGGCTGGTGATAACGTAAGTTATTAGTATGCCCATTCGAACCAAGGTGCGCAGAATCGGAAATTCGCTCGGGATCGTTTTGCCCATGGAAGCGCTGCAAGCCCTTAAGGTGAAGGAGGGCGATGCACTTTATCTGACGGAAGCCCCTAACCAGTCCCTCACCCTCAATGCCGATCGTCCGGGTTTCCAACAAAAGATGGAGTTGGCTGAGAGCTTGATGCAGCGATATCGGAATGCATTCCGGGAATTGGCCAAGTGACGGAACCGGTTTGGATCGAACTTCCGGATTGTCTTGCCGTTCACGATGCGCTTTTGGCCCGTTTCGGCGGTTTGCAAGGGATCCGCGATGCGGGTTTGTTGGAGTCCGCGCTCAATCGTCCGATGCAGCTGTTCCGCTATGCGGAGCCAACGCTCGTCGATTTGGCTTCCGTCTATGCGGAAGGAATCGTGAAGAATCATCCGTTTCTCGACGGGAACAAACGCACCGGTCTGATGGCGGCGGCGCTCTTTTTGGAATGCAACGGATGGATTTTTGAGCCCTCAGAAGAGGAAGCCGTGTTACAAACGGTTGCGCTTGCCGCCGGCGACATCGATGCGTCGGCGTTCTCCCAATGGCTCGCAGCAAACTGTAAGTGCCGGGTCTGACGCTGCCGCGATCGACGATCCGCCCGGGTCAACCTTGATCCGTCCTGCGTCCTTCAACCACCCGGCTCAGGATCGCCTTTTGTGTGTGCAGCCGGTTTTCCGCCTGCGTGAAGATCGTATCGGCGTGGGACTCCATTAGTTCCGCCGTGATTTCCTTGCCGCGATAGGCGGGCAGGCAATGCATGACCATCGCACCGGGAGCGGCGTGGGAGAGAAGTTCCTCCCGGATCTGGTAACCCTTAAGCTGTGCGAGACGATAGGCCCCTTCCTCCTCGCGCCCCATGCTTACCCATACATCTGTGTACAACACATCCGCCCCATCGGCGGCCGCATGGACGTTGGACGTCACGTGGATGCTTCCGCCTGCACGCTCCAGGAGCGCAGCGGGCGGTTGATAGGGCGGGGGCGCGGCGATCCGCAGTTCGAAGCCCACCCTCGCCGCCGCCCAAATCCAGGATCGCGCGACGTTGCAGTCGCCATCGCCCACAAAGCAGACCTTAAGGTCCGCAAGCGACCCCCGGCGTTCCGTGATGGTAAACAAATCTGCCAGAATCTGACACGGATGCTCTTCATCCGTGAGCGCATTGATCGTGGGGATGCCGGAAAGCCGGGCGAAAACCTCCACATCCTCCTGTGCGAAGGTGCGGATGACGGCGCCGTGTGCCATCCGCCCAATGACGCGCGCAGTGTCCTCGATGGGTTCCCCGCGTCCGAGTTGGATATCGGACGCCGAGAGAAACATGGGGTCGCCACCTAGTTCCCGGATGCCGACCTCAAAGCTCACGCGGGTGCGGGTCGAGGATTTCGAAAACATGAGCGCCCAGCATTGGTGGCGCAACGGATGCGCGGCGTGATGGCCCCGTTCGGATTTCATCGCTGCCGAGAGGGTCAGGATGTCGAGGATTTCCTCGCGGGACAGGGACTCAATGGAAAGGAGATTCCGCATGGAACGGGGAGTTGGTTAACTTAAGCTTAAGTGGGAAGCGCACTGCGAAGGATCGATATCGCCGCACTCGCTTCATCTTTCGTGATATTAAGCGGCGGCAATAGGCGAAGCACGTTTTCCCCTGCGGGAATGGCCAGCAATCCGGCGCGCATGCAACGCTCTGTCAAAAGGAGCGAGAGTGGACGCGTGTCGGCATCCGCGCCCCACGCCTGCCGGAGCGAGGGGTCGAATTCGATGCCAATCATGAGCCCGACCGCGCGTACGTCGCGCACGTAATTTGCGGACAAAGTGCGGAGTTCCTCCCGGAGGAAGGCACCGATCTCGAGAGAGTGCACGAGGAGTCCCTCGGATTCGATCGTACGGAGCACGGCGAGGCCCGCGGCACACGCGAGCGGATTTCCGCCATAGGTCGTGCCATGCGTTCCCGGGGAAAGGAGGTCGCATAAAGGCGTTTCATGCGCGGTCCGGCGCACCCAAAACGAACCGAGCGGAATCCCGTTTGCAATCCCCTTTGCCCAACTCACGGCGTCGGGCACAACGGATTCTCCCACGATGCTTTTCCAGCCGCACCAGTCGCCGGTGCGCCCGAGTCCGCATTGGACTTCGTCGAAAAGCAGCAACATCCCGCGTTCATCGCACAATGCCCGCAGGCCCTGCAAAAACTCTGGCGTGGCAATGTTGATCCCTCCCTCTCCCTGGATGGGCTCTACCAGGATCGCGATCGTTTTAGGCCCGATCGCAGCCTCCGCCGCAGCGAGATCGTTGAACGGGGCATGAATAAAGCCGTCGACCAGCGGAGCGAAGCCCTTTTTCACTTTCTCCTGACCCGTCGCCGAAATGCCGCCGAGCGTGCGCCCGTGGAAAGATCCGAGGAACGTGAGGATCTCATACCGACCCTCTGCACTGCCAAACTTGCGGGCCAACTTGTAGAGTCCCTCGTTGGCCTCGGCGCCACTGTTCGAGAAGAAGCATTTTCCGGGCGTGCCCACGAGCCGCACAAGGAGTTCAGCCATCTCACCCTGAGGTCGGGTGAAATACAAATTCGATGTATGCACGAGCGTCGCCGCCTGCGCGGAGATGGCCTCGGTCACGCGCGGATGAGCGTGCCCGAGCGAACACACCGCGATGCCCGCCCCAAAGTCGAGGTAGGCGTTGCCGTCCGGATCCCACACGCGGCAACCCGCTCCGCGGGCGATCTCGAGGTCGAATCGACCGTAAGTGGGGATGACAAAGTTGGAAAAGAGTTCGCGGGTGGGCGTCATCGGAACTTGGGAAAGTGCGACATTAGGCGGGGAGGGAGTGGGGGGCAACCCCGGAAACGTGACGTCAGCGTTCGAATCCGAAGGCGCCCGCCGGAATGGCCTCCTCGAGCAGGGCGGCCGGAAGGTCTCCCGCGGAGTTCACGCGTGCGAAAATTCCCTCCCTCCGGAGCGTGGCCTCGCGCCAGCTCTCGAAATGCGAGGAGTAAGCGCCCCGATACCGTTCTGCGGCGGCGGAATCAAAGTGCAGATCGCGACGTTCCGCGCTCTCGCAATCGATCAAGTCGACCTGCCCCGTCCAGTCGGGGTCGGCTTCCTCCCGATCGTACGGAGCCAGGAGAATGGGAACACAGCGGGCCGTGCCCTGACTCGTGAAGAAATCCGACGGGGGAATGCTCGATAGAAAATCGGAAACAACGACGCGCAATCCACCGGGTCGCCATCTCACCTGATCCCATGCGAGCGGTTCCGTCGCGTTGCCTGGCCGGGTGCCGAAGTCGGCACTCATCAACGCGGCGTCGCCTTCGCTGGTGCCTCCTTGCCAGACGCAGGAGACTCGAACGCTTGCGCCTGCCCGTTCTCCGGCCGCGATGCACAGCAGTGCCAGTTCCAGCGCCCGCGTTGCTTTTTTCGGACTGACGGCCATGGACGCGGTGCCGTCGATGGCCACGTCCACGATGGGCCGGGTTTCCTCGCGGTACACCTTGAGGGTTAGCTGGTCCGTCCGGGCGAAAGCGTTCCAGTCGATCGCCCTTGGATCGTCCCCCGCGATGTAGGGTCGATGATCGTGGTACTCGAGGGAGGAACCGGCGCCGGAGGACCGGAGCCCTCCCGCCGCGGCGGACGGCCCTCGTCGAAAAGGCAGAGTGAACTGTGCCGCCCAGATGGCCGCCCGTGCGCGGATCGCAATCGGATCCACCGGGGCGGCGGGCGTTTCCATCGTGCGACTACACCGTGCCGCAGAAGTCTTCGAGTCGATCCAGCCCCTTCTTGATCACATCCAGGCTGGTGGCGTAGCTGAGGCGGATGGTGCGATCGTCACCGAATGCCACGCCCGGAACGACGGCGACGTTTGCCTTGCTGAGGAGGCGATCGGAGAAATTCTGGGAGTTCAAGCCGAGTTCGCTGATGTTCACGAGCACGAAAAAGGCCCCGAGCGGGCGCACAGCCGAGATGCGCGGGATCCGGGACAGGCGCTCCATCATGTATTCGCGGCGGATGTTGAATTCCTCCCGCATGTCCGCGAGACATTGCTGATCGCCGGTGAGTGCGGCCAGACCACCCTTTTGCGCAAAGGAACACGCGTTGCTGGTGCTGTGGCTCTGAATCGAGTCGATCGCCTTCGCAATGGCCTCGGGCGCACCGAGGTAGCCCAGACGCCATCCGGTCATCGCATAAGCCTTGCTGAAGCCATTCACCGTGATGGTCAGGTCGTAGGCCTCCGGGGAAAGCGACGCCACACTGACGTGCTGGGCGTCGTCATAGACGAGCTTCTCGTAGATCTCATCGGAGAGGATGAAGATGTCCTCGTCCATAGCGACTTCGACGATCGCTTCGAGTTCCTCGCGGGTGTAGACCGAGCCGGTCGGATTTCCCGGGGAATTGATAATGATCATCTTGGTCCGCGGGGTCATCGCGTTTGCAAATTCCTCCGCAGTGATCTTCCAGGAGTTTTCCTGACGGGTCTGAACGATGACGGGTTCTGCGCCGGCGAGACGGACCATTTCGGGGTAACTCAGCCAGAACGGCGAGGGGATGATCACCTCATCGCCCGGGCTGCAAACTGCCATGATGGCGTTGAAGCAGGAGAGCTTCGCTCCGCTGCTCACGATGATCTGGCTGGGCTTGTACGAGATGTTGTTGTCTGCCTGAAACTTGTCCGCAATCGCCTGTCGGAGCTCAAGGATTCCCGAGCTGGGCGTGTACTTCGTGAAGCCTTCGGCCAACGCGGCGACTGCGGCCGCTTTGATGTGGTCTGGCGTGTCGAAATCGGGTTCGCCCGTTCCAAATCCACAAACGTCGATGCCTTCCGCCTTCATCGCCTTCGCCTTGCTGTCAATGGCGAGGGTGAGAGATGGCGTGATGTCATTAATGCGCGAGGCGAGTTCCATAAACGTTAAATTGAACCTTGGGAGTGGGAAGTGGAGTAAGCGGGGTGGGTGGAGTAGCGTGTGAAAATTCGATAAACGTAGCGAAGATCGGCTTCTGCGGCTGGTTTTGCACTGGGGTGGCGGACCGGCAGGGTCGGAGATTAAACAGAACCAATGTGGGTTTCAATCAGCGCTTTCAGGTTGTTTTCCTGAATTTTGATGATCGCCATCTCCCTCGCCGCGTTGGCGGCGGAGTCGGATGCGTGCGCGGCATTGATCATGATCGTCTGGCCGAACTCTTTACGGATGGTGCCAGACGGCGCCTTGGACGGATCCGTGGGCCCAAGGACCTCACGGATTTTGCGAACCGCATCGACACCCTGATAGACGAGGGCAACGCATTTTTCCGAGCCTGGTTCATCGTGTTGCTCGGGCGGACAGTCGCTTGGACGCGTTCCGGCCATGAACTGAACAATGGACTCCCAATTGCTGCGACCGACGATGGGACCGATGAGGCTGCCCATCTGCTTTTCGATGCTGTCATCAAGGGCAACCCCCAGTTCCTGTTCAACGGCGAGACGCGAGGTTTTCCCGCTAGGGCCCTGAAGTTTGTCGCAGAGGACTTCGAGCACGGGGCGGTAAAATTCTTCCGCCTGCGCCACGCTCATGTGGTGCACCTTGAATCCGATGATGGACAAGCCCGTGCGCGAAAACAGATCGATGACCCCGCCCGGTCGGGCATTGGGAAAGCGGAAATTGTCGGGTTTGATGAGGACGAGCGTTGTCTCCACGTTCACGCCGGCAGGGTGAATCACCACGTCTTCGAGGATCCCGCCGTCCGTGCCCGAGTACTCCGCCCACAGCTTCAGGTTCTCTTCGGCAATTTCCCGGCTTTGCGGCGCGAGCACCGCAGGCTCGAAATAAACGACCTTGTCGTCCTCCGTCACGTAATCGCCGTAGGTGTCGCGAATGGTTTCTCCGCTCGTGCGCTCGTGGACGATGTGACCCGTCACGTTGCGGACCTTGTTCACGGCATCTTCTCCGCGCAGAACGAGGAGTAGCACACGGGACCGGCGACCATCCGGAGAGGGCGGAAAATGCTTGAAGACGTATTGGCGGATCAACTCCTGGGTTCGGCGATGGCGTTCGTCCTCACCTTGAACGATGCTCTGCGCATAGCGTTCCACCAGGCGCTCGCTCGGCGCAAAGAGGCGGCCGGCGATCAGTTCCAAACCGGAGCGGGAGAGCAGACGAGAGATGATACCCCCGGTTCTCGACTTCTTGATCGAGTAGGGAGTGATGAGGACGTAGGAGAGTTCTTGTGGCATAATGGCGCGGCCGACCTCTGAGATCGACAGGGCGAAATCGGCTCGGGAACGTATCGGCTAAGGGAAAGGGGAGTCAATCGAATTTCGATCCGACCCGACGCGCGACGCCCGCGGTCCATTTGCCGCGGACCCGGGGAGCCTCCACATCCAGCCCCTCCGCGCGGAAGGCATTCGCGCATTCCGCATATTGTGTTCGAAGGACGCCAGAGAATATCAGGATGCCCCCCGGCGCCACGGCGGCAGCGATCGCCGGTGCGGCCTGGATGAGCACCTCGCTGTAGAGGTTGGAAGTGACCACCTCAAATGGGGCAACCGGTTCCCATCGCAGGACGTCCCCGCGACGGACGACGATCCGATTGGCCCCGTTGCGTTTCACGTTTTCCTTCGCAATGCGGACACAAACGGGGTCGTTGTCGAATGCCTCCACCTTCGCTGCTCCCAATGCTCTTCCCGCGATGGCGAGGATTCCGCTTCCCGTCCCGAGGTCGAGTAACCGCCAGCCGACCGGAAGTTTCGGCGCGAGGTCGCAGAGGATGCGCAGGCATGTGGCGGTTGTCGCATGTTCTCCGGTTCCGAACGCCATGCCGGCGGGCACGTGCAGCGGAATCGCGCTGCCAGGCGTTCGGGGCGGAGATGGCTCGTCAGAATCGATCACGGTCAAAACTCCCCGGATCCGCAATGGGTCGCGGCGTTTCTGCGGAGCGAGCCGTTGTGCCGCCGGGATTTCTTTGACGGTCCCTCCGAAGCGCTCACGGAGCGCGGCTGCGGAGCGTTCGTCGTCGAGATAAGCCTCGAAACGCAGCATACGCGCCCGATTTCCCTGGTAAATCACGAGCCGCTCGCCAAGAAACCGCAACCGCTCCTCCCAGGCGTCCTCCCACTTCGGCGAGGCAAGCCGGGTCCATTTCCAAAGAGATCGGGTCACAACCCCAACCTCAGCAATCAGGACACTAGGAACCAAGACAAATGCGAACTCTTCGGGCGGGGTCTTGCGACTTGTGACTCGTGACCGGAGCCTGTTGGATGACAGCGGATGCGCGCCAAGGGATTGTCATTAACCACCACCACGGCAATCGTCGCCGCCAACATGATCGGTACCGGGGTTTTTACCTCCCTCGGTTTCCAGGTGGTCGATCTGCACTCCGGCTATACGATCCTGTCGCTCTGGCTGCTGGGAGGGTTGGCTTCCGCCTGCGGAGCGATTGTTTACGGAGAACTGACCGCGCTCATGCCGCGTTCGGGCGGCGAATACCATTTTTTATCCAAAATCTATCATCCCGCACTGGGGTGCATGGCAGGATTCGTTTCTGCGACGGTGGGTTTTGCCGCGCCGATTGCGTTGGCATCGATCGCGTTCGGACGTTACGCGCACGGTGCTTCCGGTTGGCTGACTCCGCAGGTCCTCGCAATGGGCGTGGTGCTTCTGGTCACTGCGGTGCATCTGATGGGCAACCGGGTCGGTGCGGCGTTCCAGAATGTCTTCACCTCTCTAAAGGTCACCCTGCTCTTCGCGCTGGCGATCGGGGCATTTGTGTTCGGTGATCCGTCCGGAACGGATGCATTTTCGCGTCCGTTCTCCCAAGCGGAAGTGCTCCAACCCGCCTTCGCGGTTGGATTGGTGTTCGTCATGTTTGCTTACTCGGGTTGGAACGCCGCCGTGTACCTGGCCGGCGAAATGCGCAACCCCGGGCGCGACGTGCCCCGCGCGCTTTGGATCGGCACGGGCATCGTTACCGTCCTTTACCTCGTGCTGAACGCCTCGTTTCTCTACGCAGTTCCGCGGTCGGAAATCGCGGGTCAGATCGAGGTGGGTCTGATTGCGGGAAAATGGATCTTTGGGGAAACAGGGGGGCGGGTGATTGGCGGATTAATTTCGTTCGGCCTCGTGAGTTCGATCAGCGCAATGACCTGGGCCGGGCCGCGGGTGTCCGTGGTGATGGGCGAGGATATGCCCCCGCTTGGGGTGCTCTCCCGCCGCAATTCCCGGGGGACGCCCTGGGTGGCGATCCTGTTGCAAACGGCGCTGGTTCTCATTTTCATCCTCACGTCTGCGTTTGAAGTGCTGTTGGTTTGGACGCAGACGACGTTGCTGATGTGCGCATTTCTGACCGTGGCGGGTGTGTTCGTCCTCCACGCTCGGGGGTCGGCAATGGGTGCGTGGATCCGCGCGGCCGCGCTGGTTTTTCTCGTGACAACCGGATGGATGATCTTCCAGCTTTGGGCGATGAAACCGCGGGAATCTCTGGCCGGTCTGGGTGTGTTGGCGGCCGGGTTGCTCGTTTACTGGATCGGCCGCAAGCCTGCGGTGGTGGCACTCTTTCTGTTCGCGGTGGTTTTGCCGTTGAGCGCACAAACGCCGCAGGACACGGCGAGGCTCCTCGCGGGGCTGCCAGTCTCCGATCCCGCCTGCTCCGCGATCATGGCGCAGCCCGCCTGGCAGGAGCATGCCACGGCGCTGGATGGGCTTTGGACACGTCGGACCGGACCCCAAATCGCCAACGTGAACGCCTGGGCGGCGTCCGAACTTGGCGGGGCGCATTTGTCCGTTCTCCCGGTGTTCTATTTCTTCAGCGGGCCGGATTTCCTTTATGTGAATTCCATTTACTCTGCGGCGGGAACTTATGTGCTTTGTGGGAAGGAACCGGTGGGAACGGTGCCCTCGCTGACGACCCTCCCTCCTG
>Ga0247837_1000297_pt1 | contig 103721 bp, 46 predicted proteins | sample LaCtaG_2_FD_187115 | JGI IMG/M metagenome (GOLD analysis project Ga0247837, IMG submission 187115) | Freshwater microbial communities from meromictic Lake La Cruz, Castile-La Mancha, Spain - LaCruzMarch2015_14.5m | ecosystem: Environmental > Aquatic > Freshwater > Lake | place: Spain... | reverse complement strand
TCCCATTTGGATGGACTATGTTCAACAGAAGAGCACAACCTTCCTCCTCCAAGACAAATTAGTCCAGTACCTCTTGCAATTCCTCACCCACTGTCGTGCTGTCTGGCCAATACTGCACATTCCTTTAAACTGTCTCACAATGAAAGGCTGCTTGCTTCCTGTGGGCTTACTTACGACAAATCGGTTTATTTGTCTGTTCTCTCATACCTATCAGTTTCAATAGGTTTGTACTAAGCCCAGATAGGTCTAACACACAAAAGCGCCAAACACATACAGCAAGGGAAGCAGTGCAGAGACCCTTCTTCGAAGCCTATATTGGGCACTTTCTGCTCAGTTTGGCAATTATCAGGTCTGCTTCTTGTGATTTCTCGGTTTGGAATATACTGATATTTGGTCGATTCTATCCTATCGATGAGGGACTCCGCAGAGAAAATCCACGTGTGAATTAACTCGCTTTCTATAATATTCTCTCAGGAAAGCTGTTGGAACAACACATTCCATTTAGACAGATAACTTAGGCAGTTTCACTGCTTTACCCAGCTAAACTACCCGGCAGTTCCAGATGCTTGGAGTTCTGCAAAGACTCATGTCCGACTGCCTCGTACTTCGTCTTGACTGCCACCACGCGCATATTCCTTCTCATCCGAATGCACAGCCATATCAACACCCCAATCAGAACCGCTCCAAGCACCGACCCAAGGACTGCTCCCACAATCGTCCCTGTATCAGGTTCATCGTCCTCTGATTCTGATACTGCTTCCGGCCCTACAGGCGGTGCCGCCATGAAACTCATAGTACTAGGCAAAGGCTGTCCGTATACATCTTTCAGCATAGTGGTGTTCGTGAATGAGACTCCGAATTTCGCATTTGCATCCCACTCCCCTGCGATTATATTGAGGTACACCAATGAAGTAGCCGCTGCCAATCTACGTCCAGCGGGGTTGTTTTCCACTGTCCACTTCAGTCCCGTTGCTGGCGGCTGAGTCCCGATCTCGAAATCGCTGGATACGAATTCGTGGTCGACCGGACGGCTGAAGGCGACGGAGTAGACGTTCGGCTTAGGGTTGCCCAGAGTAACGGAAATCGGCTTGTCGCAGTCATTACAGCGGAAACAAGTTCCTGCAGTAGTGAGGTTTACGCCCGCAGGACAGGTCAGACAAAGGCCTGAGGAATTGCAAGTCGCACAAGCGCTGCAGATTTCGCACTTACCGCCCTTTAAGTAAAACCCTGCGTAGCACCCGGTGCAACTGTTTTCCAGTGCTCCGGTGCATGAGCCACATGCAGGGTGACAGTCCTGGCACTCTAAGTCTGAAGGAAATTGATGGTCTTCGCAGTCTCGGATACAGCCAGTGTCGCTGGCGATGAAGTTCTGCGCACAGGTTAAGCATTGGGTGGAGTTGGAACAGGTCGCGCAGGGGAGGACACAGGGTACACAGACTCCTTTATCTGCGTAATAGCCTGCCGGACAGGTGGCTTGGCAGGCAGTGAGGGAGGGCTGCAGCAGAGTGCTGTTCAGACAGAGCTGGCACTTGCCCTGGCCACACAGGCCGCAGTTCTCGATGCACGGAGGCAGGGTCGTGGAGCTGCAAGTTATATCGCAAAATACGCAATGGGAAGCGTCCGGCTTCGGCAGGTAATTAGTACTATTGCAAGCGCAAGCATTCGGCGCAGTCCCCAGCAGCACTCCACCCATCTTACACGTCAAACAACTAGTGGCAATCGCCTCTTTGCAGGTCAAACAAGTGAGGTGACAAAGCATGCAGCCAGTGGCAGGAGTGCCTGGAAATCCGGCTTCGCAAGTGCAGTTGCTGGGCGCGGCTGAGGCCAGTAAAGCGTGAGTTCCGCAGGTTAAGCAGTCGTTTAGCCCGGCTCCGCGGCAGGTAGCGCAGGAGGGGTTGCAGACGTTGCAGTGCGTCGCATCTGGATTGGCGAAAAAGCCAATTTTGCAAGCGCAGGATTTGTCAGTGGCCAAGCTTGCATTCGTACCACAGCTCAAACACGCCTTCGTCCCGCTGTCTTCACAAGTTGCACACGATGCATCACAATTCGTGCATCTACTAGTTGCAACTACTAGGTAAGTGCCTTCCGGACAGGCGCATTTGCCTGAGTTGAGCACTGCTGGGGAATAGCAGGCTTGACAGGCTTGGTTTCCTGCGGCAGAACAAGTTTGGCAGCTAGGGTCGCAGGCTGCACACGTCTTTGCATTAGGATTGGGGTAGTAGCCGCTCGGACAAACACAACTTCCAGTGCTTAGAGTAGCGGGGGAGTGGCAAGTGGAACAGGCCGTGTTCCCTGCATTTGAACAGGTCAGGCAGGTGACGTCGCAGTCTAAGCATCTACTCGTCGAGGTATTGAGATAGGTATTTGAGGAACACACACAAGTTGATCCACTTAGAGTTGCCGGGGAGTAGCAAGATTGGCAGGCGTTGCTTCCTCTCGCTGAGCAAGTCAGGCAGAGCGCGTCACAGTTCACACATCTACTAGTGGAAGTATCCAAGTAAGTGTTGGGGATACACACACAACTCGTTCCATTCAAAGTCGCAGGGGAGTAGCAGGACAGACAAGCAGTACTAGCATTCCCAGTGCAAGTCTGGCAAATAGGATCGCAGGCAGCACAGGTCTTCGCATTGGGATTGGGGAAGTAAGCGGTAGGACAGATGCACGTAGTTCCGCTGAGTGATGCAGGGGAGTAGCAGGATTGGCATTGGCTGCTTGCCCCTGTACAAGATTTACAGATTGTATCACATAGTGCACAGGTCTTTGCGTTGGTATTGGGGTAGTAGTTACTCGGACAGATACAACTTCCAGCGTTCAGAGTAGCGGGAGAGAGGCAAGTGAGACAGGCTGTATTCCCTGCACCTGAACAAGTCAAGCAGTTGACGTCGCACTCCACACATCTACTAGTCGAAGTATTGAGGTAGGTGTTTCGGATACAGATGCAGGTAGTATCACTCAAACTGGCTGGGGAGTAGCAAGATTGACAGGCGCTGCTTCCTCCCGCTGAGCAAGTCAGGCAGAGCGCGTCACAGTTCACACATCTACTAGTGGAAGTATCCAAGTAAGTGTTGGGGATACACACACAACTCTTTCCACTCAAAGTCGCAGGGGAGTAGCAGGACAGACAAGCAGTACTAGCAGTCCCAGTGCAAGTCTGGCAAATAGGATCGCAGGCAGCACAGGTCTTCGCATTGGGATTGGGGAAGTAAGCGGTAGGACAGATGCATGTAGTTCCGCTGAGTGATGCAGGGGAGTAGCAGGATTGGCATTGGCTGCTTGCCCCTGTACAAGTTTTGCAGATTGTATCACATAGTGCACATGTTGTTGCATCTGGGCTTCCGAAGTAACCAGTCGGACAGATGCATTGAATTGGCGAATCGGTGGATAATTCAGCGCCTTCGTAACACGTCCCACAGTTAGTCCCTGAGCAGGTTAAACAGGTTCCCGGACAACTCCTGCACCCGTCATTGACAAGATACAGCGAAGAAATGCAGGAAGTGCACGTATCTGGAGTGGAGAAGTCGCAAGTTAGGCAGGAACTGTTGCAGGATACACAGTTAGTAGGGTCAGGACTTCCAGAGCCACACACACATTCGAAGTCGTTAGTGAGAATAGCTTCGGAATGGCAAGTAAGGCAGAAAGTGGCCAGACCTGCCCCACAAGTCAAACAGGTAAGATCACACAATTCACAGGTTTTAGTACTGGGCTTCAAGTAGGAACCCACTCCACACTGACAAATCCCATCCACCAGGTTCATCCCTACGACACAGGACAGACAACTATCATAGTCTCCGAGACTGCAGGTCAAGCAGGTAGCATGACAGGGACTGCAGTCAGGAGGGGAAGGGTCAGGGAACAGCCCGGAGTTGCAAGAACAGACTCCTGCTGCCAGGGTAGTGTTTTCCCAGCACTCTGAACATCCGCTAGGACCAGCTGATTCGCACAAACTGCAACTACCATCGCAACTCTCGCACAGTCCGCTTTGCTCATTCCAAAAACTTTGAGCTTTGCAAGTTCCACAAGACCCGTCCTCTAGCGTCGGGCCTCCCCCAGAGCAAATACAATAGTAATCTTCACTGAGAGCTGTTCCTTCTGGACAGGTGAGACACATGTCTGACAAGCCTCCTCCGCAAGTAACACAGAGAGAACTACATTGTTCGCACACATTAGTGGAAGGGTTTAAAAAGAGGCCTGTTTCGCACGTACAAGACCCAAGTACCAGGTTTGTTCCTTCCACACAGGAAAGACAGTCTGAATAGCCTCCAAGACTACACGTCAAACACGTCGGGTCACAAGGGCTGCAGGTAGAGGGAGACTCAGCGAAGAACCCGTCATCACAAATACACACTCCAGCTACCAGAGTTGCGTTTTCCCAGCACTGCGAGCATCCACTCGGTCCCTCAGTCTCACACAGACTACAACTTTCATCGCATAACACACACTCTCCGTTTTCCGTATTCAAATAAGTCCCATCTGCGCATGACCCACATGAGCCGTTTTCTTGCGGAGGACTTCCATCCGCGCATACACAAATATACCCACTGAGTACTTTACCTGCGGAACAGCTGAGACAATGGTTGGCGTCGACATACCCACAAGTTGCGCAAGTCCAATCACAAGGATGACACTCAATTGGCACATTGTCCCAAAAGAACCCGTTATCACACATGCAACGTCCCTTTTCTAGGTGCGCGTTTGCCTTACAGGACAGACAGCTATCGGCCGAATAGCCGACACAAGTTTTGCACGTTGGAAAGCAGTCAGAACACCAGGTAAGGTCTGGCCAAGGGAAATATCCATCGTTGCATACACACGCGCCATTGTCTAAATGTGCATAAATATAGCAAACTGTGCACCCAGTTGGCCCAGTGTTGTTGCAGGAACGACAGCTTGCGTCGCACTTCAAACATTTGCCTGCGCTCAAATAGGCCCTGATGGTACAACTAGCGCAATCAGTGCCGTTTTTAGTCACACAGTCACAGTTATTCGGAGATGTAGTGCCATTAGTGCACGCACACTTTCCAGTAGATTTGCGCGTAGCCCCAGGGAAGCAAGTGATACAGCCAGTGATATCTTCACTGTTACAGGTGAGGCAAGACGTATGACACTCTGTACAGCTCGTGGGTCCGCCGAAGTAGCCCAGACTTTCATTACATGAACAAGTGCCAGTGGCAGGGTCGAGTTCCGCATGGCCCCAACATGCTGTGCATTGATTAACGTCTGGTCCCACACAGAACGCGCAAGTGTCATCACACCAATCACACGTGAAAGGGTCGAAGAGATACATGCCAAAGTCACAGGTGCAGTATTCCTCCTCCATATCAAAGGGCTTGATGAAGGTCTCTGTACAGGTGAAGCAGTTGAATTGGTCGTTTCTGTAGCAAGTAGCACAGTTAGGGGCACAGGGTTCGCACATTTTCGTGACTGCGTCAAGGTACGTGCCATCGAGACAGGGACATTCTTCGGACCACATCCAGCAGTTGTACAAACTGGTTTGAAAACTCAGCTCCTGCAAATTAGTGAGCGTGCTTGCACACGCCAAGTCGGCTGAATACAAGGGGTAGAAGTCCATCTTTGTCACGTAATAGTCCCACACTAGTTCCGTGTATATATACCCGTCTCCAGCGCACGCGGTCCAATAGTCGCTGTATACATCCATGTTGCTAGGGTGCGGCTTGCAGACGCCCATACCATCTGTCCTAGGGACGCAGACGCAGGTCGAAAGGGAGTCGTCCATCATCACACAGTCCGCATCGCTCGAGCAGAGCAGCGAATCTGGGCCGGCTTTCCACGTTTTCCCGTCTTCAAAGACGAGACAGGCTTCGCCCCAAAATACTTCGGCTCTTGGCTCGGGAGGAGAGTAGGCTGCGCAGGTATAGGGCTGACCAGCTTCCGCTGTATTGATGTAAATGTCAACGTCTGGAAACAGACAGACCGTGGAACTCGGACATTCCATGCTGTTCAGGTCGACTGAGCCTTCAGAAACCAAGTTGGCGCATACTTCGCTCGATAAGTCGGCGCAAGTGTAGGCCGGACAGGTGGCTGCTGCCAATCCCATCATCGCTAGCACCCACAACTGTCGTCCATTACCCATTATTGCCCAATCCTTCCCTAAGGCTTTTCTTGTACATTATCGAAGAGATGCACCTCGCAGGTCGCTAGTTTAGGAAGACTAATGATAACTGGTACTTCCTGAAAGTTGTCCTTGACTTGGTCGCCAGGACTATTTCAGTGCTTCAATGTGTATATTCTCGCAGGATTCAGCTTGATGATGGACTGCGCCAGTCGTCGGCTGACGTAAGGCAAACACAGCAATCGGGAATGAAAAGAGGCAAGGGACTCAAAATGTGGGTCTTGGGGAATCAACTATATGAATTTACTCCATGCAAAGGACTAATTTCCGGCCGAATGTAGCACATGCTGTAGTGGGCAGTCGAGATATCTTTAGAAAGTGCGACTAAAAGGCAAAAAAGCTGTTCATGTGGAAATAAGTCTCCTCCAAATAGCCAGCCGGTACCAGCGCTCTTTGACAGTCTGTGACACTACGGAAGTCCTATCAGCAGCATATATATTCCCCTTTCCAAAGGCACTGAAGGAAATTTGGGCTCTGAAGTATGGGTCTAGCGCGAGTTAGTTGAAAAAGTCAAGTTCCCTCATGTCTTTCAAGCCTTAGGCAGATCACTATCAATATAGGTGAATCCTTGCTCTGTCAGACGTACATCAGTGCTTTTCAGCGAAAAATATCGATGATTCAACTTGAAAGAAGGAAAAAGCCGACGTTTGTCGTTCCCCATAGTGTCCCCCTGCAATTACTCTTACATCTGCATTAAAACAGCTCTGCTAGCAGCTGCGAACTGAGGGATACCTCCTAGAACTCTCCTACTGCCTGCTTTTCCTATGCTAAATAGCTCTGTAGTAGGACGAATAGCCGTGGCTATAGGACTAAACACAGCGGTGGTTATGTGAAATGGGCGATAATGGCTTCACTAGGCAAAATAGAGGCGAGGGGAGGGAGCCGACAGGCCTAGTGCCTTGCACGCAGGCGGTTAATAACCATTAAAAGATGGGCATATCCCGAGACTCCAGACACAAGCGCCGCCTGACGGGCGGGCGAATGCCCATCCACAAGAAAAAGCGTGCCTTCGAGAAGGCTCGCCAGCCCTCCCACACTCGCCTGGGCGCCAAGCGCATCCACACTGTCCGGGGCCGCGGAGGCAACCTCAAATTCAGAGCTCTGCGCCTCGACAGCGGCAACTACGCCTGGGGCAGCGAAAGCGTCGCTCGCAAGACGAGGATCCTTAACGTCGTGTACAACGCTACCAACAATGAGCTGGTCCGCACCAATACGCTCACACTGAGCACTGTCGTCCAGATCGACGCGACCCCCTTCAAAGTCTGGTACCAGCGGCACTACGGCGTCGAACTCGGCAAGAAGAAGGAGGAAAAGCCACTCCCCGAGGTAAAGTCCAAGCACGCCCTCGCCAAGCAAGAAACCCTCAAGAAAGCCCAAGAAGAACACGTCAAAACGCGTGTGCTGGACCCTGCTCTCGTCGAGCAGTTCAAGTCCGGCCGGCTCTTCGCTATTGTCAGCTCCAGACCGGGCCAGAGTGGACGTGCAGACGGGTATGTCCTGGAAGGTCATGAGTTGGAGTTCTACAAGAAGAAGATGGACAAGAAGAAGGCCAAGTAGCTAAGTTAGACTTCCTATATATGTTTACTGTAGGGAGACTACTGCTGGATATTAAGCGAGAACTACCAGGAAGGACTGACGTGGTGATTCTGCCTTTCAGATGCTACAACGGAGACCGTCCCGCGCCATACAAGCCAATCCCTATGCCGCAAGCCTTCTCCCCTGCTCCCAATCTCGCTCAAATCGCCAATTGCACGATCCTCGACACAATCGTTTCCGGAACAGTGACCTACATCGTCCTCAAATGCGACCATATGAGTGAAATCTCCGACACCACACGTAGCACTCTTACAGCCACGGCTCAGACTATAGGCAAAACACAGGGTCGAGAGTTCTGTGTGGGCGTGCCTTTCTTCGACATGCCTGGATACAGAGACATCAACCGACTCTTCTTTCTGAGACTGCTGGAAGTGCTGAAAGACAGGGAGAGGTGTGTGGTGGTGGTGGAGACTGGCTGGGAGACGGTGACGAAGTTGGTGCAGGGAGTGGTGGGGGAGCTGAGTGCTAGTGCTGTGGTAGAGGTGGAAAGAAAGCCTATCGGACTACCCCCACCTCCTCTGTTCTTCCCACCTATGCAACCAGCCAGCAAGCGGCCTCGAGACCGCAGTCCCTCCCCTCCTTCCCAATTCATCCTCCGTTCCTTACTCAAAGCCCCCAAATTAGCTCCAAACGCAATCAAAGGAAACACAATAACCTTACCCGAAGAGGACATCATGTGCATAGTCTGCTTCGAAATCAGTCCAGATGTCGTGACTTCGAGCTGCTGTGGGGGGATAATCTGCCAAACCTGTCTACCAGGAGTGTTGGCTTGCCCAGTGTGCAGGAGGCAGACTCACTTTCAGCCTAGTCCGATGGTGAGGAAGCTAGTGAAGAACTTGACGGTGAGATGTTTGTGTGGGCAGGAGTTGGCCTGGGAGGCGCTTAAGGTGCATCATGGGACTTGTGTGAGGCAGAGGACTGGGTGCCCCGCTGCAGAGTGCCAGAAACTGAGATTGGAGCAGGAGGGATTGAAGGAACATCTGCGGAAGGAGCACATGGAGGAGATTTTGCTAGCCTTTGAGCGTCTCTTGCGTAAGTAACGCTACACTCATGGTTAATATATGCTGTGGCTTCCTCTCGTGCTAGCCGCAGCCTGCCCCCTCCCAGACCTGCCCGACTCCCTCTCCAAGCTAGTGCCTTCCTACGAAGTCACAGGCGCCGCCAACACCTTCGGCCGCTTCCTGCTGCCAGGCAACTCCACTCGCTGGACCTTTTCAGTGCCCCAAGAAGCTCTAGTGCGAATTTCCCTCGACCCAGTCAACGTCAACATCGAGGCGTCGATACGCACCAAGGCAAAACTGTATAGCAAGAAGGCGATCCCTGTGGATAGCCATGGCCTACTGACTACCAGACTCAAGTCTGGGAGCTATGCCATTACCTTGGAATTCGAGGCGGAGTTGAGTGACGAAGACAGTGAAGAGGACAATATTGAGGACTGTCGTTTGCCTTATGCCTATTTGAGTCTAGCCATAGCGCCGATTGCGCAGCTAGATAAACTATCGAAAACGGACCTAAAGGCCTACAAAGTCGGCTTTCCTGCCCTCGACTTCACCGAAGCCTTGCAAGACTTCAGCAGCTTCAAGCAAATGGACGCTGCTCGGTACATCGATATATCGTCCATCCCGGACGAGCCTTTAGGCGAATTGAAGGGGTATAGAATAGAGGCCAGGGAGCCTAGTGAGGAGGAAAGGTCGCAGGGACACACGGGACTGTGGAGCTTGTCTTTCAGCGTCCATCATGAATTCGTGGAGTTTGGAGGCGTCTTGCTTCTTATATCCAAAGAGAGAGACGAAGCCCCTGCCTCCCTGCAGTGCGTTTCCTCAGGGGACTGCAGCATCAGCCACCGCACAGAAAAGAACTCAGTGGTCCTCTATACCACTCTCACTCCCGGCAACTACACACTGTGGGCGCTGTACCTGGGCATTTCAGACACCGAACGGTCCACTTTGAAGGAACACCAAGGCGGCTTCCTGCCCTTTTCCACCTACTTCCAACTCACCCCTCTCCCAGAGCGAGAAGACCGCTTCAACTGCGAAGCAGGCCGCCTGCCAGTGTCCCTCAACAGTCCTGGCCTACTAGACAGCTCCGGCTTCCTGTCATACCATGATAACATCTATGCGGACATATACGCCACTAAGCAGCAAACCCACCTAACCCTTGCAATGCCCTCAGTGCTGAGACTAGTCACGGTGGAGCCTGCGGGTGTAGGGGTGGATATGCGCATATTCGGGGCCAAAGGCGAGACGGTGGCTATTAGCGCTACTGTGGGTGGGACGGAAGGAGTCCTTGTGGAGCTGGACAAGGGCGGCTATACGCTGCAATTCGTATATGAACAGACCATTGTCACCAATCCCAGACATTTGTTCTGCGAAACCTACAGAATTGAGCTGGACATCCTCCCGCAGAGGGCGGTTTCTGCCTATATTGCTCAATACGGCCTGGATTCCTGCCAAGACGACTCTGAAGTAGTCACCGATTTGCTCAATGAGCACTTTAAAGAGCTCAAAAAGGAGGGAAAAGGCGGGTTTGTGTTCAATCCGGTCCCTGGAACTCACTACAAACTGCCTCTAAAGAGCATTTCCAAGGGCGATGAGACGCTTTTCCAGTACGAATTCAGACTTCCAGCCAATTCCTATGTCTATTTCGAGGTGTTGAGCCATCCTGTTATGGCGGATTTGACCTTGTTGCTGAAGCTTCAGCTGGAAAATGAGGGAGTGGAGGATGTTTTTGGGGATATGAAAGATACGCTGAGCCTGGAGAGGTATAGTCGTAGGGCTTTTCATGGGCAAATCAACCCTGGAGCCTATTTATTGGTCCTCAAGTCTGGTCCTGGAGCCAGAAATCAAGGCCAAAACAAGCCGTTAGTGACCGACCTCCAAACCCTCCCCAAATGCGTAGTCTTCCAACTAAAAGTGGAAGTCCTGCCCATGTCCGAAACCAAGTTCAAGCAATGGGCCTGCGGCGGAGTGAACTTCGCCCTCGCACCCAACACTCTCAACACAGTGGACAAACTAGGTCTCAAGGGTGTCAACCAGGCCATACTGCCTGAGGCAGGACTATTCGCTGAGCAGATCCTAGCGCCAGACAACCGCAAGTCCAAGGAGCCAGAAAGCTTTGGGATCTTTGTGGATAAGGAATCAGTCCTTAGGGCGAATTTCGCTTCGGAAGAAGGGGGGATGATTGCGGTTTTGAAGTCCGGCACCAAGGAAATCACAAGGACTGGGTCGAAGTCGCAGGACAGCAATAGTCTTTTCCTGATTGCCACCCTGCAGCAGCACCAGACCTATACGCTCCTCATGTACTTCTACCCTAGCGAAGCCAGGGGCTGTCCGGTCTATGACCTGAACCTGGAAATACGTACAAGTGACACTATTCCCACGGTCAAAAGCGCTAATTTATGCAAAGAAACTTTACCCTCTACTGCCAATTTAGTGCATTATCGGACCCTCGACGACCCGAATCCGCAATTTGAGATGTCCTCGGGAGAGTACTCGAGTTCTTTGCACGATACAGACTACAAGTACTACCGTGGACAGGAAAGTGCGAGATTTAGCGTGCCTTTCGATATAAAGACGCAGGTGGCAGTCGTAACTGCGCACCTTCAAGCCGGGTTTGTAGAGACAGGCCTGCGCTTTTTCATTGAAGACAGAGAAGAAGCAGAAACAGTGGCCTCCGGCTTCTTCGCCAGCAGCCACCGCATGGAAGCCCACGCAGTGATCCTGTCCCAAGGCCAGTACAGCCTGGTAATCGAGGAAGCCGGGGAAGGCCAGGCCAGTCTCTGCAATGACTTCTCCGCTGCAGTGCTCATAGAAGCAAAAGACCAATGGAGCAGCTACGAAGACCTGCTGAGGAAAACGAACGGCTGCGGCTTCCCCGCCCTGCCCACCTCACTCAACCTCATAGGGGAGTTGGAGGAAGGGGCACTGCACTGGCACAGGGAACTGCCCCTTGACGCTGACAACATGGGACACCGCATGGCTTTGACCATACAGGAAACGTCCATCGTTCACCTGGTCGTGGACCACGTCCCTGATATTACCTTTTATGGGCGCTTCTTCAAGGCCAATCAGAAGCCGTTTCAGCTGCTAATGTCGAAAGACGCAGTCAAGGGCATACACACAAAGCTGGACCCAGGCTCCTATGTACTGGATTTGGTGTATGGCAGTGAGTCAGACTTGCCGCACCCTAGTGAATGCGTCACTCACTGGCTGGACTTCCAAATCATCCCTGAAACCCTCTACACGCAACTAGCGGAGGCGAATTCCTGCACAGTTTCCTCGGCTTTGCCTGCGGCTTTGAATATGAAGAAGCCGGGGGAAGGCAGGTATATGGTCTATACGGGGACACTGTATGATGTGAAAGTTAAGGTGGAGCTGAGTGTGGACTCGGAAGTGCGCTTCGAGCTGACGTACGAATCCGCTCTAACCGGCCCCATGCTCCTGAAGCTCTACGACTCTCAAGGCCTAGAGCTCCAAACCTCAGTCGGCGTGCAGGACTACTCCACCCTCGCTGCCGTCCTCCCAGCAGGCACCTACGCCCTCCGTCTCTCCAACTCCATCCAAGGCTCCGAACTTCCTCCGGTCTGCGCCAAAGTCACCCTCACCTACACAGCCGAGGAAACCGCTCTTCCAGGCACTACCTGTGAAGGCAGTTTACTGCCAGAAAAGCTCTTTTCTGAGGAGACAAAGGCATACGGAGGTCCGCAGGCTAAGGATGGATCGGTCAGTTTCTATGGCGTGTTCAAAGTACCGGTCGGGAAGTCCACAGAGGCTATAATGCTGAGGGTCGGGGAGACCTCAATTGCCCGTATTCTGCACATTTCCGGGTCTTCTGGAGTCTCTATCGAATCAGCTCTGTACCAAGACACCAAGTTGAAGTCGCCCTTGGGGTACTCCAAGTCAGCTGGGAGGGTGGGCAGCTTTATACTGGAGCTGCAGCCAAGACATGAACCTTACATCCTGGGCCTTAGCTTCCTGGCCTCTAAGAAGGCGGAAACCTGCCTCAGCTTTGAACTGGCCATTGCCATTGAGCTCAAAACTACTGTAAAGGAGAAATTGACCTGCGACACAGCCTTGAAAAGCAGGTCCTTGCTACCAGACTTGCGCTTTTCCCTATCCGGCAAAGAAACAAAGGGTGGATTGGACTATATGGTCAAAGGAGCCTGGCTAATAGGCGATCCGAAGGACTTCCCTAAGGGAATAACCTCAAAAGGCACAAAAAACGGCACTTTTGTGTATGAAATGCAACTGGATATCCGCTCTCCGGGCCGCTTTTCCGCATTCGCAGAGTTCAATTTCCTCACAAACGACCTCTACTTGCAGGTTCTGAAGGCAGACCGAGTCCTAGGCAAGAGTGCGTGGACTGTCATGGGGGAAACTCTGCAAGACTTGCAGCTTTCCAGTAGTGTGGAGGACGTGAAGCTGGGGACTGGGCAGTACACCCTGGTGCTGAGACAGGCAGTGGCCGCCAACCACCTGGCTCAGATGTTCAGTGACTCCGACCTCTGCTTTCCTTTCGCATTCGCAGTGGAGTTCGAAGCGGAATCAGCGAGTGAACAGCCAGAAGAAATGCTGAATACCAATAAACTGATCAGTATAATGCCCACTGGGAAGTCAGGGATTAACCCTTCGCAGGGCCTGGCGATTACAGTCACTTGGGAAGAGGCAGTGCACAAGGGGAAGGATGGAAGCTTTGTGAAGGCTTTTTACCTAGAGAGTGACAAGCGAGCTAAAATCCACCCCTCTTCCGTGCGGCAGGAAAAGTCCAAGCCCCAGCGTCTCGAACTGACCTTCAAGGCAGGCCAACTGTCCCTCAGCTCCTGCTTCACTCTCCACATGACTGTGAAGGACTTCGACCTGGAGGAGGACGAGCCCCAGCCTGAGTTCGACTTCCCTGGGGACCTCAAGTACTGCACAGGCAACTGCAATTGCAATCCGCGGGCGGAGGCGCGCTGTAGTGAGGAAATGGAGTGTGTGTGCTCAGTGCCCTATACGGGCGTTACCTGTGAAGAGTGCATTTCCGGCTACTCCTTCGAAGCCGACACAGGCCTCTGCATGAAGGACGAGTGTGAGAATTGTCCCGGCCAGTGCACTAACGGGAAATGCGAAGCTGCCTCTCCCTGCGCCTGCGGAGACTACGGCAACTGCGTCAAAGACAAGTGCAAATGCATATCCGGCTACACAGGCGAACACTGCGATACATGCACAGACGAAGACATGACTTTCCCTGCCTGCATAGACTGCCAGTATGACACATTCCCTACCAATATCACCTATGTGGAGGGACGAGATAAGGGCAAAGCGTCTATTAATAGGAAAGGGGAGTTCAGTTTGGACCTGGAAAGGGTGGAGAAGAAGCTGCAGGCTGTGGGTTTTCGCCTGCAGAAGGACAGCGAAGTGGTAGTGGAGCTTTCTGGCGCTTTGCAGGACACGAAAGTATACATGTCTGATGCTGTTAAGAAGCCGTATAAGCCGAAAAGCGATGAAAGCGATAATGGGGTAAGAACACTGAAGTGGACATTACAGAGCGGCCGCGGCTTTGTTCTCGTCGTAAAGAGTGAAGCTGAGTTCCATTGTGACGTCCTAGGTGTAAGTCTCCGAATCTCCCCTTCCGAAGGCTCTTCCTCCATACCAACCCCAGAGCCTACCAATTCCCCTGCCCGCGACTCTTTTGAAGGCCAATGTCAGGACCACGGCCGCTTCACCTCTGGGAAGTGTGTCTGCGACATCGGCTACACAGGTTCTTCCTGCGGGAAATGCGACGATGGCTTCGACCAGCGTCCTTCCGGTATTTGCATCCAGCGATTCGCCCCTCCTATTACCTCCTCAGCACTTCCTTACCCTACCCCTGTCCCCTGGACTCAAGATAAGGAAACCAGCTGGACCACTACACTCACCAGCTTAGTGCTCTTCGTTGTGGCACTTGCAGCGCTGTACTACCTTTACAAGCACAAGGACCGGGGAGGAGTGCATTGGCACAGAGTGCCTGCCAACCCCACCGGCTTCGAAGGCCCGGAGGATGAGGAGGAGGAAAGAGTGGGTCTGCAGGGGAGTAGACGTCTATAGCACAGGTAAATGGACGGAAACGCTGAGCAGTTCTTGTCGCTGCTTGGCCGTCTGAAGCATTTGGAGCGGAAAGGATGGACGTACTACCCTTTGGACAAGGTAGAAACGGTGGCCGGACATATGTATCGAATGGCGCTTTCAGTCTTCCTACTGCCCAATGACCAATACGACATAGGCAAAATCATGAAAATCTGCCTAGTCCACGATATAGGCGAAAGCCTAATCGGCGATATAACTCCTCGTGACCAGGTCGACCCAGTCCTCAAGCACCAACGCGAGGAACGCGCAGTCCGCGACATAGCCGCTTTATTGCCCTCTGCCTGGGCACAGGAAGACCTGCTAAGTCTCTATTTGGAGTATGAAAACGGCGTTTCCGCAGAAGCGGGAGTTGCCAAAGATTTGGACAAATACGATATGCTGTTCCAGGCTTTTGAGTATGAACAGAGCTATAAGGTGGACTTATCCTGCTTTTTTGATACTACAAAAGACCTCTTTTTGACTGATATTATTGGGCAATGGGCCGAACGGCTCTATTCTAAACGGAATTCACTCCGCGGAATCGACACAAACACAGCGAAAATTAGCTAAAAATAGATATTCACCAGTGCGCCTTCGGCCGAAGTCTCGGCAACTGAGCGCGATTGGGCAGATTTCGCATCATTATGACCCTCGCAGGCAGTCTCACCCTGCTCCTATTTGAATTCAGGGTGTTAGGGTGCGGGGACCGGCTCCTATGAGACTCCGGCGAGTCCAAACGGCCCAACGAGTTCTCCCCTGACCTACTTCTTTTCGGGGTTTTTAGCACTGATAAGGGTCGATAGCTTGATTTTAGCCTCTGAAACCGCCCTTGGGGTCCATTTCTCAGTCTACTTGTAGACCTTTGTCCCGCCAACCTTGTAGGTAGCGAGTCCACTCGCTTCCTCCAGTGACTCGGTTGGTTTATTTCCGCTCCAAATAGGGACTGCAGGGAGTGGTCCTCTACCAACGCGTCCCCAGCAGGGAGACTTCCATAGGGACTGAGGGAATTGGTGGGGAAGTCAGCGGGAGTGGTGCAAAGGTCGCTATCGAATGCTGAGTCGGGGAAGGGGGAAATGGAGGAGCTGTTGGGAGTTTGGGTGTAGACGGAGCGGATGGGTGCGTGGACAGGGCGGATTAGGACTCCTGGCAGGTCTGTGAGTTCCAGTATTCTTCGTTTCCCTCGACTCAGTGGTCGACTTCGCGGCTTTCTCCGCTCAATAAACGGCGCTACTTCGTATTCCAGACCTTTAGATATAGGCGCAGGGGAGAAAACCGCCTGTTCCAGTGCCTCTGTTTTAGGTTTATTTTGCGAAATCCTCCTACCGAACTCTCTAGTCCTCTGAGCAGACTGCAGCGTGAGGGTTTGACTCACTTCTTGGTCGATTGTATGCTGGAGAGAGACTGGAAGGACTGAGAAATCCCTGATTTCTTCAATTTCTTGCTGGGCGGCTGTGGGGCTTTTATGGGTGTTAGGGCCCTGCAGGGCTGCGAAGGTTTCGGTTTGCTGGAGAGCCTCGATTGCTCGGTGTAATTCCTCGAGTCCTACCCTGCGCCGGGATTTGCGGACTGCAGGTTTGCTGGCATTGAAAACCAGTGCAGCCAGAGAGATGTGGGTCTAGGTGAGGACTACGACTGCGCTGGAGTCTGGTGGCGACTGCACTTGTATACCCTGAAGGTGCGGATATCCAGCCCGACTAGAGACTGTCCGGGGATCCATTGCAGCTGGCCTAGACAGAAGGAATGGTAATAATAAGATGGAAAACGAGGAGCGGAAGGTCGTGGATCTGTACATCCCTCGCAAGTGCAGCGCTACAAACCGCATCATCGGTCCGAAGGACTTCGCCTCCGTCCAACTCAATATAGTGGATGTGGACGGGGACGGTAAGGCGCTCAGTTCCCATCAGACCTTCTGCCTCGCTGGAAGAGTCAGAGCCCAGGGCCACGGAGACTCAGAGATGAACCGGCTTTGCTTCAAGAAGGGACTCCTGAGTTTCGGCAGCTAGCTAAGTCCAACTAGGAATATGGCTGAGCATGTGGTAGCGCTGAGCGCCTGGCTGGACCCCCACCTGCTCTACCGCCTGCTCCGCTCCCTACCTGCCTCTGAGGACCTCGTCCAAGCCCAGGCCAAGGTCCTGGCTGCCACACGTCTAGCCTCTGAGTTAGAGGCCGTGCAGAAGCCTGCAGAGGGCCAAGTCCTCTGGTACGACTCTCGCACCCAAACAGACGACCAAATCCGCTCCCTGCAAGCCGAGCGCTCCTCAGGCAGCATTGACAAGAAAGCCCTCAGTCTCCTCGCCAAACTGCTCTATGAGACCGGCGACTACACCCAGTCTCTAACAGTCCTCAAAGAGCTGAGCAAGCAGGGAGAAACGGACCTGTGGGGACTAGTGCATGCGGCTGTTGCTAGCAGGTCGGAGGAGGCTGGCAAATACGTGCAAGAGTTGAGTGTGTCCACACTCAATTCGGAACAACGCATCTGGCTGGTGCATCTCACTCTCTTCCTTTCCTTCCCTGAAAAGCCTTCCTTACTCCTAGACATCAGCGGCTCCGAGGCCGCTGGACTCGCAACCGCCTGTCCCCACCTAGTCAAGTACCTCCTCGCAGCCTACTTCCTAGCCTTAGACCACAAGGGTCTGTCCAACTTCCTAGTCGCCACCCAGTCCCAGCCTCAAGTCGAAGCTTTAGCCGCAGTCGCAAATCGAACGATCCAAAGCTTCGATTTCCGCAGTGCAATGGAGCTTTTCCCCTCCGCCATGGAAACTATCCGTAGCGACTTCTTCCTAGCCCCGGCCGCAGACCAACTCGGCACTAACATCCAGCGCTTCATCATAGAGACCTACCTGCGGGTTCACTCCCGGCTCTCGATGCAGGAACTCGCCTCCTACTTGGCGCTTTCGGTGGAGGCAACGGAGCTATGGGCTGCCAACTTGATTAGAAATGCAAGGATGGAGGCCACTATTGAGGGGGGAAGTATCCGCATTCTGAGAGGCACGCAGTCGCTGTATGCGGGGATTATTGAGAAGACGAAGGAAGCGTACTTCAGGTCGAAGGTCATGCTGAGCAACGTCAAAGCAGCTTAACTTAGCACTAGCAGGGAAGGGTGGCGGTTAGGGCCTATTGACATATCAAGTAGACTGCACCTTTCCAGCCATTCTAAGACACTAGGGCACCTTAATTAGCGATAGGAGAGGCAAGCTTCCCGGCATCGCCTTCGGAGGGAGAGTCGGGGAGTGGACTCCTGCAGCCTCTGACCACTCTCGAAACAGCGCGCTTTTCAGCAGATCCGCAGCTTCCGACCAAAACGCAGACTTCCGGACCAGTCCCAAGATCATCTTCGCCTCCAAGGGGTAGTCCTGCTGGAAGCACTCCCCCAAAGCGTGGTTTTCCATCAAATCCGATAGAGCGTCTTCGTCCTTGGTCATTAGTTGAAACAGCAAAAGGCCGAGATTGCGGATTTGCCGTCTACGCAATAGAAGACTGTCGGTAAAGCCCTCGAGTCCGTCCACTGTCAGACTCCGGCAAGTCTTGCGAGTGGAGCTAAGCTCGAAATCTGCGATTTTGACGTTTAGACTGTCGTCCAGGTAGATAGAGTCTGGGGACAGGGAGTAGCAGGTCAGTCCCTCTTCGTGTAAGTGGTGTACTCCCTTTACGATTTGGCGGTAGATGCGACAGACGTCCTTTTTGCCCAGGGATATATCGGAGGACAGCAAACTTGAGAGTGAATTCCGACTGAAGTACTCAATTTGGACGAGAACTCTGACTCTAGAAGGACTGGCTTCCTCAGCCCAGCAAGTCACATACCTCAGTACATACTTCGACCCACACTTCGACCTAACTTGGAAGTCCGCCAGCACCTGGCTATTTCCCAGGCTGGTCAAAGGCACTATCATTTCCTTGAGAATATAGCACTGGCCCTCAAGGATGTGAGTGGCGGTGTAGTAGCGGTACCTGCAGTCCTTGTGGATTTCGGTGATTTTACTGAAAGTGGAATGCAGGCGGCCGTTTTCTAGGTGTAAGGGCAGTGCTGGAGTCGGTAAATCAGCACTGTCCAGGTCCAGGTTGGGTAAATCAGGCTGAGGGCAGCTGCCCTGAGAATAGCCATCTAGCGTGTTTTTGAAGCTTTCAGTCGCTACTTCCTCTTGCACCGACTCAGGCGACCCCACAGCAGTCGAAGCCTGCGTGCAAACCTGCAGTCCGCTGCACCTCTGCAGGCTCAGGGTCCTCTTTCCAGCTCCCAGACAGAACCCCAGCCAAAGCGCTAGGAGAATAACCACCACGCACAGGCCAATTTCCACCTCCCATGCGAAAGTCGAGAGTTCCTCGGCTTCTCTGAGCCTTTGGAACTTATAGTCGCCTATCAAAACGACTGGTCGGTTGGCCGCCTCATATAGGCTTTCAGGGACTGGATAGGAGTTGTAGGACCCGAAGGAAGCGGTTTCGGGTGTAGACGAGGCAATGAGTTGCACAGGCGAGGAATCGGAGGAGTCATTCAGCGGGGCGGTGGAAGCGACATCAAGTCCGAACGGAATGAAATGAGCGGCACATAGGAGCTTATAAGCCTCCGAGCCTGCAGTCGCACAGGCCGCCACTCCGTAGTCTGCTGTAGCCACCAACACCAGCAGTTGAAGCAGAACTCCAACATATTCCTTCATATGGATTATCGTCTCTTGACCCTGACCACACTCGTTACATCAGTTTGACAGGGTAGTGATGCATATCCACCTCATACGTCCCCAGCAAGGCGCTGCACAGCCTCAAAGCAGGCATGTGTTTCCGGCAGTCCCTGCCCTCCCAGTTCTGTTCCCCTCAATTCCACCTACCCAAGTCTGGGCTTATATCCCAAACAGCACTCACAGAGAGGAGAAAGGCGGAATTTGGCTGAAATAAGGTATTTAGATTTGGGACATTGAGGGATTTCGCTGGTATAAGGAGTGCAGAGTGTGTTAGGGACGGAAAGGCTAAAAGGCGCGAAGAAAGCGAGTTTCATTTGGAAGATTATTCAATGTGGTGGAATAAATAAGGCTAAACTAGCTGAAACTCCCAGTACTACAGGGTTTCTGGGTCTAGACAGGACTAATGGACCACTCATTTAGATAAAACGAAGTCTGCGGACCCTCAAATAGGCCACTAAAGCTAGGCGTCTTCTCAGCCACTGGCATATTTCTGGAAATCCCAGACAATAAAGCCCACATCGGTCGCATTTCCCTCGATTTAGCATCCATTTCACCCCTAAATCCGCCTCAATCGCAGGCACTACGCCCGCCGCCCTCTCCGCCAAGCCCCGCAGACAGTCCTCAGTGAGTGGATTCGCCTTTACACGTAGACAGGAAAAGCTTGGAAGCCCCTGCAGAGCTACTGCCAGGGTGATAAAGGCCTCGTTGTGAAGAGAGTTGCGGGATAGGTCGAGGTGAGAGAGAGTGGAGGGCAGAGAGGTAGATAGGGCAGTGGCAGTGCTTGGGCCGAGGCTGGTAGCAGCGAAATTGAGCGATTTCAGCCTGGGAAGGACGGAAAAGCACCAAATCAGCGGGATTACGCACTCATCAGTGAGCGGATTTTCAGCCAAATCGAGGATTTCTAAGCCCTGCGCCTTTCTCAGGAGACTGGTTAGGGGAAGTCGGGCCCCTGCAGCCAGTCCACACTTCCGGAGATAGAGCGCTTGCAGAGAGGCGTAGCTGCCTCCTAGCAGCAGAGACAGTCCTTCTGCATGGATGGGGTTGCTGGATAGACAGAGTTGTGTGAGTTTCTGCAGAGGACTCAGGCCTTGGGAGAGGTAGAGACAGTGGGAGGAGTTCAGTTGGCAGTTCAGCAACTTCACATTTCTCATATCTGTACACGCCCCTATAGCCACAGCGACTTCTCTGAGAGTGTCCTCAGTCACAGTACAGCTGCTTAGTTGGAATTCCTGCAAGTCTGGAGCCTTTGTAATCAGCCGGACTAGGTAGGGACTCTGCAATTCGTCAAGTTGCAGGTAACTGAAGGCCAGCTGCACAATTGACTGCGTTTCTGCTTCTTTCAGTTTCAGATATATAGGCACAGCGCAGTCCACCATATAGCTTATATAAGCCGAAATACCACTTTTAACCTAAATTTCCCCTAAAGCCTCTATTTTGCCTGGGGACTGCTCTACTTATTCGGGCCAACCTCCCAAAGTATAGTCCAAAAGCCAACTCTTTGCAGGGTAATATGGATAATAATGATATTTGCAGTTTGTAGCGATTGCAAGGGTACAGCGGAGACTGAATGCTCCCGAAAGGACCCTTTGCCCTGCCAAAAAGGCGACGTTGGCTCTGAAGTTCTGCAAAACTGCCTGAAAGAAGAGAACTTCGTTGGGACAAATAACTCTGTGGAGCAAGGAAAAGAGGCGATTTTAGCCATAGAAGCTCAGGAAATCGCTCAATCTTGCAATATTTCAGCCTCGAATCCAGATCTAAAGCAAAAAAAGGCGAAAATATCAGAAATGAAGCAAAATAAAGCGCTTCTCCGCGGCTTTACTGCAATTTCCGCCCTGTGCACTCAGCTAAGTCTGAACTCCCAAGTGATGGAGCAAGCGCAGAGCATATTCCAGGCAGTGGAGCAGTCCAAGCGACTCCAATGTCGCAAGCCGAGCGCAGTGCTGGGTGCGGTCCTGTTTATCGCTTGTCGCAGAAGAAAGGAGCCGCTGTCTCTGGAGGAAATTGCGGCTGTGCTGAAGTGTGAAAGCCGGGCTGTGTCCAAGTGCTACGGACTTATTATGAGAGTAATTCCCCAAATCGGCGATTTCGCCTCCCCCATCTACTACTCAGTCCGCTACGCCGAGCAACTCGCCTTCTCCCTAGAAGCCCAGCAGCAAGTACAGGCAGTCGCCAAACGCCTTGTGGAGCGAGGCATTTTAGCAGGGAAGAACCCTAGAAGTATCGCAGGAGCGGTGGTTTACTACATCGGACTGCTGAATGTGCAGCGGGAAGTGACGTTTGAGGAGGTTTCGAAGGTGGTGGGAATGGCGGAACTCACGATTAAGTCGGCTTTCAGAGAGATTGAGCTGCATCAGAGGGAGTTCAGAATGCTGCTTGGACTAGGCTAGATTGACTGAATCCCGTATTAAGGCTGTTTTCCACCCATGAAGCCGCTGTTAGACACAGAAACGCGTTTTAACTTTCCTCTGTTCGCAGCTTTGTGACGAGTGGGGAATAAGCGCTAAGAACTAGTAGTTCTAAGCAGTCTTGAAGGGGTCGCCTGCACGCACTGAAGGGATTTTGTCAGTGAGGAGTTGCTCTCGCAGCCAGTCGTCCTCAGGGTTGGCTTTAGCAGTGCAGGCCTTGAGCAGCCAGGAAACCAGCATCGTCACTAGTAAGAACCCGCCCACTATGACCAACACACTGGCCCAGTCCGGCACTCCCTCCACCCACGTACAGGAGTCTGCGTCCTTAGTGCACACTCCGTTCTTGCAGCAAGTCTCGCAGGCCTCGGGACAAACTGGGTTCTCGGATGAAGTAGGGACGGGGTCTGGACTGGTAGCAGGCTCACTGGGAGGGTCAGAAGGGGGAGGTGTGGGCTCACTCGGAGGAGTAGGTTCAGTGGCAGGGTCTTCAGGCTGTGGACTGGGCTGGGCAGGGTCGGTAGACTCTGGGACTGGCTGTGGGGCAGGCTCCGTAGGTGAGTCCACGGCGTCTCCCAGTCCCGGCGCTAGCAGCGCCAAGGCCAGAAGCAGTGGCAGTACAGAGGCCATATCGCAAAGCTATTAGTTGGCTGTATGATGCGCAATACAGCCTAATTCCACCCTAAAGACCCAATTCAGTCCTTTCAGAGACTCAGCGACTGGTCCTCTCTATACATTGATGGAAAACTGCAGACTAATAAGATGCTAGAAACTCCTTTTTTAAGGGAAAACTGCATTCTGGTTTCAATAACGTCCAATTTACCTACCCAATCAGCACTTCCTCAAGTGCTGAAGCCATTGTCGAGGCAAAGGCCTGCGTGGAGCTTACAAGGAAGTCCGCAGGAAGCAGGGTAGACTTGCTAGACTCATAGCTGTGGGCGAGGAGAGAGCTGGCCAGTCCTTCCTTCAAGCACAAAGACCTGGCAAGCTGGTCGTAGTCCAGTTCCAGCGGGGCTTTAGGGGAGTTTTCCAGTGTCCTTATACGGTCCTCAGCGAGGATCAACTGAGTCCGTAGCTGTTTAGCTGTATTTCCCTCCATTTCTAATTGGCTTTTCAGCTCTTCACATCTCTCTTTGAGACGCGCCAACTCGCTTTTTGTGCTTCTACATGGGAGTTACCGGAGTTCCTCCCTAGCAGCGCTGGCCAAGGAGCAGGGGTCCTCCGCCTCTATGCAGTGGAGCTGTTGGTTCTTGGCTGCTACCGTGTTCTGCACTTCTTCGAGTTGGTGCATAGCCTTGGCATTAGCGTTTTCCAACATGCCACATCGCTTATTCAGCGCCGCTAAGTTCTGACGACTGACTCGCTCCTCCTCCTCCCTCAATTGCTTCAAGTGACTCGCTTCCGACTCCAGCATCTTCCCCCTTATTTCCTTCTCCCTGAGCACCTGATTAAGTCGCTTGATAGTGGAATCTCTATCAGCGACCAGTTCTCTGGTATTTAGCAGTTCCGCCTGGCAGGCTGCCAAGTCCTCACTGAGCCTAAAAGTGCGAGTCGGGTCGATTGCTTGCAATTGCATTTGAGTGGATTTCAGCTCTTTTTGCAGGTCTGTTATCTTTGCTTCATAGGTCCGCAGGCGGATTTCTCCGGCTTTGGAGAGGGGCACTCGCAGGAAAGTGGCGAGTCTTTGCTCCAACTCTGCCTTCTGCTTGCTCCACAGACGGCCCCGCTCCTTCCACATGGTTACTTGCTTGGAAAGTGCGCAGCGCTTCGTGGACACAGGGCCGGGGGAGGTAGTGCGTTTGAAGCTGTTGAGACAGGGAGTGATGGGACGGTTGGCCTCCCGCAGACAGCAGCGAGTTTGCGGACGCTGGGGCTGGAAGACTGTAGAGAAGTAGTGCTGGCGGCGGAGGTCTTGCTTGTCCAGAGGGGAAGGCTGCAGGTAGCTGCCCAGCTGTTCTGAGCTCTCAGTCAGCGCCAAGTCGCCAGACATCTCAAAGCTCTGCACAGGCACTCCCTCCATTTAAATTCCCCCCGCCCGCTGTCCCAGCGATTCTGTCCGTGTCTATTGCATCAATGGCTCAAGATGGCTATACGCCACTGCAGCTAGCTATAGAAGCTATGTTAGTGACCGGTTGGGTTTCCTTCTTTGCATCAAAGAGCTGGTAGAAATGCAATTCAAGTCGATGGCAGAGGTGGAAGCAGGCCGGAGTTCTTCGTTTCTCAGCGCTTTGCACATAAGGACGATTTTTGCTTTATCCTGCAGAGTGCACACTGGTCTGCTGGAGGCTTTTTGCTCTTCACGCTTCAGGGACCCGTGAGAAGGCTGTTCTAAGTCGCGAACCTTCATTTCTGGACTAAATTGCTTGAAGGCTGCAATAACCTGTAGGACAAACGCGTTTTGGCTTGGGCGAGGCTCGCGTCTTGTCTCTCTTTCAGACATTAAATCCAGTTTTAACTAATGCCGACCATTGTTTGAGCGAAGTTATATTACGAGTCTCTAATCGAAAGGGGAAAGGCAGGACTTGAAGCCCAAGCTTGAGTCTATTTGTACAAACTCAGGGAATCAGCTCTCCTTCCGCACTCCAATACTTCCCATTATTCTGTAGAATTGTCCTTACGAAGACTATTTCGCCCTATTCACTCCAACCGTCCACCCCTACACTTGCAATATCGATTTACCTATCCTCAAGCTCTCTATATACATGCAAGAAAACTCGCCCCTAGGAGTGCAGGCAAGTAGTTGTAGGCCGTATACATGTACACCTCTGGAATCCGTTGGAAACTGCACAGGTTGGGATGTACTAGCAAGGGGAAGTACTTGGCTTTGTAGTAGGCTTGGGGAAGGATGTGGTAGTTTAGCTCTGCCTGGGCTTTGAGGAAGGTCTGATGGGGGCTGTCTCCAGGGTGGAGAGCGCAGTATGCATTTCCACCTTCGTTATAAGCACATTCGCACACTCCGGGACTGCCAGTGTCCGCTTCGCAGTCCATATCAGAGACACAAGGGATGGGCGGAAGACTGCGAGACTTAGCGGGATCCGTGCAAATCAGCTCGTTCGAGGCGGTATAGCGTAGGCAGGCCATAGCTGTGGAGACCTGCTTTCCGATGGAAATAGACCCTGCCACTATGCATTGTCCCCAGTTACAGGTCAGACCTAAGCCGCATTCCCCCTGTATACACCCGTCTCCAGCCGCTTTCCCCTGCCTACAGCTTTGCTGTGAGTCGCAGTACAGCCCTGGCTGACACAAATCCGTGCCTTGGTCACAGAAACTGCCTTCACGCTTCCACTGGAAGTCCGTCCACCTGCCCACCAGTCCATAGTAGGGGCTCCACAGGTCCAGTTCGAAGGCTGGAGGGTCGCTGCAGGTGTGGTCTGTCTGGTCTGCAAATAGGTCCCCGGGACATTGGGTGTTAGGGTCGGAGCAGGGGTGGAGTACCGCCTCTGAGTAGTTTTGGCTCCAGGTGAGACAAAAAGGCGGCCGTAGATTGCCGCAATAGACCTTTGGACAGGCCTGGGACAGTCCTACCCACAGCAGTAATTCCCACATATTACCTCTACTTCCTTAGCTAAGGTTGGGCCACTTCCAGCTTCTTCGCTCCTTCTCCGGATTTCAATAGAGCCGGCGGCACTAGCAGCTTCTCATCCCTCATCTTCACATACTTCATCGTCATCTTCTTAAAGTGCCCTGCCAAGTACTTGACATCCCCCGGCTTCAAGTCCGCAATCGACTCCGCCACATAGGGAAACGGGTTGGTGATATAGTGCTGCGCCCACACCTTCGTATCCAGCAGCAAGTCAAAGAGCGCCTGCTTCTCCACCTGCATTTCCACAGTTTCATGCGGAATTGGAGGGGGGATGTGCGTGGCTTGGGTGTAGTTCACCCCTGCAGGCGGCCCGACCCAGTACCGCTGTATTGGCACGAAGTGAGGCGCGCCCACGAATACAGACGTAGTGGTTGCGGCGGGCATTGCTTCCTTGAGCATGGCTGTGAGGTACAGGTCTCTTGGCAGGTGGAAGATGTGTGGGAAGTAGAGCAAGCTGATGTCCTCCATGGACAGGGGCAGAGTGGGGTTTTGGGCGTAGTGGAAGTTGAGTTTCTCCACTACGAAGGTGAAGATGTCCTTCACTGTGTCTAGAGGCAGGTTGTTGCCGAGCTGGAGTCGGAGCAGCTGCTCGGGCATGTCGCCCAGGAGGACTTTGGACTTCCCCATTATGGCTGTATATATGAGGTTATTGATGTAGTGGTAGCGGGACAGTTCCTTGCCCACTACATGGTCAGTGATTGCCTTGACAAATGGCTCCGTGAGCTTCAAATGGTCCTCATGAGCCTGAATAGTGGAATAGGAGTAAGTGGCCAGAGACTTGGACAGGTCCAGCTGGTCATTGGTTTTATTCAGCCTCACCATATCCAGGGTCACCAGGTTCACAATGCACTCATCCCACGTCAAAGGCGTAGGGTTGTCGATGGCGTACATGGCCTTTTTGTTGAATTCGTCCACTTCTCGCATGGCTAATTGGTGCGTGACGTAGCGCTGGCGGGCGAGGTAGGTCATTGGGTTGTACTGTATGAAGATGATTTCGGGCTTGTACTCCTGCATGGTTATGAAGTGAGGGTCGAACTCGCGGGAGGCGAAGTGCTGGGGCAGTTCCGGCACACTGTGAAGGACCACTGTCTCTTCGCGCTTCAGCGGACCTCCGTCTGGCGCCAGCATATCAGGCATTTCCAGGTGGTCTACGACCTTGGTGAGGACTGCGAGACGCTGATTTTCGCGGTATTCGTCCCTATTCATGACCTTGAACCCCCGTCTTATCAGTCTTCCCCACATTATTTGCCTGGAAAAAAAGACAGAGAGCGGCTTTACAGAGCAATTCCAGCCTTGTCGCAGCCACAGCACTAATAAGTCTCTAAACCCGCATTACCTATGTTAATCTATGTGAATTTCAAGGAAATGGAGTGCTTTTAGCAGACAAGTCATCAAGAAAAAGCGACTCTACGAGCTCTGAAAGCCTCTAGACATGGATTCGCAACGAGGCAGTCGACAACTGTGGATGGGAAGCAAACGAGCTATATAAATGGACCGCAAATCCTGAGCAATTCCCATTGACTTGGAAGCTGATGAGCCGCGGCCTGTCCTTACATCCAACCCTAAGTCTCGAGCAGCTCCTAAACCTCCTCCTACAACGGGTGATTCTCTACTTGAGCGAGGCGCTAGAGACAAGAATCACAACTAGGGATAATCTGACACTAGTTCTTGAGACCGCTGAAGTCTCTTCGCCAATATCCTTTTCCTAATACAAATTATACCGAAATCTCATCTGGAAATTCAAAGCAGTCACTAGGAGCATTGCTCCAAGTCTCACATTTCAAACACCCTCTGAAAGACTACTCCTTCAGCATACAATAGGACAGTGCAGACTTAAGGACTTTGCGCAGTAGAGGCGCCGATCCTCTATTCGACAGGGCAAGGACTGAAATAGGCTTACATATTTCTCTAGTTATCTATAGTCAAAAAGGCTATGCAACTGGCCTTGATCAGGCTATGGTCCACTACTTCTTCCCGTACAAAGTGTCAATTGCAGCGTAATGCTACGAGCCTTCTCAGCAGCAATTTCCACACTTCCGCCTTCAAAACTGGACTCAGCTCTCCATAGTGAACTCCTCAGCACTCAAATCGACGCACAGTCCTTTGCAGTGATTCTTCCCTGCGCTCAGCCTTGCCGCAGACAGAATTTCGTCCATATTACGGCCTGGGTAGTAACGAAGGGATGCCTGCAGACAGGCCTACGGACTCTGTAATGCATTGCGATTGAAGTCAGGATGAACTGTTCGTCTGATGCTGCACAACTAAACTACTTTGTCGACCTTTAAATAGACGGTAATGTTTAAAGGCTGAATTACCAGGAAATTGGCTAATAATTTCCCAGAAAAGACAATTTCTGGCACTTATTTGAGATATTGTTAGAAAAGGCGCTAAATAGGTTGTTCCGAAGCGATTATTTTCATAATAAAACAGTCCAAAGAGGAATTTAACTCGCAATATTCTCGTTTTTAGGGCAAATATGCATAGAAATATTGGCTGAATGCGAATTTGGCCTGTCTGAGGAGCAATTAGTGCTGTGATAACCTCAAAACTGACTCGGAAATAAGGAATATGTGAGAAAAGACTAATAACAGTCAAGAAGCCACCAGGGGAGAGCCATAGGCTAAAGGACAACAGTCTATTTCTGCTTCTTGGCGAGGGATTAATATGCTGAATCCGACCTATAGACTTCTATACTAAGGGAGAAATACAGCTGAAAGGGGAAAACAGGCGAATTTCCTGCTTCCACAAGCAGGAAATAGAGAGAAATAGGTAAATAAGAGTCTATAGTGAGTGATTGTCCAGTCCTCCTCCGTCTGCCACACTTCGATGGCTGCGTATAAATGTCAGAAGCAGAGGAAGAGCCCAGACCCAGTCCAGAGTCCAAACAAAGCCTGCTGAGACGCATAATCCTTGTGGTATTTGTGCAGTTCCTTGCAGCCTTCGGACTGGCGGTGGGAGTGGCCAACAGTCCTGAGCTGCTAGCATTCTTCGAAACCTGGTACTGGGGCCTGATTTCCAGCTTCCTCCTAGCGGAGACAGTGATGCTACTGGTCTATTTCCTGGATTTCCACCGGTTCCGAGGGGTGCTGGGGTATGTGCTGCTCGTGCTGTTTTCACTGCTGTTCGTAGCACTATTCGGAGGCTTTCTGCCCGCAATCATCCCTACCCTGAAACTAGGCCTGGGCATGCTCCTAGCGATGAGTCTAGGCGCTACGGTCTACATCCTGGCCTTCTACCCCCAGGAGCAGGTGGGCACTCAGATGGTCCCGGGGGAATTCAAAGCGCATGTGGCGGTCCCTGGAGCCCTCTTGCTGTCGCTAGTGCTTTACGGCCTGCTGGTTTCGCTCTTCCACGCTGAAACCACTTTCCAACTAATGGCCTGGACGTTCATCGAAGGCGCCTTCATCATCTACTTCTGCTTAATCCTGGAAGACGTGCACCACGACCCTCACCTCGGCCAAGAAGACTGGTGCATGGGCGCTATCAAGGTCTACGGCAACTCCCTCGTCGTCCTGGTGAGCATCTTCCAGCCCAAATCAGTAGCTAAGGGCAAGTAACCTAGAAGGACCGGTGAGAGCCGGAGGACTCGTAGTCAGAGCCGTAGTTCTCTTCACTGCTGCTGGACTGCTTGCGACTGGAGGAGTGGCTGGAGGAGCTGGGTGGCAGTTACGGGGCTTGGCCGAGGGCGCCGTGGGAACTGAGGACGTCTTCAAAGTCCTCAACATTGAGTTTGTCCTGGTACTGCAGGCACTGAAACACTCCCTCCAGCTGCGTCGTCTCCTCACTACTGGACACAATGTCCTTGCAAGCCGCTAGAAACTCCTCCCAGCTGATTTCCTTCTTCTTGCCTAGCCACTGTCTTATGTTTTCCCCTTTTTTCTTCAGCATGTTCCCGATTCTCGACCCAAATTTCTTCAAATATTGTCTCAAGACTTCGGCTGAAAGCACCATTTCGGGTGGCTCTTCGTCGAACTCTTCGTCGTAATGGTCCTCAGAGCCCTGCGAAGGACTGGAAGCAGGCCGCTTCGGCGGAGACTTGGGAGGGGACTTAGGAGGAGACTTAGGAGGGGACTTGGGAGGGGACTTAGGCAGGGATTTGGGCTGAGAGACTTGGGATTTCGAGACTGAGGGATGGGAAGAAGGGACGGAGTCTTCATGTCTGTGTGGAAATTACTGGGCTTCTTCAAGCATAGAAACCCGCTTTTCAGGAGTTGGCTCCTTAGCCTGTGCACTGCTTTCCTGCCCTCTAGGCACTCCGTAGTGTTCCAACAGCATTTCCAGACTATCCAGAGATATGCACAGTTCTTCCATTTCCTCGTCCTGCAAGGCTTCCAGGAACACGCGGATTTCCGTTTTCTGCGGCTGCAGTCCCGGGATCTGCAGCAGGCCATTCACCAGACCCTCAGGCATGATGTAACCGTCCTCAGTTTCAAAGAGTTCCTCTGCCTTCAGCTTTTTCCCCTTCAAGTACTCTGCGATTTGCTCCAAGTAGTACCTGGCGATCTGGGCTCGGTCCTCCTCATTGATTTCCTCGTCCTCTTCTTCCCTATCGAAATCTGCCTCTTCCTCCCCATATTCCTCCTCTCCATATTCCTCCTCCTGCTCCCTTTGATCCGGCTCAGAACTCGCCTTATGTTCCTCCACTTGCTGCGGCTGCTGCTCAGTAAACGCCTTAATGAACTCCTTATACGGCACCTGGTCCAGCTCTTGTCTATGCGAATAAAACAGCAGCGCCATATAGTGCACCACATCCTCGCCCAGCTTTAGCTCAAGGTTCTTGATGATTTCCAGCAGTTCGGAGAAGGCGATGATGCCGGTTTTGTGCAAGTCGTAGGACTTGCAGGAGGCTTTGAAGGCCATTTTGTTGCGCTGGAGAGCGGTGGCGATGGCGTGGTCGAACTTGCCTTCGTCTTCTTGGGTGAAGACGACCCAGTCGCCTAGGCTCGAAGAGAGCCGGGCAATGATGTCCTTCGCAGTTCCTCGCAGTGCCTTTAAGTCCGCTTCCTTGATACTAGCAGGCGGACCAGTTGGCTCCAGCAGAAATCTGGCCAGCAACTGCGTTTCCTGGGGATGTTGGAAGGTCATAGGGGGGTGGGCGAGGCTCTCACTGAGGTCTGCCAGAGTCACTATTGCTTCTTTCTCGAACGGAGACCCGAAAACCGCCTGAAATAGCTTCGATTTGGGGAGACGCTGCAGTTGCAGACGATAGCTGAAGTGCGTGAGCAGCGCTTTGACTTGGGCCAGCTGAACTTTGGGGACTTCCTGGGGCTTGGGAGGGTCGGAAAGAGGCGCAGGGACTGGAGGCATAGGCGAAGGAGCTTCTTTCTTGTCTGTGGGGGGCTTTGGAGGTTCCACTGGTGGGTTTGTGGGGCGGCTTTTCGGCTCGTTGGTTCGAGAGGAGGGAGTGGATTCGTCGTATGCGGAGAAGGAGTTCTTGGCGGCTTCGTACTTCTTGAAAGCCACTTGGAACTGGTTTGATGAGAGACGTCCTGCATCTCCCACAGTCCTCACCACCGTCTCCACCTCTTCCCTGTCCACCGCCATTCCCTGCGTCTGCAGGCCGGTATACAGCTCCGCAGCCGAGCAGTACCCAGTCTCACTGCGGTATATATAGGCCAGCAAGACTGCGAGGGACAGTTTGCGCTCCAGCAGCAGTTTATTCACCTTCCCTAAGAAGGCCTCAACCACCAGTTCTGGGTGTTTCGTCTCCACTCGTCTGGGCTGTTCCAAGTTGTGCAGGTCTCTGCCCTTTTCAGAAGGACGCTCGGAGGGGGGTTTGGACTCTGGCTTGATTTCGGTGCTTTGCACGCCTTTTGACTGCTTGGGGGAGGGCTCCTTGCGCTTGGGAGTACTGTCGCTGGTTTTGGCCTGCTTCTTGTCCTTTGCGTCGAGCTGGGCGCGTAGTTTCTGAACTTCTGCTTTGAGCTGCTGCGCCTCTCCCTTCCTCTTAGGCTTCTTCCTCACTCCCACCATCCTTTCCCTCCACTTCTGTACCTCGTTCTGTGCCGACCTCAGCGCTTCTTTCAGCTCATCGCTTTCCTGCGCCCACAGTTGCAGCTGTTCCTCTTGCTCCCTAAGTTGCTGTTCATACGTGGCAATCGCGGGGTTGATGCCAGTGGTCATTACTTCTTCCAAGTGGTGTCGGAGACGGGTGCACTCGTCGATGTAGGCTTGCACTTCAATTTCGATTTCTTGGACTTTGGTGGACTTGAGGTTCTTTCTGAGAGCTGTGAGTTCCTCTTCCTTGGTCGTCAGTTCAGCCTTCAAGTCCTTGATCGCGAGTTTCAGACTGCCCACCAAGTGTTGGCTCTGAGCGGTTTTCCCGTAGTACTGCTCCTTGTTCCTGGAGTCCTCCAACACCTCTTCCCTTCTCAGCCGTTCCTTTTCCATCTGCTGAATCTTCGTCCTGAGCTTCACGTTTTCCTCCTTCACCCAGTTCATCTCCATCTTCAGAGTCAAAGCGTCCTCGTAGAGTCGTTCCTTTTCCAGAGTGATGCTCCTCGGCTTGAGTCTCGCAAGGATTGCAGGGTCGGGTTCATAGTGACTAGGGACGCGGTTGAGGTTGTCTTGGCCGCGGGTGGCGGAGGAGGGTCGGGGCGGCTTGCGCAGGGAAGGGGTTTGGTTGGCTTTGGCGGAGGAGGGGCGGTTGCCTTTGCGACGGTGGAAGAGGTTGTCTTCGGCCTCGGCTCGCGGGGCGCTGTGTGAGGAGTACGGCTGGTGGGCATACATGTTTGAATTCACAAGTATGCAGAACTGCCTAGAGGCAAGGAGGTGGGAGTCAGGGAACAGGCTAGGGGAATAACTGGCTATATGTGTATGCGGTGTATGAGCTAGTCTTCAGTGTCTGCGCATTTCTAAGGACTCTTGAAATTGAGGCTATAGAAACCTGCTGGCTTTGTCTCGTTCACCTGCTATCTCGTACTGCACATGAATCTGATATGAGATATTTAACTGCTAATCTCAAATAGATACTCAATAATGTGCTCATTTGGTTGAATTCAGTCCTAGAACAAGCTTGTCTCTTATAATCGACTTCCTCCGAATGGCCCAAGTCCCTCCCTCCTACCCTATCCAAACCAATGCTCAGTACGTGCACATCGACGACCTGCCGCCTTCCCAAGTCCCAATAGCCCACATAAAAAGCCACTCTTCCTCCAGCAGCTCTTCCAGCCTTTCCATTCCAGCCGCGGATAGGATCAGTACCCACTACTCAGACTTCTTCCGCAAAGTGACCGGTATTCTCTGCGTCCAAGTCCTACTGACAGCCGCTGTAATTACTGCTTTTCTGAAGGACGAGAGTAGCAAAGACTACCTGTTCGAGAACTACTGGGTGTTGATAGTGGCGGCTGTGGTGGCGCTGTTTTCAGGACTGCTGCCTATGTGTGTGAAGCCACTGGCGCATAAAGTGCCCTACAACTACTTGAACCTGTTGGTCTTCGTAGGGCATAGATAGACCCTCAGTATCGCTGTGATCCTCGCCTACCCCTGTGTGACAGTCCCGCCAGGTCTGGTCTTCACCGCAGGACTCCTCACTCTCCTAATCACCTTCTGCATGGCCCTCGCAGCCCTAGCAGTACTCCTTACCCAGGCCAAAGACAACTCCTCAGTTCTCGCCTACGCCTGTCTCATTATCCTGGTCGACCTAGTGGCTTGCATGGTCTTCGGACTGCTAAGTCTATTCGGTGTGGGTTTCGCCTATACAGTACAGTCTAGGTAGATGATGTGTGGCTTGGGAGTGGTCCTATATGCTTTGTATATATTTGTGGACTTGATGCTTATTTTGAATGCAGGCAGGTATGGAGTGGGGCCGGATGACTACATTTGGGCTGCGATTGTGGTTTATATGGATGTGGTGCAGCTGTTTTTATGCATTTTGCGCTGTCTTACAGATCGCGACTGAGGGCTTAGCATAAATTAGCGTAGTTTTACTCATTTACTAGTCTTTTTAGCTTTAATTTGACCATATCGACCTATCAAAAGCCAAACCAGTTGGGGAAAACTGCATCGAGTCTGTGAGAAACGGGTAAATTTAACGCATTTTCAGCGAGATTTATAGCCTACTAGGTTCCCAGCCACCTCGAAAGTACCCCTCGCTGCAGCTTTTGAGCATGCACAAGCGCAGCTTCCTCCTTGCCAAAGTCCAGGATCGTAGCCAGGACGTGAATTAAACGCTCTTGCACCTATGTAAAGCCTACATCGTGTTCCTTCGCTGTGAGGTATTGGACCATTACATTGCGAAGATATGGCAAATTTACAGTCCTTTTCAGCTCTTTAGCAAGTCTATCGATTTCCGAGTTCTTTTGAGTCACAAGTTCCTCCTTCCCTTCTATCAACTCCGCAATAGCCTTCGCATGTTCCTGACTTGCACGGGTGAAGTCTCCACTGGTCTGTGTCAACTTGGCTTTGAGCTGTTCTTTCTCAGTGACTAGAGCATTGCAAGTGGCCCTCCACTCTGCTTCCTGGGTCTGCAGCTCTTTCCTGCTGTGCATGAGTCTCCGCACTAGGTCCCAGGCAGTCTTGTGGAGGACGGAGAAGTGCTCCTTGGTGGCTTCGGTTTCGGGGTTCTGCTTGGCGGGGGACTGGAGGAAGCGGAGGATGGACTGCTGAAGAGGGGCTAAGGCCTCGGGAGTGACGTCTTCTCGCTCGAGCAGGGCCACCAACTGCTCATGCAGCAGCTTGCTCTCGCCTATCAAGTGAGAGATTTCGCTGGGACTGCGCAACTGCTGCTCTCTGTCTTTGCAGGCTTGCTGAAGGTCTCTATGCGCCTTTTGAAGCGACTGCAGGGTGCTTTCCACCTGAGAATTCCCATCTTGAAGTTTCCTTACACGGTCTTCGTACACCTTTTGCAAGGCTGATAGTTGCGCCTTGATAGCCGCAGGCACGGAATTCGCATAGTCAGCAATTTCAGGCAGTCCAGGCACTACGACCTTGAGAGCCTCTTCCCGGTACCACTCCACCTCCATCCCCACCTTCCTCACCAGCATCCACACTACTCCGTCCACTTTCACTCGAGCCTGCACACTCGCTACTTCGTGGGCGGCGGGGGGCGGCCTGCTCAGCAAGGCTTCCAGTCGCTTCTGTAGGTCTGCAGCCCTGTGTTGTTCCTCTTCCAGACGTTGTTCGCTGTCATCAGCCTTCAGCTTGTACTCATTGATAGTGGACTTTGCCTTAATGAGCAGGCCTTTCATCTTGTCTATCCGGGCGTTGAGGACTTCCAAGTGCTCTTCGTGGCCCATTGAGGCCTCGCTCCCTCCGTCCTCCAGACTTTCCGTCATTTTCTTCACTGTGGATGCGGACTTGAGGCTTTGTGATGAGGCGTATAGAAGGGAAATGAGCGAATTGAAGAGATGTATGAGGAAATCTGATTCTGAGCCCGAATTAATCGCTGAATATCAATAAATCGAGGGGGAAGCTCGAGTTTCTGCTAGTTTGGGAAATAGCTCATATCTTTGGCGTGCATACTTGGATTGACACTATTAGCCAAGTCTAGGAGAGACTTGAGTTCCCAATACGTGGCAGAAAGGTTTGAATGCAGCTGAAATCGGTACTACTTGCTCAAGAAGTACTCTTCCGATATAGTCCTTTTGGGCTTTCTAGGGACTTAGCCCGGCCATTTCAGCGGTTTTTAGTCAATATAAGTAATTGCTGGAAATTTTAGATCTATTCAGGCGAATTCAGGGGATTTCCCTAAGTGACAGGCTTTCAACACCCTTAAAGCCGCACTAAACCCCTAATTACTACAGATACACTGAAAAGTCAGTCACACCCCTCCTCCATCTCTAGCCTCTCTTCCCTTTATAATAGAAATGAACCCCGAAAGCCACCCTCTGGACAAGCACTACGACTACTGGTTCAGCACCAGCAACCCCAAGAAGTTCACCGACTACGAGGAAACCATCAAAGCCATCGCCACTTTCACTACAGTGGAGGAGTTCTGGCAGGTGTACTCGCACCTGAGGAAGCCGGATGACATCCCGCTCAATACGGAGTACTTCGTGTTTCAGAAGGGCATTAAGCCGATGTGGGAGGATGAGGCGAATAAGAGGGGCGGCAGGTTTATGCTCAGGATTAAGAAGGGAGCGGCGTCTGTGTTCTGGGAAGAGCTGCTGCTAGCAATGATCGGCGAGCAGTTCGAAGTGAACGACGAGATCTGCGGCGTGTCAGTATCAGTGCGGGCGAAGGAGGACACATTTGCAGTGTGGATCCGCACAGCGGGGGACTTCTCTGTGAAGAACTCGGTCAAAGCTACGCTGCAGAGGATTTGGGCGCTCAGTGAGAAGGTGCACATAGACTTCAGAGAGCATCCGACGCAGGCCAAGTACCCCAAGTCCAAGTTCACTCCCCCCGCTGAACCCACCCCTAGCTAGCCATATTTCCACATGATTGCTCGATTGGTGCAGAACAGCAGAGACGCCGCCAGTTCCAGTTCCAGCATTCCCGACACACCCGATACAGCCTCTTCCCCTCATCCCTGGCGCAAGGAAAAAGAGTGCTTCCTGTGCAAAACCCCAGTCGGCAACGGCTTCCTGCGCACCAAAAAGCACGTCTGCAAGTTCTGCTACCATGCAGTGTGCAGCGACTGCTCGCCTGGCAGCATAGTGCACGACAGGACAAGGAAGCAGGAACGGGTGTGCACTACTTGTGAGGACTCCTTGGAGCCGGATCCACGGGGGTTGCGGAGGGCGGTGACCAGCTTGGCTATGTTGGAAGAGACGGAGGAGAAGCTGAATATGGAGACTGCGCTGAGACAGGCAGTGGAAAGCAAATTCGCGGTAGCAGTCGCTGCGATGGAGAGAAGAGTCAAGGAGATGGAGGAAACTCAGGCCGCCGCTGAGAAAGCAAAGAAAGAAGCGGAAGAGCTGGCTGTCAGTTTGAGCTTGGAAAGGGAAAAGGCCAGAGAGAGGGAAGAGTTGATGGGGAAAATCGCGGAAGTAGCCTGGGGACAGCCAGGGGCGGGAGGGGAAGTAGTGGCTGGGGAGTTACTTGCGAGGCTCCACACATTGGCGCAGGTCTGGACTGAGAGCCAGCGCCAAGTCCGTCCCTTCACTTGCGACACTTTCCAGGTGGCTTCTATCGCTTCCCACACTCCAAACCTCCCTGAGTCACTGGCAAGAAAGGCAATCATCACTTGCGAATCCTTGGATGTCGCCTCAATTCCCTGCCACTCCCTTAACCGTGGGCCACTTTCCCTGGCCTCCACTTCAATTTCCCTCCCAGGACAGTTCCCTTCCACTCCCCCGCAAAGCACTCTAACACCTACGAAAGATTACGACACATCCACCACTCCCTCGACTCACCCTCGCAAGAGCCTGGGCAATGCTCCCGAATCCCCCAGTAAATGCCTGCGTTGCGAAGAATTGATGGAGGAGCTGAGTAAGCTGAGAAGCACTTTGGCGATGACTCCGCGTATGAGTAGAGCTGGAAGCTTAATGTTGAAGGCTCCGACTGAGGTGTGTCAGTGTACAACCACTTAAAGCCTTAGTCCTTCCTATTAGATTCTATGTCCAGCGACGTTGAGACCGAATTAGCTCCGACACAGAAGAGGCAGAAGACGCGAAAACGAAGCGAATTGGGCGAAGCCATGAAAGCAGGGAGGGGGCGGAGAGGCGCGCAGGGGAGCCGATGGGGCGGACTACAGATTTGAAAAGAAGCCCAGGCTGTGGAAGTGGTCTAGATTGTGAGAGGCGTAGACAGTGGCGGGCTTTAGGCTAGGACCAAGGTAGAGAGGGTCAGGACAGGCCGCGAGATTTGAGCGGCTTATAATAAAGCATGGGTCAGGTGACGGCTTTGGCCTTAGTCCTCGCGCTACTGCGGACCTGTCTGGGTCTCGTGCACTCAGACCCGCAAAAGCCTGTGTGGGCGCTGTGCTCCAACGCCCAGTGCGTCACGACCTACTACTTCTCACTTTCCTTCGAGACGGCTGTCGCAACCGATGCCCTGCTGTCCATTACCTTCCCCGCTGAGTTCACAGCCTCGCGGCTGGGTACCAACAACCCTCAGTGCTACTCAGTGGCTGGAAGTGTGTACACGTCTGTGCCCTGCTCAGTGTCAGCGGGCAATGCTGTGACGTGGACACTTGGCAGCATTGTCGGTGGCCAACAAATGATCTTGAGCGTCTCAGGCGTGCACAACCCCGACTCAGAGGGAGGCACCGGGTCCTTCCAAGCCACTCAGTTCCAAGCGGGGTACCAAGTCGACGCCAACAACATCTTCGCTCAGATTTCCATCGACAAAAGGGCAGAAGTCTACCAGTCCGCCTCTGTGTCTGCCAGCAACTTAGTCATCAACCTGCCCGCTGTCTACTACTTCCAGCTCATACCTTCGGTCGACATCCCTGCGAAGGCTCGAGTCAAGGTCACCTTCCCGCCGGCCTTTTTGATTGGGGGCGCTAATGTATGCGTGATGGGCATTTTCGGCACGGATACGTACACCTGCTCTAAAACCTCCTACTCGAACAATACAGTAGAAACGGATGTGTCGAATGCGCCGCTCATTCCAGCGCTAACGCCGGTGGAGTTTAGTGTCAGTGGGATAACCAATCCGTCACTCACAGGACTGACGGACTTGTTCTACATCGAGATCTTGGCTCTTGATACTTATCGGCAAGTCCAAACTTCCCCCGGCCTCACTGGAGTTCTAATCGCCCCGGGAGCTATCAACAACACCGCTGTGACCGGAGACCCTCTCACTCAAATGCTGGAGGCTTGGTACGTCATCAGAGCGTCGACAACGAACCCAATCCCCAGCGACGGCTTCCTGCGCATCCTGTTCCCAGTGGAGTTCCGCGGCCTCAGCGGCTGTCAAATCCTGGGAGGACTGCAAGGACAGGATGGGCTCAGTTTCGGCACTTGCGACTACCTCTCGGAAGTAAACACTGCCATCCTCTCAGGCTTCAAAGCCATTTCCAAGCCCAACGCTATCCGAATTGCAGTCCGAGCGTCAAACCCGATCTCCGCCAGATGCTCCCTTTTCACTGTCCAGTCGCAACTGAACAACCTCAATCTAATCGACAGGAACACTGCTGCGGGAGGGAACTTTGCCTTTGCGCTGCCTATTGAAGACAGCAGGTTAGAGACTTCGGCCCTCCTTTCTGGCAATGTGCCGGCTCAGTTGGATATCTTCGATCAAAAAATCGACTTGGTGCTGGGCGAAACGGGCCCTCTGGAGCTCTTTTTGCAGTGCAAATCGCTGCTGCCGCTGACGCCTATTTTGGACTTTGAGAATGGAAATAGGGTAATTCCGCCGTCCATTAGAGGCAGAGTAGTGCTGTATCTGAGTCCGTACGTTCAGGTCAGTGCCAGTACTGTGGTCAACTTCCTGACTACATCCGAAGCCAAACTCAGCTGTCTATTCGGTAAAGACAGAGTGAGAGCAATGGTGTGCGATTGGAACTCCGTGGCGCACACAATTACGATCGAAACGCCTAATAGTCTGGGCCTCGAGGAATGTCCGCTGCCAGTAACTATCACTGTAATCGGCAGTCCGTCAGACGCCAAGTTCGGGTTTCAGTTCCCTACGAGTCCAACCAATGCCCTAGGACAGAACCTCATTACCGTCCAGACGTGGATAAAAGACGCTGATAACTTCAACGAATTCAGCACTACAATGCGGGAAGAAGCCAACCTGTTCTTCATCGTTCCTCCCAAGAAGTTCAACTCTCCAGAAGGAGTCACCACTGCAGGTGCAGTGAGCATGCACAGTGTGCACACCACCGCGAACCGCTGGACTGCGCTATGGGCTGATATCACCACTAGTGTCAATCTGCCGGTTGGATTCGGCATTGAGTTTGAGTTCGATGCGAATGGAGCGTTTGACTATGGCCTGGGGTATACGGGAGTTACTGCGTTTCCATGTGTTACTGGGGCGGACTGGGGAACCACGTTTACCAGTTGCTTTGTGTACCCAGGAGATGATAAGACCAATGCGTTTATCAGAGTGCTGGGAAGCTCGGCGGGAGTGCTGGCTGGCACTAGGCGCACTCTTTGGCTTCCACGGGTACTAAACGGCAATACACTGGGTGCAGTGCCAGTCATCACAGTCAGGACACTTCTCCAAACCACAGAAGCCATCGAGTACCAACGGCTAACCTTAAACGCCATTACAGGCTCTTATATCAATGAAGGCCTTGGCGTCTCAGCCTCGCTGGACGACAGTACAGTCCAGCTCTCCAGCAGGCTGTCCATTACCTTCAACCAGGCTGTCGGTGTGGGCGACTACGTGTACTTGGTCTTCGACTCTCTCTGGAAGTGGCCCGACTCTGTGTCCAGCTGGGCAATTACCAATTGCGACCCTATACTTGCACAAGTCGGCACTTACTGGAAGTTCAGCAACCAGAGCTTCCGCTCAATATTGCTAAAAACCAGTGCAAGCACTAACTCCATCCCTCCATCCACTACCTTCTGTGTAACGCTTCCCAGACATTTGGAATACGCCAGCACTGCCTCTATCAAGCTCACGCATGTCTCGAACAATGGAGTGGTGGTGGGCAGTGGGTCTGTCACTTTGGGAGCGACGCCTGGAAGCATCGGTATCACGGCAATAACCCCGATTCTGTCAGATACTTCAGTGACGTTTCTCAATGAGGAGGAAATTTATAAGGTCGATTTCACACTGGCGAGTCAGATCAGAAGTGCAGACTCGGTGTCCATTTTCTTCTCAACCAGTGTGTTCTCCACTCTCCTTTCCAACTGCTACCGACTTACCAACTTCCCCGCAGGGGCACGCTGTCAGAACGCAGGCTCCTTCACGCTGGCAGGAAACAGCTACTGGCGGATGAAGATCAGCGGGATGACTGCAGGTCTGAACGCTGGAGCCTACTCTATCTTTCTGTCAGCTGTCGCTTCCACGTCAACCGCTGGGGCGATCTTTATTACTACGAATTTCGAAGGATCGAGTTCAGCTAATGACCAGAGCACAGATGAGAGGGAACGACTATACCAAATAGACATAGGGACGACACTTTACACTGTGGGTCCGATCAACTCCCCTGCAGTGGCTACAGCTGATGGTTTTGCGGCTGTGTCGATTGGAGTGCGGGCTGGTCTCTACGGAGCCTTGGGCTTCAACCTCACCCCGAAAATCGCTATTCCAATGACCGTTGACGGTAAATCTGCATATGGACTGGTCAAAATAACCTTCCCGACGTTCGGCTTCCAGCACCGTTCAGACGTAAATGATAGAGCTGTTGGAAGCTTTGTGCAGTCTCCAGGCAGCTACTTAGACTGCCGATTTAACGACATTCTGGCCTCAGGCTGCCAATTCCAGGGAAATGACTTACTCATCTACACTCCAGTATCCACAGACTTATCTATCAACACGGAGTGGAAGTTAGTGATAGATGCACTGGATGGGGACGTGTCTGCTAACCGAGGCTTCTTGATGCCGGCCACGCCTGCGTATTATCAGTTCTTGGTGGCGACCTTCAGTGGCAGTACGGCTTTGGAACAGGCTGCGCCGCTGCTTCGGATCAGACCCGCCCGCTTCACTAATCTCAGTGTTCTCTCCTACAGCAAGACTGCAGGCCAGTACACCGCCATGCGCTTTTCCTTCAAAGCCTCCACAGCGTCCCTAGCCGCCGACAACGTCTTCGTGAGTCTCTCCTTCCCTCTGGACAAAGGCGACGGCAAGGGCTATCTGAGCGACCTAGGCACAGGCCTGCCCAACAACTCCCCTATTGACTGTATTGCGGGGACCGCCACAGTAGTGGTCAGCGGGCAGTTTTCCTGCATATTAGAGCGGAGCCAGGCTGAAAACGTCCAAATTCAGGTGAGTGGGTTCGGAAGCGTGGCTACAGGCGGACTGTTCGACTTCACAATTGCGGGTATCAAGAACCCTGCTGCCAGTCTGTACGACCTGAGCATCGAAGTCACTTCCTACAGGACTGTAGCGCCAGTCAATGTGTCCAGTCCCAAAATCATAGCAATCAACAGCATTGTGGCTTCCTATAGTGATACTACGCTGGCCTTCGCAGACCTTGCGACATCCACGTTGACGGATTCCGGCAATGTCTTCTCTTCCCCAGTCTACGGAAATGCAGGAAATACCATAACACTACGAATAGCCGGGGACGGACTCAACAAGAGCGACAAACTGCTGATAAAGGTCCCAAGTGACCTGCAACTCGCAGCTACGATGAACACTTGTTCAGTGGGTGGCACAGCGCAGAACTGCATATCCTTCCCTATCACAGGCTGGGTGCTTCTCACTCTCGGAGCTGCTTCTAACGCAGGGAGACTGGACCTCAAGTTCGGCCCTGCTTCGAACTTGTACTACTCCTACCCGGCTTCTTTCTCTGTCTGCTATATCAAGGATAGGAAAGTGCAGCAGCTGGACACTTTCAACTTCCCTCTCGCCAACTACTTGACCCTTCAAACCCTCAAAGTCGACACCAACCTCTCCGCACTCAAGAAACTTCCGGGAATCACAGAGAAATACTGCTTCACAGTAACCACAACCAACCGAATCCCTCAGACCGGACAACTCGTCCTGCAGCTGCCAGCCGCTTACTCAGGTCTGCTGATTCCTCAGAGCTGCCAAATCGGGGGGTTGTCTTCCGCCTTGAACCAGCAACTGAATGTGCGCTGTCAAATACAAGGAAGTGCAGTTGTTCTCAGTAATTTCCCACTGGATGTCGCAAAGGCCAGCAGTGTGGACATCTGTCTGGAAAGCGTCAATCCGGCTGCAGGGAGTTATGCTCCTTTCGTGTATACGTCGTATTACACGTTGGCGGACACAGCGCGGCCTATCGACAAGCTAACAGATGGAGCGGGGATAACAATAGCAGGACAGGACGGAGTCTATATGTCGACTTCAGCAGGTGTGCAGTACCAAGCGTCCCTCCAGAACTTCTACTCCACTACGCATGGAGCGCACGTATCTGCACTTCTGCTTAAATTCATCCTTGGTGTGGATCTCCAGGCAGGGAAGGGATATATCGTTGTGACGCCCACTCCCAGTCCTTCGCTGCCTGCGGGCGCGGAATTACGCTGCTATTGGAGCGGGAATTACGAACACATAACAGACATGTGCACTTTCGATGGGACTGATATCAAGGCATATGCGCCACTGACGACTGTCATTGATGGGTCGGTGAAGAACTGGCTGATTGTCACTTCTATCAACTCTCCTAGTGATGACGGCTTACTATGGCCTCAGGCGGGCTCTGTGACCCTCGATATAGCCCTAAGCAACTCAGACGGAACCGAGGTAGCAGGCAAAACGCGCATTTTCACGGAAATGGCTCCTGAGCTGTTCCAACATATGCGAGTCGACTTCGACCACCATACCTTCCACTACCGCAACAGGTTCATTTTCACCTTCCAGTCGCCTGTCGCTGTGCCTGCCTGGCCTGCGGCTGCTTTCTCAGTGGAGTTCCCTGCGAGTTTGTTCGACCCGCTGCTTGGAGTCGCTAAAAACCATGACGAAATTTCTTGCTACACACCCGATCGCGGCAATTATCTAGGAGAAGGGACTCCAGACCCCATTAAATGCTACGTTGAGAAGGGAGACGCAGCTACTGACCAACACCCTCGAGTCATCATAACCAACTTCCAAGCCTTCAATACCAACACAGTCATTCACATTCACCTGGACAACATCCCTAACCCAGAGATAGCAGGCGACGATAAAATCGTGTGGACTCGAGTGACTCTGCTGGATCTGAACAGTGGCTGGCCGGGAGTGCCTCTGGTGCAGAGACGACTGGACAACCTCTTCGCAGTGTCTAATGACGTGGTTGATTCGCAGGAAATCAAGGCAATGCAGGCTTTCACTGATGCTATTTTGTTCACAGGGACGCCTCGTCTGGGCGGAACTGGCATTTTCAGGTTCAATTTGCTGCCCAAGGGAGGCAGCGATGGAGATTTGGTGTACCTTGTGTTTGATAGCAGACTCAACAACCTGGGCTTTACTCCGAGTGTGCGGAGTCCGGCTCTGTACTCCATCTCTCGCACCGTGGTGCTGACTATGCCAAGCGGACCCAACTATCTCCTGGACATCTCCGACGTCAACATCCCTGAATACCAACCTGACCCCGGACTCCACTTCTCCGGCCTACAGATTTCTCGACAGCGTGTAGTCGCAGCCTTCTCCAGCATCCCTATGTCCAACTACGCCTTCCAAAGCTTCACCACTGGCTCGCCTTCTGTGCAGCGGTATGACGGCTTGACTTCCTTCGATAAGGGAGACCGGGTGGATGTGGTGCTTTCCTTCACACCACAACACGCCATTCCTAGTGGTGGCGGCTTCTTCATTTTCCTTACGAACTGTCAATTCGCAGAAAGCTCTTGCTATGCGCAGGTGGATGTGGAAAACGCAGTGACTGGGCCGTACAGCTGCAGCTTGGTGGACAACAGAGGCAGTATCACCTTCCAATCCAACCAATCCACCTACTCGCCCTATCACTTCATTGCGAATCTCCGCATAGGCATATACAGCACTTGCGGGGTACTCATCAGGTCGAAATTCGATATGTCCAAAGACAGCACTTGGAGTGAGGAGCCTGCAGAACTAACCCTCGCTGTGAGCGAATCCTCTGCTCCGGCCTACCACGAAGTGCCTTTCCAGAACAAACACCACGACTACGTGCGTGCTTCCACCACTGGCAGTCTCCGCTTTGGAGTGCACTTGGAGGACAGCTTGGCTGCTGCAAGTGGTAGAGTGGAAATTGACGTGCCCAGTCGGATGCTGCCCGGGCTGTTCCAAGTGGCAGTGGGCGGAGACCTGAGATGCATATGGGAGGAACACGACTCCGCCAAGCTGGCGAACAGCTGCTCATACGCCCGTAGCTTAGATGCAAGCACGCTCACCTTCTCTATCTCCAGTCCTTCTACGCTTTCTATATCAGGCTCTAGCCACCACTCCCTTGCCATCACTACTATCGGCGCAGGCACAGACCAAGGCCTAATTCACCCTGCAGTCGGCTTCTATGATATCGTGGTAAGGACTTACCCGGATGGACAGACATTAGCACGCAGTGGAAAGGAACAACTGACAGTCCTGCCCAAAGGCACTTTCAGAAGTTTCTGGGTGGAGTATGCACATCGCGGGCACGGCCAAGCCAATTTCTTTGCATTTATAATCCGACTTTCTGTTCCTTTGCCGGTTGATGGCTACTTCGACCTGTTCTTCCAGACGATTTCCAACGGAGGAAGACGCATATTCCCGCATGATTTGGGGTATGGCCTGGCTAACGGCGAAGAAGTACTGTGCGATGTAAACATTGAAAAGTCCTATACGTGCACTCTTTACTGGGGTGACGACTCTCCTGACAGGCCTGCCTATATCCGCGTCTCAGGCTTTGGACAAGAACTGCCTGTGAACGGTGACCATTTGAAAATAGCCCTTGGCATTTCTAACCCTGCAAGCGCAGGAGAGGACGACATCATCGTCGACCTTTCCGCTATGTCTTACAATGCTGCAGGGACTCCGTTGGAGTTCGACACTTACGAAGATGTGTTTTCAGTACTGCGTAACGACCCCTACCCCTCCACTTCCCTCTCAAATCCTATGATTATGACACTTTCTGAAGACGGAGGGCGCAGACTGGACATCCCTCTCCCTGTCTGTCCCGATTCCCCGACTCCGACCTTCTGGGTGCATTTGCCCTTCCCTCTGGTCTTGAACAGTGACAGTCTCACTAGCAGCAACGTAGTGGCCTTCCACCCCAAGCTTTCCTGGCTTGCTGTGAATGAGTGTGCCAAGTATGTGAGTGTCACTTTGGCTACCAGTAAGCACCCCTACTATCCTTTCGGCATGTCTGCGACCATTTATTCGATATGGAATGGAGTGATTCAGGGAAAAGTGATGACAGCGGCGGTCACTGAAACTGCCTTCTACGGTGGAAACCAGCTTGAATTCAACCTGCGGTACGGCGATGCTTCCGGAGTTCGAATAATCGACGGCTTCTCAGAGATACAAGTGGGCTATAAGCTGAAAGTAGGCTGGGCGGCCTGTGTAGACCTCACTCTGAATGCTGATATCAATGACTTGGCGGCCTGCAGGCCCTCCTACGCCTCTGCTCCTTCATTCCTCCGAGCCACCTGCGCACTCACTAACGGCGCTCTGAGACTTACCAACTTCCAAGAACAGCTCAAAGCTGGTGACTTCGTGGGCATACTCTTCAGAGCCAACTACAACTCTGAAGCCAGTGATACAGCTACTGCCAGAATCCGGACCTACTATGATGCGAAGTGCACTTTGCCTGTGGAGCAGTCCTCAGCTACTCTCAGCACTTTGGAAAACCTCTCCGCCCTGCCCAACTCCTACTTCCAGCCGCCTGAGGTGATCAGCACTATCGCGGGACCTGGAGTGAAGGCGGAAATCACTTTCTACTACACACCTAGGACAGCCCTACCAGCTGCAGGCACCATCACCTTGAAACAAGCCTTGGGCTGGACCTTGCAAGGGGAGGAGGAACTGAGTTGCATTGTGACTTCACCTGCGAGCTACATCGAAACTCGTTGCAGTTTGAACGCTGTCAAAGAAGCAGTATTGGTGGTCTCTAGTGCACTCAGTGTAGGAGTGCAGTACAAAATCACACTTACGACTATACAGGGCGCTAACGGCTATAATGGTCTGGTGCAGCCGAACCAACCGAAACAGACAATCGAACTAAACACCTCTGCAGGCGACTACGGCGTGTTTTACTACGATGTGCCTGATTCCTTTGCAATGCTCCAAATCACTCCACTGCACAGAACTCTCGGAGAGTTCAACATCTTCACTGTCACTATGCAGCCCGGAACCCTCACTTCTGCACATGTCATAGTGGTCGAATTCCCCACTGTCACCGACGACCGCAAGGAACTGTTATTCGCGGAAGACCTGGGTAGAAAGCGGTACACAGGGGAGCGTATGCCTTGTCTTGTCCTTTCGGGTCTGTCGGGAGTGCCGATATGCACGCTTAGGAAGGGGTTGGCTGCTGCAGTGCAGCCTGCTCAGGTGCGAATCACAGGACTGACCATGACTTCCTCAACTGTGTCGCTCAAAATTGCAGGAGTGTTCAATCCCAGACCAATGGTGGACCGGGAAAGCCAAACAGTCGTGCTAATTCGGGTGTTTATTGAGAATTCACTTGGTGTTGTAGTGCGGGACCGAGTGGTGGACAACCTCTTTGTGCCCAAGTACCTCTCGGACTCACTGGGAAGTGACGGATCTGCAGTGTGGGAGTCAGGACCGAACAGTGATGTGGCGACCAATGCAATTATCATTCGGTTCCCTAGTGCTCAAAGCAACGTCGTGGGCTATATATTGGAAAACACAGACGGACCAGTGGCTCTCCCCAACTTCGAAGTGAGTGATTTAGCGGATTTGGAGGTGTACAGAGGCGACAACCTAGTCTACACGCCTACATACACCTACCCCATTAGAGCTGGACACCTCAGTGTGCCTGCCTACACCCAGGACCTTCATTTCCGCATATTAGTCCTGACCAAGGACAGCGCGAACAAGTTCCCTGTACTCATGGGAGTGCGCAAATTCACTATGCACACTGGAAGGCTGCTAGTGGACCTCTTGGACACCCGCAGGCCTGCGAATACCTGGCATACTGGACTGTCTGACCACTTGACAGTGAGAGTTACTCTATTGAAGACTTTCCCTGCTGGAACCGGCTTCGAAATCAGCTTCCGCAATAGTTGCACTGTCATGTGTCTATTTGACACCTACGACTACGGGACATTTGCAGGGTTTTCTGCCTCTGTGCAGCCTTCCTTCCCAGCCCGCATGAACGCCTTAGTGAAATGGAAGCCCACCGCCTCCTCCCTCCGTCTCTACAACTTGCAGCAACTCAACGCAGGGGAAGCCTTCTACGTCACTACTCTGGTCACCTTCGCTGCGCAGTCTCGAGTGGCAGTTTCCGTATTCTCTGGGGAAGCGTGGACTATCGCACCTATCACCAAAGTAGTGTCTGACTGGGCGCCTGTGACAACTCTCCCGGTAGTGACCGGATTCACCTTTTCTTTGAACTCCTACATTGTGGGCAGTCAAGTGACTTCTATGTTCTTCTCCACCCCGAGTGGTATTAACTTGGACCCGGAAGAGGTCGATAGTGTGGGCGTGGATATGAGTGGAGAGGGACTGGGCTGCCTGCTGGCGACTTCTCCGAATGTAGTCAGTGTGTCTGTGCGCAATGGGGCGACTTTCTCTTCGAGAGCTGTGTACCAAGGGAACCTACTGGTGATATCTCTGCGGGAAGCCTTCTTCCAGAACAGCGGCTACTTCGGCAGTGGGTGGAGTCTGCAGTGGGCGACTCCAGACTGCAGACTGGCAGCCTCAGGTAGAAGCTACATGAGCATATACGTGCTTAATAGTGGCAGCAAGGTAGTGGCTGTAGGCCAGAACGACTTCCTACTCGAACACCCCACTCCTGCCTTCTCAGTGACTCCCTCTGTGTCCGTGGGCTCCGCTCCCAGTCTGTATATCGTCTCGTTCAAGTCTGGGAAGGAACTGCCGGTCAGTAGTGAAGTCGAAATCTTCCTAAGTGCATTCATAGGCACGGGCACAGACATAGGCACTTTCGGACTGGATTACAACTCAGACTGGGGGAAGAACTGGCCTTTGCTGGCTAGCACTGCCTACCTGAGCAGCTGCTGGCTTGTGCTCCTCAACAATGTCAACTTGCAAGAAAGCGACTCCCGCGCACGCATCCGCTGCTCCGTAGCTCACAACATCCCTGCGAGCACAGTGATAACTGCCTATTTCCCATTGATGAAGACGCCTACTTCGGACTACCCTGCTCCGTTCTACTACGGACTCGGCTTGATTGCGCACCAGGAAAACTCGATTTCGGTTGAGTACAATAAAGTCAAAATCAACTCAGGGTCGAAACTGGCCTCTGGCAGCTGCTCAACTGGCACAGCCAGCGCCTCACTGACCTCTTCAGTGACCTCAGGGACTTCTAACTACTCTATCACATTGGCGCACACACTTAGTCTCACCAATGCGGGAGGGGAATACGTGACTGTGCAGTTCCCGAAGGAATTCGATGTATCTGGAGTGACTGGAGCCATGGCCACCAATGCTCCGGCGCCTTGTCCCTGTGTAGTGCTGCTAAATACAGGCACGGGGACGAATACTCAAATAACGATTAAAGGAGTGAAGAACCCAGCCAGTGGCGGCACGTACACACTCAATGTGTATGGAAACGATAGCGCTGGCCTATGCTTCACCAACACACTCTCGGTGACTATCGGAAATCTTGTCAGACGTGCCTCCGAGACTCACCTGGAACTCGTGCTAACTGACACACTGCTAGAAGGGGACGTAGCGCGGCAATGGACACACTCCTGGTACTACCGCACTCTCACTCTTACAGCCCTGGAAGTCATCCCCAAGGACTCCTACCTCCGTCTCAACGTTGTAGGAGCTGAGGACGCCTCTTTCGAAATGCTGGACTCGAGTGTATTCCTGCCTGAGCAAGTGCCCAGTGACCTGCTGTCCTCACTTCGATGGAAATATGTGGATGACCAGTGGGGCAAAGGCTTTATTGTATGGGGCATATCGAGAGACTTGCCGGGAAACACACCTTTAGCCTTTAAGATATACACCAAGTTGAGCGCTAGGAACGTGGCCACTGCAGTGCTCTACTCCGACTCAACAATGACTGAAGAAGTCGCACGCAAGTCCACTGTGCCTCTGATAGGCTACGCAGTGCTTCAATCGGCTTCCTATGGACTGCTGGATGCTCTCCACGCAGAAATCGACACTGTCACAAACATCCCCAGACGTCGACTTAATATGGGCGCTAGCACTATTGACGGCGTGATTTCTTCCTCCGTCTCCAGTCTGTCCCTATTCTTCACTATCAACACACCTCTGCAGGCCGGAGACCAAGTAGTGGCGGATATCCGCTCTACACTGCTGAATTGCGGGGAATCTGGAAATCTGAGTGTAGCACTGGGAGTGCAGGGCACTATTCTGCCGACTGCCACCTCTCGTTCCTATACAGCAGGGCAGTTTACTGCTCTTCTTAGTGCTGGAGCGGCTGCTGGAACCAAACTGCAGGTCAAGTTCACGTTTACCACTGGACAGTGTGCACCGTCGACTATAGGTCATGGAGATATTAGTGTTTCTACTGTTAGAAGCGGGGTGGTGCTGGAAGTGGGCGCGGCGCCCTTCTCTGTAGTGGGCGATGTCTATGGAAGTGCCATGGTAAATCCGTTTTGCTCCCAAGTTGGAGGGAAAACACGCCTGCAAGTGAGCAGAAATGGGGGCGACTTTGGTGCACTGGTGCAAATCGGACTGGCAGACTACGGCTGGGGCTTAGGTCGCGGCCTCAATAACGGAGACTTAGTGCCGTTCGGACATTGGGCATCTGGCATTACCAGAATCCAGTCCTGTTGGCTTTACAGTCCAGGCCGCAACGACGCTCCATCACGCCTTTACCAGTACAAAACGTCAGTATGGTGCGTGCAGAACACTGCGACTGATAACGAAGATGTCTTTGAGTTAGTGGGACTCTTGACGCCGACTTTCTCACAGACCTTCCCAGCCTTTATGGTCAGCGATTTCGGCTACAGTGGGAGCAGACTTGTCAGGACTAAAGGGAACTACTTTGCTTACACTGGCACTCAGACCACCATAGCTACGACGTCATCAACTTTAAGCGACCTGGAGTCTTTCATGAACGATCCGTTCACTTTCAGCCAGGACTTAATGCTTCTCGATCCCACTGCTCTCGAAAACGACATGCTGCTGCTTGAACTGGGCCCCGGCTTCGATGTCTCTGGAGCCAATAGTGCTAATGGAAACGTGAGAGTGGTCGACAGAATAGCAGGGCCGTATCCTTGTCCTTGCGTCACACTCGAAGTCTTGAATATGAATCGAGACATATTCGGGATCACATCCACACCTATGGACATTACTTTAAAGGCTCCTGCGCAGCCTGGGAACTACGCTATCACCCTGTATCCCACTCACGAAGATCTGTGTTCTACTCCAGTTACCCAGCCACTGGTGGTTTCCAGAAGTCCCAGCTACGAGATGACCGTGAGTCTATCAGCGGACGTGCCTAACACCAGATCTGGTCTCTGGCAACTGATATCGGTCAAAATCACTGGCAATGTGGCCTCCGACTCCTACCTCGGGGTCATCCTAGGAGACACCAGCGCAGTGGACACCAGCTACTTGGAACTGAGTTCAAGTGGAGCACTAGACTTAGGCCAGGTGAAGTGGGAGTACCGCGATTCAATAGCCAGGGACGAAGACAATGGCAAGGGCTTTGTGATCTGGGGCTTTAGCACTTCCCTTCCGGACCTCACTGTCACACTGCTGTTCAAGCCTCAGCAAGCCTCCGTACCTGGCGCTATCTCCGTGCGTGCCATTCAGTTCGTGGACTATGATGCTGCACTACAGCGTGGATATGGCAGTGGTAAACTCTCCTACAGTTCAACTGCCACTCAGAATATCAACGCGCTGGTAACTGCCGCTCCTTCGTTTACTGTCGGTGTTGCAATTACCTCAATGACGGTTCAACTGCGACTTTCCGCACCAGCCACAGACAATCTGAGCATCAAGTTGTGGGCCAGCAGACTGGGCTGCCTTCACTCTGCCAATCCGTCTTCTGTGACTCTGGCGCAGAGCAGTGGAGCCGACTCCTCTGTCACCTTCACATACGTTGACAATGCTCTGACTATACCGCTTACCATAAACGGCCTTGTAGCAGACACTTACACTGTCAAGATAGCATGGACCACACCTGACTGCACCCCTGTCAGTGCAGGCGCAGCTCTTGTCCTGTTGCACGATGACGATGCACAAATCGGCACTGCAGTAGTGTATGTAGACCCTGCGGCTACCTTCACAATCGCTACTTTGGATCTAACGTCTACCAACCAGAACTCACAGGTAGTGATGCCCTTCTCACTCACTCCCAGCGTACCACTACTGAAGGGAGATGTGCTGCAGTTCGGCTTCGCACGTAGCACTCCCTTCACAGGCGGTAGTTACCAGGGCTATTCCGATTACCTTGGACTTAAAGCCACAGGCGGAAGCTACTTGGCAATGACAAGTCTCAACGTACTCAGTACCAACAGCAATATCGGCCCATGCTGGCTTGCTCCTGCTCTTACCCCAGCGGCTGGATTTACTGATGAAGTGCGAATTCGATGTTCAGTGAAAGGTACTGTCAGTAGCGGCTTCAAGGTCTATTTACCCTCAATTACCTCTCCAAACAGTGCAGCAGCGACTCGCATCACAGCCCGAGTCTATCACTTAGAAAGCAACAAAGTCACAATCACGCAAGGAGCCATTTGGTCTCCAGCCTTCTCCTCTGTGGCAGCCTGCAGCTCTGGCACTTTCTCCCTCTCTGTGTCGGAACCTTACTACGGAGCAGTGTCCAACTATGCACTAACACTCACATCGACTGCGACCATCACTGGCCAGGTCTATATTGCGCTCTTCTTCCCTTCGGATATGGACGTTAGTCAAGTCAGCACGACGGACACTGGCTACACGCTGAACTCTGCGACTTCTCCCAATTCCATACTGATATTGGACGGCACTCAAGGTCTGCCAAGCACCATAAACCTCCTAGGAGTCCGAAACTCCTTCACTACGAATCCGACTGTATCAGTGGTGGCTAATTTCAACAGTCTGAATTCCTGCTGGGCTGCAACACCCTCTGGCGCCTCTCTCACTCGTGCCAGTCTGTCCCCTTCCTTCACCAATCAAGACGCTTCTCAAGCTGGCTTTTACGCGAATGAGGACACTTTCCTGAAAGTCTCCTTCAAAGTGCCGACTTTCTTCAGTAACTCCGCAGAGTGGACTCTGCAGCTCACCTTCCCTGCAGCTTCTTTCGAGCCTGTGCAAGACTTCGCTGTGACCAGCCAAGCACTGGCCAGCGACTCCTCTGTGCGGTTCCTGTCTCAGGGACAGGTCCTGTATGTGAGCAACTTCGTGCACCTGCTGAAGCACGACTCTGTGGACATCAGACAGATCTATGCACCTTTCCTGAGTGGAGCTACGTCTGCGACAGTGAGTGTGGACCTGTACATTGATGGAGCGTTGGGAGCTACAGGGAGTGTTAGCCAGGGACTGAACACTGCAGTGAAGTATGTACGAAGCACTGGTTTCTATGCGAGAAGAGCATCAATGAGAGGCGCTCCCGCCTCTGATGTGAATGGAGCGAACATTGCATTGAAACTGCACTTCGCTACGCCTTCCTTCTGCAACCGCCTCTGCTCGCTGAGCCTCTACTTCGAAGCAATGCTGTCCCCTAGTGACCAGGCAGTCCTGTATGCCACTCTCACTGCTGGAGGACGGACTTCCCTAGCAGAAAAGATCTCAGTGACTGACCGTGGCACTGACCTCACTTCCGTGTCGATAAAGCGGAGATATCTGCTCACTGTTCAGTTCCCTGAGTATAGCAGCTATGCTTCTGGAGCAGAGATCGACTTCAAACTCAGTGCTGGGAACTACGCTAAGAGTGGGCTTGTCTATCGCCCCTACTCCGATATATTCGTGCAGCTGATTCACTCGGAAGGCCCTGGCGCCTGGGCCTTCCTGTCCTACGACCAGCCAGGCCTACTGCCCTTCCAGTCCCTGAGCATCACTCCACTGTGCACCAGCCCAGGCCCACAGAGACTACTAGTGAACTTCCAAGCCAAGTCACTGGTCCGCAGCTCTGCTAATGCGGAAATTGTCCTGGAGTTCCCCACTCTGGACATGTATGGAGCGAAACTCTTCGACCCTGAAGACTTCCCAGAGAACGGGAGATATGTGGACTGCGTGGTGTCTTTTGAGGAGTTCGGCCTGAGGACAGCGACTTGTCAAGTATATAACGGCGACAACTCATCCACGCTGGCAGCCATTCGCAACCCGAAGCGAGTGATAATTCGGTCTTTGGGGCATAACATCGCTCCCAACGCCAATGTGGAGATTTTGCTGTATGAAATGGACATTCCTGCTCTAGGCTCCGTGCCCTCTGTCACAGTCCTCACTCGTGAAGTACTCGCCAAAACCGGTCCTTTCCAGTTCGACCAGTACATTGTGAAGGACAAGTCTACGATCCTGGAACCTTGGTATGCTCATAGTAGTGTAGCAGTTACTCCCAAGTCCAACGCTTACCCGACACTTACTAGCCATACACTTGGCATGGAGGGAGTGCAGTACACCTTCAATCTTCCTATTAGTGCTGACACTGCATATGTGGAATTAGTCTTCGAACTCACCTTCAACTTCTCCAACTTCTACAAGAGTCTACATGTAGCCTCACCCAGTACTTGGTCTACCCGTATAATGGTGAACAACAACCGCATTCTATTGATTCCGGACCAGACGATTTCCGCTGCGCAAGGACTCAGCTTCGCACTGGGCGGGGTCATGAACCCCATCTACAGCCCGACCTTGCTACAACATGCAGGACTCATTCTGACTACCTACACAGTGGCGGGAGACTTAGCGACCTACAACATGCTTCCCAGTGAGGACTGGGTGATAGCGGGAGTCAGTAATTGTCCATGTCAGAAGTTCGTGCCAGGGTCCTATGGGACAACTGATGGGTATGTATATTTGGACCACAATGACTACTACAAGTTGATATTTGGCTTTGAGGATAGTTCGGTGACGAATACCGGGTCGTTTGCGGTGACTTTCCCAAGTGACTATGCGTCAGTTTCACCCTATGCCTATGCCACTTCGGACGGATTTAGCAAGCCAATCGTGTGCTCAGTCAGTTCCCTTACTGTGACTTGCCCTCTAACCACTGGGTACTGGCAGGGCAACTACATCACTGTGTACACTCGCGCCAAAAGTCCTGTGCAAGGACAGTTTTCCCGAGACTTCTCTATCAGTCTCTGGGCCTTTTCAGGCCAAGCTCGCCTGGTCGCTACGAACACCAAGTGGGGCTACTTCCAGTACCAGGACAAGTCGCGACTTTCGATTCCTGAGGACTTCTATGTGCCGTGGCAGCGGGAAATAAGGAACATTCCAGTCACTTCGTGGCAATACGGACACTTCAGCTTCATTTTCCAGCATAGTCAGGACATTGATTCACCTACCAACATTATAGTATCTTCCTCCAACGGACTTTTCAGCTCTGTCAGATCATTCCAAAACGATTTCCAGATGAGGCCTGTCCACCCTGTATGTCGCTTCATCGACCTCTCCAGTCCCTCCACGGAGTACGAGTGCGGCATGGTACTGTATGACGATGAGGGGCAATTTTGGGTATTAAATCCCCCGATCACGAAGTCTATCACGAAAAACACGAAGTGGCAAGTTTCCCTGTTCTCCACAGGACTCAATGCGATGTTTGAGGAAAATAACGGAATTCAGTACCCCTACTCATCGTCTAGGTATTTCGAAGTTACAGTGAATTTGTTTAGTGTCCAGTTCACTGAAGCCTTCCTATTGGCTAAGTATCTCTCCCCATTGCTGACTGCGAATGTCGCGAGTTGGCATCAAGGACAAGAGAACAATGTGCTGGGTGTCGGCTTCCAGGCGCAGTTCCCAGCGGAAACCAGTACAATCAGCATCATCCTACCCGCAAGTATGGAAACTGTGCTAAACACACCTACAAAGGGAGCTGCATTCGGCTGTGCTTCGCCTAACATGGGCAGTGTGAAGTGTGTTGTGGGTCCGTACCGCCACTCCTACTTCGCACAGAGGTACATACAGGTCCGAATAACAAACTTCGCGACTAACAATGACAATTCAGCTGTGCAGAAGGTGTTCCTGGCCCTCAACAACCCTGCAGTGGTGGAGCAAGTGCAGTGGGTCGGACTCGAAGTGCAGATTACTGAACAGCCTAGAAGACTGGCTGTTGGAGAGTCGCCATTTCCCCAATATTTCGCTCGAATGGAGTACATATTTGCCATTCGGCCTGTCTCTAGTGTCGCGACCGAGACTCGGAATTCCTTCATGGCCTCAATTAGTAGCCAATACGTATACGCTGCGGATGTGAAAACTACAAGCTTCAGTCTAGGCGTGCCAGTGGCATACAGGGGAATTGTCGTGTTGGAATTCCCGCATTTGATAGGGTCTACAAGCACTGTGGACTTTTCAGCGCACCATGGAATACCCACTGGGTCGGAAGGCAAGGCGTGGCACCAAGGAGTACTGCTCAATTCTCGTAGTGTGATAGTGGCTGAAAACCTGTCAGGCGACGAACAGCAGTCCGCAGAGCTATTCAACTTGCTCAGTCTGACCAATCCTAAGTACGTGCTAACTCCTGTACTCACAGCCTACGTCTACTCCCAAGGCCAGCTTCGTCACATAGTCCAGTACTCCCTCAACAACAAGCCCTATTTGCCACTGGCTTTCTCTCCTGCCACTGTTGTCAGTACTTCTGGGTCCATTTTGCAGGGCGTGATGCTGCCTTATCTGGTTTCAGTGGGCTTGCCGAGAGCCATGACTTCGCTTACTACTGCGCTGAAGGTAACTTTCCCCACTGGATTTGAGACTGGAGCACTGTGTCGCTTCGTGACTCAGACCTCTAATAATGCGAATATGAAGCAAGTGCCGTGCAACTGGCTCAGCAGCACAGAACTGACGATTCCCTATGCCTTCGCTGCAGACTCTGGAGCCACTCTCCAAATCCGCCTCTCTTCCAAGGCCTCAGTTTCCGGCAGCCAAAGCATCAAGTTGGAGCGGTACCAAGACCTGGCCATGGCAGAACTCAGCTACCAGTCCCTGGTGTCTCTCACCTACCTAACCAACTCCCCTCCCACATCCGCTGTTCACCCTGCGAACCTAATGAAGAACCTACACGCTATAGTGCGCGTAGCAGATGTAGGCCCTTTCACTTTCACTGTTTCCCCTACTGTGGATTTACCTGCGAACGATGCAATTTTGCTTATTAACGTAGGCGCAGGGAAAGTGGCCAAGCCTACCGAAGCCGACTTGAGATGTCTGTGGACCTCTAGCTCCGGCACGTACTTAGCAAGTTGGTGCACACTTAGTTCCAACGGAGAAATGATGATTATCGCCCCCACAGTCACTGCAATCGGCAAGGGAGTGAAGTGGACGGTTACAGTGACGTCCGTGTTTAGCGGGCAAAGAGACATGGAAGGACTGTATGTGTCCGCTGGGTCGCCAGGGGAGGTCATAACGCTCTTCTCTACTCACATTGGCGAAGGGGGAAATGCAGAGAACTACGGCTCCGCCACTCTCATATTGGCGCCTTTGCAGGCTGTTCAGGCTGCTTTCGTCAACTACGGCAACTCCATCAATAGTCCTACGGCCTACACATACACTTTCCAGTCCGCTACTAGTGTGGAAGCTGGGATGGAAAACGGGGGCAGGTCTGAACTGGTGTTCGTATTTGATATGTCTGTATTGGGAGTGAATCTGGGCAGTTCCCTCGTAAGTCTACAAGACGAACTGGACAACTTCGGCCGCTTTGACTGTTCAGGCATGGGCTCCGCCTTAGGAAGCCCGACTTGCTACCTACGCAGAGGCTACAGTCGCAAAGACACTCGCATTTACGTGCACGGATTCAGCAATCTCGCAAAAAACACAGGCCGAATTCTCCTCGCACCCATTATGAACCCTTGTTGCAACGATAGAATCGTGCATACGAAGGTGTTCACTCGCTATTTCGACACGGTTACAACCTATAACTGGGTGATGACTAGTTACCAAGAGTTCTACTACTTGTACATGACCATTGATGGCAGGACCGCAGCGAGCAATAGTGTGTCTCTCGTGAATTCCAATGTGCAGGGAGCGACAGTACTCAGCACTGGCAATTTCAACTATTTGACGCAGAGAACTGACCTGCATTTCGCAGGACTGAAGAGTGCTGGCCAAACCCCTGCGAACACCAACAAAGGCTTGGCCCTCTTCCTGCTCAAGGAAGCTCTCCCTGTCCTAGAAGGCACTATCACCATTGACAGTCTCTACATACTGCCCTACCAACGTACCTTTGCAGTCTTCCCAGCCATTCAGCTCGCTAACCAAATCACTATCAACAACTTCGCACTGCCGGGCTACAGCACTTCCCAGACTTGGTCTTCGTACCTGTACAGCACAGGACACCTCACAGACGTCTGGACTGCGCTTACACAAGTAAACCTGGTCGCTTTGAAGACGCTAAGTGCCAACTTGATCAGTGGACTAAGCGTGCCAGGACCCTTCATAAACCGCGTCAACGGGTACGGACTGAGAATAAGACCTGGACTAGTGGCGTGGAAGGGCGGCGAAGTGAGGATCGAAGTGCCGGCTGCGTTCACTGCCTACGGCAACTACTGTTCTTTGAGTGGAGGAGCGTTGGCAGGGAACACTGTGTGTGTCTACGACTCTGCAGCCAAGGCTTTCCGTCTCTCAGGCTTTTCAGCGTATAACGGGGTTACTACAGTTCCTGTGGCCTTCAAAGTGTACCTCTGGACTACAGCCCCTCAGGCTGCAGAGGCAGCTGATTGTTCCTTCCGAGTCACTACATACGGTGTATATGGAGACACGACTACCGGGATAGAGCAAGGCACTGCAGGATCGACGACTCTAGCCATTCAAACTGCAGCGCCTAGCTTGACTTTGAGTCTTTCGGATTGGAGCAGTTCCCGGGTGGCTGCGTGCATTGGACAGGTGACGCAGCTGAAGTTCAACATCCGCCCGAGAGACATTGACTACACGTACGGAAACAAGGTGAATGTGAAGTTCTACTCTGTCAGTTTGCCCACAGTAATCACTACCAGCACTCTTTGGGCTGTGGAGTGCAAATTCAGCAATGGAGTGAATTCCGTGCCCAGTGAAGGCGGCTGCTCCATCTCAGGCACTGATGCTTTCGCTAATGTACTCACAGCCACTGTGCCTGAACAACTGCCACTGACTAGAGGCCGTACGTACAAACTGAGTGTGTCTGTTCGAGATACGGGAGTCAGAGCGAATGACGGGTTTACGCTGCCGACTGTTACTCAGCTGACGACGAGTTTGCCGGGACGTACCCTCTGGTATTTGACCTTCGTGGACAACAATTCGAACATAATGGAAGCAGCGAAAGTGATCACGGGACTATGTGGCGAAGCCTTTACTACCTGCAAGCCTCATCTCGGCACCCTAGCTACCAGTTCAGTCACCTACTTCGACCTCACCCTCAATCTCAAGAGCTTCGACCTGCCGAGTAGTGGCTATCTCGTGATTGAGTTCCCTACATACACAGGTGCAGTGCCAGTGTTTGACCAGGCCTTAGGAAACGGAGATAGCAATTCGCTGTTCTGTGATGTATCGACTGGGTATTCCAATGGCAGCGGTATCAGCTGCTCCCTACAGGCAGCTCAAACCGTGGCTGAGAACTCTCCTGTGAAAGTGGTAATCAACAATCCTGGCGCTTTAGTGAAAGCCACCAATCATCGCATCTTCATGGGCAAAGTGACAACTCCGGCCTTAGAAGTCGATAGCATCTGGCGATTCCTCTACCCCACGACAATTCGAGTCTACGCAGTCTCCTCCCTCTTCCTAGACGCTGCAGTCATCAGCGAATCCGTCGTCCTCCGCTACCCCCGGCCGAACCAAGTCTGGGTCTCCACCAAGCCTGCAAGCACCAACAACTTCGCTCTGACACTTGGAGACAACATCACTGCTAACAACGGAAGTGTGCACAAGTTCTCATTCACTGACTCACAGTCTGGCTTCACCCTGTTTGGAGGCTCTGCGGGCAGTATCTTGTTCCAAATGGGTCCGACTTTCTACTTCCGCACTACGTCTGTTTCCTGTGCACTGATGGGCACTAGATGCCAGGCGAGTCGGATTAACGGACTGAGGTGGGTGATAGCGGAGGTGGTAACCGGCAGTTTCTCCCTAGGAGCGACCTTCCGCAAGGAAGTGGATATCACTATAAGAACAGCTGAATATACCTCGGAAGCAGGCCATAGCGTCACTGCTCAGGTATATGGAGATAATGGAAACTGGGCCTACACCTACGCAGTTAATATCAAAATCCCGACTCCAAATAATAGTTTGATGACAGTGGCCCACAACGCTCCTCAAGGCTCCAGCATTCTCCTGAATAAAAACACATTCGATGTGTTTACTTTCACTGTGAAGCCTTATACCACTTCAACCGCTCTCAACCGCGTAGTCATTCAGTTCCCCAACGGCAGCACCACGCCTCGGTTCCAGTGGATTGAGCCAGTTTGCAGAGTGGTGTCAGGACTTGATGCGCCTGCAGGGCAGACAATTAGCTGTGTGTCGGATTGCCCACTATCCGGCTTCCAAGCAGGAGTTAGCGACACTATCTGTAAGAAGACTTTGACCATTACCAACTTCGTAGACGTCAACCCAGCCAACAACATCGTGGTTCAGATTGGAGGAATGTCACCTAGTACAAGTGGCCAAATGGACCCATTCGTGGTCTATCTGTACAACTCCCACAGCGGATCCGATGGCATTATCGAGCAGTTCTCGACTTCTCCTTGGACTGTGTCTACCGTGGACTATCCATTTGACACCTGGCTAAGCTGGTCTACAAAGATCATATATGACCGCTATACTCGCGTAGGTCAGAATGGGGAAATCATCCTGCGGCTGAACCCGAGCGTTAACATCCCCTCGAGCACTGGCTGGATGCAGGTAGTTCTCCCTGGCTTCTCCATCAAGGCTAACCACGAGCCTCTGTGCTCCCTCGGCTTCGGCAACCTCTACAACAACAACCAACCCTTATGGAGTCGCAGGACTGTCAAAAGAACCCTCGCCGCCCAGTGCACTTGGTTCGCCAACCAAACACTCTACATCCAGCACCCAGACAACATCCCTCTAGAGTGGTACGGAGTCGAGCCTGTCGGTGACCCAGAGGACTTCTCTTGCTACTTCCTCAACATCACTACGAAGCCTGTAGGCACTGCTGTGGACCAGGGATTCATTGCGCCTGCGAGTCCTGGGTATATCAGACCTCAGATCTTCACTTGGGACGCAGGGTTTAGACTGGAGTCGTTCTACCCTCTGATGCTCATTAATCCTGTGAATATGCCTTATACGCTGACTTCTTTGATTAGCAATGCAGGTATGGAAACGATAATGTTCCTTACGTTTACTCCTGACACGTACGTCCCGAACGCTTATATTTACTTCAACAGCACTGATATTATGCAGGACCGCAGTGCAATCGAGCTGAACTTCGAACTATTCGAGTCCTTCGCCATAGACTTAGGCGAGGGATATGGCATCACCCAGGCAACAGTGCCCTGCACTGCAGAAAGCGGCATAGTCGACAAGCGAGGACTGAACTGTACCTTTACCCTGGGCGATAATACAGACATTACCACTCCAATTCCCTCGAAACTGGTAATTTCCAACTACGAAGCCTTGACTTTAGGAACCACAGTGACAGTGAGTATCCAGCGTCTGCGCCTACCCAGCGACGTAGACCGCCACTCTACAGTGACAGCAAGCGTGTACAACACTAGTAGAGACGACACTGTGACGCCTATCTATTACCCAGTGTCGAAGGACGTAGTGTGGACAGTTACGCCTCCTATTGATGTGGATTTGGTTCACTTCTTGGCAGGGAATGTGCCGAAGTTGGCTCCAGCGATTACAGACTCATACTCAACTTTGACTTTGCCCATCTACTTGACTCAGACGTTTGGAGCAGGCGATCTACTGCTAGTCATTTTCCCAGTTGGCACTTTCAATACATATGACAACGCTACTGTTACTGTGAATAACTTTGGGGATAGCACAGTAGCGGCGACATTGACCGCGCACGCCTATAGCAAGAGCTACATGCTCACCGGAACTCTACCTATCAACACTCAGCTCTTAGCAGGAGTCAACTACTACATCGAAATCAAAAACGCGAAAACACCCAGCTTCTACAAGCCCTGCACCTCTGATGTCGGCTGCACCATCGACTACTACAGTGTCAAGGGGACAGTGGAGATAGACGGCTTCCATGTAGGGGGTGGCGGCAGTGGCTACTGGGGCACTCTATCTCTTCAGTCAGCAGGAGTAGGCGGCTTCTCCTTGCTTCCTACTATCTTAAAGGCCAATGCTGTGGGGCAAACTTACGAGGTCAAATTCGCGACTTCGACTGTTATCCCTGCAGGCTCGAATGTGAATTTCATGCTACCCAGTGCTTACCCAGACCTTACGACTATGTCCCCACCTGCGAGTTGCTCAGTGAACATTCCGGGAGCTGTGTGCACTATATACACTGACCCGGTCACTAAGGAAACTGGCGCGAAGATCACAGGCTTAGGAACACTCCCAGTTGGAACATCGATGGCTATTACTATCAATAATGTAAAGAATCCGGCGGCTGCTGGCTCAGCTGCGCCGAAGGTAACAGCCACCGACTCTAAGGGCGTTCAACTGATAAATTACTCGATTCCCTCCAGCACTCCAATAACAGCAGCAGACCCAGTCCAGACCTTCAAAGTGGCCTACACTTCGTCTGTTACTAGCGCGGGCCAGTGGACAGTTCTGGGAGTTTCCCTGACCGCAGGAGCCGCTCTCATCAAGGGCACAGAAGTCACACTCACTTTCCCTTCAGACTTCAATTTCGGTGATGTCAAATGCACGGATTTAGTGGGGATTTCTTCCTATCAATCCTGCGGTATTTCCGGCACAGGCAAAATTACTTTGGTTCTGAACGCTGCGTTGAAGGCTGGGTCGGCCTTCAGTTTCAACGTGAGTGGGGTACAGAACCCGAGTGCAGGCGGCAAGAGCTATGGACCAATTAGCGTTGCTGCTGTGGCCTCGGGAGTGACACTGGCTCAGTCTAGTCCCACTGATGCAGGGGCTTCGGTCACCATTAATGCTACTCCTCTGACATTTACTATGGGTCCGCCCACTGTAGTTCCGCTGAATGGAGGCATGCCTGCGACCTATACGTTTACTCTGAAGACAGTGAGTGAAATTCAAAGTTCCACCCAAGTGGTGTTCCTGTTTTCCTCCCTCTTCATGTCTACTCTGACTTCCACCACTCTGTACCCCTTCAACTGGAGCGTTTCCCCTTTCAATGCCGGCCTGTGCACAGCTAGCAACTACCAACTGGTCTGCAGTGGCTGGACCACAACTGTCGCTATAGGCACTACCTTGATTTTTACCGTCCAAGGAATAGTGAACGCGCCTGCTGGACCTGCGGGAAACCTGTACATTTCCTTAGTAACTGCAGGGCAAATACAGAGTGTTGCGAATGCCAACGCTTCCGGACAACTGGTCTTCCTATCTCCTCCTAAGAACCTGATAGTGAAAAGCCTCACAGCGGATGTGAACTACGTAGGCGAAATTACGACTTACACCTTCCTGCTGGACTCGGGAATAGTCCTTTTAGTACAAAATGGCGCACTGTGGATCGACTGGCCGACTGACTACGATGGTTACTTCTCAAAGTCCACATACGAGGTGACTTTCGAGTACTTGGACTCAGTGTCGACTGAGGCAACTTGGCTAGCAGAGTCTGCATACATGCGAACTGTCGTGAAAGCGCCGTTGCCTGCTGCTTACAACTATTTCAACGACGGAGTTACCAAGTTGTTCAAATTGACGCTAAGGGGAATGACGAATCCGAAAGTACCTCTGAGGACGAAGGCGTTCATGTTCAGATATATTGATATGGACAGTTACTCAGTACTGAGCAATAATGTGATCACAACCATTCAAGTCGAAACCATGGTATTTGTGGCAGGTCCTAGTGTCATCACCCGCTCCGTTTACCAGTCTACTATCACTCAAGGCACTTTCTCCAGTTTGATTTCCGTGGAACTGCAAACCGGCACCTACGAAACCCTAAAGATGGTGCTATCTGGCAATAAGCCAGGCCTGGTCTTCAACCCTTCACAACTGGACTACAAGTACCAATGGGGTCGACTGGCAAGCTTTGTGATCGGAGCACTGAATACCACTGATATTGGCGATTACAGCGTGGTATTTTCTAAGGTGGAAAAGAACAAAAACAAGCAATTCGTGCCGCTCACAGATGTCCAAGTCATTGTCATTCCTCCGACCAACATCATCCCAATAACAGTGTCGCCCATCGCTCCAATCTCACAAGGAGAAACCTCCCTACCTATTTCCGTCACGCTGGGACAAGCCACAGCCTACCCACTGACTTTGCAACTCTTCCTCAACTCCACCATATACAACACTACTGTTACTTTCACTCCCGATTCTCTGCAGTATGCACCTGGGGAGCAGGTCCAGACCTTCACACTTACTTTGACCACTTCGGGAACTATTGGAGTAATAGAAGTCACAGCAGTTGGCAAAGGCGCAGCGCCCTACGTCTCCCCTGTAGCGGCCCCATTCACCATTCTATCCACTCCAGTAACTCCCGCTACTCTGAGAAGCGCCACTATGACCCAAGTAGGGACTGTCACAGCTACGGCCGAGTTCAAAATAACCGCCCGGGCCCTAGTCTTCTACATGTACTCTTGGCGGCTTACAGTCGCTCCCTCAGCTGACCAGTTAATGACCAGAACTCGAGTCCGGTCTGATGCTCCGCAAGTCTTCGGAACCACTCAGACTACTAATGTCACTACGACAGGGGCGGAAACTAGCTATATTGCCAATGGGGACTTGACTCCCTTACGTCAGGATACGGAGTATATATTGTACTATGTCTTTGTGGGGCCGGATAAGCAAATATCGACTGTTGGGTCACTCCTATTTACAACTTTGCCTACGTATCAGCCAGTTTTCTTCTGGGTGACAACCACGAAAATCGTGCGTGCAGACAAAGTGAAAGGCGCAGTGCTGGAAGGCCTCGCTCTGCCTGCCGAACTGGTAAAGTACCAAGGCACTGACCCGAACCTTTCTCCCTCCTCAGGACGACTTCTCCAGAGCAGCAACGTGACAACTGTCAAAGCAGCGCCTGTCTGCACTGAAACCTCCACAGGAGCTGCCTACCCCTTCATGCTGGTAATGGACCCTGGTTTCGACCTCGGAAACCCCCAGGACTTGGTAAAGGACTTGGATCAAAAGAAAGCGCTAATGGCTGCATTCCTCCCAGAGCTTTGTCAGTCTGTGAGTATTTCCGAGTCGACCTACGTGCAGTCTCCAGACTACCCCGAGTTCATATACAACCCGAGAGTGGTGGGCCTGTCGAATAGCACTGTGACTATTGAAGCGCTGCTCAGTATATCTGGATTTATACATGGAATTGTACTTGAGGAGTCGGCGCCCAGACCCACTGCGCTGCAGATTGTGAATGGACTCACTGCGGACAACACTAGGGTGGACGAGCCGTATTATCGCAGGGCTACGTGCTACAAGCAGCAGGCTGCAGCACTCAAATTCACACATTTGAGCTTCTTTAAGAGATATACAGTGTGGCTGGCCGGCACCAACGACTACCCAGGCTACCCCACTCTCATGAATGACACAGATGTGAGGTCTCTCAACTTCACCGCAGGCAAAAGCTACTCTCCAGTCAAGGAAACGGAAATATTCGCCACACTGGGCGACTCTGCGTTGTGGCTGTGGAGCCTCGTGGCTCTTTTAGCCTTCCTAGTTTAAGCTTAATACGCTATTTATAGCAGATTTAGTGTCTTTTCCGGGCGATTTGCAGGAATCGCCTATATTGAATGTAACTACGCATACGGCCTGAGACAGGACATCACTTGCTGTCTACACAGTGGACACAGCCTAATCTCCTCACTGCACTGCGCACACACACACAAGTGCAAGCACGGCATCAGCAACACCGCCCTCAAGTTACACATGCACACCACACACTCCCCTGCCTGCATCCAGTACGCACTTTCCCCGTGCAACTGCTTCAACTCGCCCTGCAAGTACTGGACCTGGGTGCACAGGGACGCGGATTCTTGGTTCTTTATGTGCAAGTCGGAGAAAAGTTGCTGCAGAAGTTGCCGAGAAGTAGTCAAATCGGTCTGAATCGCTCCCAAACGCACCTGCAGAGTCGCATACTCCGAGGCCAATTTCGCATTCCTCACCGCCAAATACTCAACTTGCTTGCACGTGTTTTCCCACATCCTTCCGTTTTCACTCCTCGAAGCAGTTGTTTGGTACCCATACACACACCTCCCCACCTCCACACTCCTCAGCACTTCCTCCAAAGCGTCTGTGGCGGGACTGTCCTCGCCCCAGTTGAAGTCCTTGTCTTCGCTCAGCCAGTCCTTGGCCTGGTCGATGTTGTCGGAGAAGTCGGTTTCGAGGGCGGATTCCAACTGGTCTGCGATGGAGTCGAGGTTGTCGCTGAGGTCCATTTTTATTAGGAGTGGAGGAGTGGATCAATGGTAGAGATTTGTTAGGGTGTAGGGAAGGATAGGGTTTAGGAGGGCTCAGGAGGGGGAGTTTGGCGGGTTTGAGGAATTAGGGAAGTAGTGGAGCGGGGAAGTGGCTGTTTGCTGGAAAGTGGGATTTCCCGATATTCATGCTTCATTCGCTTAGAAATATGGCCTCTATCCCCATAGACAGCCGTAACTCCCGTACAGCATACTGAGCCTCTAACATCCATCATATAAACAAAGTCATAAAATCGCATCCAACCCCTTAATACCATATAAATTTGCCCTTTACGAATGTCTCAACAGGGCAATTCCCCAACTGGCAGCTATTAAACTAGGGAAGTTAGAGGACGTCTAGGAATACAATCACGCAGGTGATGTCGTCGATGACCTCTTCCTCCTATATAGGACTTACGGTGGTCCAGCGTGCTCGCGCTTCTTGAGCCACTGCGTCGCAGGCGCCTTGCACGTCGTTCGCCTTCCAGAAAGGCACCACTATCTTGACTATTTCCTCATTGGACAGGAACTCAAACACTCCATCACTCGCACACACCAAAAACTTGTCTTCCGGCGTCAAGGCGAACTCCAGGATTTCCGGCTCAGAAAAGACTCCCACCGACGCAGCCACCGCATCCCCCATCGACCTGGACATCGCCAGGCCCGGGATATCCTGGTCCCGCAGCCATACTCTGGCAGGGCCCAGAGGGTTGCCTTCTTCGTCCTGATAGGCTTCGATGCGGCCTCCTTCGCGTAGAATGCGCACTGACTCGTCCTTGTCGTCTGGCTTGTGGTCGCGGGAGAGGGCGATGCACATCCAGTGGCGACCGACCTGCCGGCTTGCTGCTCCTTTCGACCCTTCGTTAAGCTGCCTAGCGATAATGGAGCGCGAATCGCCCACATTAGCGCACCACAGCGTCTTCTCCAATATAAACACGACATTGAGCGTACTTCCACTGTAGTTCACATCAAACGGACAATCCAGCAACTCCGAGTCCGTCCTCAGAATCGCGTTCGTAAGCGCCTTCCTCGGGTTGCTGCCCAGCACAGGGTCCTGCGCCAGTAGTGCAGGCAGCCTTTGCTTGCAGAAGGAAGAAACTTCCTTGCCGTAGAAGCCGTGTCCGTCGCATACTCCGAAGAAGTGCATGTCGGTGCTGCGGGCGAAGTTCGCTAGGTCTAGATAGGCGTCTTGGTTCACTTTAGCGGGGTTGTCGGGTAAGTAGCCCACGTCATTGCGGTGTGCGAACTTGGAAATGAGACTCTTCGGCTTAGCCGCTCGTTCGTAGGACAACTTGCGAGTGTGGGTCTTTTCAGGCTCCAGGGCCTTGGCTGCAGTTTGACTGGCAGGCCGAGCGGAGTAGGACGTGACTCGACGGTGTTTTTGGCTAGGGACGGGTTGGGGCTCGGGCTTGGGTGAGGGCTGGTCGCGGGATTTGGGCCGGGAGGACTGGGAAAAGAGGATTTTGCCTTGGTTGGACTGGAGCGCCGCGGCCTCCGCGCTTTTCTTCTGGTCGATTTCTCGCAAAAGGTTGTCAATTCGCTCGGAAATCGAGGAGTAAGAGGTCGTAGGCCCGCTATAGCTCTGAGCCGGACGATGTCTAGCTCTAGAATCCGGCTTAGCAGCAGTGACGGCAGGCCCAGCGTCCTGCTTAGCCTTCGCCAAGGCCTCCTGTCTGGCCTTCAAAGCAGTGGGCACTGCAGGACTCCTCGGTCTCGCAGCAGCCTTGGACCCTGGCTTGGCTGACATTTTGATTTCGACTGTTACCTAAGAAGTCCCAGTCCAGTGGGATTCACACTTAGTGCCTGCCTAGGATATGTGGACAGCAGGGATAGTAGTAAGTGGTAGCTGGGACAATAGTCCCTAGTATTTAGGGAAGTTTTTATGTGGTTTGTTAGAGAAATCGCTATTTCGCCTTCTAGAGTTGGAAGCACTGGGTCTAGACCTGAGCATCACTGTCAGTACTGCAGGATAAAGCCTGAATTATGGGAAATATGTCGTAGAATTGCCTTCTTTTCCTCTTTCAAACAGTTAAAGTGTCAACAGTAGTTCGTAAAGGCAGTCCTTTCTGTCTATATTAGCAGTTTTCCCCTTTTATGGTATCAAAACTGCCCCCAATAGAGTGAAAAAGCGCCTAACACCCTCATATATCAACCGCAAGCACCCACAAACAAGGCTCCAAACCTGAGCTATGGAGAGGTAGGCTCAGTGAATTAGTCCTAAGGACTGCCCCGAAAGACGTTGAACTTCTCGAGTTCGCGGTCTCTGGCCTCCACCTGCTTCTCCAGAGCAGCTTTCTCACGCTTGAGCGTCTGCAGCTCTTGGAGTTGGGTGAGCACGGCTTGGCCGCGGGCAGTTTCCCGCTTCAGTACTTCGTTCTTCGCCCGGGCCTCTGCGAGGCGCTGCACCAGACCTTTCAGGGAGTCCTTTATCGCAGGGTCTGGCCGAGGGGCAGGCGGGACTGCGAGTTCGAAGATCGGCCGCTCCGGCAGAGCGAACACATTCAACTCCACCATCTCCCCAAACAACTTACTCCTCTTCTCGAACTCCACCTCACTCTCATGCCGAATGCGTTCAAAAGTCTGCCTAGCTGTACCTTTTCAATGACAGGCGGGGACAGGTGAGGGAAGTGCCGGGTCATATCGTCCCTTAGGGAGTAGATTAGACTGTTTAGGCCGCGGTGGGAGCCGGCGATCAGGTAGTCGATCACTTGGGTGGGGTCTTTGCCGCAGACTTCGGCGACGGAGCTGGGAAGGGAGGACATTTTATAGGCGGGAAAGGAAGGGGAGGCTGGAAAGGGGGAATGAGTGGGCTTTAGGCCTGTTGATGGACGCTTTTTGGATTTGGCTAGAGACGATAGCAGCTTTTCAGGAGATTTATAGCTGAAAAAGGCCTTCAATGGACGCTAAATACTGAAATTACTTGGCAAAGACCTAAATAATCGATAGCTCAAAGCTGTAATTGCCTTTAGCCTGCATCTAGAAAGCTCCAGAAGCCTAAGTCCTTCTAAAAGGCATTTAATCGTCATTTATGCAAACTCACAGCCTTGTGTGCCTACACCCTAGTCAATTCCAACTCAGTTACTTTGAAATCCTATCAAAGAATACTCACTTAGTCCTGTCTACTCCTCAAAACCGACTAAATGCACTATTTTCCTACTTCTGTGTCTATGAAGATTTCCTATCTCCCACCTATGTAATGCTCCCTCTCTCATCGTAGCAATAAAATATGCAGCAGTGCAAATCTGCCTTATGCCAGTTCCAAGGACCAGACCCCCAGTCCCCCTCCAGTCCCCAGGTCTGGTTCATATAGAAGCGTCGCTCCCACTGTCGCTATCGGCGGCCTTGCAAGGCTCGCTGTGTGGATATAGGCAGAGGACAGCGCTGTAGGTCTAGAGCTTCTACGGCTTTCGTTGACAGCCAGTGCAGACGGTTCAATATGGCGGAAGCTGCTTTGTCGGTGACGCAGTTCCTAGACCGCAGTCAGTATATCAACTCGCAAATAGCAGAAATTGAAGCGGAACTGAGAGCGAAGAGTGAAAGCATAGGAGAGCCTTTCCCTGAGCTGGAGGCTTTCGCTGAATTGCACCTGGAGACTCAGAAGTGTCGGTTGTGTGGCAGAAGGGTGCAAACTGCTCCTCGCTGGCACTTCGAAGGCCGCCACTATGACGAGTTCCTGCAGTGGCTGGAAAGCAGAGCTGTCTGCTTCTAGGAACAATCACTATATCTACACAGTCCATCCCACTTGCAATGGTAGACAATAGAAGCAGGACTGACAGGCTAGGACTCTTCAGTAAGTAAGCATTTCCACTGCATAGGCCATAATGGAACCCACTCCCCTCTGTTCTGTCTGTGCAAGCGGCCTTCCTCAGCTGAAGTGCTACTGCATGGAGATCCCCCTCGCCCTCTGCTCCTCCTGCGCACCTTCCCACTTCCTACTGGACTCCCAGGTCCCTCACAGTCCCAGTCCGGCCGAGACTTCCTCCGAGAGTCTCTCCCCCTGCGAAGTGTGCAGGCTGTCCCCCGCTCAGTCCATCTGCACCTGTCTCTTCCCCTGGATCAGCTACTGCGGAGACTGCGCCTCCGTGCACGTATCTAGCGTCGAAGGCCACCTAAAGCACTCCTTAGAGCCACTTCACGCCAGGGAGTTCCTGGAGAGTGCCGGCTCACTAGCTGCCTACTACGAAAGACAGCAGCTGGTGGATGCACTCCAAGCCCGAGTGAAGCTCAACTTGGCGCAAGTGGAGGACTGCGTGATTCAAGTCAACGGGACAGCTGTAGAGCTGACTTTGTCCATTGAAGGCTGGAGAGCCAGCCAAGTGCAGGTCTTGGAGGGCCTGCGGAGGGAGATGGAAGTCAGGGTGCAGGGCTGTTTGCAGCTGCTGGAGCCCTTGCGCTATAGGAAGGAAGTGGACTCACAGACGAGAATTGAGCAGTTAGTCCAGTTGTCCACCCGCAATACACTCGATTCCGCTCTGGAAGAGGTCAGTCTGGTGCAGATCACACTCGAGCCTGAGCGTCTGATCCGGCAATTGCCGTTGTTGTGCCAACTAGCCTCGAATGAGGACATCCTAGCGCCCCTGCAGCGGCTGTACTTGCCCTGCAAAGGGTCGAACAAGCTGCTGAGAGTGGATTTGCCCTCGGAAACGCTGTTCGAAACAGCACTGGACAGTGACTACCGCTTCAAGCCGCAGTCCTGCTGGTGTCTCCTGCCCTCCAGTCAGCTTTTCCTCTGTGGCGGCCACATTGCCAAAGACGCCCACATATACTACAAAGAAACCTCCCTCGTAGACCCTACCGCCCGCTCCGTCACTCCCTACCCCTCCATGCTCAGCGCCCGGTGCAGACACGCAGCTGTCTACCACAAACACTTCATCTACGTCTTCGGAGGCTACTGCGAAGCCTACCTAAAGTCCTGCGAAAAGCTGGACTTTGAGCACAAGACTTGGACTTCCCTACCTGACATGAAGGATGCAAAGGACTGCGTGACTGCAGCTGTATGGAAAGACAGGGTTTATATCGTGGGGTATGGGTCCAATAAGATAGAGACGTATGATGTCGCGTCGGAAAATCTGTTTGTGCTGCCGATAACGCTGAGAGACGGACTGATGAACCTGATAGTGCCGAAATACTGCGCTTTGGTGGGGATTGAAGCAGGGGAGTTGCTGGTTTTGCTGGGGAGTCAGCTGCTCAGAGTCAATATTGAAGGGCAAAATGCGCGGGCTTTCCCTTTGGCGGTGGAGAGGGACTGGTACTCGCAGTGCTCCGCTGTCACTATCAGGGGAGAAACGGTCTATTTCTTCTCTTTAGAGATGGAACTGTGGAAGCTGCACCTGCCTACAGCCAGTATTCACTTCGTTCTCAAGCCCAAAGCAGTGCTTTAGCTAGATATCACCTAATAGTACTCTCCAGGCGACCTGCAGTTTGTGCGTTAGCAGCACTGGGAGGTAAAATGAGTGAATTCGTGCAAATAGTGACAGTTATACAGGAAGCAGACCTCTTCACCCTGCTAAATCTCCTCCGTTCTTCGCCCTCTGCCTTCCAATCTCGACTCAAGACTCACATTTCCGACCTGCAGGCCTGCCTAGCGGCTCCCAAAGCCGGTCTTCGCTCCCCGGAGGCGATAGCCAAGGCGATTTCTGTGCTTTCTGAGGCGGAAAGGGTGGTAGATTCAGCGAAAACTGTGACCAGACTGCACCTTTCTGTAGGTCTGAGCCAGGCTGCGCGGGATGTGGTGTGCAGCATAGGACCGTTCGGATTCCTCGCCCCCGTGCAAAAGGACCAGCCCGTGTCCCTGACCTTCTACCCCAAGTACGGCTCCGTGCGGCAACTCCCAGTGCTTGAGAACTTCGCCTACGACTTCCCCAACGCCTTAGAAGCACTGTGCTCGATACTAGTCTCCACTAGAAGTGAGGTGCATGGAGAAGCGGAGGGACTGGGAAATGCACGTGTGAGAGTGGTGGGAGTGGCTGTGGGTCTGCACCAGTCGATGCGCAACTGTGCAGTGATTGTAAGCTGTGGGAACTACTTTGAGAAGCAGAGCACTCGGCCGGAGACTGTGGGGCTGAGTTTGCCTGCTGAGGCGGAGTTGTTCCCTATAGGACTGGGGAAGTCCGTGCTTAAGGTCAGTCCTATATAGAACTCTGAAGACTCCGAGGCTGTCAATGCTTTATTAGACTGGCTAGAGACGGAAGGAAGCAGTTTCGAGGCAGTTATTGGCGGAAATGGGGAAATTACCCGGAAATCGCTGGAAGAACTCCTATCCAAGGCCTTAGGCAGCCACTACGCCCACATCTTAGCAGGCAAAATAGCCTCCGGACACACTTCCGTCCCAGTTTCCTACGTAGAAGGAACCATTGCCTGTCTACAGACCAGACGAACTAAAGCCACTAGCATCGCCAGAAGTCTAAATCGAGTGAAAACACTAATCCAGGACACACTCCGTATAAGTGTAATGGAGGCCTTCCGCAAGATAGTGCCAGAAGACGCCCAACGCACAGACGCCATCACAAAGGACCAAATCAGGACCGGACTAGCTGCTTTAGGGTGCTATTTGCCCTACCACGAAGTGAATGAACTGATGTGTGCGTTCGACTGCAGTCCTGACGGGTATGTGACCGCTCATAACTGGGTCACTGTGTTTTGTACTGTGAAAGTGACGACCAAGCGAGCGGCTTCCCCTCAGAGAGGGAATACTAGTGCGAAAGCCAGGCCGGCAAAGGCGATTTCCCTTGCAAGTGACTCGATTCATACCTATGAGCCGTTCTCGGGACAGAGTTCGGTGCTGGATTCCCGGCTGACTGTGTTGCCCTCCTCCCAGGCGTCCTTCCTCACACTGCGAAGAAACCACTCCAGCGCTATTACTGAGGAAAGCGGCTATATTAGCAGCGCATCCATCTCCGATGCCAGTTCTCTCCAGCCCGTCCCTGATACACACGTTATCGCCACCAGTCAGCCAGGAACCCGGCTAATTCAAGCTGCTCGCGCCTTCACGAACTACAGCGGGCCTTCCGCTGCAATAGACACCTCTGAGCGCTTAATGCGTTCCTTGGGGTCCTTAGTGTATTCCGGCCCCGGCAGACACCATGAGGTATTGGGACAACTGGACACTGGCGGAGTCGTGATGGTATCCGCTGTTTCCGGACCATGGGCGAGAGTAAGGGTGGAGAGCATGGAAGGCTGGGTGCCACTGCAGCATTTAGACCCTACAGTTGACAGAAAGGTGTATGAAGGGAAGGACAACGAACTTCGGGCGGTCCCGGCCCTGGAAGCCAAGAGCAAAGCAGCAGTGTACATCCGCAAGGAGCCGGACTGGGCTGCGAAGGCGGTGAAGAAGCTGGGAGTGCAGGAAGTGACTGAGGTCCTGGGAGCCAGCAACCACTGGCTGAAGGTGGTGACTGCCTCTGGGTACAAAGGCTGGCTGCCTCAGCCTGACACTGACCTGAGTGGCTTGAGTTATGACGTTGAACTCACTCGGCATAGTCAGAAAAAGTCAATTACTCAGCCGAGTCCTATACCTGTCTCAACAGAAGCTACAGCTTTGCAGGCCTGGATAAAGGCCTTGCGGCCTTCTCCAATCTCCCAACAGTCCAAAGCAGACATAGAGGCTCGGATTGCTGTTAAGATGGAGGCCTTACTAGTCGAGCACACTCACTGTTTGAATGCGCGCATCCATAAAGGAGCCTTTCGGGAGCAGCTGGTGGCGAAGTGGAAAAACGTGGCAGTGGCCCGGGCGTTTGTGCAGTGGAAGGGAGTGACGAGAGGAGCGGGAGACGACTATTCGGCTCAGGTGCAGGCGCAAACTGCCTATGTGACCAGAGCGAGAACCGGGCAAAGAAGCAGAATACAGGAAGAAAAGGCCCTCTTACGGTCACGACTAAGCCAAAGAGCCCAGTCAGTTCGCCTGGAAATGCGGACTTTACAGGCAATCGCTTCACGCAGTGAGTCTGTAAAGCTGCAAGAGCGGTCCATCAAGGTGCGCGTCTCTCGCCAGTCCAACTCTGCAGCCATCCGCAGTCGCATCGACACTCTGCACACCCAGAAATGCGAAGCCGCGGCCACAATCAGGTGGCAGTCTCAAAGCACTTCCCAGCGACGCACGCCCAGTTACCTCTAATACTTAATAGAAGTCGTACCCTTCGACCGTGCACTTGTGCTCGCCATGCTTCTCCTTCAATACAACCCCACACGTTATACAGAAGTAAGTCTTGCCTTGACAGGTGGGAGACTGGCAGGTCATGTACTTGCAGCCTGCCATGCGCTGGATCCACACCTTACACTTCGGACACTGTCTCATGCTTCTGTCGGCTTTCCCGGTGAAGAAAGTGGCCTTTTCTGCGTCAGAGTTGACCTGCTTGCGCTCCGTTTCCGCTGCGAAATACTGAGCACAGGTTTTCCCTGCGTGTACTTCATATAGGCACTGGGGACAGTAGCGGTGGCTGCATATCACACAGGTGTAGTCGAATAGAGTGACAGAGACTACTGCCAAATAGGGACAGTTGGCGGTGGGGCAGATGAACTGGACTTCTTCTGCTTGAGTGAGGGCGGATTTGCCGGCTTCGAAAGTGAGGGCTTCGTAGAGGTGGAATAACTTGGGAGTGAGCCGGCGCACTAGAGACTCGGATATATCAGCCGAACAGCCATTTGTCGGACACTTCAAATCCGACTTCCCCTCTTCCAGCTTAGCCTCTATATATCCCTCCACACACTCTCTGCACACTGCATGAGTGCAAGCCAGCCGCACTCTCTCAGTCCGCGGCACCTCATCCATGTGAATACTGCAGGTAAACACTCGTGAAGCCAACTCTCTGGAGTTTGTTTGGATCTGGGTGGGTTGGCTGGGGGTGTATATTGGCCACTCTGAGAACTCTGAGAAGTAGGAAAGACACAGTGACTTGCCGAGGTGGTTGTGACAAATCGGGCATTGGACAGTTTCTAGGTTGCAGAGTGTGTTTCCAGTGGCTGATAAGACAAAACTCCTGAAGCAATTCGCTCCACATACTTTTCCTTGGCAGCACTGCAGCGTCACCCCTCCCCCTACCCCGAAATTCGCTCTTCCGCCACAGAAAACACACTTCACTGAGCGAATAGCCACACTCAGAAAGACACTAGACCGTGTCACAGACAGCATTTGCAGGTAGTTGGCGAGACGACTGCCCACTATTTGTGGGTTGGAGTGCTGGGACTTGGTGTTGAGGAAGGTGGACAGGAGACTGGTTTCTCTCTCGGCGTCCATTTATCTATAGTTCATGCTAGAAACGTTTCTTTATCCGCTTCAATACAACCATACAGCGCTTGCTTTCCCTCAAATCTCAGCATTACGAAGCGCACATACTCGCGAACTGCACAAACATAAGCATTACGAAGCATTAGAAGTAACGCCAGTATTGCGTAAGCACTAATAACCAGTGGAAAAGGGAGTGAAAGGCAAATAACCCGACCCAAAGCCAAAATGACTATTAGAAACTCAATGAGTCCAAAACTTCAACCTCCTACAGTTAAAGGAAGTCGTACCCTTCGATATCACTTGTGCTCACCAAGCTTTTCCTTCAATACAACCCCACACGTTATACAGAAGTAAGTCTTGCCTTGACAGGTTGAAGAGGAGATCGGATTTGGCGGATTCGAAAGTGAGGGCTGTGTAGCGGCGGAATAACTTGGGAGTGAGCTGGCGTACTAGAGACTTTGGTATTACTGCCAGCAGCCATTTGTCGGACAGTTTAAATCCGACTTCCCTTCATCCAGCTTGGCTTCTATATGTCCCTCCACACACTGCATGACTACAAATCAGCCGCACTCTCTCATCCATGTGAATACCACAGGTAAACACTACGGAAGTCACAACTCTGGTATCTGCTTGTCTCTGAGTAGCTTGGCTGGTGGTGTATATTCCCACTCGGTGAAGTAGGAAATACACAGTGACTTGTCAATGTAGTTTTTGCATAGGACACTCGATGTTTTCTAGGTTGCTAAGTGTGCTTCCAGTGGCGGTATAGACATATCTCCGAAAGCAATTCGACCCACACACTTTTCCTTGGCAGCACTGCAGCGTCACCATCCCCCCTACCCCGAAATTCGCTCATTCGCCACAGAAAACACACTTCACTGAGCGAATAGCCACATTCAGAGAGACACTAGACCGTGTCACAGATAGCATTTGCAGGTAGTTGGTGAGACGAGTGCGCACTATTTGTGGGTTGGAGTGCTGGGACTTGGTGTTGAGGAAGGTGGATAGGAGACTGGTTTCGGCCATATATCTATATTTCCATTATCCGCTCGATCATGTTCCAGACTGCACCAGCTTTCCTCATCATCTCAGAAGAGCACATACAGGCGTATTATACCGAAATCACCACTACGATACAGTGGGAGCGACTCCAATATCGCTAATAGCAGAAGCCAACACAACTGCCTTAATGACTCCTACTATTAAATGAAGTCGTACCCCTCGACCGTGCACTTGTGCTTGCCATGGTCCTTCTCCAACAGCAAGCCACACGTAATGCAGAAGTAAGTCTTGCCTTGGCAGGTGGGAGACTGACAGGACATGTACTTGCAGCCTTCCCTGCGCTCAATCCACACCTTGCACTTCGGACACTGTCTCATGCCTCTGTCAGCTTTCCCTGTGAAGTAGGCTTCAGTGGCCTTTTCTTCTTCAGAAATATCGTTTTTACGCTTGAGTTTGTCCTCCTGCAGGAAGGCGAAGTACTGCGCACAGGTGAGGTTGGGGTGGACTTCGTCCTTGCACTGGGGACAGTAGCGGTGGTTGCACATGGCACAGGTGTAGTCGAACAGAGTGGAAGGGGCTACGACCATGTAGGGACAGTCGACACTGGGGCAGATGAAGAGAACTTCTTCAGCTTGAGTGAGGGCGGATTTGCCGGCTTCGAAAGTGAGGGCTTCGTAGCGGCGGAACAACTTGGGAGTTAGTTGACGTACTAGAGACTCTGGTATATCTGCCGAACAGTCATTTGTCGGACACTTCAAATCCGACTTCCCCTCTTCCAGCTTAGCCTCTATATGTCCCTCCATGCACTCTCTGCACACTGCATGAGTGCAAGCCAGCCGCACTCTCTCAGTCTCCGGCACCTCATCCATGTGAATACTGCACGTAAACACCGCGGGAGAAGAAGCTGCAGCCGGAGTGGTGCCTTGCTTCTGACTGTTGGTGTATATTTCCCACTCCGTGAAGTGAGAAAGACACATAGGCTTTCCGAGGTAGTTTTGGCAATTGCGACATTGGACGCTTTCTAGGCTGGAAAGTGTGTTTCCAGTGGCGGTATAGACATAACTCCGAAAGCAATTCGACCCACACACTTTTCCTTGGCAGCACTGCAGCGTCACCACTCCCCCGACCCCGAAATTCGCTCTCCCGCCACAGAAAGCACACGTCACTGAGCGAATAGCCACACTCAGAGAGACACTAGACCGTGTCACAGACAGCATTTGCAGGTAGTTGGTGAGACGAGTGCGCACTATTTGTGGGTTGGAGTGCTGGGACTTGGTGTTGAGGAAGGTGGATAGGAGACTGGTTTCTCTCACTGCGTCCATTTATATTCTATATTTCTTGCCTAAGGAACTAACGGAAGAGCATAGAAATGCCAGGCTTCACAGTGAATAAAGGATTTCCAGTCTGCAAAGGAATTGGTACATTAGTGGTAATTGCCTGGAATCTGAGTCTATTTTTCCTTCCTCGATTAGTTATATCCCTCAGAGGCTTGTTCTACTCCCGTATATCTCCAGTTCTTGTGGTAAATTCGCTCTAGGGAACCAGTTGCGGGCTTAAATGCGAATTTTATAGGTGGAATGTGCCGATTTCCTTGGGCCGGGCGAGCGAATAGAGACTTTAAGGAAAATATAGGCCTTTTCAGTAGGGAAAATAAGGCGGAAATGAGGGAAAGTATGTAGAAATGAGAATTCGGCCTAAAAGTCATAAAATTTTGTCCATAATAGGGAATTCCTTACTGAAACTGATATAATTAGCCACCATTATACCTGAAAACAGCAAATCCCCATAGCTTCAATTAACAACTTGCAGAGTTGCCTATCCTTGCATCCACTCAAACACACTAAATCTAGCTGATATAATGGGCACAAATCGCAAATGTACGAAGATAACTGCGAATGTGACCGAGCAAACGACGAAATTGACAGTGATTACCCACATTAGCTGGAACTCCGGTCCCCAATTTCAGTGAAAGCGCCTATTATATAGGGGAAATAGTGTGATTAGCCTCATTATTGGTCATTTGCCTGGGTGCTCTGTGTACAGCTCCACCAGTTTCTAGCACTTCTAGGCCTTAGGGACATATCTGTCCTCATAGGCTATAACTCTTGGGCTTAATAACGCATATGGATGGATACTCTATGCTGAATTCCAATACAAAAGTATTACAAACAGGCAAAAACACCATTCTCGCAGGACTGCAGGCTTCTGGTGCTGCATGGCTGGCAGTCCTTGGTGTTAGATTTGAAGGAAAAGGGCTGTGTTGTAGCAGTGTAGGGAGTTATGGGGGTGAAAGTCGCCCTTTGCAGTGATGAAGGAGGGTTTTATACTGTTTTTCTTCAATTGTTAGGAAAATTGGCTCGTTTTCTCGTGTTTTTTCATTGGAAGTCACCGAAATTCGAATAAAATCACAGGAAGTTACACAATTTTCCTAATGCAGACAGTCAAGCGACCCTCCCCCGCCAGAGGTAAAGCCTGAATTCCCTCTCTATCCGCTAAAATGGCTCAGAACAAGCCCAGTCACTTGGTTATCACAGACCTGGCAACGAACATCAACCAACTCTCAGGACTCGTAGGAGCCAAAGGGTCGCCCCAGTCCGACACCGCCTGCGGCCGTTGTCTGAGCGGTTTCTCCATCCTGAACCCCTCCGTATGGGTAATCCTGACTCTCCTGGGCATCATCACCGCCCTCCTCGGCTTTATCGTGGACTTCGTAGGTGAGCGCTTGTTAGAGGCTCGGGGTGCCTTTGCCTTCGCGTCCCCAGGCCCTCTGAGCTTTTTGATTTGGCTGGGGTACTCACTGGCTTTTGCCTTCGTGGCGGCTTGTGTGGGGTTGTGGATCAGTGCGGATGCGGAGGGGTCGGGGATACCGGAGATGAAGGCGATTCTAAGTGGGGTCAAGATGCCGAAGTACTTATCGCTGCAGACGCTGGCGGGGAAGGTGATTGGACTCATTTCCGCTTACTCCGCAGGGTTGTCTATAGGTCGCGAAGGTCCTTTCGTGCACATCGCAGGCATCGTAGCTCACCGTCTCTGCAAACTGCATTGCTTCCGACACGTCTACGCGGTACTTTCCACTTAGAACGAAACGCTGCGCAATCAAATCCTAGCCGCCTCAGTGGCCGCAGGAATAGCCGCGACCTTTGGAGCGCCTGTAGGAGGTGTGCTGTTTAGCATTGAAGTCACGTCCACCTACTACGTCGTAAACAACCTTTGGAAGGCGTTTTTCTGCTCAGTGACTTGCTGCTCCGTCTTCATGATGATGAAGTTCAACGCAATTGCCGACCTGCTGACCAACACCAAGTTCGAGTATTTCGAGTTCGACTGGGAAGTCTGTTCCTATGCAGTTTTAGGAATCCTTTGTGGGGCAATTGGCGCTGTTTTCGTCCATATGACTCACAGACTGATATACATCCGAAAACACCATCAAATTGACTTTATGACGCATCGATTCAGATATACGCTTTCAGTGGCCGGGTTATGCGCAATTTGCACCTATCAAGCCGCCTTTATGCGCCAGCAGGACAAAGACATACTAAGGTATACCTTTCAGGACAAGGTGGAGGAAGGGTATGGGAAGGATGTGTGGGAAGAGCCCAATACGGGGTTCAATTTGCTTATTTATACGATGTATAAGTTGATGTTTACTGCTGTGTCGTATAGCACGCCGATACCGTGTGGCATTTTTATTCCTACGTTTACTGCGGGAGCGGCTTTCGGCAGGCTATTTGGATACATCGTGAACAGTCTCTGGGGCACCACCCACCTAGGCGTCTACTCCGTAATCGGAGCCGCAGCCATGACCAGCAGCGTCACCCACACCCTCTCAGTGGCAGTCATCGTCTTCGAACTGACCGGCGACATGCACTACATGCTCGCTATGCTGATAGCAGTGCTGCTGGCTTTTGCAGTGGGCAACTCCCTCAGTGCCTCTATCTACGACTACCTCTTTGATATGAAGAAACTGCCGTATTTGCCCACTGTGAAGTCCTCGCTGATATACAGTCAAAAGGCGAAGGACATACTGAAGCCGGCGGATTCAGTCCGAAGCATACATAAGGACAGTTCCTTATTCCTACTCTCGCAAGTGCTGGAAAAGGACCTGTCCTCCCTCTACAAACTGCCCATACTAGACGAAGAAGAGCAGCTGGTGGGCGACGCAGGGGTGCGCAACCTCAGGAAATACCTCGTTTCTCGCTACGTCCGCTGCAGTCAGTTATTCCCCTACTCCGTCAAGTGCCGTCTCGACGCCTACTTCGAGCGACTGTACGCCTCCAACGAGTCCGAAATCGAGCTAATCCAGCCCTCCGCCGACAGTCTGCTGCAAGACTGCGGGGACTCCAGCGGCAGCGAAGTGACAGCGTTTTGGAACAGTCCCATAGACTGGAATTCCTACCTGCTGGAGTTTGACGAGGCGCCGGTGTGTGTTTTGGAGGAAACGCCGCTTGCGAAGGTGCACTTTATGTTTATGATGCTGGGACTGACGCAGCTTTATGTGGTTAGGAGGGGGGGACTGGTGGGGTACATCACGAGGGACAGCTTTAGTAAGCATGGCGCCTAGTAAATAGCCCAATAAGGAGAAGTTGTGGACTTTTTAATCTCTAAATGCGACTTTTATCCCTAAACAGCACCTTTTTGACTGTTTTATATCCTGCTTCCTCAAAGTCTTACGCTTTTTCCTATAAGATATAGAAAGGCAGGTAGTAATTTGAATGATTTCGAACTTGGCCTTTGCCTACCCTGACGAAGAAACAGAGTTTCAATACCCCTTAAAACAGGCCGAGTCCAAGCCAGTCCCCGCAGCTGAGACCTACGACTTACCAGCCCAACTCGAGTTCCAACTGGCCTCCCAGCCCTTCGTCCAGCACGATGTTCCAGTCCCCATGGCCTACACTGCGCAGGTCAAAGAGGCAGGCAGGACCAGGCCCAGGGCAAAGCCCAAATCAGTGCTTCACCCTGCTAAGGTCAAGTCCAAGTTTAGTGGGTTTTCAGGCCTTCCCGGCAAGAGTTTGCAGAGATTAGCGTTGCTGAGGAAACTAGGGAAAAGCCAGGGAAATGCGAGGAATAAAGGACAGGAAAGCCAAAGTAAACAGCCTTGGAACCAAGACGTCCAAACAGTCGGCCTGTTCGACACTCATCTAACCAAGAAATTACCCGTCAAAGTCCTCCACCAGGCCAAATCCGCTCCCCGCGCTCTCACCCGGCCCAACCCCAAGGACTCCAAACCTCAAATATACAGAGAATGGGAAGACCTAAAAACCCGTCCAGAGCTAAAACCCGAAGAAAACAAAGGAAACCCCACCAGAAACCGGTCTCTTCAACTCGCTCCGAACCTCGATGTGAAGTTCATAGCCGACCAAGAGGCCGTTATCACCCAGTTAGAGCGGCAGCTGGCACAGGAACAAGGCGCACGGAGAGCTATAGACAAGCAGTATGCAGCCCGCATGAAGGAACTGGAAAGACTGAAAGGTCTGGATAGGCAAATTGAAGTTGCGAAGAAAGTGTATGTGGAGAGGAGGGAGCAGCCGGAAAGCAGTATGAGCCAGGAGCAAGGCAGGACTGGCTTGGAAGTGGGTCGGAAAGCTGGGAAGGAGAAGGTGCGGCCGGCGGTTTTGTCGCCGACTGTCGCGTATCGCAAGCCGATGACTAGTTCCCAGCTGAAAACTCACATTGAGGTCCTCAAAGAAACCGTTCAGCCTCCGCCTGGGGACGTAATTGACTACCCTGTAGAGCCGGAATTGGGAGATATTGATGAAGAGCCGACTAGAGAAAGACCACAAACCGCGCCTGCGAAACGTGCAGCGCCCAAAAAGCCTGAAAGCCGGCCCGCAGTGTACCACCCAGTCCCCGCCGAACAGATAATCTCCGAAGTGGAAGCAGAGGTAAAAGCCGCCAAAGACGTGGAAACGCGCTCTCTGCCCCCCTACCACCCCCCAGTCCCCTACCCCCCTCCCCAGTCCTTCCCCCTGTCCATCCCCCGAGGCACTGTCTCTTCCCTCATCCAAAGAGCTGATTCCGCTGAGAAATACGGTGCTAGGACTATTGGCCTAGTCTCTAAAGTCTCAGCCAAGTATGTCGCTTACTATGCTGAGGACCTGACAGCTCTGTTCGTAGAGGACCTTTTGAGTGAGACGGTATTGGAGCTGCAGAGGATTGAGGAGGTGGTGGAGATGAGGACTAAGCGGGAGCTGAGGCAGGAAGCGGGGGAAATGATGCAGGGAATGGTGCAGGAGTGGACTGATAAGGTGCAGAAAGTCCAGGAGAAGTGGGCAGATCGCCCCAAGCCGATGCCCAGCAAAGAGGCAGGAAACCCGCCTGCGCCTGCTATAGTCGTGGAGGACAGAAGGCGGAGATGGGAAGTGAGTCTCCCTGACCGCACCCTCCGCAGCATCCGCGACTACAAGCGCGAATACGACGAATACCAACAGCGCCAAAGTGGCGGCACCCGGCTCTGGGAAGTCTACAGTCGTGTCGGCGACGCAATCCTCTCGGAAGTGCTGGATTCCGCCCTCAGCGCCTTCGATGAGTCCTTGGGAGACTACACTGACCAGGTCATTAGCCAGGAACTTAACTAGGCACAGAAGGGACATTTGCCTACTCGAAGACAGCGGCTGTGCACGTCGTGGCCGCAGGGCAGGGACAGCAGGGCCCCAGAAAACGGCTTTTCGCAGCATTGCTTGGGACAGTACACACAGCGGTTCCATTGATCCAGGGACATTGTGGCTTCCGAACTGCAAAGCAGACACAGTCCGCAGTTCTTCCTGCAATTTGTAGACGTCAGACTCGCCAAAGGACAGGAATTCCCACACTTCACACAATTCTCCAGCTGAATACTCACTATTTTCGCCACTTCTCTCGATACTGCGTCTTTCCCACACAGCAAGCACTTCACAGTCAGAGGCATAACGCAATAGGTAGCGAGGTAAGCCTGCCAGCAGGCAGTGCACAGGCAGGGACAGAGGCACAGAGGTATTTCCCCTCTCCTGCGACACACTTCACAGATAGGGTCAGTAGAGGCAGGCACTAGGTCTATTATGATGTTGTGGAGTGTAGGCTGGGGAGAGGGAGTTAGTGGGACGGAAGGAGGGTCTCCCTCCTCCCTCTGCGTCCGTACACACAAGTGGCAGTCCCTACTGCCCTTGCCCAAGTGCTGAGGACAGGAGAAGTGCACCGCACAGGCCAGTGGCACCACAGCACTGAGTCTATTGCACACATGACACAGGCGTCCATACAGTCCTTCCACTCGCGAACTCAGGTCTAAATCCGCCTTTTTCGCAGCAATTAGTCGATTTGCGGCTTTCAGGACGGATTCTGCCTTCAAAGGCGCGGCTTTAGGGATGTGAGCTGCTGTTTTCGCTGCAAGTTGGCTAAGGAGGGACACCAGTTGGCAGTAAACAGCTTCCTTCTGAGTCTGGTACACATACACTTCGTCGTAGGCTATAGGGAAGTACCACTGGTCTTGGCGATTGACGTGCAGGTCTTTCCTGTGTACGAGGACTCCGGACTGCTGGCCTTTGGTGTACAGAGGACAGTACAGGGCGCGGGTAGCGGGCTGCTGCCTTTCAGGCGCTTTCCGTGTTTCACCTGGGAACCACAGCACCGCAACCCCCAGCAATCGCAGTACCTCCTCACTATCCCTCCCCGCAGCCTGGAACAGAGCCGTATAGGCCCTGTCAATAGTCCGCACTACCCCAGGCTCCCTCATTTCCTGCCAAAAGTGCCCGACTTCCTGCAGTTCCCAGCCCTGCACTATCTCTCTGAGCGCTTCTATGTCCTTCCCGCCCTGCGGACAGAGCTGCATGAGGGCGGTTTCCAGGTTCACTCGGAAGAATTGCGATATTGGCAGCGGCAGACTCAGTTTCAGCATATGCGACAGGCCGATGAAGCCGAAAGGACTGACATCGGAGTAGATATAAAGCTGAGTGAAGCCGTATTGGAACAGAACGGGGGAAAACAGCGGCTGGGAAGTGAGGGAAATCACCTCCGCAAGCATTAATAACTAGAGAACTAGGAAAGAGCGAGGAAATCCGCTTCTCGGGGGAGGTATATAGGACTGCCTTGGCGGTCTATTATGTGAAATAGCTCAAAAGAGTGCAGAATTCGCCCGGTTTCTGGTGAATTCGGCCTTAGAAAGACCTGCACAGTGCTGCCTTCTGCCAATTCCATACTATAGCAGTACTGTTCCATGGACTGGTACTTGGATATTTCTGCTTGGGAAAGGATATTTCGGATGTAAGACTGGGCGGAATAGCTGAGCTGCTGGGTGATTTGCCTCAGTTTGGCAGTGAAAGCTGGGTCAGTCCATGTGGGGTGACTGTGGAAATGGCTGTAGACTGCTGTGAGCGCGATTGCAGCGAGTTCTGTACCTTTGCTCATCTCCTACATAGACCCTACCTCCGCCAGTGCATTCGCCACTTCCCCAGTCATTCCGCCCTCACTCAGTCTGCACACATTTAGCAGTGTGCTTATCACTGTATCTCGCTGTTTCTCTGTTTTTAACTCTCCTATGGGCGGAAGTCGCTGGAGGCCTGCCAGCAGCTTTGCGGCATGATTGCGCTCGAAGGCAGTAGGCAGACAGAGGAGGGGAAAAGACCGAAGGCTTTCCCATAGTGTAGAAGCGACTTGAGTGCGACAAAGAGAGAAAATGGCGAGTTGGAAGCCGATATGAGAGGTGGAGGACAGGGAAATAGGTGCGGAGTAGCAGGGCAAAGGGTGGCCGAGGTAGGTTTCCGGCGTGTATATCAGCGACTTGGGGGAAAGAGGAGGCAGCCTGGGAAGACAGACCAATTGGCACAACAGTCTCTCCGCTGTCTGTATTTCCCCTGCGTATTCAAGCACTGAGGCTACCAAGTGCCACATCACTTCGAAGAAAGTCACCAAGTCGCTGGAAGTCACTTGCACCAAAGTCTCCATTTTGCAGGTCATTTTGTATAGAAAACGCGTCTTTTGAGTGTCTGTGAGGTAGGGAAAAGCGGCTGTGAGAATACTCGCGAATGCCTTTTTGACCTGCATTGGGACTGCTTGGACCAGGAATTCCTCTAATACTCCCTCACAACTGAGTACTTCGCTCAGCCAAAAGCCCAGCTCTTTGGCTTCTCTACGTACTCTGTCAAGCAGCAGTTCCAGTAAATCCCACTGCAGCCACCATTGCTTCGTCCGCAAGTGGACAGTCAGGAAGTAGGAAAGGAGGAAAGAAGGTGGGAAAAAGGACGAATCAGCCACGAAAAGGCGATATTCCCTGCTGAACAGAGTCCAGGCCTTCACCTGCATACTCCGTTTCCCCTCGTACTTGGCCTCGACCTCTCGAGCTATTGGTCCCTGCCACTCCATCTTGTCTATGGGCACGAGTGGTCCAGGCTGCTCCCTGTACCTGTACCTGCCGGTCCGCTCGTATACTAGCATATAGGCGCTTTTGCCCAAATGCAGCTTTTCCCCCTTGTACACCACTTCCTCCTTTTCGCCATATGCCTCCGCCGCTAGGTCCTTGACGTCGAAATCAGTGACCTGTGTATCGTCCATTTTGATCCAATTCCCCGACTTCCCTCTTATCAAGCTGTAGTAATGTCCCGCCTCTGCCATACCGAAGTGCACCACCACCCCCCTCAACTGGTACTGGTAGTAGTCCTTCGGACAGTCTACCTCCGCTGCCACGGAGGTCAGGTCCAGAAGTTCAGGGAATTCGCAGTAAGAGTTGATTTTGTAGCGGCGCTGTGCTTGCATGTCGTAGTTGAAGCGGCGGAGGGAGAGGAACAGCAGGTTGGGGAGGTGCTGCAGCTGCTGGCGGCTTTCGGTGGTCACGCGCTGGCCGCAGAGTTCGCATTCGATCATGTTGGAGCCGTGCATTGTTTCGCTGTGAGTAAGAGCCGCAAGACTCTGCATCACACTGCTTTTCTCCTGAATGTCCAGCGTAAGACACAGAAAAGTCTGATGCTGCATGCGAGAATGCGTGCACAAGTCCTTCCCAGTCAAAATAGTGACCACTCTGCCCTTAAACAGGTCCTCAATCAAGCCTTTCCCACCCACCAGATCCAACTCCCCCTCTAGTTTGGTCAAAAAGGAGTTGAAGAACTCCTCGGCGTCCATTTGCTCCTTGGGGTCGATGGGGCCGTTGGGCAGGTAGGGGAGAAGGGCGGCGGTGGACTGGCAGCTTTTGCGTTTATAGCGTAGACTCAGCAACAAGTTTTGAAAAGCCTGCAAAAGGTCTGTTTGAGGGGAGTAGGAGAGGACACCCAGCACAAACTCCCTGATAATCCCCAACTGCTGCAGCACGGAGTTCATATAGCAAGTAGCTCCCAGGTTCAGAAAGCCCACATACTCCGGCAACTCCTTCGAGCTGGCAGTCACCGCCCACCACTTCGTCCCAGGTCTGCGCCAGCTAGAGTCGCTGTGGTGCTGGCTAAGCGCTGTTACCACTGAATTCGCCACTAACGCGTGATTTCGGCTCAATAGAGAAAGCAGCTGCAGGCCTAATCGTCGTTCCCCCTCACTGGCCAGCCTGGGAACGACTGCTTCTCCGGGTAGTGGGAATAGTCCGTTAAGCACGTTTTCAGCTAAAATTTCGCCTTGGCGCTCTCCGAAGTCGGCCCAGGCCTTTTCCGCTACTCCCAGCAGAGCAATCCACAGCTCTTTATCAGCCTCTTCCATTGCAGACATCAGCTTGTTGGTCGGGATTGGGAACTCCACTGTAGGGAGATGCGCGATCAGGGAGAAAAACCACTTGGACTTGGACGGCTGTTTGAAGGCTAAGTCCACGGAAAGTGGGAGGAGGGAGGAAAGCCAGGACAGGACAGAGGGATGGGAGCACAGGAGAGTGCATAGGAAGGTGTGGGAGGAGTGGGCGAAGCTGCTGGAGCGACTTTCCACCAAAGACACCTGGGGAAAGCTGTCGAAATCGGAGTCTTTGAATAGACCTATTAGGTCTTTTTGGCCACTTATCATCTTTCCCACCTTTTCCACCACTGTAGTGCTCAAATCCGCATCCGCCTCTTTGAGTGTATAGTACATCCCCACCACACAAAGCAGTGACAGCAGTACAGCCACATCCTTCCTGTCCACTTCCCCCTGTCCGTAGTACCCAGCCAGCAGGTCTATCAGTACTTCGCAGTACAGTACCAGTTTGTGCTTGTAGTGCTTGATGAGGTCTAGCGGCGGGACGTCCTGGTCTAGGAGTCGGACTAAGTTGAGTAGGTCGGAGCGAGTGGCGGGGGAGTAGCGCTTGCGGAAGTCAGGGGAGGTGGAGAGGTGCTGGAGAGAGAGCAGGACGAGGAGTCGCTGGGACATGTCACTGACGTCTAGGGCCGCGCGGTAGTGCTGTCCAAGCGAGGCTACATTGGTTAGAAAGGTACTGGTGGGGAGCAGACAGGGAATCAGCTGAAAGGCTGCTTTCGCCACTGTGACTTCCGCACTGCCCAGTGCTTCCTTGAACTCTCTCATATATTCATCCAGTAAGAACCCCATGTCCACCCTATTGAACGGCGTTTCCATGATTTTGCACTTGGCCAGTCCCTCCTCAGACCCCTTGAATTCAGTCAATTTGATCTGGAAGTAGTGCACGCCCTGCTTCTTCGCAGTGGAATCCAGCAGTTCTGAGAGCTGCATACGCAGTAACTCTTGTGAGGAGGTGAGAGAAGGGTAGGGCAGCTGTTCCAGCATGTAGTTCACTGCTAAGACCAGGTCCGATTCTCTCCTTTCCAGGCGTTTGTATTTATCCTGAAACGTCCAGAGCGCTTTCAGCATTTCCAGCCCTCTAACCAGCTTCTCTGCCTGTCTTTTCGACAGTAAGAACTTCGCAATAATGAGGACTCCGGTAGGGTCTGGCAACATCGTGAGGACCAGCAGCTCTATGAGGAGCATTTGAGCACTACTGAGGACTGAGGAGTTGGTAGTTTCTTGAATAATCCTCAGGAACTGTGGGATGCCCAGCATGGAGGGTCGAATTCGCATGAGAAAAACGCCCTTTTCTGTCTGCAAATGCTGGGCATTTAACTCGAAAAACAGAGCTTTGAAGAGTTTGTATTGCTCAGGAGTCATTTCTCGATACAGCGGTATGTCCTCCAGGTCAGAAACTGCAAACAGTGCTTCTAGAGCTCGCCTGTGCCACGGCCTGCCAACTTCCTCCACTAGGAACTGCAGCACTGCTGTGCGCACCACTGCTTCCGAGCAGGCCAGCATCAAGGCGCAGATGGAAGTCAGACTGTCCTTGCTGACCTGAGCACAAATCTGCAATAAGTACCGCAGTTCTTCCACGGCCCAGGACTGCTGAATACTCAGCAGCTTCTCACAGCAGGTAACTGCGATGTTAGAGAAAGTCGTGTCGAAGGTCCTTTCAAAGGCGCTGAGTGCAGGGGCAGCCAAGCTGGGCAGGCCGTGCATCAGCTGCCATAGGAACTCGATAGAGTGCTGGGCCGGGGACTCGAATGTGAGTGTAGTCAGCTGCTGGGTCAGTAGCTCTGTGCCCTGCTGGTCGTCCTCAGCCCCTTTCAGAGCAGCCACATAAGCCTCGGTCGCAGCAGTGCGGATGCTAGGCTGGGTGGCTGCGTCGAAGACTAAACTGTGCAGCACTGTTAGTAGCTGCTGAGTGAAACCGCTGCTTTCGCCCTTTATCTGCCTGCTCAGAGCAGTCAAGAAGGTAAGTGAAGACAGGTCCAAATCCGCTCCTGTCATAGTGCTGATTTCCTCTGTGAGGCAGGTAAGGTCTGAGTGTTGGTTAATGGACTCTAACAGCAGGGTGAAGACAGCACTGCTGTAAGCCCCATGTGCATGTATTGCTGATTTGAACAGATGTCGCAGCAAGGACTGGTCCAAAGCCTGGATACTCTGCAGCCAGTTTATAACGCAGCCGTAGAGTTTAAGGACTTCTTCATGCTGCTCCACTTGGATTGCAGCGAGGAAGGTTTCGGCGTGCTGTTGGAGTGCCTCTCCTAGGCCAGGTGCCTGTTTCTCAATCTTTATCAGTCGATTCAGTGAGCCGAGAGCTTCTAACCTCCTTTCCAACGACTCACTTTTGAGCACAGTGAGAGTGAGTTGCAGGCCAATTGCATACACTGAGGAGCTCCGTCCCTGGTCCAACTCCCACTTGGCAACAAAGGATATGGCCAGCCAAAGTCTACTCAGGGAGCACAGCTCCAGGTCCTCTTGATTGATGTATTGGGTGCAGGTGAGGAAGAGGGAGGCGAGGGTGTGGCTGCAGGAGGGGGAGAGGCTGTGGGCGAAGGCGTAGGACCATACAGGCAGCTGTACTATGAGAGTGAGACAGGGTAGAGCCGGGGTTAGCAGTGGGATAAGGGACTGAATGAATCCTTCAATGTTCGTCCAAAGGTACTCGCTTAGACTCGTATATTCGCTTCCCTCCATATACCGCTCCACAGCCGAGCACTGACTAGGACTTACCTTCAACAGTACATCTGACTTCTCTGGCTCCAGCAGTCTTTCCACCAAGGCAAACAGCTCTGGGTACATAGAGGCTACGGCTGCCTCTCCACTGCTATAGATGGTCTTCGCATCACGGAGAATAGTGGGGATGTGGACGAGATGGGTTTGCACCTTGCCCAGCCAACACCCCAGCAGTTCTATCAAACTCTGCAAATAAGCCACTGTCTGCTCCACCACTGGCCGACCCTCAGGCACTGTGGTCAACAGTGCATCTGTATAGAAGTAGAGCGAGCCTCTGAAGAAGCGAATGACGGAGTGAGGCTCCTGATAGTCGAGTTGGTCGCGAATCGCAGAGGCGAGGGATTGCTGCATTTCCCCTAGAGCGAGTCGCAGTTTTCCGCAGTGTCCGGTCACTGTGCGAGTGCGGAACAGAGCAACTTTGTAAGAACTCGGCTGCACCGTGTCTTCCAAGCATTGGCTGTCAATAGGCACCCGCAGGTGGAGTCCTTGGGCTGTGTTTTTAGAGACGATGGCCACTTTCCAGGACTTGTCGTGACAGAGGTAGTCCACGTAGGACTCGGGCTGTATATCTGCCAGCGACATATTATCCTTCTACACTTCAGGACGACCCACAGCTGTTTCCTCACAAATCTTCCCTGTCTATTGCACTAGGTGTTACTCCCCTAATTCTAAGGAATTGCAAATGTCAGACTCCTAAGTCCGCTGCACCCTAGACAGTTCCCAATCATTTCCTAGCCAGTGCCTTAGCAGTCATGGAAAAGTGCGAAGGCTGTCGCGAAAGAGCGACTTCCATATGCGTCTGCACCTTTCCTTGGCCTCAGTTCTGTCCCTCCTGCGGCCAAATCCACCTTTCCAGTCCCCAGCAGCACCATAGTCTCGAGCCAGTCGCTGCCAAGGCTTTCCTCTACTCCCCAGGCGCCCTCCCCGCCTACTACGACCGTCAGTTCATAGTCACCAAAACCCTCGACTACATACAACAGACAAGAGAGGAAGCGAAGCACTGCGAAGAGCAGTTAGAAGAGCTGATACACACAATACAAAGGAAGGTGGAAGAGTGGATTAGCACCACTCGGGGACAAATGCAGGCTGTGCGCACAGGTGTGGAGCGGGAAGCTGCGGAAATGGAAAGGACGGTGCAAGGCATGCGGTATCAGGAGAGGGGCGGAGGAAGGGAGTTGGAGGAAGTGCTGGAAAGACTGGGGAGGGAGGAGGTGGAGACAATCAGAGAGAAGGTGAGACTGGTGCAGTATGACTTCAAGCCGTACCTGCTGACCGCTGCACTTGCAGACCTATTCAGCGTCTCACTGCTGCCCTCTCCCCTGCACTCCACTCCCCACTTACTCCACTTCCCCTCTGAGTCCCAACTCCTTTTCAAGTACAACTTCCATGACCGAACTCTGTCCCGCCACAAGCACTCCCTGTACTTTAACAGCGGAGCTGCCTGGTGTGTGCTTTCCGCCCGCTTCGACTTTCTCTATACCGGCGGACAGCACAACTCGCAGGTAACCCAAGAAGCGTACAACATCAGTGGAGAGGAGGCAACTCGCACAGGGGATATGCTGAGTGGACGGTTCCTACACACATTAGTAGGTCTGGAGGGAGTGGGGTATGCTTTGGGAGGCAACGGGGGAGCGGGCGGAATGCGGGGATGCGAGGAATACAGGCGAGAAACAGGGAAATGGGCGAGAATCGCAGATATGAACGAAGGCCGATTCGGAGCCACGGGCTGCACTTACAAGGAAGCTGTGTATGTGGCTGGGGGCGTCAAGTCCAACAAGGCGGAAGTGTACCACCCTCAGGTCAACTCCTTCACTCTCCTGGCTCTCACGCTGCCCAGCAACGACAAGTTCACTGTTTCCCTTATTGTTTCTGACACTTTGTTGCTCCTGCAAGATGCGGCGATGTACCAATGGTCGCTGACTCAACCCAACAAAGCCTTGGTGCAGCTGTGCACTCTCCCGCGTGCGAGCAATTGGCACAGTCCGCTGCATCCTTTCCTGTATCAGTCCTACATCTACTTCCTCAGAAGTGACTATGAACTTTGGAAGATAGCTGCAGGCAGTAGCTCCCTGGAGCTCATAGTGTCCTTTCTCTAGCTTAGAATAGTAGAATGAAGGTGAAGGTATGGGAGTGGCAGGAGGAGTTCGAACTGGATCTGCCGGAGACTGCGACAGTGGAGAGACTGAGGAGGGAAGTGGCAGTGCACTGCAACAGGCAGGAGGAGGAGGTGATATTGATGCTGCAGGGGAGGGCTCTGGTGGACTTGGACTTGACTCTGCAAGAGGAGGGAGTGCTTGATTGCGACCGAATTAGCCTGGTGATTCGGCAGGGGAGGGATTCCGCAGTCCAGCCTGCGGCCCAAGCAGCGATTCCCCCTATTCCAGCCAGACCTCCAGTGCCTTTAGAGCCTAGCCCAGCCACCCAATTCCCTGCTACTGCCCCGAAGACATTTGGGTATGGGGCTAAGTCTGGAGGAGCACTGCCCTTCCCTCCGAGTGTAATTCCCCCTGCTCAGCAAAACGCAGAGAAAGCTATACCCGCGCCTTTAGAGGCCAGCACCTCTGCCAAATTCAATCCTGTTCCTGCAAAGCCTGCGAAGTTCGGGTATACTGGAGGCAAGCCAGGGGCTAGTCAGGCTAAGGTCCCTAAGACTGAAGAACCAGCTAGTGAGTTGAAGCCCGCTGCTCCCCAGTCGGAAGTCCCTCCTGCAACCAAGCCTGTCGGGTATAAACCAATTCTGGTGGCTGCGGCTCCGTCTAATGCGGCGAACACCGGATATAAGCCTGTCGTAGAAGCACCTATAGGCACATCTGCAGGCTTTGTACCTCCTACTGGACTCAAAGCAGCACCTACGCCGACTCGTCAGTTCTCCAGTCCTGAGGCAGTGAGTCGGCTGACTGAGCTAGGCTACAGCCGCGCAGAGGCGGAAAGTGCCCTGGAAAAGGCACAGGGAGACATGGAACTGGCCGCAGGCTACCTCTCTGGCGACTCTGGGCCCGAGGGAGATGAGAAAGTTCAGGCAGGTCTGGAGCAACTGAGAACAATGATGAGGTCTGACCCTGCTGCATTCGATATGCTGCTAAAGTCCAACCCTCAACTAGCTGATATGGACGCTCAGGTCCCAGGAGGACTCAAGCAGTTTCTCCAGTCGGGGGCTTCTTTTGGGGGCAGGAGCCGTGGTCCTGCAGATAATGCTCCTTTGACGGCGGCTGACCAGAGCAATATTGAGAAACTGATGAGTCTGGGCTTCTCTGCGGAGCAGGCCAAAGAGGCCTATTTAGGGTGCAGAAGGAACGTGGAAATGGCAGCGGAGGTACTCTTTAGCGGAGGCTAACAGTATCTCTACTTAGCAGCACTTAGCTCGTATTGTGAGATTCTAAGGGCAGCTGTAACACCCTGTATAGCCTGTTTTACCCTTGGAAAGGGATATCCCTCTCTATAGGCTGGCTATAGCCCTATTATGTCCTTCGCAAGTCTCAAAATCCCCAGTCTCGCCCAACCCCTAATCCCCAAGTCCCTCTCCAGCTACGAAGAAAAGCTCCAAAGCCTCCTCGAAGACCTGCACTCCGCCGTCACTGTCTTCGAAGCCCGCGCCGACCCAGCCCTCCTCCAACTCCAAGCTGTGCACATCCGAGACATCGGACAGGCAGCCCGTGAGCAGCTCGCCGCTCTGGAAAAGCAGCCGAGACGGATTTACGAAGATGAGAAACAAAAGAAGATTGTGATTCGCCGCTGTCGCACGGAGTTGAGTCGATTGTTGCTTCAATTTGAGCGGAAAATGAGCACACTTGCAGTGCAGCAGGACATTGAAGTCCCGGCTTCTGGGCCTGCTGCGTCGGAGGCGATATTTTCGCCTGCGGATTATGACAGGGAGCGGGGGGAGGAGTTGCGGAATATCAATTCGAGCCTTGCGCAGATTCATGTGCTGCTGAAGGAGTTTTCGAGGGCGGTGAGTGACCAGGGCAAGACGCTAGTGGAGGTAACTGACCATGTGGAGGGAGTCACAGGCCATGCCCAGGCAGGACTCCAGGAAGTCACCAAGACCCTGCACAAGCAAGAAGAAGTGTCCTTGGGCGTGAAACTGGCTCTGGCGCTCATCCTTTTCCTGCTACTCGCTGGAGCGGTTGCTTGGGGAGTAGACTACGCTAATTCCGATACGCAATGACCTTCCTCGATAGGACTAATGAGGATGCGTTTCCGACATTTCTGAATCTACATGTTGTATGGCAGGGAAACCCACATCCAGACTAGTCGCCTGCATTGGATCCTGCAGGACCGTGCATCTCTGCTCAACTGAGGCAAGCGACCCTTGCAAATGACCGATTTTGTAATGGTTAAGGTGATTAGTGATGTAGCTGGCGGGCGAGATAGTACGCAATCGCGACGTGGGTAGCAGCTCGAGAGAGACGTATCGGCTTGGACTGGACCTTGCGTTTGCGCTTCGGCTGGCTGCCTTCCCGCTCTAATAAGAGAGTGGCGAGTCCCAAGAAAGGCCCAAGTTCCTTGAGAGCCCGCCTGGCAGGTCCAGGGTGCTGAGAGAGGGAGGAGCGACTTTTGGGTCGGAGCGAGCGGCTTTGGGAATGGCCGAGTAGTTGCATGTCCCGCTGCACTTCCAGTGCCGAGGCCTGCCACGCCTTATCTCCCCAACACACCGCTTCACTCATCTTACTATCTTGCCGCCTAAATGGCAGACAACCTTTTCCACGCAGACAAGTCCTCCCTCCCAACCCTCATCGACCTGCTCCTCCGCAAGAAAGCCTCCTTAGAAGTGACGCCCGAAGCCAGGTTCAAAGCCACTTTGAACGGATGTGTGCTCGACCTAGTAAGCCAATTCGGACCACTGAGTACAGAGTTGATAGTGACGCATGTGAAAGGACGCCTGCCAGCACTACGTCGTATTGATGGGTCTGAGTATACAGAGGATGCAAGCCGGATGGTGCACGGCTGTCTGTCACTTTCCGAGTTGTTCACACTCACAGAGTCAGGCTGGCTGGCGGACCCGATCAAAGCCCAGCGCTACCGGGAAAAGGCGCTGCGGGGCATACTGAAGTGCCAGGTGAAGCCAGAGCCCGCACCCAAGACTCGCAAGGACTACGCCGCTCGCAAAACCGAGCGACTAGTCGGCATGTTCCAAAACTTCGGCAAGCGACTCCGGGCTGACCCTGAAACTGCAGTCTACCTGGCAAACCCTCTAGGACTGGTGACTGGACAGGACGACCCGTCTGCGGTCGTAGCGCAGATAGGGGCTGAGCGGGCGGTTGGACTGGTACTGGCGTATCAACTACTGAAAGACGACTACAAGCGAGTGTGTGGAGAGGCTGGGATGTCGCTAGCGGCCTTGAGTGCGTCGGAGCAACTGAGAAACACGCTGGAGTGCTTGCAAGAAGCTGAGGAGATTGTGAAGCGACGGAAGAATAGGGAGGACTAATAGATGTCCCACAGGTTTGTGCCGGACTTGCGCAACTTGGGCGGACGCAAGGCTATTGCGGATATGATGGCTAAACATCAAGAGCAGTTGCGAGCGACCAAACCGACACTAGAACTGGCCAGTCTCGCCCCTCTGCGAATTCGAACCCGCAAACAGCCGGACTATGAACCTCCTCGCAGCTTCTCCGCCTCTCACAGGGGACTGGACAACAGTCTGCCCGCCACTTACGGACTCTGGGAGCGACTCAGCGAGAACCGAGCCCGCAAGCACAAGCGCGATTTACGCGAACACCAAGTCAACATCAAGCATATGAACCGCCGCATTCGTGCAATCGGCAGCCTTGTGGAGCGCCGCAAGAACCCACACGACCCTCTGGCCAACCCCTCTCTGCTCTTCCAACAGCCTGCACACAGCCTTGCTTCCCCTGCTGAAACTCGAGTCCGAGCCAAACTACTGTCTCCGCCGAGAGTCAGTAGTGTGTATGAAGCCAGGCGGAAACCGGTCACTGTGCAAAGTGCGACTGAGAACTTTCCTATCACTCCCCATATCGCCTCAGACGACCCTGCACCCTTGCAGACTTTGGAGACTCAGTTGCTCGCCATCATCACCCACTACCGAGTCTACCAAGACCAAGAGCTTGCAGCGCTCTTCGCAAGGACCCGGCTTCTGAACCGAGCCCTGGCCCCTGCGCTCCTCGACAAGGCAATAGCCAGAGTGCAGCAACACTTAGACAGCTAACATGCATTAACTCACTTGTCAATACTGACTGTGAAAGTGACGCGACTCATGCGGAAAGGCTGGACTCGGTTGGTTGGCAGTCGAGTGACACGGCGGTGGCGGGTGGTTTCTTGGGTTCTACGAGCTTTGAACAGTTCGAAATTCCGCATCATGGAGAGACGTGCGTCTTCTGCCTGGATCTGAGTAGTGACTTTGCCTGCATTTGTCTCTGCGATTTGCACGGAGTTGGAACAGAAGTGAGAGTTGTGAATGCCGCCGAAGACTATCAACCGGGAGCCCAGACATGCAGCTGCATGACTGCACCGTGCTTCCGGAATTGCGCCGTACTGCTTGACTTCGCTCCAAGTGCTGGATAGCAAGCTGAACACGAATAAGTCTGCGAAGCAGCGGTAGCCGCTAGCTGTGGGCGTGTCCTGGCGACCACCGAATACCACGAAGAAGTTGTGGCCGGGAAAGTAAGTCATGCTGTGTTGGCAGCGGGGAGCTGGCGGAGTGCCTTGGGTGGGCAGGAGACGCCAGTGAGCGGCTCGAGAGCCTTGCTTGACCTGGTACAGGGAATTGTGCTGCTTGCCTGAGGCGTCTACACCGCCAAACACGTAAATACCCGGCTCTGCGCCCACATCCAGACCTTTCGAGGCCAGAAACACTCCCACAGCTGTATGGAACGCTCGCAGACCCGGCAAGTCGCCCTCCTGCTCCAGCTTTCTCCATTTCAAAGACGTCAAACTGAGCACTGCAGAGTCATCCAAATATTGTCCCTTTTCACTCATACCTCCATGAATGAAGATGTAACGGCCTGCGTCTGCAGAGCAGTGAAAGCGCCTAATCCCCACGCTCTGTCCCAGTGTGCTGACCTGATGCCACACTGCGAGTTCCGGGTCAAACGTGCTCACAGAGCCTAGCGTGTACCGGTGGCGGGAGTACTGATTGAAGGCCGTTTCTCCACCAGTCAGCACCACTTGTTGGTTGAAACAGACTGCGCTGTGTCCAGTGCGCGGCTCAGTTTCCGCAGTGGCCACTTTCTTCCACCCCAGTCCTTCGGACAACTGCCAAGTGTCGTTGTAGATTGCATGACTTACTCCTCCGAACAGCACTGCCTTCTTGCCCACTGTCGTCAAAGTCGCACCTTCCCGGGACAGCGGACTTCTGTCCTCACTGAAATTCGTCCAAAAGGCCTGTTGGGGCACAGGCACTGGAGGAGGCTCCCAAGTGTCGAGAGACCGAGATATGTGGGTTTTGCGTTTGGGTGTTTTGACGATGTTGCGCATGTAGTTGAGTTTCCGCTTTGATGATTCTCTCTCTTCTCGGGCGCGGGATGCGGTTCTCGCCCGCTCTTCCTCGGCCGAGCTGTTAAGTTGTAAGAAACACTCACGTTTTTCCAGCAGGGCGGAAAGGACTTTGGAAGGGTTGCTGAGGGAGGGCAGGCTGGCGCCCAGCGGAGTGTTCTTTAGCGAGGAATGAAGAGGCGGCTTGTGTGAGTCGGGGATTTGGAAGGACAGATCCATGTTAAAAGGCTTTAGTACTTGTATGTTCTATGTGCACTGTTACTCACTTTCCGGAATTGCTGCATATGTGTGTATACTAATGGCAGACGAAAGCTGCACAGGCTGCAGACAGAAACCGGCTGCCTCCCTCTGCACCTGCCATACTCCTGGCTTGTTCCTGTGCTCTGCGTGTTTCCTGTGCCATCCACTTACTCACTCCCTCAGCACCTCCCAACCCAGAGAGCCGATTTCCCCTCCCAAACTTGCCTATGTTAGTACATCTGAAGTTAAGATTTTCGACTTCCGCAGTCGGACTTTTCGCAGAGCGCCGCTTTCATGTGCTATAGATGTGGACGATTTCAGTCGGTATGTTTGGGTGCAGGCGGGTTTATTTTGCAGCGGAGCAAGTAGTCGCTAGCCAGGCTCCACAGTACTGGGGCGATGTGCGTATCTGCTGAGAGCGGGCGAAGAATGGCAAGTGAGTCGTTTGGCTGACATGACAGTGGGTCGGTACACACATGGGTTATGGTGGAATGCAGTCCAGCAATCTGTATTGGTATTCGGAGGTAATGCAGTACACAGGCCAAAGTAAGAGTCCAGCCAGACAGAAGTAGTTTCTCCGCAGGAAGTAGCTGCTAGGCAGTACTCCGGGAATGCGAGCAGCTGCCCATGCGGACTGGCGTCTGGACTGCGCTTCCGTGTATGCAGGAAGCGCGGGCAGAGTTCCACCCATGTGAGCACCAGGGTCTACTGTACCTATGTGGCAATGGCTCCGCTCTCATAGAGACTTTCAACCCTGAAGCCTGCGTCTTCCTACCTCATACCTCCACTTTACCCGAGAAGTACAGTGCATGCATCACTGTGGTAGAGCGCAATGAGTTACTGGTGATATCCGCACATTACCTCTGTCGATGCACAGAAGTCGGACAGCAGATGCACAAGTCCCAACATCCAGACTGCACATTGACTTGCAACCTGGCTCCAGTGCTAGATAGTGTCAACAGCCTGGTTTACTTCATATACGAGGAAGCCTGCTTCAGCCTCAACCTAGATACAGGCGAAAAAAGCCTAGTTTCTAGATAGCCATTTTGACCAGCAACAGTCAGTCATCTCTAGTTCTTTACTCTATTACGACGACAACGCCACTAGCACGCCATAGATCAGCTCTTCGAACTCCTCTACGTCGATAGTCCCGTTGCCGTTGCAGTCCAGCACCTTCAGCACTTCATCCACGTCACTGGCAGAGGGCGGCGGCATGCCTGCATCTCTAGCCACAATGGCCAAAGCTTCCTGCAGCTCCGCCTTGTCTATGGCGCCGGAGCCATTCTTGTCCACCACGTCGAAAAGCGCCTTCGTCACTTCCATGAGTTTCGCCCGGTCTGAGAGAAGTTCCTGCAGCTCCTCCATAGATTATCTAATCATGTGGGAAGGTTTCCCTGAAAGTTGGACAATTCTGAAAACTTTCAAAATTTGAAGTAGAGAAGGGGAATTTCTTAGTTATTTAGGGGATTTATCTTTCGAAGGGTTCGATACCTGCTGGATTGCCACTTCAGTAGTTGAAGCAAAGGTAAATTTTCTTCATAAAAAAGCGGTTTCTTTTTAAAAGTAGGTTATATCTTTTAAACGGCTTTATCCGGTAGTGTACTCTAGTTACTTTACGAATGGCCAACGGCTCCTGCACTGACGTATATATGGCCAGAACTTCTAGGAGTTTTCCTTCACTAAAAACCTGCTAACTAGAACTACTACGTGATGTCTGCTTTACTATCGCGGATTGTTGAAATCATTAAGCATCCGGTCTCATCGCTATATCTATATTCCCAGTTTTCTGGGAGCAGTGCATCCCTTCTAGTTAGCAAGCTCATGCTTTCGACCGTTCTATTTCCCGCTGGTATTACTGCTACTCAATTTGCTGCGAGGCCGAAACCGGTAAAAGCTTCTATTTGCTTATTTATGGACACACTGAAGCCGCAGTCTTTTCAGCTTCCGGGCAGTATCGCCCCTATCAATGCATTGGGATTCAGAGTGGCTGCCGCTATTCTGATTTGGTGTGTTTGCATCTCGGCTGGACATTTATCTCCCTCTGCTTGGATTACTTTACCCAGACCGAAGTCTTCGTAGGCGGCTTATCCTACGACGCATCCGAGGACGACATCACTCAGCTTTTCTCCCAGTACGGCGAAGTGAAGAATCTCAAGTGTCTGACCAACCAGGACGGCTCTTTCAAGGGCGCCTGCTTCGTGTGCTTCTCCAGCAACGCCGAGGCCATGAAGGCCATTGAACTGAATGGCGGCGAACACATGGGGCGCACTCTCAAAGTCAACCTGGCCAATGAAAAGCCCCCGGCTGCGAGACCCGATGGCGGCTGTAACACCGTGTTTGTGGGGAACATTAACTTCGAGTCGACTGAGGACACACCGAGGCGGAAATTACGTCAAGCAGCAAATGCGCTAACTGGATGATTTCACCTCTTGAAGACCTTGAATTTCTCGCTATTGGCAACATAAGGAGATTGATGTGAAAGTGCGTGCGAGATTACGCATCGAGCAGATATGAAGCCAGTTCTATCCTTATCTACGGACAGGTGTTGCGCGCTGAGTTGTTGACACCCTGAGTCAGTACACACAGTGCTGAAGGTAATGAACAGCGCCAGTTCAATGCTGTTGAAGTGAGGGAGGCCGCCAGTTCCCCAGGTCAGTCTTTCCAAATGGTCCCGTCCACACTATAGCCCTTGTTCGCGCCCGCCCACGCCAACAGTTTGGTCCAATCCGGCGACGCGTTATGGAAGGTCGCCACGAGGTCCGTCCACAAGGTCGTGCCAGTAATCCGAGCCGCTCCAGACTGCAGGATCCACTCATAGCGCACTCTTCAGCAAGTAGGTCTGATTCGAAGGAGATTTGAAGTGGGGAAAGAGTCTAGCGAGCCAGAAAGTGACTTACGGTAACTGGACTTTGAGCGATTCCTTGCGCTGGGCCGGGGTTGGGTGAAGTCTGTCCCCGTCTATCGTGAGAGCGGCCGTCCCTACATTCGCGAAGGGATCAAATAGGTGCGGGAAGGTCACTCTTCCCTAGTTTCACTTCAAATCGGCGATTCAAATGAGACCTTCGTGCTCTGTACCTGTAAATTTTCGTCTCTAATGATAGCAATGCATTGTGACAGCAGTCGCAGTGAGAGGTTCACGCCCCGGATCAATCGGACCAACCAGCAATACAAGAACATCTCAGTCCCTGCTGAATTGCGCAGGTTGGCTTCTTTAACGATAGATGAGACCGTCTTTGGGTGCTTCGTTTGATGGTTTTCACATTCTTCCCTGCCTACATGCGCGCCACTTGCGCTTTCACACCGTGCAGCTACTCCAGCCTTCGGTGGTGGGTTGGGATGTATAGCGAAAATGCTAGGAAGCGCTTTCGCGGAGACAGCCAAATGGTATGTCGTTTGTGCATGCATTGACTCTGATAGCCGGCACGCAATTCCTAGTGACAGGACTTTGAGATTTCCAGTCCTCTGATTGCCCCGCTAGATGTCCACACATGCTACAAGCTCTTGAAGGAACAGGCTAGACCGTATTCCAACTCGTCTGGCAGAAATGCACTAGAAAAGACTCATAGGTTTTGGTCTTACGCTAGAAATTGGGTCAGAGATCTTATCACTCCATATATAATTTTGCGATTCAAACTTCCCAGTCTGTCCGCGACTTGCCCATGTTTCAGTGCTTCTGGTCTCAATTTCCCGTGCATTCACGGATTCAGAGCTAAGAAACAGCAATCTCCTGCTTCCCGGGACTAACTTTGTGGTAGTGGTGACGCCTTTGTAATGAAAATGGTCTGGGGGGTCGTTTCGTGGCTGCTTCTACTCCCTTGCAGTCTCGCTCTCAAGTACCAACATGTCATTCGGTCGCAGTCCATCGGGCAATTCATGTCAACAGGCCAACTCTTCAAAGTGGCCATGTCATCGATCGCGGTCCCTGAGCCTTGGACTGACTGGGCAACGTCGGGCTGGGTGTATATCATCAACATGGATCCTCAAGGCTCCGATATTTTAGGCTTGAGTAGTCCGAATCTTGCAGTATTCATCGACTCCAACCTTAACATGCGCACTACTCTCGGGACGGTCTCAACGCCACTTACAAGTGGCTACCCTTCAGATAAGTGGTTTCACCTGATCTTAGCAAGCAGAACCGGAATAACTTACGCTGTCCTTGCCTCTCTAGACAACTCCCCTAAAGTCACGGTGATGACCACGACAAATGTGGCACTCACCGCATCTTCGCTCTTCTTTATGGCAGGCAATCAGAACAGCTTTACAGTAAGAGACACGTAGGGGCGGGTTCAAGACATGGTGATCAGTATCAACGAGGATATAAGTTATACGGCCGGGCAGTCCTACTACTTGGGCACATTTCTATGCGCTTCGGGAGGGACAACAGCGTGCGCTACTAATCATCCGTCATGCGGAAGTACGATTTATGCTCCGGCACTTTGTGGTGACTGCAAGGACCCAAGTGCTCATTTGGCTTCAGGCAACGCCTCCTGCTACTGCGCAAATGATCCTGTATCGTTCGGAAACATGGGTGATTCCAGTGCATCTACCTACCACGAATCCTGCGGGGCATGTTCTTCCAAGTGTGGGGTTTGCGAAGTTGCGAATAACCCCAACACTTGTTATTCGTGCAATATTAGTTATCCCACCAAAAACTTTGTCGGAGCGATTGGTTCATGTGCAGCGCCATCATGTCATCCGAGTTGTGCAACTTGCACGGGCTTGGCGGCAAACCAGTGCATCACCTGCAAAGCGACAGACGCAGTGGGTGGCAGTCCACAAGGAGGCACTTGTTCCTGCCCTGCTGGCTTTGCGCCGGAAACCAGTCCAACTACCTCTTGTGTGCCCTGCCAAGCGAGTTGCTCCACGTGCACTGGACCAGCCGCAACTCAGTGCATTACCTGCAAAGTGGCGGAAGCAGTGGGCGGTGACCCACAGGGAGGCACATGTTCCTGCCCTGCTGGCTACATACCGCAAGTCAGTCCAACGACCGCTTGTGTGCCCGTGCCCTGCCATAAGAGCTGCAAAGAATGTCTTGCGGACAACGATCCCGTGACTTGCACCTCTTGCGCAGATTCAAACGCAATCCTAACGAAGCCCAACGGCGGAGTGTGCCTTTGCAGCGTCGGATTCAAACGCAAGTTTAGTCCCACTCCGACCAGTCCTTGTGAGGAATGTGACCTAGGGGACTGTACCTGCAGCGGGAAAAAAGGCTCTGCATGCATTACACTTGAATTGAAGGATTTCGTCACTTATACCAAAACCATGTATAGTCTACCCATGACCTCTCCGAGTAGCACTGCAATGTGCTATGGAAGTAAAAGACCTACGGCGCCTCGGGAAATTGCGGAACTGGAGAGCACTACTGGGCCCATTACGAAGGACGCAACTGGGCTGAGTCCCTCGGAGGAGGAATGCTATGAGTTGCTGAGAGCGGAATGGCCACTTGTGACCTACTGGTACAACTTGCTTTTCCCTCACTTCGCTGCCCCTGCATCTGCCTCGCAGGAAGAAACATACATGATCAAAGCGCAGATTTGGCTGTGGATCCTTCGCTACTCGGGGACGGTGATGAACACGGATCCACTGTGGGCGCCAATCATCGAGGCTTTCAATGCGCCGGCAAGCAAGTGGGGAAAGTATTTAGCCTGGAACGGCAGTACCCCAGGGTTCACCATTGATGGGAAGACTGTTCGCGCTTTTCCTGCAGGACTGGCGAAATCTCTAGGAAATATAGAGCTGCGGATGTTCAACAGCTTCAGCAGTCTTTGCAACACCGCTGGATGCGCCGTTCCGGCTGAATGTCAACTTGCAGTTCCCGGAAGTGCCTGCGTCTAGCCTAATCAGAATAGTAACTCCTGCATTTGGAAGGTCGGTATCACTGTGGGCTACAATGGCTGCGAAAATAGGGAAAATGCAATTTCTCCTCATAGTTTCACAGCCGAGGAGTTGAATTATTTAGTTCACCCTGCTTTCCTCTAGCAGAAGTCAGCGAAAAGTCATTGAAAAAGGTCTTTTAATGTACTGCATTCCAGCTTGCACGCATATCTCTCTAAAAATACATTTATTTGCTTTGTTTGGTGCATTTTCTGAAGGTGTTCTTCTCTATCTTAGTACTTTCGGGCTCCCGCCAATACTTGCAAGTATATATAACAATATGTATGATGACAAAGATCATGAGACTTTTATAATAAATGGGAGCAGAGAATAAATAAATTAATATAAAAATCGTGTAAAATCACCATATACAGCCAGCTTCTTAAAGACTGCTGCGAACTATCAGGAAAAAGCTCTTCCCATCGTTTATTTCTTTCCTCACATTCTCACATCGATGTGTTGCTTCTATTTTGTCAAACAAAAGTGACGATTATACGTTAATTTCAGTCCGAAAGAGTCATATTCCTTCCAACTTTCTCCTCCGGGCTATAGGAACAAGGTACTTGTTCTCTGTTTATATCTCTGTTTTGAAGGTGAAATGACTGGCTTGAGTATTACACTCACCTTGCCCTACTGTTACTATAAAGTCATGCAATTCCCATGTTGAGGCATATGTCCTTTTAAAAAGGCCTAGCTGGTCCATATAAGAAGGCTTCCTGCCTATGCATACACTGTTAAGATAAATACTCACTAACTTTCAAATCACCCATCCTAAGAGCCAAGCATGACGGAAGAGATAGCTCTAAATAGGACCGGATTCGTATATAAACATGCAAATTGGAAAAACACTGCTACAAGCAATATATGGTCCTACGGATTTTCGCATCTTTCAGTTCCATGCAAGTGGAAAACGACTCATTATATAGGAAGAGTACACTAGATGCACAAATA